>Ga0247758_1000285_pt1 | contig 44489 bp, 52 predicted proteins | sample UWRJL156409C4_FD_180950 | JGI IMG/M metagenome (GOLD analysis project Ga0247758, IMG submission 180950) | Plant litter microbial communities from Arlington Agricultural Research Station in Wisconsin, United States - UWRJ-L156-409C-4 | ecosystem: Environmental > Terrestrial > Plant litter >...
TCGGTTCGGCGCGTCGGCGCACGCCATTCTTGATCCGGCAGCCAGCGGGGCGCGCAGACGTCCGTGCCCACCACCACTTTGGAAGAGGTTCGAAATGCCGAACATCGGTCCCATGGAAATTGCCATCGTCCTCATCATCGCCCTGATCGTGCTGGGCCCCAAGCGCCTCCCCGACGCGGGCAAGTCGCTCGGCAAGGGCCTGCGCGGGTTCAAGGATTCGATGAGCGGGATGCTGGACTCCGACGACGACAAGGACGAGGTCGTCACCCCCCGGGCCGCCGTCGCCGCCACGACCCCCGCCCCGGTCGTCGCCGAGCCGCGAGAGACGCGCGAGACGTCCGTCGTCTAGCGCCTACCGCAGGAACGTCTGGTCGGCCGACATGCGTAGCGCGAATGCCGCAGGCATTGAGTTCGCCCTACCGCAGGAACGTCTGGTCGGCCGACATGCGTAGCGCGAATGCCGCGATGAGCTTCGCGGCGTTCTCGATGTCGTCCAGCTGCATCATCTCCACCGGGGAGTGCATGTAGCGCAAGGGCAGCGAGACGAGCCCGCAGGGCACGCCGCCGCGGCTGATGTGCAGCGCGTCGACGTCGGTGCCCGTGCGACGGGCCGACGCGGCCAGGGTGTGGGGAATCGACTCCGCCTCGGCCGCGTCGAGCAGCAGCTCGCTCACCACGGGGTTGAGGCTCGACCCGCGCTCCACCACGGGGCCCGAGCCGAACTCGTGCACGCCGAGCTCGTTGACGTCGATCCCGGGCGCATCGGTCGCGTGGGTGACGTCGGTGACGACGGCCACGTCCGGCTCGACGAGATGGGCCAGGGTGGAGGAGCCGCCGAAGCCCGTCTCCTCCTGGACCCCCGCGACCGCGACGACGTCGCCGGCCGCGCCGCCGGCCTCCTTCACCAGGCGGGCCGCCTCGTAGGCGACGTAGCACCCGAGGCGGTTGTCCATCGAGCGGGACACGATCCGGTCGTTGGCCAGCTCCAACGGCTCACCGGAGATGACCGCCACGTCGCCGATCCGCACCGTGGCACGGGCCTCGTCGCCATCACGGGCGCCGATGTCGATGTGCAGATCCTTCATCTCCGGGGCGCTCTTGCGCTCCTCGGGCTTCATCAGGTGGATCGGCTTCTTGCCGATGACGCCGGGGACGACGCCGTCCTTGGTCGTCAGCTCGACGCGCTGGCCGATGAGGATCACGGGATCCCAGCCGCCGACCCCGCCGAAGCGCAGGAAGCCCTTGTCGTCGATGTGCGTGACGATCACGCCGATCTCGTCGATGTGCCCGACGATGGCCAGCGTCGGGCCGCCCGCGTTGCCCTTGACCCGGGCGATCGACGTGCCCATCACGTCGACGTCCACCTCGTCCGCGAAGGCCGACGCGGCGTCGCGCCAGATGGCGGCGGGCGCCGTCTCGTACCCGGAAGGGCCGGTCGCGGTGAGCAGGGAGCGCAGGACGGGCGGAATCGACATGGTCGACACCCTATCCAGGCCTCTGCATGGCCACGAGTGTCAGCTGATGTACCGAGTCGGTACACGAGCTGACACTCGTGGGGTCGGCGGCGGGGTGGGTCAGTCCCAGACGATGGGCACGTCGTACGCCGCGAGCGCAGGGTCGGCGCTGAGGAGCGTGAGCCCCTCCTCCCGCGCCTGCGCGACGAGCAGCCGGTCGAACGGATCGCCGTGGTGGGGGTCGAGGCCGCGGACCGCCCACACGTGCTCAGCGGTGATGTCGAGCAGCCCGAAGCCCGACTTGCGGATGCGGTCGGGAAGATCGTCCGGCACGTTCAGCTTGCCGCGTGCCGACTTGATCGCCACCTCCCACAACGTGGCGGTGCTGACGAACACGTCGACGCCGCCCTCGAGCGCTTCGGCGGGTGTCGCGCTGAGGCGAGGATCGTCGAACATGTGCCACAGGAGCACGTGGGTATCAGCGAGCAGACCGTTCACATGTACTCCTTGAACTCCTCGAGCGGCTCGTCCCAGTCGTCGGCCATCCAGAATCCCTGGTCCTTCAGCGAGCCGCGGCCGGTGATCCGCTTGGGCGGCTCGAGGGGAACGAGGCGGGCGACCGGGGTCGCACCGCGCCGCACGATGATCTCCTCGCCCTCCTCCACCCGCCGGACGAGCTTGGAGAACTGGGTCTTGGCCTCGTGGATCGTGACGCTGCGACTCATGGAAGGACCGTAGCACTTGGTCCACTTAGTCCACCTGGGTTGTGGACCACCGGAAATCCCGGCCGCCCGGCCGCCACGAGTGTCAGCTGATGTACCGAGTCGGTACACGAGCTGACACTCGTGGGGTCGGCGGGCCGGCGGGCCGGCGGGCCGGGGTGGCCCGCCGGTCGAGCCGACGGCCTAGAGCAGGCCGGCGAGCTGGCGCAGCACGTAGGGGAGGATGCCGCCGTGGCGGAAGTAGTCCGCCTCCTTCGGCGTGTCGATCCGCACCGTCGCGCTGAACTCCAGGTTGCCCGCCACGACGGTGACGAACTTGGGCGTCTCCCCCGCGTTCAGCGGCTCGGCCAGGCCGACGATCTCGAAGACCTCCCGACCCGTGAGCCCGAGCGACTCGGCGTTCTGCCCCTCGGGGAACTGCAGGGGCAGCACGCCCATGCCGACGAGGTTGGACCGGTGGATGCGCTCGAAGGACTCGGCGATCACCGCGCGCACGCCCAGCAGGCTGGTGCCCTTGGCCGCCCAGTCGCGCGACGAGCCGGAGCCGTACTCCTTGCCGCCGAGCACCACCAGCGGGGTGTTCTCCTTGAAGTACCGCTCGGAGGCGTCGAAGATCGACATCTCCTCCGCCGACGGCAGGTGCAGCGTGACGCCGCCCTCCGTGCCCGGGGCCAGCTGGTTGCGCAGGCGGATGTTGGCGAACGTGCCGCGCACCATCACCTGATGGTTGCCGCGCCGCGAGCCGTACGAGTTGAACTCGCGCGGCTCCACGCCGTTGGCGATCAGGTACGCGCCGGCCGGCCCGTCCTTCTTGATCGCGCCGGCGGGCGAGATGTGGTCCGTGGTGACGCTGTCGCCCAGCTTGGCCAGCACGCGGGCCCCGAGGATGTCCCGGACGGGCTCCGGCGTGCGGGGCATGCCCTCGAAGTACGGGGGCTGCTGCACGTAGGTCGACGAGTCGTCCCACGCGAAGCGGTCACCGGTCGGGATCGTCAGCGCGTTCCACTGCGCGTCGCCGTCGAAGACCTGGCCGTAGCTCTTGCGGAACATGTCGGACTGCACGGCCTCCTCGACCGTCCGCGCGACCTCGTCCGTGGACGGCCAGATGTCCCGCAGGTAGACCGGGTTGCCATCCTGGTCGTCGCCCAGCGAGTCGTTCTGGAGGTCGATGTCCATCGTCCCGGCGATCGCGTAGGCCACGCAGAGCGGCGGCGACGCGAGGTAGTTCATCTTCACGTCGGGGTTGATGCGCCCCTCGAAGTTGCGGTTGCCGCTGAGCACGGAGACCGCGGTGAGGTCGTGCTCCTGGATGGCGGCCGAGACCTCCTCCAGCAGCGGCCCCGAGTTGCCGATGCACGTCGTGCAGCCGTAGCCGACGAGGTTGAACCCGAGCGCGTCGAGATCCTCGTTGAGTCCCGCGCGCTCCAGGTACTCGGTGACGACCTTGGACCCGGGCGCCAGCGACGTCTTGACCCACGGCTTGCGCTGCAGCCCCCGGGCCCGCGCGTTGCGGGCGACGAGGCCCGCGCCGAGCATGACCGACGGGTTCGACGTGTTGGTGCACGACGTGATCGCCGCGATGACGACCGCGCCGTGATCCAGCGTGCATTCGGTGCCGTCGGCCAGCGTCACCGAGACGCTGCGGCCCGCGGGCTCCGCGACGGTCGAGACCTGCTCGCGCGGCGCGCCGCCATCCTCCTGCCCGTTGCCCGGCGTGGTGGTCGCGGGCGGATCGGAGGCCGGGAACGACGCAGCGTCGGCGGCGTCCTGGCCGTCGTAGTCGGTCGTGTAGCCCTTGACCGCCTCGCGGTACATGTCCTGCGCATCGGAGAGCGGGACGCGGTCCTGCGGGCGCTTGGGCCCGGCCAGCGACGGCACGACCGTCGACAGGTCGACGTTCAGCGTGTCGGAGAACGTCGGGTCCTCGCTGTGCTCGTCGTGCCACAGGCCCTGCGCCTTGGCGTACGCCTCGACCAGGTCGATCTGCTCCTGCGGGCGGCCCGAGAACGCCAGGTAGCGCAGCGTCTCGGCGTCGATCGGGAAGATCGCGCAGGTCGAACCGAACTCGGGGCTCATGTTGCCCAGCGTCGCGCGATCGGCCAGCGGCAGCTTGGAGACGCCCGGACCGAAGAACTCGACGAACTTGCCGACGACGCCGCGCTCACGCAGCAGCTCGGTGACCGTGAGAACGAGGTCGGTCGCCGTGGCGCCCTCGGGCAGCGCGCCGTCGAGACGCACGCCGAGGACCTGCGGGATGAGCATCGTCATCGGCTGGCCGAGCATCGCGGCCTCGGCCTCGATGCCGCCCACGCCCCAGCCCAGCACCGCCAGGCCGTTGACCATCGTGGTGTGGGAGTCGGTGCCGACCAGCGTGTCGGGGTAGGCCCGGCCCGTCTTGTCGTCGACGAAGACCACGCGCGACAAGTACTCCAGGTTGACCTGGTGGACGATGCCGGTGTCCGGCGGGACGACCTTGAACGTGTCGAACGCCGTCTGGCCCCAGCGCAGGAACGCGTACCGCTCCTCGTTGCGCTCGAACTCGCGCTCGGCGTTGCGCAGGAAGGACTCGGGCGTGCCGAACACGTCGACCTGCACCGAGTGGTCGATGACCAACTCGGCCGGGACGAGCGGCTCGATCTTCGCCGGGTCGCCGCCCAGGTCGGCCATCGCGTCGCGCATCGCGGCGAGGTCGACCACGGCGGGAACGCCGGTGAAGTCCTGCATCACGACGCGGGCGGGCGTGAAGGCGATCTCGTTGCTCGGGGCCGCCTTGGCGTCCCACGTGGCGAGCGCCTCGATGTCGGCGGCCGTCACCGAGCCGTTGCCCTCGGTGCGCAGCAGGTTCTCCAGCAGGATCTTCAGGGAGAACGGCAGGCGGGCCACGTCGAACCGGGCCTGGAGCGCGTCGAGACGGAAGATCTCCAGCTCACGGCCGGATACGTTGAGCGTGTCGCGCGCGCCGAACGAGTTGGTGGACATATCGGGTCCTCTCAGGGAAAGCGAAGTCAGTCCGCCTAGTTTCCCATGCGCGCGACCTGACCGACTCGACCAACTGGTGCTCCGTGGTACGCGGGTGTACTACTTTGCGTCCATGACCTCAGGAATCACCCGCCGCGGGCTCCTCGGCGCAGGGGCCGGCGTGGCTGCCGCGGCCACCCTGCCGACCACCGCCTCCGCCGCGTCCAAGCGCACCTCGTCCACCCGCTACGACGTCGTCGTGGTCGGCGCCGGACTGTCCGGTCTGATGGCGGCACGTACGCTCGCGGCCAGGGGCAAGACCGTCAAGGTGCTCGAGGCACGGGGCCGCGTCGGCGGACGCACGCTGAACCACTCGATCGGCGGCGACGACGTGGTCGAGGTCGGCGGTCAGTGGATCGGCCCGACGCAGGACAAGCTCGCGGCCGTGGCCAAGGAGGTCGGCGTCAAGACGTTCAAGTCGCACTGGACCGGCCAGGCCGTCTACCAGCGCGGCGGTGAGCGCAAGCTCTACGACGTCACGTCCCCGATCCCGCCGGACCCGGACGCGATCGACGCGGTGAACATCGTCGGGAAGATCGAGGCGCTCGCCCCGACGATCTCCCGCACCACGCCGTGGACGTCCCCCAACGCGCTGGAGTACGACTCCCAGACGTTCGAAACGTTCAAGCTCGCCAACACGACGACGTCCGGCGGCCGCTTCCTCACCGACCTCGCCACCAACGCGGTGTGGGCCTGCGAACCGCGCGACGTCTCCCTGCTGCACATCCTCTTCTACTGCTCGTCGGCCGGCAACGAGACGACGCCGGGCAGCTTCATCCGCCTCACGTCGACCACCGGCGGCGCCCAGGAGTCGCGCTTCGTCGGCGGCTCGCAGCGGGTGTCGATCGAGATGGCCAAGCGGCTCGGGTCGCGCGTGGTGCTGAACGCGCCGGTGCGCCGGATCGAGCAGCGCGGCGGCGAGTGCCGCGTGGTCAGCGACAAGGGGACGTTCCGGGCCAAGCAGGTCGTGGTCGCCGTGCCGCCCGCGGTCAGCGCGTCCATCGCCTACGACCCGATCCTGCCGTTCGACCGCGCGCAGCTGCTGCAGCGCTTCCCCCAGGGCAGCGTGATCAAGTGCCAGGCGGTCTACGACAAGCCGTTCTGGCGGGACGAGGGCCTGTCCGGGTACGTGAACTCGGACGAGGGCCCGGTCAAGCTGATGTACGACAACTCCCCGCCGGACGGGTCCAAGGGCGTGCTGCTGGGCTTCATCGAGGGCCAGGAGGCGCGGCGCGCGAGCAAACTGTCCCCCGCCGCGCGCAAGGCCGCCGTGCTGGCCAACTTCGCCAAGACGATCGGCGCGCCGGCCGGCAAGCCGAAGCAGTACGTGGAGATGAACTGGTCCACCGAGGAGTGGACGCGGGGCTGCTACGGCGGGTTCCTGCCGCCCGGCGTGTGGTCGGACTACGGGCCCGCGGTGCACGCGCCCCACGGCCGGATCCACTGGGCCGGGGCCGAGCACGCCACGATCTGGAACGGCTACATGGACGGCGCGCTGCGGTCGGGTGAGGACGCCGCCCGGGCCGCGATGAGGAAGCTGTGAGCGCCGGGCGCTAGCGGGCGGAGACGTCGTCGCCGTTCGCGGCGTCGACCGCCCGCCGGAGGGCGGCCACATAGCTGTCGACATCGTCGAACGCCTTGGCCGGGATGCGCTCCAGGTCGCCGCCGGTCGGCCCGAGGAGGAGCGTCGGCGTCGACGTGATGCCGTAGCGGCCGGCCAGCGTGCGGTTGGCCGCGAGCTCCTCGTCGCGTTCGGGCGCGGCCGCGTCGCGCAGGAGCCTCCGGCGATCGAGACCCGGCACCGCCGCGGCGATCGCTCGCAGGAACGCGGGGGTCATGTAGCCCGAGTTCTCCTGCCCCTGGTTGTGGAGCAGCAGCGCCGTCGCGTTCGCCTGCTTGCCCTGCAGCCCCGCGGCCTCGAGGAACTTCGCGCCCGTGATGGACTCCGGCCCCAGGAACGCGATCAGGCGCGCCTCGTAGCGCACCTTGCCCGTGCGGACGAAGCCGTGGATGAGGGTGGGCAACGTCTTCTCCGCGAACTGCTTGCAGTACGGGCACTGCGCGTCCATGAACTCGACCAGCGTGACCTTGGCCTTCGGGTCACCGAGGGCGATCCCGTCCTGAGGGATGCCGTCGAGCATGTCCGCGGTGAAGTCGCGCCCGTCGATCGCGGGCCCCTGCGCGGCCTTGGTCGTCGCCGCCTTCGTGGCCGAGCCGTCGTCCCCACAGCCGGACAGGGACGCCAGGACGACGATCGCCAGGCCCGCACACAGCAGCCCGGCGGGGCGCATCAGGCCTCGGCGACAGCCTCGTCGCCGGAGCCGGCGCTGGGCGTGACCGCGACCGGCGCGCGGACGTAGCGCCACACCGACACGATCGACAGCAGCAGCATGATCACGGCGCTGAACACGCACCAGATGCACACGGCCTTCACGAGGAAGAACTCGGCGTACTTCAGGTAGCACGTGAAGGCGAAGCCGACGAGGATGAGCGCCATCGGCACGAGCCGGTTCAGCTCCCCCTTGAAGAAGAGCAGCGAGCCGAAGATCCCCAGGTACCCGGCCAGGCCGATGTTGGCCACCGGGATCCCCAGGAACTCCGACCACTTCGACTTCTGAACCAGCTCACAGCCACCCGACACCGCGCAGATCGGCTTGATCCCGGCGTAGTGGACGTACACGAGGTACGTCGCGACCGCGATCCCCACCCCCGAGAGGATGAGGAGCGCGATGCGGAACTTACGATCGGCGGCGTCGGAGGACACGAGGGCTACTTGTTGAGGTTGAGCGCGGCGTCGATGCCGGACTTGAACTGGTCGACGGACGTCGGATCGTTGGAGTCGATCTTCGCCAGCGTGCCGCCCGTCTTGCCGACCATCACGGTCGGGGTGCCCGTCACGCCGTACTTCTGCGCGAGCGTGTTGGCCTCGCCGAGCGCGTTCTGTGCCGCCTCGGTCTTCATGTCCGCCAGCGCCTTCGTGGTGTCGAAGCCGGGGATGCTGTTGCCGATCGACTTCAGGAAGTCGTCGGTCATGTAGCCCGAGTTCTCCTGGCCCTGGTTGCGGTACAGCAGCTCCGTGGCGTTGTACATCTTGTTCTGCAGGCCGGCGGCGTTGAGGAACTGCGCCCCGCGGACCGAGTCCGGCCCGAGGAAGGAGAGCGTGCGCACCTCGTAGAGGATCTTGCCGGGCCGCACGTAGTCCTGGACGATCGTCGGGAAGACGTTGTTGGCGAACTCCTTGCAGATCGGGCACTGCGGGTCGATGAACTCGACGACGGTGACCTTGGCCTTCGGGTCACCCAGCTTGATGCCCTCCTGCGGGATGTCGGCCAGCATCGCGGCGACATCGGCCGAGCCGGGCAGCTTGCCCGACTTGTCGACCTTGCCGGGGCTGTCGCTACCGCCCGTGGTGGCGATGAGCACGATGGCGATGACGGCGACGGCGCCGAGGGCACCCAGGATCACCGTCAGACGCTTCTTGCGCTGCGCCGCCGCGGCCTCGGCCTGCTCGGCCTCGGCGCGCGCGTTGCGGGCGGCGTCGCGTCGTTCCTGCTTGGTGGGCTGCTTCGGGGTGCTCATTGCGTCGACAAGAATCCTCGGCGTGGGGTCAAAGGGCTCAGGGCCTCCGAAGGAACAGTACGGAGCGCCTTAAGCGGCAGGTAAGCATGACGCACCGGGCGTCATGACGGGGTGTTTCTTGTCGCGCTACCAGGCTTCGCGGGGCGCGGAGGCGCCCGGAGCGCCCTCGTCCCCGTCGTCGCCGTCGTCCCCGGAGGCGCGGCGCCGGCGCACCACGACCACCAGCACGACGGCGCCGACCAGCAGGACGACCAGCGCGACGATGGCCGCGACGGGGGGCCCGCCGCCGTCGATCGGCGTCCAGAAGAGCGTGCCGGTGACCGCCCCCCGGGTGCCCGCGACCTCCATCGGGACGCGCCAGTCCTGCACCTTGGTCCGCTTGTCCGGATCCTTGACGATCGGCGGACGCTGCTCGCCCATCCAGTGGATCCGGTGGTCGTGGAACTCGTACCGGCCGTCGCGCGAAACGGTCTCCCAGCGCGGCGGCGCCTCGGCGTCGGCCGACTCCGCCACGGGCGCCTTGCCGGTCGGGTCGACGTTGAGCGACGTCGCGGGCGACAGCGCGTTGCGCTGCACCACGCCCGACGGCAGGAAGCGCAGGTACGGCTCCTCGCTGTAGCCGAAGAACACGACCGGCTTGCTGCCGTGGTAGGTCACCTGCAGGCGGTCACCGCGATCGAGCATCACGACGTCCAGCCCGGGCACCGGCGGGGTGACGCCGTCGATGACCGACAGGTACTCGGGGCTGCCCTTGTGGGCGCTCGCGGCCGGGACGGCGACGAGACTCGCGGCGGCGACCAGCGCCACCGCGAGCAGACGAGCCGGCTTCACCGCGCTACTTCGCGACCTTGACGGTCATGACCATCGTGTCGGGGTGCAGCGTGCAGACGAGGCTGTAGTTGCCGGCGACCGTGAACTTCTTCTTCCACGTCACGTAGGCGGTGTAGACCGGGGAGTGCCACGGCTTGAGGCCCTTGGGGCCCTTCTTCAGCGCGACGTCGTGCTGATCGCCACCGGCGTCGGGCCACTTCCAGCTGATGGAATCGCCGACCTTCAGCGAGACCTTGGCCGGCCCGTAGTAGTAGTTGTTCATCGTCACCGTCTTGGTCTTCGGCTTCGCCTTCTTCTTCTTCTTCTTGGTCGCCGCCGACGTGGCGCTGGGGCTCCCCGTGATCGCCGACGCGACCGTGGGAACGGTGAAGGCGACGAGAGCGGCGGCCGCGGCGAGGATGAGGATGGTGCGCTTCATGATCGTGTGACGAGCTCCGTGACGGGGACGGTGAGGGTCGCCTCGAACGACGAACCGGGACAACACGGTACCGATCCTGCTCGTGGCGAGCGCCTGTAGGGCAGCCTGTAGAAGAGAATGCCCGCAGATGATGGCGACCACACTCCCACACCGATGCCCCTGACCTGCACGCCGGCGTCCCTGACGGCACCGCCGGCGCCCGACGCGCTCACCCTGCAACGGGTGGACGCCTACTCGGGCGCCGAAGCGCTCGCCGAACTGGCGGAGGCGACCGGAGCGGCGCGCGTGGACCTGGGCGACGGCGACCTGGGCGTGCTGGTGCGGATGGGCACGACACCCACGGGCGGCGGCTGGTTCACGTCGGCGGAGGGGGACGCCGGGGGCGTCGCACGCATCGTGGCGGTGGGGATCACCCCCGGCCACGAGGAGCTGGGGCTCGAGGCGCTGGTCGCCGCCGAGCTGGCCCGGCTGGCGTTCCGGACCGGCGTGGCCGTCGTGGAGCTGGACGTGGGCGACGGCGACGGGCCGGGCGCGGCCGACCGCTACGCGCCCGCGGGGTTCACGCCGACGTCCTGACGCTGACGTCATCCAGGTTGTTGCCGAGGGGTGGCAACAACCTGGATGACGTCCCCGGGCCGACGCGCTAGGGCGTCGTGGTGGTGGTGCCCGGCGTGACGCCCGGCGACCGCGGCAACTCGATGCCGGCCGACTCGGCCGTCTGACCCAGCGCGTCGATGTCGTCCAGCAGGCCCTTGATCTCGTCCGGTTGGACGTTGCCGTCCTGCGCGGCGCCGACCAGGCCGGTGACGTGGCTGAGCAGCGACTGGATCTGGTCGGTGAGCGCGCCCAGGCCGCCCTCGGAGGTGGCGACGTCCAACGCGGCCCCGAGCTCGCGGACGGCGGTCGACGCGGCCTGCGCCGCCTGCGCGTACGCCAGCACCACGTCGACGCCGCCTTCGTCGAAGGCACCCTTCTCGAACGGTGCCTGGATCCCGTTGCGCAGCGCCTCCAGGGCGCGATCGAGGTGCACGCGCACCGCGGCGGTGGCCTTCGCCGCGGCCGGTGTGGTGGCCACGGTCGGCGTCGGGGTGGTGACGGTGACCGTCTCCGGCTTGTCGTCGTCCCCGCAGGCGACGAGCGTGGCCGAGGCGAGCGTGACGGCGAGGACGAGAAGAAGGTGGCGCATGGACAGGCCAGCTTAGGGCTCCGCGCGCGGACGTTCTCCACATTCCTCCCGACAGGTGGGAGGAATGTGGAGAACGTGCCCGGGGGATCGGGGTCAGGAGGCGACGTCGTCGAGCAGGGCCGCGCAGCTGCGCTCGACGATGTCGTAGACGTCGCGGAAGCCGTCGCCGCCGCCGTAGTACGGATCGGGGACGTCGAGATCGCCGGCCGCCGCCGGATCCCACTCGCGCAGGAGCCGGACGCGGCCGCGCGCCTCCTCGTCCGGCGCCAGCCGCTCCAGGTCGCGCTGATGGGTGCGATCCATCGCCACGAGCAGGTCGAAGTCGTCGAAGTCCGTGGCCCGCACCTGGCGGCCGACACCACGCAGCGCGACGCCCCGGCGCGCCGCCTCGGCGGTCGAACGGGCGTCCGGCGCGTCACCGACGTGCCAGCCGCCGATGCCCGCGCCGTCGACCTCCACGTCGAGACCCCGCTCGGCGGCGAGGTGCGCCAGCACCGCCTCGGCCGTGGGCGAGCGGCAGATGTTCCCGGTGCAGACGAAGAGCACGCGCATGGAGGGAAAGGTACGGTGCGCCGGAGCCATGCGCACGCCCCTCCTCCTCCTCACGCTGGCCGCCTGCGTGGCCGGCGTGGCCGGCTGCGGATCGTCGTCGTCGCAGAGCGACCCCGAGCGGACGCTGCGCATCTACGTGAGCGAGCCAGTCCGCGGCGCCCGCGGCGGGGAGGACACCATCCGCGCCGTGCGGATCGCGGTCGAGCAGGCCCAGGACACGGTCGAGGGCGCGCAGCTGCGGGTGGTCGCGCGCAACGACGCGAGCGCCTCGGGCCAGTTCGATCCCGCGCTGGTGGCCCGCAACGCCCACCAGGCCGCGGCCGACGACACCTCGATCGCCTACGTCGGCGACTTCGACTCGGGCGCGACGCTGCTGGGGATGCCGATCCTCAACCGCGCGGGGATCCTGCAGGTCGGCTCCGGCGCGACGGCGGTGGCGCTGACCCGGCCGCGGACCACGGCCGAGCGCCGGGCACTCGTGCCAACCGGCGTGCGGACCTACGGCCGGGTCGTCCCCAACGACACCATCCAGTCCGCCGCGCTCGGCCAGTTCATGCAGGAGGAGAGCGTCACCCGCACCTACGTGGTCGACGACCTCGGCACCTACGGCCGCGGGCTGGCCCAGGGCTTCCGCGACATCGCCCCGCAGGACGGGATCGAGGTCGTCGGCCACCAGCACGTGCGCGCGGGCACCAACCTGGCGGCGCTGGCCCGGGACGTCGAGGCCAAGCACGCCCAGGCCATCCTCGTCGCCGCCTCCGACCTCGTCCGCGCCCGCGCCGTGATGGCCGCGGTCCACCACGAGGACGTGCACGTGAAGCTGTTCGGGGGAGACTCGCTGACGTCCACCGCCTTCCTGCGCGGGCTCGGGGACATGGGGCTGGACACCTACCTCACCGCCCCGATCCTGCCGCCCGGCAACTACGCCCGCAGCGCCCGCGAGTTCGTCGACGCGTTCCGCGCTCGCCACGGCCGCGACCCCCACCCCACCGCGATCTTCGGCTACGAGGCGGGGCGCGCCGTCGTCGCGTCCCTGCGGGCCGCCACCGGCGGCACCGTCCACGACCAGTCCATCGCCACGCTGCGCCGCGGCACCCGCGACGCGTTCTTCGCGATCCGCGAACGCGCGTCCGCGCTGGGCAGCTACTCGATCGACCGGTTCGGCGACACCACGCTGGCCTTCTACGGCGCCTACCGCGTGGTGGACGGCGAACTGGCCCTCGGCCGCGCGCTGAGCATCCCGCCCTCCCAGCAGTCGGGGCTCGACGGATGACCGCCCTGATCGCCATGGCCGTCCTGGTCGGGAGCTGCCTGGTGACGCTCGCGGTGATCGCGCTGGTGCGGCTGCTCGTGCCGTACGAGCTGCGGGGGCACGAGGAGCGCCGCGGCTGGGTGTTCGCGTTCTGCGGCGTGCTCTACGCGCTGGTCATCGGCTTCGTGCTCGCCTACTCGCTCAACGGCTACAACGCGGCGTCGGAGTACGCGACCCAGGAGGCCGACGCCGTCAACACGCTGTCGCGCACGGCCACGCTGTTCGACGCCGAGGACCGCGACACGGTCGGGCACGAGCTCATCTGCTACGCCCGGGCCGTCATCTACGACGAGTGGCCGCTGATGGCGGAGGGGCGCCGCAGCGTCCTCGCCCGGTCGGCGACCGACCGCCTGTTCCAGTCGTTCGGGCGCATCGCCCGCTACGACGTCGGGCAGCCCGCGGTGCTGCAGAGCGCGCTGGACGGGGTGCGGACGCTGGGCGAGGCCCGATCGTCACGCCTGCTCCAGAGCCGCCAGACGCTGCCGGCGATCTTCTGGGCGTTCATGATCGGGGGCGGGCTGATCCTCGTCTTCTACTCCGCGGTGCTGGCCGGACAGGAGCGCCGGCTCGCCCAGTTCCTGTTCATCGCGCCGGTGACGATCCTGCTCGTGTCCTCGATCTACCTGGTGGCGATCTTCGAGCGACCGTTCGACGATCCCTCGTCGCTCCAGCCCCAGGCGATGCAGGCGGCGCTGACGTCGGTGCGGGAGTTCGTGCCCGATCCGCGGGCGGCCCGACCCTGTCCGTAGGGCAATTACCCAATTCCCTATTGGTTTAGTGTAGTATCGAGATCGATGTCCGTTGGACGGCATCGTCGAACAGGAAACAGACCCTCTCCTCCTGGAACGACCACGGCGCCACTACCGGTCGGGAGCGGCAGCAACCGCGCTCCCGGCCGGGCCGTGCGCAGCGATGCGCCAACGATGTCGCAGGTATGCACGTAGTACGTGCATACCTGCGCTCTCGTTTCGTCCGGCCGGAGGGTCAGGCCATCGGCGGGGCGAGCCGCAGCGCGATCGTGAACCGCGCACCCCCGCCCGGGGCGTTCTCGGCCCGCGCCGACCCGCCGTGCGCGGTGACGATGGCCTGGACGATCGCCAGCCCCAGCCCCGCACCCCCGGACGCGCCCCCGCCGGAATCGTCCTCCCGCGAGGCGTCGCCCCGCCAGAACCGCTCGAACACGTGGTCGGCCGCGCCCTCCGGCAGCCCCGCCCCGTGGTCGCGGACGACGAGCACTCCCTCACCGTCCCGCTCGGCCACCGACACCTCGATCTCCGTGTCGTCCGGCGTGTAGGCCAGCGCGTTGCGCAGCAGGTTGTCGACGATCTGGTAGACCTGATCGGCGTCGGCGATCACCGTCACCGGCTCGCCGTCCGCCGGCCCCACGTAGGTGATCGACCGGCCCTTCGCCGTCACCCGCACGTCCCCGCAGGCGTCGTCCACGATCGCCTCGAGGTCGACCGGAACGCCGTCGACTCGGCGAACCGCGTCGAGCCGGGCGAGCAGCAGGAGATCGTCCACGAGCACGCCCATGCGCGCCGCGGAGTGCTCGATGCGCACCAGCGCGCGAGCGAGATCCTCGGGATCCTCGGCGGCGCCCAAGCGGAAGACCTCCGCGTACCCGCGAATGGAGGCCAGCGGCGTCCGCAGCTCGTGGGAGGCGTCCGCGAGGAACTGACGCATCCGCAGCTCGCTCGCCTCGCGCTCGGAGAACGCCCGCTCGATCTGGGCGAGCATCGTGTTCAGCGCGATCCCCAGGCGGCCGACCTCGGTGCGCTCCGTCGTCGGCTCGACGCGCTGCGTGAGGTCACCGGCCGCGATCGTCGCGGCGGTGTGGCCGATGCGATCGAGCGGGCGCAGACCGACCCGGATCGCCCATGCGCCGAGCCCCACGAGGAGCAGGAGCGCGATGATCGTCGCGCCGCCCTCGATCACCCGGAGCTGATCGAGGATGTCGTCCACGTTGTCGAGCGGCATCGCCGCGATCACCAGCTGATCGGGATCCGACGCCGCGTGGCGCGCCGCCAGCAGGTAGCGGCCGCCGCCGGAGGTCGCGTCGACCTCGATCGGCGCGGAGTCCCGCTCGCGCAGCTGCGTCAGGTCGTCCGGCAGCCGCGGCGGCGGGCGCACCTCGTCGCCGTCCATCAGCTGCAGCGTGCGCACCGTGTTGCCCTCGGTGTCGACCAGCGCGCCGTACGTGCCCGGCTCGGACCCGCTGGCCCCCGCGCTGACCGGTGGCGGGGCGGGCGCGTCGTTGGCGCCCATGCGACGGGAGATCGTCGGGGCCGCCTCGAGCTGGCGATCCACGCCGCCCACCGCGCGCAGCAGCTGCTCGGTGTCGCGATCGACCAGGAAGGACCGCAGCGACGTGTACGTGACGACGTTGACCGCGACGAGCACCCCGCTGGCCAGCACCACCACGAGCAGCAGCAGCCGCAGCCGCAGCGACACGCGGCTCATTCCGCGGGGTCGCGCAGCGCGTACCCGACGCCGCGCACCGTCTGCACCAGCCGCGGGCCGTGCGCCTCGAGCTTCTTGCGCAGATAGCTGACGTAGGTCTCCAGGACCCGGGCGTCCCCGCCGAAGTCGTAGTCCCACACCTGGTCGAGGATCTGCGCACGCGTCAGCGCGCGACGCGGATTGAGCAGGAAGAAGCGCAGCAGCCGGTACTCGGTGCCCGCCAGCTCGATGCGACGGCCACCGCGGAAGACCTCGTGGCTGTCCTCGTCGAGCACGACGTCGGCGAACGTCAGCCGGCCGCCGACCGCCGTGTCGGTCGTCATGTGCCGGCGCAGGATCGCCCGGACGCGAGCCACCAGCTCCTCCAGGCTGAACGGCTTGGTGACGTAGTCGTCGCCGCCGATCGTCAGGCCGCGCACCTTGTCCTCGGTGGTGTCGCGCGCCGTGAGGAACAGCACCGGGATACCGGCCCGCTGCTCGCCCAGGCGCCGCAGGACCTCGAAGCCGTCCATGTCGGGCAGCATCACGTCGAGCACGATCACGTCCGGACGGCACTGGGCCACGGAGGCGAGCGCCTGTGCGCCGTCGGCGGCGACGTCCACTTCGAAGCGCTCGTGGCGGAGGGCGAGGGCGACGACGTCGGCGATGGAAGGATCATCGTCCACGACGAGCGCACGCGCCGGGGGTTCGGTGACAGGCATCGCCGGGAGATCCTCGCACCGATTCCTCAGAGTTTGCTGAGCGTTCGTCGAGAGTGGCGCCCGAGCGGTCGGGCAGGCCCGAGACGGTCGATAGCCTGAGGCCATGCCGATCACCGTGTACGAGAAGCGCACCTGCACGACCTGCCGCAAGCTGGCGGAGCTGCTGACCGCGCAGGGCGTCGACTTCGAGCGCGTGGAGTACCACGTCGAAGGGCTCACGGACGAGGAGCTGCGCGACCTCGTGACCCGGGTGGGCGTGCCCGCCCGCGAGCTGCTGCGCCTGCGCGAACCCGGGGCCAAGGAGCTGGCGGACGCCGACGACGACACGGTGATCGCGGCGATGGTCGCCCACCCCGCGCTGCTCCAGCGGCCGATCGTCGTCAACGGTGCCCGAGCCGTCCTCGCCCGGCCGATCGAGCGCGTGCTGGAGATCCTCTAGGAAGCACCTGCCGTTCGTGTCGAAAACGGGGCACCCCATTCGACGTGACGGTTGAAACCGCAACCAGGAGGACTCCGATGAAGGTCATGGTGTTCGTGCAGATGGACCCGAAGGACGAGACCGGCGAGATGCCCAGCGACGAGCTGCTCGCCGCGATGGGCGCCTACAACGAGGAGCTCGTCAAGGCGGGCGTCATGCTCGAGGTCGGCGGGCTGAGGCCGACGTCAGCGTGCGCTCGCGTCGCCTTCCACGGCGGCACGACGTCGGTGGTCGACGGGCCGTTCACGGAGTCCAAGGAGATCGTCGTCGGCTACTGGGTGTGGGAGGTCGGCACGTTCGAGGAGGCCGTCGAGTGGGCGCGTCGCTGCCCGAGCGACCCGAACGACACCACGACCTCGTGGCTCGAGATCCGCCCGTGTCTGTCCCTTGAGGACTTCGGCGAGGAGCGGCAGGAGCAGGCCTAGTGGACGCGCGGCGCTCGATCGAGGCGGTCTGGCGGATCGAGTGCCCGCGCCTCGTCGCCTCGCTCACGCGCCTGCTGCGTGACGTCGGGCTGGCCGAGGAGGTCGCGCAGGACGCCTTCGTCGCGGCGCTCGAGCAGTGGCCGCGCGACGGCGTCCCCGACCGCCCGGGCGCGTGGCTGATGACCGTCGCGCGCAACCGGGCGATCGACCGCATCCGCCGCGAGCGCGGGCGCGACGAGCGCTACGCGCTGCTGGCCGAGCCCGCGGCCCGGGACGCCCACGCGCCCGAGGCGATCGGCGACGACCTGCTCGCCCTCGTCTTCGTCACCTGCCATCCGGTGCTCCCGCGCGAGTCGCGCGTGGCGTTGACGCTGCGGCTGCTCGGCGGGCTGAGCACCGAGGAGGTCGCGCGGGCGTTCCTCGTGCCGCCGCCGACGATCGGGCAGCGGATCTCGCGGGCGAAGCGAACGTTGGCGGAGGCGCACGTGCCGTTCGAGGTCCCGCAGGAGGACGAGTTGCCCGAGCGGCTGGCCGCGGTGCTGGAGGTCGTGTACCTCGTGTTCAACGAGGGCTACTCGGCGTCGAGCGGCGAGGCGTGGATCCGCCGCGACCTCGCGCGCGAGGCGATGCGGCTGGGGCGCGTGCTCACCGGGCTGCTGCCACGCGCGCCCGAAGCGCACGGGCTGGTGGCGCTGATGGAGCTGCAGGCGTCGCGGTTCGGAGCGCGCACCGCGCCAGACGGCTCGCCGGTGCCGCTCCCCGATCAGGACCGCACGCGCTGGGACCGAACGCTGATCACGCACGGCCTCGCGGCGCTGGATCGCGCCGCGGCGTTGCGACGGCCGTTGGGCCCCTACACGGTCCAGGCCGCGATCGCTGCCTGCCACGCGCGGGCGCGCTCGTTCGAGGAGACCGACTGGGAGCCGATCGTCGCCCTCTACGACGCGCTCGCTCAGCTGGCGCCGTCGCCGATCGTCGAGCTCAACCGCGCGATCGCGGTCCTGCACGCCGATGGACCCGAAGCCGCGCTGGCGGCGTTGGACGCGATTGCCGGCGACCCGCGGCTCACCCGCTACCACCTGCTCGGCGCGACCCGCGCCGACGTGCTGCGCCGCCTCGGGCGCGATGCCGAGGCGAACGACGAGCTGCGGCGCGCTGCGGCACTCGCGCCGACCGAGCGCGAGCGCGACCTGCTGTTGTCGCGGACCGTCGAGACGGCGCGGGAGACGCGGGCAACGCGGGCGGTCGACTGTACGTAGCCGTTCGTCTGACGACGGAACCTGATAGTCCTAGGCGCATGAGCGACGCCGCCCCCCGTCCCTTCCCCGTCCGCACCCTCGCCGTGGCCGGCGTCGCCTACGCGCTCGTGGCCGCGCTGGCGCTCGCCCTCGACCCGCCCGCCAAGGGCTGGGCGGTACTCGCCTGCTCGATCGGCGGCTGCGTCGCCCTCGTCGTCGTCGCCCGCGCCGCCGGACGCGCGGACTGGCTCGCCGCGCTCGGCGTGCTGATCCCCATCTCGATCTTCCAGGTCTTCCCCGACTGGTTCCTCGCCGACGGCCTCGGCACGCTCGAGTTCCCCGACACCGGCGCCGTGCGCATCGGGGACGCCATCCCACTGGCCATGGCCGGCATGTGGGCGATCCCGCTGTTCGTCGTCTTCCTCGCCGCACGGGGCAACGCGGCGCGGGGCGCCGTCGCCGCCCTGATCTTCTTCGCGCTCACCGAGCTGGCCGCGCCCGCCGTCGACCTGTGGGGTCCCGCCGGCGGGGTGACCGAGGCGCTCGGCGTCGCGATCTACGTGCTGCCGGCCGAGGCGGTGCTCGGCGCGGCCACCGTGGTGGCGGTGCGAGAGACCGCAGGACGCACGCTCGGCGTGCGCATCGTCGCGGCCGCCGCGGTGAGCACGCTCTACACCGGCGCCCTGGCGCTGTCGTGGTTCCTCGTCGACCAAGCCGCGCTGACCGTGTCCGTCTAGAGCCCGAGGGTCTGCCGGCCCGCCTCCAGGTCCAGGAGGATCCGCTTGCGCTCCAGCCCGCCGCCGAACCCCGTGAGCGAGCCGTCCGCCCCGATCACCCGGTGGCAGGGCACGATCACCGCGATCGGGTTGTCGCCGTTGGCCAGGCCCACCGCGCGCGCCGCCGTCGGCTGACCGAGGCGGACGGCGAGCTCGCCGTAGGTGCGCGTCTCCCCGAACGGGATCGCGCGCAGCTGCGCCCACACCGCGAGCTGGAACGAGGTGCCGGCGGGAGCCAGGGGCAGGTCGAACGCCTCACGCGTGCCGGCGAAGTACGCGTCGAGCTGGGCGCGCACCTCGTCGAACGCGCCGGAGGCCGCGCGCCAGCGCGGGTCGATCCGCTTGGGGCGCGGACCGGCCTGCATGTAGAGGCCGCGCAGGGGCCCGGCTCGGTCGCCCCCGCCGGGCCCGCCGGCCGCGCCGCCCTCGTCGTCGGCGAGCAGGAGCAGGGGGCCGATCGGACTGTCGATCGTGGTGTGGAGCGTGATGCTCGTCGTGGCGCTCATGCGGCGTCCTTCGTCGCGGCGGGCAGGGCCAGCGCGGCCCACAGGTGCTGCAGCGCGTAGGCGCGGTAGGGGCGCCAACGCTCGGCGAGCCGCTCGGCCGAGGCCGGGTCGCCGGGATGCCCGAGGCGCTCCAGGCCGTGCCGGACGCCGAGGTCGGTGGGCAGGAAGGCGTCGGGGTCACGCAGGGCGCGCATCGCGACGTAGGCCGTGGTCCACGGCCCGATGCCCGGCAGGGCCAGGAGGCGGGCCCGGGCGTCCTCGCGGTCGACGCCACCGTCGAGGACGACGTCCCCGGTGGCCAGCGCGGCGGTCAGCCCCAGCAGCGCCCGGCGACGCGAGGCCGGCATGGCGAGGGACTCGGGGTCGACCTCGGCCAGCGCGGCCGCCGTCGGGAAGACATGGGTGACCCCGCCGAGTGGACGCTCCAGCGGCTCGCCGTGAGCCAACGTGAGCCGGCCCGCCATCGTGGCCGCGGCCGCGACCGACACCTGCTGGCCGAGCACGGCACGCACCGCCAGCTCGTCGCCGTCCACGTGCCCGGGGACCCGACGGCCGGGGTCGGCCCGCACCAGCGCGCCGAGGACCGCGTCCGCTCCCAGCACCTCGTCCACCGACTGGGGATCGGCATCGAGGTCCAGCAGGGCGCGACACCGCTGAACCGCGGTGCCGAGATCCCGCAGATCCTCCAGGCGCAACGCGGCCGTGAGCACGTCGCCGGCCGCCCACAGCTCCACCGTGCCGACACCGTGGGGCAGACGCAGGCTGCGGCGGTAGACGCCGTCCACCACCTCCTCCACCCCCGGGACGGCGCGCCGGCCCAGGAACGCGATCAGCCCGTCGAGGTCCAGCGGCGCGCGGTACGGCAGCCGCAGGACGATGGCGTCGGCGGTCGCCGGCGCGTCCGACGCCGCCCGCAGTGCGCGCGGCGTGGTCGCGAAGACCTCCTGGATCGTGGCGTTGAACTGCCGCACCGAGCGGAAGCCTGCGGCGAACGCCACGTCGATGATCGGGACGCCCGTGGTCTCCAGCAGCACGCGCGCCGTCTGCGCGCGCTGGGCCCGGGCCAGGGCGAGCGGCCCCGCGCCGGCCACCGCGACGAGCTGGCGATGGAGCTGCCGCTCGGAGTAGCCCAGGCGCGCGGCCAGGCCGGTGACGCCCTCGCGATCGATGACGCCGTCCGCGATCAGGCGCATCGCCCGGCCCGCCACGTCCGAACGCCGGTCCCACTCCGGGGAGCCCGGGGTGGCGTCGGGCCGGCAGCGCTTGCACGCACGGAAGCCCGCGCCCTGCGCGGCGGCCGACGACGCGTAGAAGCGGACGTTCTCGCGCTTGGGGGTGCGGGCCGGACAGCTCGGGCGACAGTAGATCCCGGTCGACGTGACGCCGATGTAGACCCATCCGTCGAAGCGGGGATCCCCCGCCTCCACGGCCCTCCAGACGCGATCCTCCTGCTCGAGCACCACTCCAAGGTGACACACCCCGCGGCGATCATCTGGCGGAAATCGGACGCGACGGTCAGGCGATCGAGGCGCCCTTGTGCTGGTTGCACCGCGCGCAGAGGACCTGGAGGTTGTCGACCGTCGACGCGCCACCGAGCGCGAACGGGATGACGTGGTCGAACTGCAGCTCGAAGTCCGCGCCGCAGTCGACGCAACGACCGCCGTCGCGCTCCCACACCGCCTGGCGGACAGCGCGGGGGATCGGCTCGCGGCGGGGCGCGACCGGCGCCGCCTCCTGCGCGAGCGCGGCGTGGGCCCGTTCGAGCGTGCGGCGACCGCGCGCCTCCCGGGCGAACACCAGCGCCCGCACGTCCTCGGCGGGCAGGCCGTCGTCCTCCCAGAAGAAGCGGTCGCGGTGGAGCCAGTAGACGCGCGGACCGTCGCTGAGGATCGGGACGGGCTCGTCCTCCTGCCGGCGCTGGAGCGCGTCGAGCGCGCGGCGCGACCACGTCTGGGCGCTGACCGCGCGCCCGCAGACGAACGCCCAGCGGCCGCCGAGCAGCCCTCGCCCCTGGCGTTCGAACCGTGCGTCCTTCACCTCCCGCAGCATCCGGTGAGCTTCGCCCCGCCCACGGACGGGATGAAGGCGACCTTGCACGGCCCCCAGACCTGGGTCAGCGGAACGTCAGGACGTCCCTCGTCATGGGCAGGACGCCCGTGCGCGTGCGGTTGGCCGGCGCGAGCGTGCCGAGCGCCGTGTCGGCGTAGAGCTCGTACGGCGTGGTGATGCGGCCCGCGTCGACGTACCGGTCGTACACGTACGGGACGCCGTTGGCGCCCAGCGGGGAGTTGCGATCCATCAGCTGGAAGTGCAGGTGGGGCGCCGTCGTGTTGCCCGAGTTGCCGGACAGCGCCAGGATCTGGCCGCGCCGCACCTTCTGCCCCACCTTCACCCGGATCTTGCCCTTCCGCAGGTGGGCGTACATCGCGTACACGCCCCTGCGGATGCGGACGATCACGTGGTTACCGGTGACGTACTTGGCCGCGTTGTAGTTGTTCAGCGTGGCGTCGGGATCCGGCGGGGTCTGGGTCGGACGGCCGTCGAGGACCGACGTGACCACGCCGCTCGCCACGGAGTAGGCCGGCTCGTCCCAGATGAGGTAGTTGGCCGGATCGTGCAGGTCGCCGACGTAGGAGCGACCCTGCGCGTCGGTCTGGACGTAGTCGATCGCGTACCGCTGCGACAGCCAGCGGACGCCGTCGATGGTCTGGATCGCCCGCACGTGCGCGGTGGCGCCGCAGCAGCCGTTGGCGTCGACCATCAGCGGACCGCGCAGCGGCGGGGAGATGACGATCGGCTTCGGGCCGACCGGCGTGCGGCCCACCGGCGCGGTGATGCCGTTGACCGTGACGCGATGCACCAGGCTCCGCGGGGCCACCCCGCTCCGGGGCAGGACGACGTCGAACCACAGGATCGTGGACGTCTCCGGCGACAGCGTGCGCGGCGCCGGCGGCGCGAACGGCGCCTGCACGAGCAGCGGATCGAGCTGGGCCCCGACGTAGGCGGCGAGGCGGCGCTCGCTGCGGCCGTCGCGCACCTCGACACGGTCGAGCGTGACCGGCGCGGTCGTCCAGTTCAGGACCTGCAGCTCGTAGACCAGGTGGCGGCGGCCGTCCGAGGTCGGGACCGGCGCGGGCGGGGCCAGGATCGTCGCCGAGATCGGCGTGATGACGTCGGGCTGGGTGGCGGCCGCGGCCGGCCCGGCGGCGGCGCCCAGCGCCAGCGCGACGGTCGACAGGACGGCGGCGAAGACGGCGTGCGGACCTGTGCTCATCGGCCGATGGTGGCAAAGCGCCACCCCGGCCTCAACGGCTGGGCGACGCGGCCCCGCCGATCGGGGGTGCCGTGGGCGCCCCCGGCTTCAGCAGCCCCAGCAGCTCCTTGCCGCGCGGCCCGGCGGTGACGTGGATGGCCGCCGGCTCCCGCACCCAGGCGATCATGTCGAGCGCGCTGAGGCGGTCGAGCATGAACTGCATCGCCTGCGCCTGCGCGGTGGACACGTACGTGCGAGACACGTCCATCGCGTTGCCGGTGGTGTGCAGCGAGTAGGCCTGCGTCGCCTCCGGGTTGGAGGCGACCAGCAGCTTCTGGTACCCCGTGTCGCGCACCGAGGACGTAACGGTGAGCGGACCGGCCTTGGAGATCGACTGGACGCCCGCGCCGAGGTACAGGAGCGTGGCCAGCGCCTCGGGCGTGAGCGCCCGGAACAGCCGCTTGGGCTCGTCGAGCTTCGGCGCCAACACCCCCATCGCCGGGTCGATGCGCAGGCCATCGGGGCGCAGCCGGGCCGCCGTCAGCTCGTCCAGCGCGCCGGCGTCGCGCGCCGCGCGGATCTCGTCGCCGCTGGTGAAGACGGTCGTGTCCGCCTTGGGATGCAGGACCTCCTCGCCGGAGTTCTTGTTCGTCTGCAGCGTCTGGAGGCGCTCCAGCTCCTCGGGATCGTCGCGGTGCAGGCGCAGGATCGACTGGGCCGCGCGGACCCGCCACAGGTAGGTGGAGCTGCTGTCCCCGAGGGAGGCGAGGAACGCGTAGGCATCCGCGTGGTCCAGCGGCGTGCTGCCGAAGTAGAGCTGTGCGTAGGGCACGTCGGTGGACCCGTACTTGGCCTGCGCGGTCTGCAGGTTGCCGATGCCCATGTGGTAGCTGACGACGGCCAGCTCCTCGGTGCCCAGCTTGTCCCTGGCCAACTCCAGGTACTTCACGGTGGCGGCCAGCGACTTCTTCGCGTCGAACCGCTCGTCGATCCGGGCCCGCAGCTTCTCGCGGGCCGCCGCCTTGCGCCCACCCTTGTTGATCCGCTTGGTCAGCGCGGTGCTCCGCTTCACGTCGACCTTCATCCCGAGCAGGTCGGTGGCCGTCTGCGCGAGGATCTGCGTGAGACCGACCGCGCCGCTGAGGTCGTTGGAGGACAGCGCGTCGGGCCGGCCGCCGCTCTCCAGGTAGACCATGCCCTCGAGGTCGTCGGCGCTGACGTCGGTGCCGGCGACGGCGTCCTCGATCTCCGGACGCAGCGCCTGCACCCGTTCGGCGGTCGCCACCGCGCCGCCCGGGGACAGCGCGTAGAGCGGGTGGGCCAGGCCGGCGGCGGCGCGCGCCTCGTAGTCGGCGCGGCGAGCCGGCGTGTACCGGAGGGGATCGACGCCCTCGCCGGCCGCGCTGCCGGGCACGAGGCGCTGGGAGAGCGGCACGCCACCCGCGTCCGGGTCGTCGTGCTTCGCGTCGCCGCCGGAGAGGACGACGACGAGCACGACGGCGACGGCCGCCACCGCGACGAGGAGGGCGAGAAGGCGCCAGCCAGAACCGCGGCGCGCGGGAGGACGGTCCCGCTGCGAGTACAGGGGTGGCCGCGAGCGTTCGAACGAGGACATCGGCCCGGAACGGTGGCACACCGACGTGAGCGGCGCCGTAAGGGGCGCCTCGAGGCCGGCCCGTAGGATCGCCCGCATGGTCCCCGACAGCTTCCACGACTTCTTCGTCGCCACCGCGGGGGTCGCCGGCGCGCTGATCGGGCTGCTGTTCGTCGCGCTGTCCGTCGCCCAGGAGACCGGGGCGGACCGCAAGCCGATCCAGCGCGTACGGGCCGGCGCCGCGATGTCGGCCCTGATCGACGCGCTGCTGATTTCCCTGTTCGCGCTGCTGCCCGACAACGACCTGAGCGCCGCCGCGACCGTGCTCGCCGTCGTCGGCCTCAGCTCCACCGCCGGCCTGGCCGTCGTCCTCCACGGGGCCCACCTGCCGGCCCGCGTCGCCCGGCGACAATGGGCGCTGCTCGCCGGCCTGCTCGTCCTCTACGTCATCCAGCTGGTGGTCGCCCAGCAGGCCGACGGCACGGTCGCGGACACCGACGCGGTCAACGACATCGGCGTCCTGGTCATCGTCTTCTTCGCGATCGGCATCGCGCGGGCGTGGGAGCTGGTCGACGCGCCGGAGACCGGGCTGATCGGCACGCTGCGCAGCCGGCGGCGGCCGCCGGACGACAACTGAGCGGCGGGGGCCTCGTAGGATCACCGCCATGGCCCTGGACGAGATCGAACGCGACGCCCTGATCGAGACGGACGTCGAACACGTGTGGACGCTGCTGACCCACGCCGAGCACATCGGCGGCTGGTTCGGTGACGCGGGCGCCCACGTCGACCTGCGGGTCGGCGGCGAGCTGGTCGTCCACTGGGAGGAGCACGGCGCCGTCCACGCGCGGTTCGAGGCGATCGACAAGCCCAGCATCCTCGCCTTCCGCTGGGCCCCGTTCGCCCATCCCGGCGGCACCGAGCCCGTCCCGGGCAACTCCACGCTGGTCACGTTCCTGCTCCTGCCCGAGGGCGTGGGCACGCGCGTGAAGGTGGTGGAGTCGGGCTTCGCCTCCCTGGACTGCTCCCGCCACGAGCAGCGCCAGCACGCCGCGCGCAACGGCGAGGGCTGGGACCTGGAGCTGCGCCACCTGGGCGACCTGGCCAACCGGGAGATCATCTTCCGGGCCAGCACCGGGCACTGAGCGGTTGGTGGGCGGAAAGGTGGCGGTATGCGCCACTTTTCCGCCCACCAACCACCCGGGCGTCCCGGCGCGCGACGCCCGAGCGCTCGCCTCTGGACAATGGAGGGGTGCCGCACGACGACGACACGGCCACCAAGCCGCCCGGAATCGACCCCGCCGACCTCGAGCACGCGTTGCGCGTGCTGGCCCAGGTGGACGACCTGCCGCTGGAGCACCCCGACGCGGTGACCGTCCAGCGCGCGACCGCCAGCCTCTACAAGACCGCCCGCAAGCGCCGGCGCGTGGAGGCCCGCAACGCGGTCGTCGCCCACGACGAGGCCGTCACCGCCAAGACCGCGACCGGCGCCCCCGGGCGCATCGACGACGAGACCCAGGGCCTGCCCCTGGTGTCGGACGCCAAGGGCGCGATCGCCGGCCACCTGCAGCAGCCCCGCTCGTGTTACGTGTGCAAGGTCCGCTACACGCAGGTCGACGCCTTCTATCACCAGCTGTGCCCGGACTGCGCGGTCCAGAACCACGCGCGCCGCGACGCCCGCACGGACTTGACCGGCCGGCGCGCCCTGCTCACCGGCGGCCGCGCGAAGATCGGCATGTACATCGCGCTGCGCCTGCTGCGCGACGGCGCGGACCTGACGATCACCACCCGCTTCCCCAACGACGCGGTCCGCCGCTTCGCCGCGATGCCCGACAGCGCCGAGTGGATCGACCGGCTGCACGTCGTCGGGATCGACCTGCGGGACCCGGCGCAGGTCGTCGCCCTGGCCGACGCGACGATCGAGCGCGGCCACCTCGACATCCTCATCAACAACGCCGCGCAGACCGTCCGCCGGTCCGCCGAGTCCTACGCGCTGCTGGCCAACGCGGAGAATGCGCCGCTGCCCGAGGGCCCGCGCCCCGACATCGTCACGTTCGGCCGCGCGGGCGACACCCAGCCGACGGCGCTGACCGAGTCGACGGGCGACCATTGGTCCCCCACGCCCCACGCGCTCACCGCGATGGCCCTGACCGCCGGCTCCGCGACGTTCGACCGGGTGCAGATGGGCAACGCGATCGACGCCGGCGGCCTCGTGCCCGACCTGCACGACAGCAACAGCTGGGTGCAGACCGTCGAGGAGGTCGACCCGATGGAGCTGCTCGAGGTGCAGCTCTGCAACTCGACCGCGCCGTTCATCCTCATCAGCCGCCTGCGCGCCGCGCTCGCCGCGTCCCCCGCCCGGCGGACCTACGTGGTCAACGTGTCGGCGATGGAGGGCCAGTTCAGCCGCGGCTACAAGGGCCCCGGCCATCCCCACACGAACATGGCCAAGGCCGCGCTGAACATGCTCACGCGCACGAGCGCCCAGGAGCTGCTGACCGACGGCATCCTCATGACCAGCGTCGACACCGGCTGGATCACCGACGAGCGGCCCCACCCGCAGAAGATGCGCCTGGCCGACGACGGCTTCCACGCCCCGCTCGACCTGGTGGACGGCGCGGCCCGCGTCTACGACCCGATCGTCCGCGGCGAAGCGGGCGAGGACCTGCACGGCTGCTTCCTGAAGGACTACGCGAAATCCCCCTGGTGATCCGATGAGCCCCGCTCCCGCCCGCGTCCCCGTCCAGGCCGAGGTGGTGGCGGTCACGCCGCTGACCCCGCACATGATCCGCATCGTGCTGGGCGGCGAGGGACTGGCCGGGTTCGCGCTCGGCGGGTTCACCGACCACTACGTGAAGCTCCAGTTCCCCGACGCCGAGGGGAAGCTGCGCACCCGCACCTACACCGCGCGCGCCTGGGACGCCGAACGGGGCGAGCTGACGATCGACTTCGTCCACCACGGCGACACCGGCGTGGCCGGACCGTGGGCGGCGAACGCCCGGCCCGGCGACACGCTGCAGCTGCGCGGCAACGCGCCCGGCGGCGCCTACGCCCCGGATCCCACCGCCGACTGGCACCTGATGGTCGGCGACGCCAGCGTGGTGCCGGCCATCTCCGCATCGCTGGCCGCCGTGCCCGCCGGCGTGCCCGTGCACGTCTTCCTCCAGGTCGAGGGGCCCGAGGAGGAGCTGCCGCTGGAATCACCCGGCGACCTGCACCTCACGTGGCTGCACGGCACCGATGACGAGGAGGCCCTGGAGCGCGCCGTGCGCGCCCTGGACTTCCCCGCCGGCACCGTGCACGGCTTCGTCCACGGCGAGGCCAGCGCGGTGCGAGCGGTGCGCCGGCACCTGCTGGTCGACCGCGCCGTCCCGCGCGAGGCCCTCTCGGTGTCCGGGTACTGGAAGCGCACCCGGACCGAGGAGGGCTGGCGCGAGGACAAGCCGGCGTGGAACCAGCTCGTCGAGGCCGACGTGGCGTCGGCCTCCGAGGGTTAGCGCAGGCCGACGAGGTCCACGACGAAGACGAGCGTCTCGTCGGGACCGATGACCCCGCCCGCGCCGCGCTTGCCATAGGCGAGGTTCGGCGGGATCGTGATGCGGCGGCGGCCGCCGACCTTCATCCCGGCGACGCCCTGGTCCCAGCCCGCGATGACCTGGCCCTTGCCGAGGCCGAACTTGAACGTGTCGCCCCGATCCCAGGAGGCGTCGAACTGCTTGCCGTCCTTCCAGGAGACGCCCACGTAGTGGACCTCGACGATGTGGCCGGAGGCGGCCTCGTCGCCCTCGCCGACGACGATGTCGTCGAGCTCCAGCTGGTAGGACGGGTCCTGGCCGACGGGGACGTCGACCTGCGGCTTCTCGTTCGTGCTCATGCGTCGCACGATAGCGTCACGGTCCCATGGCCAAGCGCGACAACACCAAGGTGGTCTGGTCCAGCAGCGACGGCGACCTGCGCAAGGCCCGCGACCCCGCGGAGAAGGCCCGGCTCACCGGCGACGGCCCCGTGAAGGTCCGGCGCGAGACGGCCGGCCGGCGCGGCAAGGCGGCGACCACGATCTCCGGCGTGCCGCTGGACGACGCCGGGCTGCGCGAGCTGGCCGGGAAGCTGAAGAAGCGCTGCGGCGTCGGCGGCGCCGTGAAGGACGGCGTCATCGAGCTGCAGGGGGACCACCGGGACACGGTGGTCGCCGTCCTGCGCGACGCCGGCTACGACGTGAAGCTCGCCGGCGGCTGAGCGAAGAGGATCCTCACGGCTGCGACGTGATCGGAGCGGTCGCGCTGTGCAGGGTGCCCGCACACCCTGCAGCGCTTGTCCGTACCACGGAGCTCGTGAAGAGAGGTGCGTCGACTAGGCGTGGACGCGGATGGCGGAGCCCATCATGCGCGGCGCGTTGGGCTCGACGTCGGCAGCGGAGAAGGAGTCGGCGTCGTTGCTGTACGTGGCCGGGTTGCGCGCCGTGTCCCAGACGAGGAGGGCGAGCGGGACGATGACGAGGAGGGAGATGATGATGAGGGCCATGAGGTGTTCCTTCGGGTGCGGGGTGAACTGCCGGACAATTCACATCCTGCACCCGCCGGGTCGCCGTTTGGTCGGCTGAAGGTGGGAATCCGGTACGTGGCCGCCGCGAGCCTCAACGCGGTGAGTGTCGCTGCGTGGTTGCCCTCCAACCACCGGGCGACACTCACGCCCCGCGGCGCCCCTACTGCTCGTAGTTCTCGACCTCGGATGCGGGCCGGATGTCCGCGAGGTCGGGATCCTCGCCGAACTCCTCGTGGGCGCGGCGCTGGCGCAGAAGGTCCCAGTACTGGTCCAGCTCGACCTTGATCGCCTCCATCCGCGCGTGCTCCTCGGGGGACAGCCCGGATCCGTCGGTGTGCCGGCCGCGGAGCGCCTGCTCCTCGGCGACGAGCTGCTCGATGTGATCGGAGATCGAAGCGTCTGAGGTCATGGACGAGTCATACCCGGGGCGAGGGCCCGGCGCAACCGGCGCGATGAGTTCCCCGTCCCACGACGGTCTGAACGACATGACCACCTTCCTCCTCATCCCCGGGGCCGGCTCGACCGCCGCGCTCTGGGACGGCGTGGCCGCCGAGCTGCGGCAGCGCGGCCACGTCCCCGTCCCCGTCGAGCTGCCGTGCGACGACCCGGCGGCCGCGCTGCCCGAGTACGTGGACGCGGCGGTGGACGCGCTCGGCCCGCGCGAGGAGGTGCGCGGCGACCTCGTCGTCGTCGCGCAGTCGCTCGGTGCGTTCACCGGCGCGGCGCTGTGCGAGCGCGTGCCCGTCGACCTCCTGGTGTTCCTCGCCGCGATGATCCCCGTGCCCGGCGAGACCGCCGACGCGTGGGGCGCCGACACGCGCCACGCCGAGGCGATCCCCGACGTGCTGGCCCGCCACGGCGAGCCGGGCACGTGGGGCGAGGACGCGCTCCACGACGTCTTCCTGCACGACCTCACGCCAGGGCAGCTCGAGCAGTCGCTGCTGGCGGTGAAGTCGCAGACCGGCGCGATCTTCTCCTCCCCCCTGCCCTCCGAGGTGTGGCCGACCGTCCCGACGCGGGCGCTGCTGTGCCGGGACGACCGCATGTTCCCGGCGGCGTTCGAGCGACGCCTGGCGCGGGAGCGGCTGGGCGTCGTCGCCGACGAGATGGGCGGCGGCCACCTGGCGATGCTCAGCCGCCCCGCCGAGCTGGCGGAGCGGCTGGTCGAGCTCGCGAACGCCCCGCGGGCGGACCGCTAGGCGACGGGCGCGGGCGGCAGCGGCGGGGTCAGCGTGCCGCTGCTCGCGCACGCCTCCACGAGCAGCCCGTGCATCCGGCGGGCCTCCTGCCGGGCCCGGGCGGTGAGCCCGGCGCCCGTGCGGACGTTGACGAGGTTGAGCGCCTCGTCGGGGTCGTCCCGCAGGTCGTAGAGCTCGTACTCGGGCGCCACCTTGCCGTTCGGGTCGAGGTACACCGCGTACTTCCAGCGATGGTCGCGCACGCAGCGCAGCCGGTTGGGCTGCCCCGGGGCCTCCTGGAACGCGGTGCCCGCCTGGTGGTCGTCGTAGGTGAAGAGGACCGCGTCGCGCACGGCCTCCCGCTCACCGCGCCAGACGGGCCCGAGGTCGTGGCCGTCGAGCCGTTCCCCGGCGGCCGGCTGGCCGGTCAGCCCCAGCAGCGTGGGCACGATGTCCACGAGGGAGGCCAGCGCGTCGGTCTCCTCCCCCTGCGGCACGAGGTGCGGGTTGGAGATGACCAGCGGGACGCGGATCGACTCCTCGTAGGCGTTGAACATCTTCTGCCGCAGGCCGCCGTGGGAGAGCCCCAGCTCACCGTGGTCGGAGGTGCGGGCGATGACGGTGCGCGAGCGCAGCGAATCGGGATCCTCCGGGTCGCCCAGCGCGGTGAGGAGGCGACCGATCTTCTCGTCGACCACGCGGTGCAGGTGGGCGTAGAAGTCGACGTAGCGCTGCTGCTCCTCACGACCGTTGAGCGCGCCGATGTACGACAGCTGCCCGAGCTTCATCAGCGACTGCACCGACGGCTTGTCCCGCAGGTCCTCGTCGATGGTCGGGGGCAGCGGCACGTGCACGTCGTCGAAGTCGCCGTCCGCGTAGCCGCCCTCCTCGTAGGAGGACGGGTAGCCGAGCACGTCGTGCGGGTTGACGAGCGAGAACACGAGGCAGAACGGCTCCGGCAGGTCGGCCTGGGCCAGCCACGCCTCCATCTGGCGCGTGTAGTCCTCGTCCCAGCCCTCCTGCGTGTAGCCGGCGTTGCCCCCGCCGAACGTGGCGGCCTTGGCGTCGCCGCCGGCGTCCGGCGGCTCCCACCCGGCGAAGCCGTAGTCGCGCTCGACACGCTCCGGGTCGGCCGCAGTCCAGTCGACGCCGTTCGTCGGCTTGCTCAGGTGCCACTTGCCCTTCAGCGCGACGTGGTAGCCGCGCTCGCGCAGCATCGTGGCGAGCGTGTCGATCCCGGCGGGCAGCTCGGGCTCGTTGCCGCTGCGCGCGCCCTGACGCAGCATCCCCTTGGTGAACGCGCGGGCGAGCTTGGCCCGCGGCACCTCGCCGCTGATCGCCAGCTTGCCCGCGGTGCGCAGCACGTCCGGCACGTTCTTGGGGTCGGGCAGCAGGTCGTTCTCGGTCAACGTGAGCGTCACGCCGTGGCGCGGCGGATAGGTGCCGGTGAGCATGGTCGCGCGGCTGGGCGAGCACATCGCCGTCGCGGTGAACGCGCGGTTGAAGCTGACGCCGGTGCGCCGCAGCTCGGCGTCGTTGGGCATCAACGCGTCGAGCCAGGCGGGATCTTCCGGCCAGTGCTGGGGCGCGCGCTGCTGATCGGTGATCAGCAGCACGAGGTTCGGGGGACGGTCGGGCATGTCAGCGGCGCTCCAGTCCGGCGTCCTGCAGGGCGGTCTCGAGATCCTCGATGCGGTCCTGTCCCCAGAACCGCTCGGATCGGAAGGTGAACACGGGGACGCCCCACTGGCCCAGCGCGCCGAGGGCGGCGGTGTCGGCGTCGACCCGGTCCTGCAGCGCCGGGTCGTCGAGCGCGGCGGCGCAGGCCACCCAGTCGAGGCCGGCGGCCTCGCAGACCGGGCGCAGCCCGTCGTCGCGGGAGACGTCGACCGCCTCGGCCCAGATCGCGCGGCTCGCGGCGAGGACGAACGCCCGCTCACGACCCACGTCGATCGCGTGCTGGGCGACGAGCAGGCAGCGCAGCGCGCCGTCCCCGATCGGGTCGTGGATGCGGCCGAACGGCAGGCCCAGGCGCCGCGCCTCGCGGCCCACGTCGCGCAGGGTGTGCAGCCGCTTGGCGCGGGGCACGGACTGCCCGCGCATCGCCATGGGGATCACGCCGCGGAACGCCACCTCGACGTCGTACCGGTCGGGCAGCGCGAACGCGCGCGGCCCCGCGAGGTACGAGTAGGGGCTGCGGAACGAGAAGAAGAAGTCCAGCCGGACGGGGGTCACGCGGACCGCCTCCACCCGAGATCGTCGAGCCGATCCGCGATCTGCGGCAGCCGGTCGTGGGCGAAGAACCACTGCCCGTGGACCCAGGCGGCGGGCGTGTCGTACGGGCCGCGCCGCTTCATGCGCCGCTCGTTGCCGCGGATCGCCGCGGCGCCCCGATCGCCGTCGGGCGCGCCGGGGACGAGCGGCTCGAAGTCGGTCGGATCGACCGGACCGTCGGTCTCCAGCCACAGCCGCCGCATCGCGTCGACGCAGAAGCGGACGAGGGCGGGGCCCTGCGGCGCCGACGCCACCCGCTCGGCGAGGAACGCGACGTCCGCGGGCGCGATCGGCTCCGCGCGCTTCAGCGTCAGGTCCGAGCGCCGCAGCAGCCGGCGCGCGTCCTCGATCGCGTACGTCCGCTTGAGGTCGACGGCCGGGTCGTCAGGAATCCCCCGGTGCACGACCGGGTACAGGACGAGCTGCGCGTCGTAGACCGCGAGCCGGTCGGCGAGGTCCAGGACGGCGACCGCGCTGCACGGGTCGTCGAACGCGAAGTACAGCTCGACCCGCGCGGAGCGGTGCAGGCGGTGGCGCAGCGCCGAACCCACCCGCGCCGGGCCGTCCTGCTGCGACAGCGTGACGATCGTGCGAGGGAGGATCCGGCGGGTGAGCGTGTCCGCGAAGGAGCGATCAGGCATGCGGCGCTACGAGACGGGCACGGCGTCGGAGGTCGACAGGACGCGACCCTTGGCGTCCAACGCCCGCACGGCGAACGAGGCCGCACCGCTGGTGACGGGGATCGTCGTCTCGAACCCGGTGCGCTTCACCGCGGCCCCGACGGGCTTCAGCGAGCCGGCGTCCGCACCGGCCAGCACCTGCCACTTCGCGACAGTGGTCGCACCGTTCCAGCTCGCGTAGACCGTGGCGTGCCCGGCGTCCGCGCCGTGGCGCGCCGCGGCGAGCGGCTTGGTCTTCGGCGTGGCCGTCCACGGCAGGCGGTACGTGCGGTAGCTGCCGTCCCCATCCGGGAGGTTGGCGTCGTAGACCAGCTTGCCGCTGGCCGTGAACTCCGAGAAGAAGCCCGTGGCGCCGAAGCCGACGAACACGTTGCCGCCCGGCAGCGTCTGCGTGCTGCCCTCGCTCTGCGCACTGGTGTCGGGCGCCCGCTTGAACTCCTGCGCGAGCTTGGCCGTCTTCTTCTTCAGGTCGAGCTGGAGGATCAGCCCGCGCGACGCCGGCGCGCGCTGCGGCGGCCCGGCCTCGTCGTCGAACATGCTCACCCGGTTGCCGGGCAGCAGCAGCGCGTCGTGCTGGAACCAGAAGCGCCCCGGCTTGGCGATCTTGAACGTGCTCGACTTGCCGCCGAGCGTCCACAGGATCTTGCCGGTGGAGCGGTCGATCTTGTAGATCGCGGCGGTGTCCCGGGCCGAGATCAGCACCTGGTCGTTCGCCAGCGGCTGGATCGAGTTGATGTGGAACGCGTCGTAGGTGGCGCTGTTCTCCGGCGTGGCGTACGAGTCCTTCAGCGGGATGTGGCCGAGCGCGTGCCACTCCCAGACGACGAGCCCCGTCTTTACGTCGATCTGCTGGACGAGCGAGTCCAGGACCGGGGTGAGCTTGCCCTCGGGGGTGCCGTCCAGGTGCACGAGGACCGGCGAGTAGATCGTCACCAGCGCGTCGCCCTCGGGCGTGAGCCGGAACTCGTGGATGTCCATCTTGTACCCGTTGCCGGTCTCGACCTCGGCGACGGTCCGGTACGACGTGTCGGCGATGATCCCCTTGCCGAGACCGAACGCGGCCGCGGTGACGGGACCCTCCCACCAGGTCAGGACCGGCTTGCCGCGGTACCGCTGCAGGCCGAGGTTGGCCGCGACGTTCGGCGGCGTGAGCTGGCGGAACCAGATGAGGTCGCCGTTGCTCTCGGAGATCATCGGCCCGCCGGGGCCGACGGGGCTGATCGTCACGGTCTGGACGCTGCCGGGATGCACGATGGGCGACGGCAGCGGGGTCTGGAAGATGGCGCCGCCGGGCCGCGAGCCACCCTTGTTGACGGTGAGCTTCGGCGCCTGGAGGCCGGGCTCGGTGACGAACTTCTCGAGCTTGTCCGGCTGGATGACCTTGATGTTGAGGAGCGGCGGGGTCGTCCCGAGACGGGCGACGGTGAAGGAGGAGCGCACGGCCTTCGCACCGCGTACGCGGACGACGACGTCGACCTTCTCCCCCTGCGTGAGCGGCGTGGCGGGCAAGAAGCTCGCGCCGCGCTTGCCCGAGTAGGCGCGCAGCTTGCCGGGGTGGGCGCCCGAGACGGCGCCGGTGACGGTGACGCCGGCGATGCGGGACGGCGTGACGCCGAGCACGCTGATCTGGGTCTGCGGGCTGGCCGCCGGCGTGCCGTTCGCAGGGGACAAGGTGAGCTTCGGGGCCGGCGGGTCGGCCGACGCGGCGGCCGGACCGGCTCCCACGGCCGCGAGGACGGCGGCGATCGCGACCGCCCCGGTGAGGCGGACCGCACGAAGCGGTGGGGCGGGGAACTGCGAGCTCCTGCGGGACACGCCATCTCCTTGGTGTCGAGCGCCGGCGCGAGATGCGCCGGTCCGACCACGACCGAAACAACTAACTGGCAGTCATTACAACAGACTGTTGGACGGTCCGTCAACTAGCATGTGGGAGTGACCATGCCTTCACCAGAATCCGCAGCGCCGCGCCGACGGCGGATGGCGCCGGACGACCGGCGCCAGGAGATCCTCAGCACCGCCCGCAAGCTGTTCGCCCAGCAGCCGTACTGGACCGTGTCCACCGGCGAGGTGGCGGACGCCGCGGGCGTGGCCCGTTCCCTCGTGCATCACTACTTCGGGGGCATCCGCGAGGTGTTCCTCGCCGTCGCGGCCGATGGCGCACAAGCGCTCTCCGCCGCCCGATCCCTGGGCACCGACGTCCCCTTCGAGGAGCGGACCGCGCGCAACGTCGCGGCCAGCCTCGACGTCATCGCGGACAACCGCGAGACGTGGCTCGCCGTGGTCGGCCACGCCGCCGACCCCAAGCACCCCGAGATCCAGGCGCTGCTGAACGCGGCCAAGGACCAGGGCGTCTCCCGCACCCTCGAGGCCAACGCCGACATCGTGCAGGACACCCCGCAGGCCCGGTTCCTGCTGCGCTGCTTCACCGAGTTCTCGGTCGAGGCGACCCGCACCTGGCTCTCCGGCGACAAGACGCGCGAGGAGACCGAGGAGATCCTCCTCTCCACCGGCCGCTCGCTGCTGCTCGACGTGATCCCGAAGCTCTCGCAGTAGACGGGGCGGCCGGTACGGCCCGTGTCTGGATCGTCCGAGCCGGATAGCCTACCCCCGCATGCGCGCTGCCTCGCTCGTCCTGACCGTCGCCCTCTGCGCTGCCGTCACCACCGGCTGCGGTGAGGCGACCCCGCCGGACGCGGCCGTGGGAAGCGTCAGCAAGACGTTCCCGATCACGGGCCGCACCCCCTCCGGAGTGCCCTACCGGGTGAGTCCGGGGAAGCCGTCGCCCGGCGACGACGTCGTGGCGAGCTGGTGCCTGCGGCTGGCGTACGGCGGGGACGTCACGCTCGTCGACGCTGCCGGCCATCGGGATTCGTTCACCAACGGCCTCGACAGCTGCGGAAAGGCCCCAGCGCCGACGATCAGCGGGGAGATCACCCTCGACTGCGCGGCCGGCGAGCTGTTCGTCTTCGGCCAGGCGCGGCCCGGCTCGGGAGGCGTGGTGCTGAAGACGGCCGGGGGCGAGACGATCGCCGCGCGGCGCGGCCCGCCCGTCCCCGGCTCCGGCTTCGACGGCTTCAGCTACATCCTCACCGCGCGGATGGACCAGCTGCCCGCATCGGTGCGATCGGCCGCGAACGGAAAGCAGGCCACCCGCATCCCCGCGAGCAGCACGGTGTGCCGGCCCATTCCCGGGGCCGGGCTGTCGGGCGTCGCGCCGCTTCTCTCGTTCCCCTGAGCAGTCCGTGCGTTTGGTGGACGGAAAGGTGTCGCATACCGCCACCTTTCCGTCCACCAAACGTCCCGCGGGCCCCGGGCGGCCGGCTGACGACCGTCAGCCCCCGCGAATCGGTCGGCGCGGCACGACCTCGTCCATCGACCGCACCGCCTCGCGGCGCAGGCGCCGGCGCGAGGCGAGCATCGGGCGGACCAGGCCCACCGCCTCGCGGGTGCCGCGCAGGTAGAGGCCGAGCTGGCCGGTGCGTGCCGCGTGACGGGCCCAGCCGAGCTGGCGGTAGAGGACGAGCGGCAGCCAGCGCAACGGGAACGTCTTGACGATCATCAGCAGCGTGTTGCGCTGGACCCAGACGCGGACGGGACGATCCAGGCCGGGCGGGCTCGACTCGCCGACGTGCCGGGCGACCACCGGCTCGTAGCGCGCCGTCCAACCCGCCAGGCGCAGGCGCAGGGCCAGGTCCACGTCCTCCATGTACAGGAAGAAGCGCTCGTCGAACCCGCCGACCGCCAGCACGGCGTCCCGGTCGTAGAGGGCGGCGCCAGCGCAAGCGCCGAAGACGTCGCCGGCCGTGTCGTAGGCGCCGGTGTCCACCTCGAACCGGCCCCGCTGCTCGCAGACGCCGTCGCGCCGCAGGACGTCCCCGGTGTCGTAGAGGCGGCCCGGATGCATCAGGTCGGTCATCTTGCAGGCGACCGAGGCGACGGCGGGATCGGCGGCCAGGGCCCCGGCCATCCGCTCGATCCACTCGGGCTCCAGCTCCACGTCGGGGTTGAGCAGCGCGACGTACGGAGACCGGGCGCGGCGCAAGCCTCGGTTGGACGCGACGGCGAAGCCCGTGTTCTCACCGAGGGCGACGACGGTCGCCTCCGGATATCCCGCGGCGACGGCCAGCGAGTCGTCCACGGAGCCGTTGTCGATCAGCAGGATCTCGACCGGCGCGACGGTCTGCCGGCGCAGGGAATCCAGACATCCCGGGAGCCACGCGGCGCTGTTGTAACACGGGATCACGACGCTCACGTCCACGGTCCGCTGACCCTAGAGCACGGCGTCCGCAGGCAGGCCTCAGGCGCCAACCCGTGTTTGCGTCGCCGCTCGCCGGGCAGCACCAGGGCAACGGCAAGGAGATGAACGGCATGAGCACAGGCATCCGGAAGTTCGGGCGACTGGGCGCCGCGGGAGCACTCTCGCTTGCGGCTCTCGGCTGCGCGATCGGCCCCGCGACCACGGTCGCCAAGGCCCCCGCGAAGACCAAGACGGAGACGAAGGCCTTCGACGTGCGGGCCGGCACCGAGACCACCAAGGGCACCGCCCGCGCGTGGGCACGATCGAGCTCGACGGCAAGCGCGACGTGCGCCTGACCGCCAAGCTCGACGACGTCTGCCCGAGCGACGACTTCACGGCCCACGTGACGATCACCGTGTCGCTCAAGGACCAGACGCGCAACCGGACCTACGACTTCACCGACGAGCGCAAGTGCGCCGCCAAGGGTTCGGTGCCACTGAAGATCGACAAGTCGTTCGACGAGAAGGTCGACTACGTGACGATCAACGTCTGGGAGTACGACGAGAAGAAGCACGTCACCGGCGACAGCGACTGGGCGTACGCCTCGCTCGACGAGTAGGCCCCGAACCATCGGGTCTCGAGCCCGCTGAGCGGGCCTCAGACCTGTTGGTTCGTCACTCCGTGCGGCGCCGGGATCCGCCCGGCTACCGCAGCGGGACGTCCACGCTGAGCCGCACCGGATCGTCGAGCCACTCGCCCTTCGTGTCGTGGTCGGCGACGACGAGCCGCACACGCTTGCCGGACACGACCGCGCCGCGGTGGCCCGGGACGACACGTAGGCGCAGGACGCCGCTACGGAGCTGCATGCCCTTGCGGGTGGAGAGCACGAGCCGCCGGTCGAGACGGGCCAGCGTGGCGCTGCGGGCCGGCGGCTGGAGGATCGCGGCGAGCACGCACGGGCCCCACACGAGGTAGGCGCGGCACGTCACCGGTGCGGTGACGAATGCGCCGTGGCGGCGCATCCGGTCGAGGGTGATGCGCACCTTGACGACCCGCTCGACGTAGGGCCCGTCCACGATGCTGCCCATGCCCTCGAGGGTCTCGCAGTCGCCGGCCAGGCGCGGCGCGAGACGCTGCCGCTGCTCGGCGACCGTGTCCCGGCCGTTCCCGCAGGTCACGGTTGCGGTGCGCTTCCCCACCGTGAGGCGGTCGTCACCCGCGCCACCGGCGAGCGTGTCGTCGCCGGTCCCACTGATCAGCTCGTCCGCCCCGCCGCCGCCCGTGAGGACATTGCGCCCGGAACCCGCGAGCGCGCGGATCGGGGTGTCGCCGGTGGCGGTCACCGTGTCGTCCTCGTCGCCTGCGTCGACCCGGGCCGCGAACCGGTGACCGGTCGCCGTCGGGCAGGTGACGGTGTGCGCGTCGGTGGCGGTGCAGCCGGAGCCGGCCACCGTCGTGAGCTGCGCGCTGGCGTCGGCGATCTCCACCGTCTCCGGGCCGGTCGAGCGCACGATGATCGCGTTGCGTTCCCCGGGTGCGGCGAGCACCGAGACGGCCGCCGCGCTGTCCGGATCCTCGACGGAGACGGTGGCGGCCGACGCCGGAGCCGGCAACGCGGCGGCGACGAGGATCGCGGCGAGCGCAAGCGGGACGGGTGCAGCGAGATGGGCGATGCGAGCGACGGTGGACACGAGGCCTCCAAGTTGTGGGCTTGACGGGAACGAATCCTGCCCCCGGTCGTCGCGGGCGTCGTGCGCCGGATCGACGCGCGCTCTGTCGGATCGGCGACACCGCGACGCGTCGCGTGCTGCCCCGTCTCAGGCCTCCGCCAGCGTGTGAGCGACGATGGCGTTGGCGTGCCCGTGGCCCAAGCCGTGCTCGTCCTTGAGCATCGCGACGAGGTCCATGGGCTGGCGACCGGCGTCCGGCGCCGAACTCATCGGTCAGCCCGCGTCCTGCACCAGCAGCGCGACCTGCACGCGGTTCTCCACCCCGAGCTTGAGCAGCACGCGGGAGACGTGCGCCTTCACGGTCGCCACGCTCATGTGCAGATCGGCTGCGATCTCGGCGTTCGGCCGGCCCTGCCCGACGGCGCGGGCCACCTCGTGCTCGCGCTCGCTCAGGGTGGCCAGCCGCTCACGCGCATCCACCTGCCGCAGCGACCGGCCGCCGTCGTCCGCCACCAGCGAGAGGAGACGCCGCGTGACGCCCGGGGACAGCATGCCCTCCCCCGCTCGGACCAGCTCGATCGCCCGCACGATCTCCGGGGGCGGCGTGTCCTTGAGCAGGAAGCCGGCCGCCCCCGCGCGGATGGCGCTCAGCACGAGGTCGTCCGCCTCGAACGTGGTGAGCACGATGACCGCCGGCGGGTCGGGCTGGGCGCGCACCAGGCGCGTCGCGGCGATGCCGTCGAGCTTCGGCATGCGGATGTCCATGAGCACCACGTCGGGCCGGTGGAGGTCGAGCGCGGCCAGCACCTCGGACCCGTCGCCGGCCTCCCCCACCACCTCGATCCGCTCGGCGCCCGCGAGCATCATGCGCAGCCCCGACCGGACGAGCGCGTCGTCGTCCACCAGCAGCACGCGCACGCTGCGGCTCATGACGCCTCCGGCAGGACGGCGCGCAGCACGAAGTCGCCGCCGGCGTCCGGCCCGTGGACCAGCGAGCCTCCGGCGAGCACGACGCGTTCGGTCAGGCCGATCAGCCCGGTGCCGGTCCCGGGCAGCTCCGCGACGGCCGCAGCGGCGACCGCGGGGCGGCTGACCACCTCGACGACGAGCGCGCCGTCCTCCCGCGTGGCCAGCGCCACGACGACCTCGGCTCCCGGCGCGTGCTTGCGCGCGTTCGTGAGCCCCTCCTGCACGACGCGGTAGGCGGTGCGACCGACGGGCTCCGGCAGCGCGGCACCACCCAGCACCTGGGTCCGCAGACGCACGCGCATCCCCGCCGCCTGCGATTCGGCGACCAGCGCCGGCACCTCGGCGATCGTGGGCTGGGGCGGCGCGATCGCGTCCGCGGGATCGTCGTCGCGCAGGACGCCGACCACGGCGCGCAGCTCCTGGAGCGCGGCGTGGGCGCTCGCCCGGATGACCCCCGCCGCCGCGGAGATCTCCTGCGGCGACGCGTCCGGACGGAACTCCAGCGCGCCGGCGTGCACGCTGAGCAGCGAGACCCGGTGGGCGAGCACGTCGTGCATCTCCCCCGCGATCCGCCGCCGCTCGGCCTCCCGCGCCGCGTCGACGCGCAGCGACTGCTCGGCCTGCAGCTGCACCGCCCGCTCGTGCAGCGCCCCGACGTACTCGCGCTGGACGCGCACGTAGAGGCCCCAGCCGACGGCGACGACGAGGAGCAGCACGCCGACGAGCACGTCCGTCGCGTACGCGGTGTGAGCATCCGGATAGAGCAGCGGGTACACGACCGCCGAGACGAGCGCGAGCGCGACGATGGGCGGCACCCACCGTCGCTCGGCACGGATCGCGGCGTTGAACACCGCGATCAGCGCGACGCCCCCGGCCAACCCGGAGAAGATCGAGGCGACCAGCGTGAGCACCGCGACGCCCACCGGGTGCGCGCGCCGCGTCCAGAAGAGCCCGAGCGAGACGAGGCCCAGCCCGATGTCGAGCACGCGCGCCGCCGGCGAGTGCTCCTGCCAGGTCTGGGCGATGACGAGCGCGCCGATGAGCAGCACCCCGCCGAACAGCATGAGGTCCACCACCCAGTCGCGCACCGAACGGCGCGCGCCCGGGGTCTCCAGCAGCGCGGCGGGGAGGAGCGAGCGGCGCCAGCCGGGAACGCTTCCGGAGGTCGTGGTCGTCCCGGTCATCGCTTCCACAGCGTACGGCCGCGTGGCCCGCGCGACCCCCTACCGAAGTCGATGCGCGCGCCCGACCGACGGCCCGGCGACGACCGACCGCCGGCCGTGGCCGGCGCGCGGCCTCATCCCCATGCTCAGCGCCATGATCGAAACCAACGGGCTCACCAAGCGCCTCGGCGGCCGCACCGTCGTCGATGGCGTGACCTTCCGCTGCGCACCCGGCAGCGTCACCGGCTTCCTCGGCCCCAACGGCGCCGGGAAGAGCACGACCATGCGGATGATCTGCGGGCTGTCGGTGCCGGACGCCGGCTCCGCCACCGTTCTGGGCCGCCGTTACGACGCCCTGCCCAACCCGGGCCGGCACGTCGGCATCCTGCTCGACGCCTCCGCCCAGCACGACGGCCGCCGGGGCCGGGAGACGCTGTCGCTGTCCGCGCGCGCCATCGGCGTCCCCGACCGCCGCGTGGACGAGGTGCTGCGCATCGTCGACCTGGACGAGCCGGCGGCGCGGCGGCGCGTCGGCCAGTACTCGCTCGGCATGCGGCAGCGGCTGGGGCTCGCGCACGCACTGCTCGGCGACCCCGCCGTCCTCATCCTCGACGAGCCGGTGAACGGCTTGGACCCCGACGGGATCCGGTGGATGCGCGAGTTCCTGCGGGACTTCGCCGCGCGGGGCGGGACGGCGCTGCTGTCCTCCCACCTGCTCCACGAGGTCGAGGCGATCGCCGACCACATGGTGATCATCGACCACGGGCGCATCGTCGCCCAGGGCTCGCGCGCGGAGCTGCTGACCGACGCGGGCACGCTCGTGCGCGCCGAGGACGAGCACGCGCTGTCGGCCGCGCTGGCCGCCGCCGGACTCGCCGTCCGACCCGCCGGCGACGGCGGCTACGTGGTCGACGCCGATCCAGCCGCGGTGGGCCGTGCCGCGCTGGACGGCGACGTCGTCCTCACCCGGCTGGAGCCCGCCGAACGCGCGGGCCTCGAGCAGCTGTTCTTCGACCTGACCACCGGCGCCCCGCGCGCCGCCGAGCCCGTGGAGGCCCTTTGATGAGCACCGCCGACGTCACCCTTCCCCGCCCGTCCCGCCCGCTGGGCGCCACCGACGCCCGCCCCTCGCTGAGCCGGCTCACGGCGATCGAGCTGCGCAAGTCGGCCGACACCCGGTCGGGCTTCTGGCTGCTGCTCGGCGTGCTGGGCCTGATCCTCGCCGTCGTCGTGCTGGGCGTCCTGACCCGCGACGACCCCGACCAGGTCACGTTCTCCTGGATGCTCTCGATCGCCGTGCAGCCCGCGAGCCTGCTGCTGCCGGTGGTCGGCATCCTGCTCGTCAGCTCGGAGTACTCGCAGCGCACCGCCCTCACCACGTTCGCGCTCGTGCCCGACCGCGCGCGGATCCTCACCGCGAAGGTCCTCGCCGCGCTCGGGCTGACGCTGGTGGCGTTCGTCGCGTGCCTCGTGTTCGCGTCGGTCGGCACCGCCGTCGGCGGATCCGGCGCGACCGGCACGTGGTCCCTCCCGGTGGAGCTGCTGGCCCAGACCCTGCTGTTCCTGGTGGGCGGGATGCTGACCGGCATCGGCTTCGGCGCGACGTTCCTCGCCTCGGCCCCGGCCATCGTCCTGTACTTCATGCTGCCGATCGTCTTCGCGGCGCTCGCGTCCGTCGAGGCGCTCTCCTCGGCGGTGCAGTGGGTCGACCCGACGGGCGCGATGTCGGCGATGTCCGACCACGTGCTCAGCGGCACCGAGTGGGGCTACGCCGGCGTGTCGCTGGCAGTCTGGGTGCTGCTGCCGCTGGTGGTCGGGGCGCGCCGGGTCATGCGGGGGGAGATCCACTGATCCCCCGCGCGCGTCTAGGCCGCCGCCGGGATCCCCGGCCACGCGACCGGGGCGCCGGGGGCGACGATCTGGGTGGGAACGGCCAGCGCCTCGGCCTCACGCGCGAACGTGCCGGCCGGATCGTCGACCTGGGCGTAGAGCGGCGGCTTGTGGATCGCGCCGTAGTGGATCGGCACCACGAGCGAGGCCTGGAGCAGGTGGCCGGCGACGGCCGCCTGCCGCGGGTCGAGCACGGCCGGGAGCGGACTCGGCGGCTGGCGGTGGGGGAAGTCGCAGACCGCGCCGTTGATAGGCAGGAAGGCGATGTCGATCGGGCCGACCCGCATGGGGATCGACCACCACGAGCCGTGGAAGACGGTGTCGCCCGCGTGGAGGATGCGCTGGCCGTCGGCCTCCACGACCCAGGAGACCTGCGGGTCGCCGAAGCCGTCGACGGCCGGGACGGCGGTGACGGCGAACGGGCCGATCGTCCGCTGCTCCCACACGTCCATCACGTCGGTGGCGAGGCGGCGCTCCTTCAGCCCGGCCTCGGCGCCGAGTGTGCCGGCGGGATCGAGCCCCGTGCCGCTCGACGCGGCCGGCCGCAGCACCGGGGCGCCCGGCTTCAGGGCCCGGGCGAGCGCGGCGGGGTCCGCGTGGTCCACGTGCAGGTGCGTGAGGAGCGCGGCGTCCAGTGGCCGGCTCGGCGGCGGCAGCGGCTCGCGTGGCGCGCCGATGAACTGCTCCATCGCCCCGATCTCCTCGAACAGGTCGATCGCGATCGTCGTGTCTTGGCTGGTGATCTCCAGCCCGGCCCAACCCAGTCGTCGAATGTCCATGGCGCAGACCCTATAGCAACCTATTGATCTCTATCAAGGGATCGGGTGGTCGCTATCGCTACGATGGGCCGGTGAGCCCGAGACGTTCCGTCGCCGACGCCCAGCGCACCCGCGAGACGATCGTCGACCGCGCCGTGGAGCTCGGGTCGACCGACGGCCTGGCCAGCCTCAGCTTCGGCCGGGTCGCGGAGGACCTCGCGCTGAGCAAGTCCGGCGTCATCCGGCACTTCCCCACCAAGGAGGACCTGCAGCTCGCCGCCGTCGAGGAGGCACGGCGCGTCTTCCGCGCCACGGTGTGGGACCCGGTGGCCGACCGGCCGGCCGGCCTCGTGCGGCTCCGCGCGATCATGCGCAGCTGGCTGGCCTACCACGAGCACTGCCCGTTCCCCGGAGGCTGCTTCCTGGCGGCGGCGAGCGCGGAGATGGACGGCCAGCCCGGCCCCGTGCACGACGCCGTCCGCGCCGACGACGCGCAATGGGCCGCAGTGCTGGAACGCGACATCGACGTGGCGATCCGCGCCGGGGAGCTGCCCGCCGGCACCGACCGCACCCAGCTCGCCTTCGAGCTGTACGCCATCGCCCTGATGACGAACCACGGGTTCCAGCT
>Ga0247758_1000286_pt1 | contig 44472 bp, 38 predicted proteins | sample UWRJL156409C4_FD_180950 | JGI IMG/M metagenome (GOLD analysis project Ga0247758, IMG submission 180950) | Plant litter microbial communities from Arlington Agricultural Research Station in Wisconsin, United States - UWRJ-L156-409C-4 | ecosystem: Environmental > Terrestrial > Plant litter >...
GCTGCGCAGGACGGCGCGCAGGTCGTACCGCCCGCCGAGCGTGACCTTCCAGGTGGCGGAGAAGGCACCGTCGTCGTGGGTGCGGCCCGAGCCGACGCGCTTCCAGCCGCCGGTGCCCTGGCGCGCCTGCACGTCGACCAGGAGGCCGTCGTCGACGTCGCCGATGCGGCCGGTGACCTTCGTGCTGCTGCCGACCATCACGCCGGGGCCGACCCGCAGCGCGGGCGCCATGGGGTCGATGCTGATGCCACCGGTGGTCGCAACCGCGCCGGAGGCGGGAAGGAGGACGGCAGCCAGGGAGACGGCCGCCGCGAACGGGGCGATGTTTCGAAGACGAAGCAGCATTCCTATGAGGCCTGCCTACGGGGTGAGCTGACGGGCTCGCGCTTGCGCGCTACGTCCTCAAGTGAGGACGATTCGCCCCAGCGGATCGACTGGTGATCCGCAAGTGGTTCCCCCGCTCACCGGGCATCGGATGCACGGTGACTCGGCTGACGGCGGGAAGTCTACATAAGCGCCGCCGCGCCCGACTCCCGGCGGGCGAGGACTGGCGCAAGCGCTCGGTCGAGGGTGCGTCAGCGGCCGAGGAGGCCGCGCAGCGCGCCCACGCCCAGCTCGGCGAGCTGGCCGGCGGTGCGGACGGCCTCGGCGAGGTTGAGCCCGCCGCCGTCGCCCTGCTTGGCGCCGGGCACCGCGTAGCCCGCGGGCGGGATCGGCGGCTTGGTCGCCGTGGGTGCGGCGTCCGCGCGGGCCTTCGCCCGGGCCTTCTTGTCGGTCTCGGTGCGCTCGGCGACCTTGCGGCCCGCGGCGGTCTTGGTGACGCCGCGCACCTTGCCCGTGGCCGGAACGGCCTTGGCCTTGGCGGCCGGCTTCGCCTTGGCGGCCGGCTTCGCCTTCGCCTTGGGCTTCGCGGCGGCGCGCGTCTTCGGCTTGGGCTTCGCCTTGGCGGCGGCCGGCTCGCCCGCGGCGGGCGCGGAGAGGGGGGAGGAGGGCGTGCTCGACGCCGTGGTGGCGTCCTCGCCCGTGGTGGCCCGCGCGGCGCGGCGGGGACTGCGGCGGGAGGGTCGGGTCCGGGGCAGGTTGCCGATGACGTCGGCCGGTTCGTCGGGGCTCACGCGCGACATCATCCCCTACCCGCCCGATCGGCGCATCCGGCGTATGAATCCGGTGTTATCGGGCCTCGCGGGAAGGTTCTTACGCGATCCGGTGAAACGTTCGGCCCCTCGCGTCGTATAGATGGTGCTGGGGTAGAAGGATCCCCGGTCTGGACGGTTGACTTCATTAAGTAAAGTGCCTAGAATGATGGAACGTACGTTCGCGCTGTATTGCCGGTAGAGCCAGCACCGGAATCAGCCAGCAGACGACGGAGCAGCCTCGGCGATGAATCCCGATCCATGTGGGTGCCCCCCATGGATCATTTGAAGACAGGACACCTCATGTCAGTAGCGGAACTTCAGGAACTAGAAGAGATCAAGGGCCTCATGACCCGGGGCCAGCAGGTCGGGGTGCTCACCTTTGCCGAGATCGCCAAGGCGGTGTCGGAGCTCGACCTCGACGAGGCGGACGTCGAGGACCTGCACCAGCACTTCGAGAAGTCGGAGATCGAGCTCGTCGAGGAGATCGACCCGGCCCAGGCCGAGGCCTCCAAGGTCGAGCGCGCGCCGGACAAGCGCACGCGCCGCAAGTCGCGCGCCGCGCTGGACCTGCGCCCCGACATGACGACGGACTCCCTGCAGCTGTTCCTCAAGGACATCGGCAAGGTCCGCCTGCTCACGGCGCAGGAGGAGGTCGACCTGGCCAAGCGCATCGAGCGCGGCGACCTCGACGCCAAGCAGAAGATGGTCGAGTCCAACCTGCGCCTCGTGGTGTCGATCGCCAAGAACTACCGCAACCAGGGCCTGCCCTTCCTCGACCTGATCCAGGAGGGCACGCTCGGCCTCGTCCGCGCGGCCGAGAAGTTCGACTACCGCAAGGGCTTCAAGTTCTCCACGTACGCCACGTGGTGGATTCGCCAGGCCATCGCCCGCGCGCTCGCCGACAAGGCGCGCACGATCCGCATCCCGGTCCACGTGGTCGAGAAGCTGAACAAGATCGGCCGCGCCGAGCGCAAGCTCGTCACGGAGCTGGGCCGCGAGCCCTCCGCCGAGGAGATCGCCGAGGTCACCGGCATCGATCCCGAAGAGGTCGAGTCGATCAAGCGGTCGGCGCAGGCGCCGGTCTCCCTCGAGAAGCCGGTCGGCGACGAGGAGGAGTCCGAGTTCGGCCAGTTCATCGCCGACGAGCGGGCGGAGTCGCCGTACGAGCGCGCCGCGGAGATCCTCACGAAGGAGGCCCTGCGCGAAGCGCTGGAGAACCTCTCCTACCGTGAGCGCCGCGTGCTGGAGCTGCGCTACGGGCTGGGCGGGGAGCACCCCCGTACGCTCGACGATGTGGGCAAGACGTTCAACGTCACCCGCGAGCGCATCCGCCAGATCGAGAACCAGTCGCTGAAGAAGCTGCAGTCGCTCGCGGAAGCGCAGAAGCTCCGCGACGTCTCCTAGACGCGACGCAGTCAGACGTTCGCAGGACCCGGACGGGGCGCCAGGTGGCGCCCCGTCCCTCTTTGGTCTCACGTTGCTTGACGCCACAACGCCGTTCCTGTTTCGTCCGAGGCTCGTCCTTTCGCCCCCAGAAGGAGCCCCCGTGCAGACCACGCTCGGCCAGTTCAACGAGACCACCTCCGCCGACGCGTTCGCGTTGCAGAACAGCAAGCTGCTGAAGGTGTCGCTCAACCAGGTCACCGTCCAGGCCAAGCTCGGCTCGATGGTCGCCTACCAGGGCGACGTGAAGTTCGAGCACGCCGGCTCCGGCGGCATGGGGCGGATGCTCAAGAAGGCGATGACCGGCGAGGGGCAGGACCTCATGAAGGTGACCGGCACCGGCGAGGTGTTCCTCGCCGACACCGCCCAGGACATCCACCTGATCTACCTCGAGGGCGACCAGATCACCTGCAACGGGCCGAACGTGCTGGCCTTCGACGCGGGCATCGACTGGGACATCCAGCGGGTGCAGGGCGTCAGCTCGATGTCCGGGGGTGGGATGTACAACACCAAGCTCCACGGCACCGGCTGGGTGGCGATCCTCTCCGACGGGCCGCCCGTCCTGCTCAACGTCGCCTCGGCGCCGACGTTCGCCGACCCGCAGGCGGCGATCACCTGGTCCTCCGGCGTGACGACCTCCGTGCGGACGGACGTCAACCTCAAGAACCTCATCGGCAAGGGCTCCGGCGAGTCGTTCCAGCTCGCCTTCGGCGGCCAGGGCTGGGTGCTGGTGCAGCCCTCGGAGGGGCAGATCAAGGCGGTCAGCGCCGGCAAGTCGGCCGGCCAGAGCAACCCGCTGGGCGGCCTGCTCGGCGGCTGATGATGCGGTGATGCGCTAGCATCACGTGCATGCGCACCACCCTGGATCTGGACGACGACGTGCTCGCCGCGGCCCGTGAGCTGGCCGCGGGAGAGCGTCGTTCGCTCGGGTCGATGATCTCCGAGTGGGCACGCCGGGGGATGACCCCGGCGCGGATCGCGGTCGACGGCGACCTGCCGGTGATCCACGTGCCGGCCGGAAGCGCGCCGATCACGCCGGAGATGGTCCGGCGGGCGCTCGACGAGGACTGAGTCGACGGTGCTGCTGGACGTCAACGCGCTGGTGGCGCTCGCGTGGGACTCCCACGTGCATCACGCGGTGGTACGGGCGTGGTTCGTCCGCCATGCGAGCGACGGCTGGGCGACGTGCTCGGTGACCGAGAGCGGGTTCGTGCGCGTGTCCTCGAACCCGAAGGTCCTCGACGCGCCGATCGGCGTCGCCGACGCGATCGGGGTCCTCACGGCGCTGCGACGCCAACCGGGCCATCGACTCCTGGCCGACGACGTGTCGCTGACCGACGACGACGTGCCCAGGTTGAGCGGTCACCGCCAGGTGACCGACGCGCATCTCCTCGTCCTCGCTCGCCGCCACGGGACGCGGCTCCTGACGTTCGACCGCGGTATCGCTGCCCTCGCGGCGGGCGACGGGGTCGAGCTGCTGCGCTGACGTCGGGAGCTACGCCGTGACGACGGACAGCTCGACCTCGGCGGCCGGGGCGCAGTCCCCGGTCGCGTCGAGCCAGGCCGTGCCGTAGGCGCGCATGTCCTCGATGATCGGGAGCAGCGCGCGCCCCTTCTCGGTCAGCGCGTACTCCACCCGCGGCGGGACCTCGGGGTAGGTCTGGCGGGCGACGATGCCCTCCTCCTCCAGCGCGCGCAGGCGCAGCGACAGCGTGCGCGGGCTGATGCCGCCGAGCGACCGCTCGAGCTCGCAGAAGCGCGTGTGCCCCTCGGCGAGGTCGCGGATCAGCAGGAGGGTCCACTTTCCGCAGACGATGTCGGCGGTGCGACAGACGGGGCAGGTGTCATCAACGGCCATGGTCCAAGACTTTACCAAGTGAAGTCTTGCCTGCACACTGGCGTCCGGCGCGATGGCGGGTGGGCGGGGCCGGGTGGCGGTGCGCGGCGACGCGCCGGTCCGCACGATGCACTGCATCGTTTGCGCTGGTGGGCGTGTTCCCTACCTTGATGATGGTGTCTCGATACGGCTTCACACGCCGAGGCGCGCTTGCGCTCGGCGCGGTCGCGGGCCTCGGCACGCTCGTCCGCCCGGCCTCCGGGCACGCGGCGGGGGCGAGCGAGGACCTGCACTCGTTCACGCTCCCGCTGCCCCGCGGCACGGTCTCCTCGGGGGTCAACCCCCCGCTGGACGCGCCGCAGCCCTTCGACCTCCTCGGCCTCTCGGGCGCCCTGGCGGGTGCCCACCTGCAGGTCCGCACGCGCCGGCGCGGCGGCGCCTGGAGCCGCTGGATCCCCGTCGCGGCGGCCGCCGACCACGCTCCCGACGGGGGGCGGGCCGGCGCGGCCAGCGATCCGATCTGGACCGGCCGGGCCGATCAGCTCCAGCTCCGCGGCACGCGGACCCCCGGCGCCCTGCGCGTCCACTTCGTGCGGGCGCCCACACCCCGCGCCCACGCTCGCGGAGCGGCGGGCATCGCCTCGGCCAAGTCGGCCGCGGTGCCGGTCAGCGCGTTCGGCTCGCCAGCGATGGTCATGCGCGACGGCTGGGCCACGACCGCGGTGAAACCGCGCAACGACCCGTCGTTCGGCCGGATCGACATGGCCTTCGTCCACCACACCGAGACCGGCAACGACTACGGGCCGGACGAGTCCCCGGCCATCGTCCTGTCGATCGCGCGCTACCACCGCGACACCAACGGGTGGAGCGACATCGGCTACAACTTCCTCGTCGACCAGTACGGCACGATCTTCGAGGGTCGCGCGGGCGGGATCGACAAGGCCGTCGTGGGCGCCCAGGCCCAGGGCTACAACTCGTTCTCGACGGGCATCTCCTGCATCGGCGGGTACATGACCACCGCGCTGCCGGACGCCGCGATGCGGTCCGTGGCCAAGCTCATCGCCTGGAAGCTCGGCTACCACGGCACCCCGGTCGCTGGCACCCTGGTCGTCACCTCGGGCGGCGGGGAGCTCAACGCCCACCCGTACGGCCAGAAGGTGACGATGCACCGGATCGCCGGGCACCGCGACGGCGACTCGACGGACTGCCCGGGCGACAAGCTCTACCACCAGCTCCCCGCGCTGCGGACGCTGGCCGAGGGGCTCGCGGGCGAGGAGCCGGCCAAGCCCGCGGGCAGCTCGAAGATGACGATCGTCGCGGACCGCACGGTGGCGGTCTACGGGAGCGCGGCCGCGGTCCACGGCGTCATCACCGATCCGGCGGGCAACGCCGTGACGAACAAGCAGATCGCCGTGGAGAAGCAGGGGGCGTCGAAGAAGTGGTCGCGCCTGGCCACCGTGCGCAGCGGCTCCGACGGCTCGTGGTCGGCCTCCGTTCCCTGGAAGGCCACCGGGCGCCTGCGGGCGCGGGCCACGGTCACCGGCCACTCGGTCGTCTCCCCGATGGTCACGATCTCCGTGACGCCGAAGCTGACGGCGGGCGCCCTGCCCAAGAGCGTCAAGCCCAACGGCGCGGTCGTCGTCACGGGGACGGTGCTCCCGGCGGCGACGGTCAAGGTCGTCCTCCAGAAGAAGCTGTCGAGCGGCCGTTGGGCCGCGGCGGGCACCCGGACGGTCAAGCCGTCGTCCAGGGGCGCGATCCGCAGCACGTTCCGTTTCGCGGGCCCCGCGCAGTACCGGATCTCGCTGGCGGCGGGCTCCGTCGCCACGTCGCCCGCGACCGTCACAGTCGGCGGCGTCGCCAAGACCTCGTCGGGCAGCGTGTCCGGCGGCGTCTCGGCCGGCGCGTAGGCCCGCCGCTCAGCAGCGGTGGTCGGGTGCGGCGCCCGGCGACGACTGGATCTCCAGGAGGTCCGACGTCTCGTGGTCGACCTGCAGCGTGGTGTGCTCCAGGCCGAAGTCGTGCTGGAGCCGGTGCTCGACCTCGCGCCGGACGGCGTGGCAGTCCTCGTCCACGCCGACGACCACGTGGGCCGACAGCGCGGTGAAGCCGTTGCTGACCTCCCACACGTGGAGGTCGTGGACCTCGATCACGCCGGGGACGCCGACCATCGCGGGCCCGATCGCCTCGGGGTCGGCCTCGACCGGTGCGGCCTCCAGGAGGATCCGGCTCGACGCGCGGACCAGGCCCCACCCCGACAGGACCATGGGGATCGCGATGACCAGCGAGGCGATGGCGTCCGCCCGGTCGAAACCCCACACCCAGATGAGCACGGCGGCCAGCGCGGTGCCCACGGACGAGTAGGCGTCGATCAGGTTGTGCTGGAAGGCCCCCTCGACGTTGAGGCTCTCGCGATTGGCCTTGGCCAGGAAGAAGGCGGCGAGGAGGTTGACGAACAGCCCGGCGATGCCTACCGCGAACATCAGCGGCGCGTCGACGTTGGGCGGCTCGGAGAGGCGCTCGACGCCCTCGATCACGATGAAGATCGCCAGGGCGAGCAGCGTCACGCCGTTGACCAGGGCCGAGAGGATCTCCGCGCGCCGGTAGCCGAACGTCATCGACCCGTTCGGGCGGCGGCGCGCGAGGTGGGCGGCGACGAGGGCCAGCGCGATGGCCGCGGCGTCGGTGAGCATGTGCGCCGCGTCGGAGAGCAGTGCGAGCGAGTCGGCGAGGATGCCCGTCGCCACCTCGACGAGCATGAACGCGATGTTGACGATCAGCGCATAGGCCAGCCACTTGGGGACGGCGTCGTCGGCGATCGCGTGGGAGTGCCCGCCGAGCCCGTGACCGGAGTGGTCGTGGCCTGCGTGGGCGTCGTGGTCGTGGTCGGCCACGGGAGGACTAGCCGGCGCCGCCGAGCACGACCATCGACGCGAGGAGGCCGGCGCCGATGAAGGCGCGCGTGGCCCAGGCCATCGACCGGTCGCTCATCCAGCGGGGACGGTGGGTCTGCAGCCAGCACCGCGCACCGGTGGAGGCGGCGCCCGCGGTCATCGCCGTGGCCATGCATTGCATGCACATCGTCGGTCCAGTATGGCACCCGGCGGGGGAGGTGGCGGCGTCAATAATGAGACTGAGTCCGATTCTTGCTACGGTTCCGGCCATGCCCGCTCCCGCACCGCTCCGCCGCCACCTGCGCCTCCCCGGCGTCGTCCTCGTCCTGGCCGTCGCCGCGCTGGTCGCGGCCGGCTGCGGCTCCTCCGACGAGGCGGGCAGCGACGCCGCGCCCGGCGCGATCGACGTGGTCGCCACGACCACCCAGATGGGGGACGTCGTGCGGGAGATCGGGGGCGACCACGTCGCCGTCCACCAGATCCTGCAGCCCAACACCGATCCGCACGAGTACGAGCCGCGGCCCGACGACGTGAAGCGCACGGCCGGGGCGAAGGTCGTCTTCGAGAGCGGCGACAACCTCGACGAGTGGATGGGCGACGTGGTCTCCCAGTCCGGCAGCGACGCGGACGTGGTCGACGTGGGCGCCACGGTGCCCGACCGCCTGCCCGGGGAGACCTCCGGCGAGGAGGCATCACGGTACGACCCGCACTGGTGGCACGACCCGGCCAACGTCGAGGCTGCGATCGGGACCGTCGAGGGTGCGCTGGCCAAGGCGGACCCGGCGAACGCCAAGGCCTACGCGGCCAACGCCGCGCACTACCTGGCCCGGGTCCAGGCGCTCGACGCCGGGATCAAGGCCTGCTTCGCCGCCGTGCCGCCCGGCGACCTCAAGCTCGTCACCGACCACGACGCCTTCGGCTACTTCGCCAAGCGGTACGGGCTCGACGTCGTCGGCGCGGTCATCCCCTCGCAGACGACCAAGGCCCAGCCCTCGGCCAAGGAGCTCACCGAGCTGGCCCGCACGATCAAGGCGGAGCGGGTGAAGGCCGTGTTCCCCGAGAGTTCGGTCAACCCCAAGCTCGCCCAGGCGATCGCCCGGACGACGGGGGCCCGCGCGGACCTGGAGCTGTACGGCGACACCCTCGGGCCGGAGGGCTCCGCGGGCGACACCTACCTGAGGATGGAGCAGGCCAACGCCGACGCGATGGTCACCGGCTTCACCGGTGGCCAGCGGCACTGCACGATCCCCGGGATCTAGGGGTGCGGCGGCCCCGATCTGCGGCGCCCGCCCGTAGACTGGAACCAGTCCCATGATCGATGACCTCGCGCTTCCCTTCGTCCAGCGTGGCCTGCTCGAGGTGGGGGTGCTGGCGATCGGCGCCGGGCTGATCGGCACGTGGATCGTCCTGCGCGGCCTCTCGTTCTTCGCCCACGCCGTGGGCACCGCCGCCTTCCCGGGACTCGTCCTGGCCGACGGCCTCGGCTTCGCCGCCGCGCTCGGCGCGTTCGGCACCGCGCTCATCGTGGCCGGGCTGGTGGCCTGGCTGGCCCGCCGCGAGCGGGACCGGGAGGACGCGCTCACCGCGCTGGTTCTCGTGGCCGCGCTCGCGGTCGGCATCGTGCTGGCCAGCGACGTCTTCCGCTCGGGCGCCAACGTCGACCAGCTGCTGTTCGGCAGCCTGCTGACCATCGACACGGGGGACGTCGTGCTCGCCGCAGTGGCCAGCGCGGTGGTGCTCGTCGCCTCCTTCGTGCTCGGTCCCCGGTGGCTGGCCACCGGCTTCGAGCGCGACCTGTCCGAGGCCGACGGCCGCGCCACCGCCCGCACCGACGCCGCGCTGCTCGTGCTCGTCGCCCTGGTGGCGGTCGCCTCGCTGGCCGCCGTCGGCGCGCTGCTCGCCACCGCGATCCTCATCGTCCCCGCCGCCACGACCCGCCTCCTCCTGACCCGCATGCGCACCTGGCAGCTGGCGACCGTCGCGCTCGTCCTCGTGGAGGGGACGGCGGGGATGCTGCTGGCGGTGGAGACCAACGCGCCCCCGGGCGCGACGATCGCCGTGCTCAGCGGCGGGGTCTTCGCGGTGGTTGCCGTGGGTCGCGCCGCCGTGTCACGACGCGGCGCGGCCCCGGCGGGGATGCCGTCATGACCGCGCTCGTGCGCTGCGACGGCCTGGCCGTCGCCTACCCGGGACGGCCGCCGGCGCTGACCGGGGTCTCGTTCGCCGCGCCGGCCGGCGTGCGCGTCGCGGTGCTCGGTCCCAACGGCGGTGGCAAGACCACCCTCTTCCGCGCGCTCCTGGGCGAGCTGCCCGCGGCCGCCGGCACGCTCGACGTCGCCCGCTGCGCCGTCGTGCCCCAGACCGAGCGCTCCCGCCTGGACTTCCCGGTCAGCGCCCTGGACGTCGCGGTCATGGGCGCCCTGTCGCGGCTGTCGTGGTGGCAGCGACCGGGCCGGGCCGAGCGGGCCCGGGCCGCCGACGCGCTGGAGCGCGTCGGCCTCGGCGACCGGATCGACCACACCTTCGGCGACCTCAGCGGCGGCCAGCGCCAGCGCGTGCTCGTCGCCCGGGCCCTCGTGCAGGACGCGCCGGTGCTGCTGCTCGACGAGCCGTTCTCCGGGCTCGACACCGCCAGTGCCGACCGGCTGGAGCGCCTGCTGACCGACCTCGCCGCCGAGGGGCGCACGCTGCTCATCGCCACCCACGACGTCGACCAGGCCCGGACCTGGGATCTCGTGCTGTGCGTCAACCGCCGCCAGGTCGCCTACGGGCCGCCGGCCGAGACGCTCACGCTGCCCGTGCTGGAGGAGACGTACGGCGCTTCGTTGCTCGCGCTGCCCGGCACGGACGGTCAGGTCGTCTGCCCGCCGCACCACCACGACCACGGCGATCACGACCACGACCACGCGCACTAGGTCGCGCGATGCTCGCCCTCCTCCACGACCTGACCGACCCCTGGCGGGAGCCGCTGCTGCGCCGCGCGTTCCTGGAGGTCGCCCTGCTCGGCGTGGCCGGGGGCGCGATGGGCTGCTGGGTCGTGCTCTACCGGCTCTCCTACTCGGCCGAGTCCCTGGCCCACTCGCTGCTCCCCGGGCTCGTGCTCGCGGCGCTGCTCGGCCTGCCGCTGCTGCTCGGCGGCGCGGCGGGGATCCTCGTGGCCGCCCTCGCCGTCGCGCTGGCCGCGCGCACGCCGGTGATCGGCCGGGACACCGCGGTGGCGATCGTCGTCACCACGCTGTTCGGGCTGGGCGCGCTGCTCGCCCTCAGCGCCGACAGCCCGCCCGGGCTGGACGGCCTGCTGTTCGGCGACGTCCTGGGCATCAGCGACGGGGACCTGTGGCTGGCCGGCGGGCTCGTCGCCGGGCTCGCCGTCGTCCTCGGCCTGGGGCACCACCGGCTGCTCGCGGTCGGGCTCGACCGGCTCAGCGCGCCGTCGCTGGGCGTCCGGGCGGGGGTGGTCGACGCGGTGCTGCTCGTCGCGCTCGCCGCCACGCTGCTCGTCGCCGTCCAGGGACTGGGCAACCTGCTCGTCGTGGCCCTGCTCGTCGCCCCGGCGCTCACCGCGGGCCGTTTCACCCGGCGCATGGGGCCGATGATCGGCGTGAGCGTGGTCGTCGCCGTGCTCGGCGGGTGGGGCGGCCTCTACCTCAGCTACCACGCGGGCATCGCCGCGGGGGCGTCGGTGGCCGGCGTGCTGTGCGTGGTCGCGCTGCTCAGCGTGGCGCTGACGCGGCGCCGGCGCAGTCCGCGCACGCGCCGTGGAGCACGATCTCGTGCTCCGTCACCGCGAACGTCACCTTCCTAGCCAGCCGGTCGATGGCGCGCTCCAGGCCGTCGTCGGAGAACGGGACGATCCGGCCGCAGGCGTCGCACACCATGTGGTGATGGTGGTGGCCGCCGGGACGGATCGGCTCGTAGCGGGTGATGCCCTGGCCGACGTCGATCCGGCTCACGAGCTTCAGCTCCTCGAGCTCGTCGAGGATGCGGTAGACGCTGGCCCGGGCCACGGCCCGGTCGCCCTGGTCACGCAGCGCCTGCTCGATGTCGTAGGCGCTCAGCGCGCACGGCTGGGCGTCGAGCAGGTCGACCACGGCGGCCCGCGCGCCGCCGCGGCGGAAGCCCGCCTCGGCGAGCGTCTGGGCGGCGTGCTCGGCCCAGGACGGGGCCGGGGTGGACGTCGAAGCCATGCTCCAAGGCTAGAGGGTCGGTCCCGGGCGTCGCGGCCGGGCCGCCGGACGTCCGTTGGCACATCCGTTCCCGATCGAGGAACGGATGTGCCAACGAACGATTCCTTGCCCCGGAAGGAAGCGCCGATCGCACGACGAACGCCGCATCGATGCGCAACCACCGACTGCACGCCGCCCTGTCCACGTTCGCCGAAGAGGCGGCCTGGCAGCTCGCGGCCGACAACGCCGCCGGCGAGGAGCTCGCGTTCGAGATCGCCGAGGGGGGCACGACGGGCTCCCACTCCGCCCCGCTCTACTGCTACCGGGCGATGACCGGCGACTTCATCGTGGAGCACCACGAGACGATCGTCCTGCTGCCGTCGCACCTGACCGCCACCCACGCGCTGTCCGCGGTCGGCGGCGTCGCCGACTACCTGCGCGCCTGCGGCACCGACCTCGCCGGGGTGGACGTGCGCCTGTACCCGCAGGTCGCCCTGCGCGTGTTCCTCCAGCGGATCTTCGAGGACGCCAGCGAGTTCGTCCTCACCCCCGAGCTCTTCGAGCACGCCTACGGCGAGCTGGAGTCCTGCCTGTACGAGGGACGGAACGAGATCCGCGTGGTCGTGCCGGTCCTCGGCATGACGATCGGCTCCGAGGAGATCGACCTGGGCAACGGCGTGACGTTGGTCGCGGGGGAGACGGTCCCCGACGCGCCGAGCGAGGCGGTCTGGCACGCGACGCAGCCCGACGAGGCGAACGTCCTGGCCGTCGTCACCCTCGACGCCGCGACCGGCGAGGCCGCCGCGCTGACCCAGGCACGGCTGCGGCTGCGCCGGCTGCTCGGCGCGCTGCGCCTGTACGACGGCAGCGGCGTGACGCTCGGCCCGGTCGGCTGGATCAAGCCCGAGCTGGGCGACTGGCAGTCGGCGGTGCTCGGCTTCGGCGCCGGCCGCACCCGCGCGACCTGCTCGATCGAGCCCGGCCAGGAGGACGAGCTCCGCGCCTTCGTGTCGCTCATCGCCCGCCGCACGCCGCGCCAGGGCGAGCTGGCCTGGGCGCTGGGCCGGTACGAGATGTCGTGCGAGCGCGTGACCCCCTTCGAAGCCCTGACCGACGTCCTCCTGGCGTTACGCGCGCTGCTGGAGCCGGAGGGGCCGGAGAGCGGGCGCCTGACGGGTCGGCTCGCCGCCCTGTGCGCGGTGCGCGAGCAGCGCGTCGCTCTCGGGGAGCGCGTCGCCCAGGCCATCGCGCTGGAGCGGGCCGTCGTGGCCGGCGTCGCGCCGATGGATCCCGAGGTCGACGAGTGCATCGAGGAGCTGGCCAGCCACCTGCGCGCGATCCTGCGCGATGTCCTGTGCGGCCATCTGGACCCCGACGTGCGGACGCTCGCCGACTCGCTGATCGACGACGTCGCCTGGGACCAGCCCACCCTGCACTAGCCACCCGGCGCCGAGCGCCAGCGCCGAGTGGCGCTTTGTGCGTCGTATCGACGCACAAAGCGACACTCGGCGGTGATTTGGCGGGATGGGCCAGGCGCGTCGGGCATCATGCGGGTTGTGTCCGAAGTCCTGAACGCCGCCCCGCTGGTCGGGCGCGACGCCGAGCTGGCCGCGCTGCGGGAGACGCTGCGAGCCGGGAGCGGGGCCGTCGTCGCGGGGGAAGCGGGCGTCGGGAAGACGCGCCTGCTGCGCGCGCTCGCCGCGGCCGCCGCCGCGGAGGGGATGGCCGTCGAGACGGCGCGGGCGGGCCACCCGCTGCTGGCGTCTCCGGCCGACGCCGGGGCCTGGCTGCACGACCGCCACGGGGACCGGCCGGTGGTCCTGCTCGCCGACGACGCGCACGGACTGGACCGGGCGAGCGCCTCGCTGCTGCTGCAGCTGGCGCTGGACGGCCGCGCACAGGTCGTCGCCGGCGTGCGGGCCGGCGAGACGGTCCCCGAGCCGCTCACCCGGCTCTGGCGGGACGCGGGGGCGCTGCGCCTCGATCTCGGGCCGCTGCCCGACGAGGACATGCGCACCCTGCTCACGCTGCAGCTGGACGGGCCGGTGGAGCGGCGGACCCGGCTGTGGCTGCTCGAGGTCACCCGCGGGAACCCGCTCTACCTCGACGAGCTGGTCCGGGCCGCGCGGGACGGCGGCGCCCTCACCTGCGAGCTGGGGGTCTGGCGGCGCGCCGGGCCCCTGGTCCCGACCCTGCGGCTGCGCGAGGTGATCGAGGAGCGGCTGGGACAGCTCAGTCCGGCGGAGCAGCGCACGCTCGCGCTCGTCGCCCTGGCGGAGCCGCTCGCGCTCGGCACGCTGGAGGAGCTCGGCGGGCTCCCGGCGGCGCGCACGCTGGAGGAGCGTGGCCTGGTCGTCGCCGACGACGGTGGGCGGTCGACCATCCGGACCGCCCATCCCCTCCACGCCGAGATCGCGCGGACCCGCCTCGGGGCGGTGGAGGGGCGCGAGCTCCGCGCCGCGCTCGCGGCCGTGCTGCCGCGGGACGAGCCGGGGACGCGCCGCCTGCTGGCGGCGTGGGCGCTGCAGGACGACCGCCGCGACGACCCGGCGCTGCTCGCGGAGGGGACGGCCGCTGCGCTGGCGCAGTTGGATCCCGAGCGCGCGGTCGCCTTCGGCCGGGCGGCCGTGGCGGCCGGCGCGGGGCCCGAGGCGGCCGTCTCCCTGGCCGTGGCGCTGCGGGCCACCGGCGGGTTCGGCGAGGCGGAGGCGCTGCTCGCCGAGCACGAGGCCGCGGTGCGCGGGACGAGCGTCGCCGCCGGCTACCTCTTCAACCGGGCGATGGGCCTGCAGTGGGGGCTGCGCCGGCAGGACGACGCGCTGGCGCTGCTCCAGCGGGCGCACGCGTGGGCCCCCGGGGCGGAGTGGCGGGCCGTCGTCCGGCAGATCGCCGCGACCCTGATGGTGACGAGCGGCCGGCTGGCCGAGGGCCTGGCCCTGGCCGAGCCGCTCCTGGATCTCCCGGGGGTGAGCGACACGACCCGCATGCGCCTGACGCTCACCGCCGGGTACGCGCTGCCGCTGCTGGGCCGGCCCGAGGAGGCCCGCGACGTGCTGGCCCGGGCCCGGGCACGCTGCGCGCCCGGGTTCGACGTCGAATGGCCGGTGGAGACGATCGCCGTGGCTTGCGCGATCGCCTCCGCCGAGGGCTGGGACGAGGCCGAGCGCGACCTCGGAGCGGTGCACGAGGAGGCCCTCGCGGCTCGGGCGTACGAGCGTGCGACCGTCACCGAGATCAGCCTCGTCCGGCTGGCCAACCTGCGGGGCGCGTCCGCCCACGCCCGTGCGCTCTCCACCGAGGCGGTCGAGCGTTTCTCGCTCATGGACCCCCGTGAGCACGTGGTCACGTGCCTGGCCGAGCTGGCGATCGCGGCCGTGGGGGAGGGCGACGTCGTCGCCGCGCGCGACGCCCTCGTGCGGTGCGAGGCACTGCGGCGCACGTGGCCCACGAGCCGGGCGAGCGTCCACCGCACCGCGCTGGCCACCGCCGCCGTGCTCGCCGCCGAGGGCCGGCCCGTCGCGGCCCAGCGCGCGGCGCTGGACGCCGCGGACGCGGCGGGGGAGGCCCTGCTGTGGGAGGCCGAGGCGCTGTACGAGCACGTCCGGCTCGGCGGCCGCCCGGCGGTCGTCCGCTCGCGGCTGGACCGGCTGGCCGAGCGGGCGCCCCGCACGATCGTCGCGCGCTGGGCCCGGCACGTGCGGGCGTGGGGCGACGGCGCGGCGCTGGAGCGGGTCGCCGGCGACTGGGAGCGCACGGGCGCGATGGGGCTGGCGCAGGAGGCACTGGAGCACGCCGTCGCCGCGTACACGGCACGGGGGGACGGCGCGGCAGCGGAGCGGGCGCGGGCACGGTCGGCGCAGCTCGCGGCGCTGCGCGGCGTCGCGGCGGCCGACGAGCGTGCCGCCCACGCGCTGGCGGTGCTGCGGCCGCGGGAGCGCGAGGTCGCGCGACTCGTCGCGCTGCGGCTCTCCAACGCAGAGATCGCCGAGCGGCTGTCGCTCTCCGTCCGCACGGTCGAGTCGCACGTCTACCGGGCGACGGCGCGCCTGGGCCTGCGCACGCGGTCGGAGCTCGCCGCCGCCGTACACACCGCCGTGCAGTAGCGACTACGGCACTTGCCGAATCCCGCTTGCCGGGGCTCGCGCCGCTCCTGATACTCACTTTTCCGGGACGAGGGCCGTCCGGCCTCCCGGGATGATCCGCGTCCGGCAGGGGCGCCTCGAACCGCACGACGCCCCATTGGGCGGGGGAACCACAGTGAACAACCGCACGGTCCAGTCGACGCTCCTGGCGCTGCTCGCGTCCGCCGCCGGTCTGCTGCTCGCCGCTCCGGCGGGGGCGGTCACGTTCGGGTCCTTCGAATCCTCCACCCTGGCCGGGGGCGCGGAGCCCAGCATCGTGAAGACCGGCGACTTCAACGGCGACGGCATTCCCGACGTCGTCGCGGGGTCCGAGTCGGAGGGCTCCGTGCGGGTGATGCTCGGCTCGACGAGCGGCGCGCTGACCGAGGGGCCGAAGGTGTCGGCGCCCGGAGTGCGGGCCCTGGCCGTGGGGGACATCGACCGGGACGGGCGACTCGACGTGGTGGGCGTCGGGACCAGCGGGCAGGTCTGGTACGGCAACGGGACGAGCACGCTGACCAGCGGCACGGGATTCTCCCTGGGCGGGACGCCGACCTCCGTGGCGTTCGCCGACGTCACCCAGGACGGGCGGCTCGACATCGTCGCGGGGTTCACCAACGGATCGGCGTCCGTGTTCGTGGGCCAGACCGGGGCCTTCGGCCCCGGAACGCCCGTCCCCCTCGCCGGCCACGCGGGGTCGGCGGTCGTCGTGACCGACGTGGACCGCGACGGCAAGCCGGACCTGGTCCAGGGCCACACCGACGGTCCGGACCTCAGGGTCACCCGCGGGAACGGCAGCAATTCCTGGCTCGCCCCCACCACCGTGAGCACCACGGGGGCCACCTCGACGCTGACCGCCGGCGACGTGAACCGCGACGGGAAGGTGGACCTCGTGGTCGGCACGCCGCTCAGCACCACGGCCCAGGTACTCCCCGGCAACGGCGACGCGACGTTCGGCACGGCGATCCCCGTGACCCTGCCCAGGGTGCCGACGGCGTTCGAGCTTGCGGACCTGGACCGCGACGGGCGCCTGGATCTCGGAGCGGCCGTGCCCAGCGGCGTCGCCGTCCTACACGGGAACGGGGACGGGACGTTCGCCGCATCCGTGGACGTGGCCAGCATCGACGACCCGCTGTCGCTGGCCTTCACCGACTTCGATCGGGACGGCCGGCCCGACCTGGTGGCGGCGCGAGCGGACGGGTCCTCCGTCGACGTCGCGCTGAACACCACGGCGATCACCCCGGCCAACGTGCGCAGCACCGTCTCGCCCCTTGCCGTCACCGGCCGCGGTCCGGCGGACACCGTGGTGGCGGACGTCAATCGCGACGGCATCCCCGACCTCGTGGTGGCGGAGCAGACCGAGTACCGCGTCGCCGTCTTCCTCGGCGTCGGTGACGGCACGTACGCCTCCCGCGTGGAGTACTGGCCCGGCGGATCGAGCCCGACCCACCCGGTGGTGGCCGACATGAACCGCGACGGTATCCCCGACATCGTGGTCGGCAACGCCCTCAGCGCCAGCGTCAGCGTGATGCTCGGCAACGGCGATGGCACGTTCAAGGAGGGCGCGGCGGCCAACGTGAGTGCCCTGGGCACGTTCAACGGTCCGCAGGGCGTGGTGGTCGGCGACTTCAATCGGGACGGCAAGCCCGACGTGGCGGTCTCCACGGGCACGGACGGGCAGAAGGTCCTGGTCCTGCTCGGCAACGGCGATGGCACGCTCGGCGCTCCGGCGAGCATCTCGATCGGGGCCAACCTGCCCGATCTGGCGGTGGGCGACCTCAACGGCGACGGCAAGCTCGACCTCGTCGTCGCGGGGTACACCGGCACGGGCCGCGCGTACGTGCTGATCGGCAACGGGGACGGCACGTTCGCCGCCACCGTGCAGTACACGACCGGCGCGGGCACCTGGGCCGTGCGGCTGGCCGACCTGGACCGCGACGGCGACCTGGACCTCGTCACCGCCAACCTGTCCAACAACTCGGTGGCCGTCCTGAAGAACAACGGCAACGGCACGTTGGCTGCCCGGACGGAGACGACCGTCGCCTCCGGGCCGCGCGGACTGGATGTGGGGGACGTGGACGGCGACGGCGACCTCGACGTGGTCGAGACGTCCCAGTCCGGGTCGAACCTCGGCGTCCTGCTCGGGAATGGCGACGGCACGCTCGGAGCCGAGGCGATCACCACGATCGGCTCGGACACCTACGGGGTGGCCCTCGGCGACCTCAACCGCGACGGGCGGATGGACATCGTGGCGCCCAGCTACACCGGCCAGAAGCTCTACGTCCTGCTCGCGGGCGTGGACGCCGCCGCGCCCACCACGACCGACAACGTCCCGGCCTGGGCCACCGCGACCCCGTTCCGGCCCACGCTGACGGCCACCGACACCGGGGGCGGCTCGGTCTCCAAGACCTACTACGAGGTCGGCAACCCGGCGGCCACGCCGACCACGTCGAGCGCGGTCTACAACTCCGCGAGCAAGCCGTCGCTGACCGACGGCCAGCAGATCAGGTACTTCTCGGTCGACACGGCCGGCAACGCCGAAGCGGTGAAGACGTCCGGCACGGTGCGCATCGACACGGTGCGGCCGACCACGGCCGACGACGTGCCGACCGCGTGGCAGAAGACGGCGCCGGCGATCACGCTCACGGCGGCCGACACCGGCGGCTCGGGCGTCGACAAGACCTACTACACGATCGGCACGAACCCGTCGACGCCGAACACGAGCAGCGCGGTCTACAACCCGGCGGCCAAGCCGACCCTGGCCAACGGCCAGAAGATCCGATACTTCACCCGCGACGTGGCGGGCAACAGCGAGACGTCCAAGACGTCGGCGGCGGCCAAGGTGGACACGGTCGCGCCGACCACGTCGGCGAGTGCGGTCACCGGCTGGCATCAGACGCCCGTCAGCGTGACGCTGACCGCGGCGGACACCGGCGGTTCCGGGTTGGACAAGACCTACTACGAGATCGGCGCGTCCCCGGGCACCCCGACCACGGCCAGTGCGGTGTACAGCGCGGCGGCCAAGCCGGTGCTGCAGAACGGGGAGAAGATCGCCTACCTGAGCGTGGACGTGGCCGGGAACGCGGAGGCCGTGAAGACCAGTGCGGCCGCCCAGGTCGACGGCGCGGCGCCGACCACGACGGACGACGTGCCCGGCGGCTGGCGCACCGGGTCCGTGAGCGTGACGTTGACGAGCGACGACGGCGCGGGCGGCTCCGGCGTGGACAAGACCTACTACGAGGTGGGAGCCTCACCCGCGACCCCGACGACGGCCAGCGCGGTCTACGACCCGGCGAGCAAGCCGGTGCTGGCCGATGGGCAGAAGATCGCCTACTTCTCGGTGGACGTCGCCGGCAACGCGGAGACGCCGCACACCAGTGCGGCGGCCCGGGTCGACACCGCGGCGCCGACGACGGCCGACGACGTGCCGGGCGGCTGGCGCACCGCGCCGGTGAGCGTGACGCTGACCGCGAGCGACGGCGGCAGCGGCGGCTCGGGGGTGGACAAGACGTACTACGAGGTCGGGGCTTCCCCTGCGGCGCCGACGACGTCCAGTGCGGTGTACGACCCCGGTAGCAAGCCGGTGCTCGCCGACGGGCAGCGGATCGCGTACTTCTCCGTCGACGTGGCCGGGAACGCGGAGACGCCGCACACCAGTGCGGCGGCCCGGGTCGACACCGCGGCGCCGACGACGGCCGACGACGTGCCGGGCGGTTGGCGGAGCGCCCCGGTGAGTGTGACGCTGACGGCGACCGACGGCGCGGGCGGCTCTGGGGTCGACAAGACGTATTTCGAGGTCGGCTCGTCACCGGCGACGCCGACCACGGCGAGCGCGGTGTACGACCCGGCGAGCAAGCCGGTGCTGGCCGATGGGCAGAAGATCTCCTACTTCTCGGTGGACGTCGCGGGCAACGCGGAGACGCCGCGCACCAGCGGCGCGGCCCAGGTCGACACCGTGGCCCCGACCACGACCGACGACGTGCCGGCTGGCTGGCAGAGCGCGCCGGTGAGCGTGACGCTGACCCCGACCGACGGGAGCGGCGGATCCGGCGTGGACGAGACGTACTACGAGATCGGCGCGTCGCCCGCGACGCCCACGACCTCCAGCGCGATCTACGACCCGGCGGCCAAGCCGGTGCTCCAGGACGGCGAGCGGATCGCTTACCTCTCGGTCGACGTGGCCGGGAACGCCGAGGCTCCGCACACCAGCGCAGCGGCGCAGGTCGACACCGGCGTGCCCGACACGACGCTGGGCGAGGCCCCGGCCGATCCCACGTCGGACCCGCGGCCCGCGATCGCGTTCACGTCCGCGGCTCCCGACGCCACCTTCGAGTGTGCGGTCGACGCCGGCACGTTCGCCGCGTGCACGTCGCCGTTCCGGCCCGACGATCCGCTCGCCGACGGGCCGCACACGGTGCGCGTCCGCGCCGTCAGCCGCGCCGGTGTCGTCGATCCCACGCCGGCGACCGCGTCGTTCACGGTCGACACCACCGCGCCGGCGCCGCCGACCCCGCTGGCCGAGCCGCCCGCTTCGTCGCCGGCCACCACCGCGAGCATCGCGTTCGACGGCGCGGACGGCGCGGCGTTCACCTGCCGCGTGGACGGGGCGCCGGCCGCCGTCTGCTCGTCACCGCTGACCCTCACCGACCTGACGTTGGGCGACCACGTCGTGGAGGTCGTCCAGACCGACGCGGCGGGCAACGCCAGCGCCCCGCTGGTGATCCGCTTCACGGTGACCAAGCCGGCCGACCCGCCGCCCGGGGACGACCCGCCGGCCCAGGACGACCCGACCCGGCTCCTCACCGAGTTGGGCGCGCCGGACGGCTCGGGCCGCCGGCCCGCGATCCTCATCGCGGGGGTCAGCGGCATCGCCTGCAAGGCCGATCGGGGGACGATCGCGCGCTGCGCCCTCGAGGCCCGCAGTCTGCGCAGCCTCCTGCTCGCCAACGGCAAGCGCCTGCCCGCCGGGTCGGTGCTCGCGAAGGGCACGACCACCGCGGGTGTGGCCCCGGGCCGGGCCCTGGCCGCCAAGCTCGCGTTGACCGCCGCCGGTCGCTCGGCGCTCGCCCGACACCCCCTGGGGATGACCGCGCGGCTGGTGCTGACCAGCGCGCTGCCGGGCGGCAAGGCGGTCACCGGCTCGACCCGCGTGCGGCTGATGGCCAGCGACACGCTGGTGCTGCCGTTCGTGGGCCGCGGCGCGGCACTGCCCCGCGACGTGCGCGGGATGCTCGATCGCCTGGTCCGCACCGTGTCCCCCGCCAAGGCGGTTCGCTGCACGGCGGACACCGACGCCTCCGGAGACGCCGCGGCCGACCGCGCCCTCACCCGCCGGCAGGCCGCGGCGGCCTGCACCTACCTGAAGGCGCGGGGGCTCAGGAGCCGGCTCACGGCCGAGAGTCGCGGGAGCACGCGGCCGCGCGCCTCGAACCGCACGGCCCGCGGCCGCGCGCTCAACCGCCGCCTGACGATCCGGATCACGCTCTAGCCCGCCCAGGCGTACATCGCGGCCGCCCCGCGGGCGTGATGTACGCCTCGGCGCGGGCCAGGGGCTCAGAACGCGGCGGCGGCGAGCAGCGCGTCGCGCTCCTCGCCGCTGGCGAACAGGTGGCGGTGGATGGCCACGAGGCCGTCCACGTCGTGCACGTCGCCGTCGAGCTGGGGGATGACGATCGGGTCGGTCTCCCCGGTCTCCTCGGCCAGACGGACCAGCGCGGCCTCGTCCCGGGCGGCGAGGATCTGCTGTTCGCGCAGCGTCGTCGCGACCTTCCCGGCCAGCGGCGCACCGAGCTCCTCGGTCAGCGCCGCGCGCACGTCGTCGGGATCCTCCTCGTCGGGGGCGCGCACGTGCACGCGGTTGACGACCAGGCCACCGAAGGGCATGCCGGCGTCCCGGAGCTTGCCCCGGAAGTACACGGCCTCGGCCACCGGCTCGCGCTCCGGGGACGTGACGACCAGGAACGTGGTGGCGGGATCCTCAAGGATCGCCTTGACCCCCGCGGCCCGCTCGCGGAACCCCTCCACGAGGCCGCCGAGGGAGCGGAAGAACACGGACAGGTCGGAGAGGAGGTCGACGCCCGTCACCCGCTTGAGCACGCTGAAGACCACGCCGGTGCCCGCGCCCATGACCTTCGCGGCGATGCCCGTGGGGGCGAGGAACATGCGCAGCGCGCGGCCCTCGAAGAAGCCGGTGAGGCGATCGGGCGCCTCGAGGAAGTCGAGCGCGTTGCGGGACGGCGGCGTGTCGAGCACGATCGTGTCGTAGTCGCCCGACCGGTCCAGCTCGTAGAGCTTGGCGATCGCGGTGAACTCCTGGGAGCCGGCCACCGCGCTCGACAGCTCCTGGTAGATGCGGTTGCCCAGCACCTCGTCGCGGCTCTGGTCGTCGGGGGCCAGCCGCGCGATCAGCTCGTCGAACGTGCGCTTGGCGTCCAGCTGCATCGCCCACAGCTCACCGGTCAGTTCCAGCCCGTGGCCGCTCAGCCGGGCGGGATCGACCTGCCGGGGCTCGTTGCCCAGCTCGTCCAGGCCCAGCGCGTCGGCCAGGCGACGGGCGGGGTCGATCGTCACCACCGCCACGCGGAGGCCCTGCGCGGCGAGGCCCAGGGCGATGGCCGCGGACGTCGTCGTCTTGCCCACCCCGCCGGAGCCGGCGCAGATCACGACGCGCTTGCCCTCCAGCCGGTCCGCGATGCTCACAGGATCGCCCCCAGCCGGTGGGCGAGCGGGGCCAGCGCGTCGGTGTCGAGCACCGGCGCGTAGGAGAAGGGGAGGGTGCGGACCGGCACGTCGCCCAGCGCCCGGCGCAGGCGGGCGACCTGGGCGCGCTGGGCCCGGGCTCGGGCCGAGACGGCCAGGGCGGCGCGGATGGCGCGGGAGGACGGGTCGGCGGCGTCGCGCAGCGCCGCGGCGTCCGCGCCCCGGAAGCGGTCGGGCAGCACGCGGTTGGCGACCACGAGGTCCACGGGCAGGCCCATGCGGTCGCGCAGCGCGTCGCGCAGGCCCAGCGTCTCGTTCACCGGCATCTCCTCGGCGGTGGTGACGGCGACGACGCCGGTGCGCGTGGGATCTCCGAGCATCTCGGCGATGGTACGGCCCTGCCGGGCGATCGGACCGACGCGGGCCGCGCCGGAGAACGTCACGGGCGCCTCCAGGATGGCCACGCCGTGGCCCGTGGCGGGGGCGTCGAGGATCACCAGGTCGTACGGATCGGCGCCCGGGGTGCGGCGCCCCGGCTGCGCCAGCTCCCACACCTTGCCGATCGTCAGCAGCTCCCGCAGGCCCGGCGTGGCCGCCACGAGCAGGCCGAACGTCGACGACGAGCTCATCATGCCCGCGACCGACCGCGAAGGCAGCTGGTCGAAGAGGTACTCGCGCATCGCGGCCTGCGGGTCGATCGAGATGTGGTGCAACCCGCCGGCGACCTCGCGCTCGCGGAACACCTCCGCGTCGCCGTCGTCCTCGCCGGTCAACGTGCGGGAGACGTCGTCCCGGGCGGCGACCTCCGCGACGATCGTGCGCAGCCCGCGGGCGGCGGCGGCCAGTCCCAGCGCGGCGGCGACCGTGGACTTGCCGACCCCGCCCTTGCCGGTGACGACGACGAGCGGCTTGGTGAGCAGGCTCAAGAGCCGGCGGCGTCGGCCGGTTCGGGCTCGCCGTGGCCCCGGGCCAGCCGCTCGATGGCGAACATGACGCCCAGGCCGCGCAGCGCGACGTTCTGCGAGCGCGGGTAGAAGCACATGTCGGACGCGTCGTCGCGGCTGTAGGCCAGCAGCGTGAGGCCGCCGGGGCCGCCGACGAAGGAGTGGGCCACGTGTCGCCCGGCCGGGCGGGCGATCAGCGCGCCGGGGCCCACCGGATGGGAGGAGCGCAGCGTGGCGTCCTGCTCGTGCAGCTCCAGCGTGCCCGACCCCTCCAGCACCACGAACAGCTCCTCCTCGCCCGAATGGTGGTGGGGGAACGAGGAGCGCCGGCCGGGCTCGACCACGCTGTGCGTCAGCCCGCTGCGGGACGAGCCCCCGGCGCGGGCGGTGCGCCGCCGGTGGCAGTGCACGTCGGAGACGGCCTGGGTGACGATGTCGACCGCGTCCAGCGCGACCACGTGGGGAGGCCGCTCGGCCTCGACCGGGGGCAGCACGAGCGGTCCCGCGCCCGCTTCGGCCCGCATCGGGTTGGGCCCGTCCAGCGGCAGCCAGCGCGGGCCGAGCCACATCACGTTGGTACGCGGCAGGTAGGTGAGGCGGGTGTCGGAGCCCGACGCGAACACCAGCACGTCCAGCCCGTCGTCGCCCGCCACGAACGTGTGGGGCGCCCCGCCGGCCGGGTGCACGACCGTGTCGCCCGCCCCGATCGCCCAGGCCCGCTCGCCGTCGGTGGTCACCCCGCAGCCGGCCAGGACGAAGACGATCTCCTCCTCCTCGGCGTGCGTGTGCACCGGCATCGGGCGCTCTCCCGGCCCCATGACGTACCGGCTCAGCTCGGCGCGGTCGGTGCCGGCCAGCGGACCCAGCCGCCAACGGCGGCCGGCCAGCGGCGCGCGGGTGATCGTGTAGGGCTCGACGTCCCCCCAGTGCGCGACGACCTCGGACATGGCGGCGATTCTCCCGCGCGCGGGGGACGACAAGAAGGATTCCGCTCCCCGCCTGCGAATACCGGCCGAGCAAGGGTCCCAGCACCCGAACCCATCGGAGCACCCGTGAAGACCGGACAGGCCAAAGTCATCGCATTCGCGAATCAGAAGGGCGGCGTCGCCAAGACGACGACGACGCTCAACCTCGCGGTCGCCTTCGCCGAGAAGGGCTTCCGCGTGCTCTGCGTGGACATGGACCCGCAGGGCAACCTCACCATGTCCCAGGGCATCGACCCGGACACGGTGGAGACGTCGATGTACGACGTGCTCGTGCACCACACCTCGATCCGCGAGGCGATCCGCAAGCGCGAGATCGACATCGCGTGCGCGTCGATCGACCTCGCCGGCGCCGAGATCGCCATGTCCGCCCAGATCGGCCGGGAACGCTCGCTGCAGAAGGCGTTCAAGCCGATCATGGAGGACTACGACTTCATCTGCATCGACACGCCGCCCTCCCTCGGGCTGCTCACGATCAACGCTTTGACGGCCGCCGACAAGGTGATCGTCCCCGTGCAGTGCGAGTATCTGTCCATGCGTGGACTCATCCAGTTGCAGAACACGCTTCACATGATCCGCGAGAACCTCAATCCGGACGTGCAGATCGAGGGCATCCTGCCCACGCTCATGGACACGCGCACCACGCACGCCAAGGAGGCGATCGAGATCCTGGAGGAGAACTTCGGCGATCGCGTCTTCGCCTCCCGGATCCGCAAGACGGTGCGCTTCGCGGAGGCCCCGGTCAAGGGCATGTCGGTGCTGAAGTACGAACCGGACGGCGTGGCCGCGCAGTCCTACCGCGAACTCGCGAAGGAGGTGCTGGCTCATGGCAACCGGTAAGCGCGCAAGCATGCGCGAAGGACCACTGGCGGAGCTGTTCCGCAAGACCGAGCAGGTCGGCGACGAGGCCGAGGCCGCCAAGGGCGCCGAGCCTGCCGCCACCCCCGCCGCGCCGGCCGCCGCCGCGCCGCAGGCCCCTGCCGCCCCGCAGGCGTCCGCGAGCGAGCCGCCCGCCCGCCCGCACCCGTCCCTGGCGCCGCAGACCGCGGCCGCCGAGGAGGCCGAGCACCGCGTCCCGACGCCGCAGGAGCGGCTCCGCCACGCGTTCTCTTCTGATATTCCGGAGGACATGCTCGAACGCGCGCCCAAGCGCCCTGACTACTCCGCGACCGTCGACTACGACACGCCCTACACGGCGAGCCGCAGCGTCGGCCAGCCCGTCATCCGCGTCGTCGGCGTCGGCGGGGCCGGCGTCAACGCCGTCAACCGCATGGTCGAGGCCGAGGTCGAGGGTGTCGAGTTCGTCGCCATCAACACCGACGCGCAGTCGCTGCAGCAGTCGACCGCCGACATCACCCTGCACATCGGACCGCAGCTCACGCGCGGCCTGGGCGCTGGCTCCAACCCGGAGATCGGCCGCGCGGCGGCGATGGAGGAGTACGACAAGATCAAGGCCCTGCTCAAGGGGTCGGACATGATCTTCATCACCGCCGGCTCCGGTGGAGGCACCGGCACGGGCGCTGCCCCGATCGTCGCCCGCATCGCGCGGGAGATCGGCGCGCTCGCCGTCGGCGTGGTCACGCGGCCGTTCGGCTTCGAGGGCACCCGCCGCGCGCAGCAGGCCGACATCGGCGTGCAGGCGCTGGCCGAGGAGGTCGACACCCTCATCGTGGTGCCGAACAACCGCCTCCTGTCCGTGCTCGACAAGCAGACGTCGATGATCGACGCCTTCCGCGTCGCCGACGACGTGCTGCGCCAGGGCGTCCAGGGCGTCTCGGACCTGGTCACGCTCCCGGGCCTGATCAACCTCGACTTCGCCGACGTGCGGACGATCATGTCCGACGCCGGGCCGGCCCTGCTGGGCATCGGCATGGGCACCGGCGAGGGCCGGGCCATCGAGGCCGCCAGCCAGGCCGTCTCCTCGCCGCTCCTGGAGACGAGCATGGAGGGCGCCCGCAAGATCCTGCTCTCGATCACCGCCGGGCACGACCTCTCGCTGCACGAGGTCAACGAGGCGGCCAAGGCCGTGTCGGCCGCGGCGCACCCCGAGGCCAACATCATCTTCGGCGCGATGGTCGACGAGAAGCTGCAGGACGAGGTGTGGGTCACCGTCGTGGCGACCGGCTACAGCGACGTGCGCCCCCGGCGCCCGGAGCGCAAGCGCATGGACGAGCCCGCGGGCGAGCCGCGCGTCGAGCGCCGCACGCCGGCCGGCATCTCCACCCGCTCGTCGTCCTCCCGGCAGACCGGGATGGGCGTCAGCGAGCTGGACGTGCCGGAGTTCGTGCCGCGGGGCTAGCCGTGCCGCCGCCGCGCGCGGTGGTCCAACCAAATAGCAACACAGGTTTGTTTTCGGACTTGCTAGGGTCTTCCCATGCGGTGGCTGGGGACGTTGGGAACGGAGATGGCGCAGGTCGGCGCGGTGCTGCGGCGCACCCTCATGGGAGGGCTCGTGCGGCCGACCGCCCGGGACCGGCGCGGGGCCCGGCGGCCGGGCCGCCGTGCGCCGGATCGCCCGGACCGCGATCATGCGCTGCATGAGCGGGAGAGACGGGATGGTGGCGGCGGGGCATCCCCTCACCGCGCGGGCGGGAGCCCGGGTGCTGCGCGCGGGCGGCAACGCCGTCGACGCGGCGCTTGCCGCGATGCTGGTGTCATGGGTCGCTGAGCCGCTGCTCACCGGTCCCGGGGCCGGTGGCTACCTGCTGCACGCCGCGCCGCCCGAGGAACCGGTGCTCCTGGACTTCTTCGTCAGCGCGCCCGGAGCGGGTCTCGATCCGCTTCACCGGCCCGCGCCGATGCTGCCGGTCGACGTCGACTTCGGCGACGCCCACCAGATCTTCAACGTCGGGGCCGCCTCGTGCGGCACGTGGGGTACCCCGGCCGGCATCGAGGCCGCCCACGCACGCTGGGGTTCGGTGCCGCTCGCCGAGCTGGCCGCGCCCGCGGCCGCGCTGGCCCGGGAGGGCGTGCCGCTCGGCCCCGAGCAGGCGTACGTTGCCGAGATCCTCCAGGGCATCCTCGTCTCCACCGAGGAGTCGCGGGCCCTCTTCGCTCCCGGTGGCGCGCTGCTGCGCGCCGGCGACGCGTTCGTCTGCCCGGAGCTGGGGGACACCATCGAGCGCCTCGGCGCCGAGGGCGCGGCGCCGTTCTACGCGGGGGACGTCGGCGGCCGCGTTCGCCGGTGGCTGGCTGATCACGGCGGCAGCGTCACCGAGCAGGACCTGGCCAATTACGCGGCGACGCCGCTGCGTCCCGTGCAGGCGACCTACCGCACCCGCACCGTGCTCTCCCCGCCGCCACCCAACGCGGGCGGCGTGCTGATCGCCCTGGCGCTCGGGCTGCTCGATCGCGTGCCCGCGCCGCCGTCGGTCACCGCGATCGTCGACGCGATGGAGGCCGCCCAGCGCGCCCGCACCGACGACTTCCTCGACGGGCTCGCCGTGCCCGGCTTCGCCGACCGGCTGCTCGCCTCGCGGCTGGGTTCGACCACGCACATCTCCGTGGTCGACCGGGACGGGCGGGCCTGCTCGGTCACCTGCAGCAACGGCGAGGGGTCGGGGGTCGTCGTCCCCGGCACGGGCATCCACGTCAACAACATGATGGGGGAGGACGACCTCAACCCGCTCGGCTTCCATCTCTACCCGCCGGGCCGCCGCCTGCCGTCGATGATGGCCCCGACCGTCGTCGTCGGGCCCGACGGCGTCGAGCTCGTGGTCGGCAGCGCGGGCTCCAACCGGATCCGCTCCGCCGTCCTGCAGACGATCGTCGGCGTCGTCGACCACGGGTGGTCGGCGCAGCGGGCGATCGACGCGCCGCGCGTGCACCTGGAGGACGGCACCGTCTTCGCCGAGCCGGGGGTGGACGTCGCCGCGCTGCGCGGCGCGGGCCGCTCCGTGACCGAGTTCCGCGCGCCCAACCTCTTCTTCGGCGGCGTGCAGGCGGTCGAGCGGGTGCCCGGTACGGGGGACATGTCCGGCGGCGGCGACCCCCGGCGCGGCGGCGTGGCGATCGCGGCATGAGGCGCCTCCTCGTCCTCGGTGCGGTGGGCGCCTCCCTGGTGGTGGTCGGGTGCGGCTCCCCAGCGGCTGATCTCTTCGTCGTGCAGCGCTCGGGCACGCTGCCCGGGGCCAAGCTCACGTTGCTCGTCGGCGACGGCGGGACCGTGCGGTGCAACGGCGGTCCCGAGAAGGCGATCACCAGCGCCGACCTCATCAAGGCCCGCAAGGTCGCCCGGGAGCTGAACGGCAAGGACGAGGCCCATCCCGGCCCGGCGGTCGAGGCGATGCGTGTGCCCCCGCGGCCCGGCTCCCTGCTGCGCTACGAGATCCGCAGCGAGAAGGGGCGCGTGGCCTTCAGCGACAACTCGCTGCCGCAGCCGGCCGTCTTCTTCCTCGCCCAGCAGTTCACCCGGGACATGGCGCGCCGGGTCTGCGGCCTGCCCCGCTGACCCCGTCCGCCAGCGGCAGTGCCGAGTGTCGCTTTGTCGTCGGTATACGACATCAAGCCGACACTCGGCGGGGGGACTAGGGGTCGAAGCGGACCTTGCCGTTCGACCGCGCCTTCGACTCGCCGCGGCCGATCAGCTCCAGACGGGCGGTGGCCTCCGAGAACAGCTCGGTGACCAGGCGCAGCCGGTCGTTCTCGTCCCGCAGCTCCAGCAGCTCCTGCTTGGGACGTGGCCCGAACTCCACGGTCGCGGCCATCCGGTAGGCCCCGAGGTCGGCGACGGCCTCGTCGTCCATCACCCGGTCGGTCGCGGTGCGCACCAGCGCGCGGTAGGCGTCGCGCGCGTCGGCCAGCAGCGCGGGATCCTCGGGCGCGTCGTCGTCGTCCAGCCACGTCACCGTCCCCGACGGGTAGTCGAGCGCGTCGGAGCGCTCGACGAGCGCGAACGGTCGTGTGCCGCGCGTGATGATGTTCATCCGGCCGTCCTGCAGCTCGTCCAGGACGTCGGCGATCTCCACCGCGCAGCCGACCGAGCGCAGCCCGTCGTCGGCCGACCAGAGGATCCCGAACTCGGTCCCGCGCTCCAGGCAGTCGGCGATCATCAGCCGGTAGCGCGCTTCGAAGATATGGAGGGGGATCAGCTCGTGGGGCAGCGCGACGAGCCCCAGCGGGAACAGTGCGAAGCCCTCTTCCGGTGACGCGTCCATCCGGGCAAGTGTACGAAGGCCGGGGCCCGCCGGATGACGGTGAACGGCCGGCCGGTCCGGTCCGTAGTGCTCGTAGATGCCCACCGCGCCCTCCACCGCCGTCGTCTGGCTGCGCCGCGATCTGCGGCTGCACGACCACCCCGCGCTGACCGACGCGCTGGCCGAGCACGAGCGGGTCGTCGTCGTCTTCGTGCTCGACGACCGGCTGCTGGACGGGCGGTTCGCCTCCGGTCCCCGAACGGCGTTCCTGCTCGGCTGCCTCACCGACCTGGACGAGGGACTGCGCCGCTGCGGCAGCGCGCTCGTCGTCCGCCGCGGGGCGCCCGAGCAGGTGCTGCCGGAGCTGGCGCGGGACGCGCGAGCCGCCGCCGTCTACTGGACGAGCGACGTGTCGCCGTTCGCGCGGGCCCGGGACGGCCGGGTCACCGAAGCGCTGCGCGACGCGGGGGTGGAGGCCCGGCCCCGGGGCGGCGGCTACCTGGTCGACGTGGCCAAGCCGCGGACGCAGGCCGGAGGGCCGTACACGGTGTTCACGCCGTTCTGGCGGGCGACGGCCGCGCTGCCCCGGCGGGCGGTCCTCGACGCACCGGACCGGCTGGCCGGGCTCCCGCGAGCCGTCTCCCCCGGCACGTTGCCCACCCTGCGGGAGCTGGGCGTCACGGACGTGGTGCCCGACCCCGTGGTCGTCCCTGGGGAGACCGCGGCCCGCCGGGCCGCCGACGCCTGGATCTCCGGCGGCGTCGCGGACTACGGCCGCCGCCACGACACGCTGATCGGGGGCACGTCCGCGCTGTCCCCGTACCTGCGCTGGGGCTGCCTCTCGGCCCGGGAGCTGGAGGCGCGGGCGGCGTCGCACACCGGGGAGGGCCGGGCGGCGTTCACCCGCCAGCTCGCCTGGCGGGACTTCTACGCCCACGTCCTGCTCCGCTTCCCCGACAACCTGCGGCACGAGTTCCAGGAGCGCTACCGCGGCCTGGAGTGGGACGACGATCCCGAGCTGCTCACCGCCTGGCAACAGGGCCAGACCGGCTATCCGGTGGTCGACGCGGGGATGCGGCAGCTCGCCGCGATCGGGTGGATGCACAACCGCGCCCGGATGGTCGTCGGCTCGTTCCTGACCAAGGACCTGCACCTGGACTGGCGGGCGGGCGAAGCGTGGTTCGAACGGTTGCTGCTCGACGGCGAACCCGCCCAGAACAACGGCAACTGGCAATGGATCGCCTCGACCGGCGTCGATCCCGCGCCGTACTTCCGGCGCATCTTCAACCCGACCCTGCAGGGCCAGAAGTTCGATCCCGACGGTGCCTACGTGCGCCGCTGGGTGCCCGAGCTGCGCGACGTGCCGGACGCTCGCGTCCACGAGCCGTGGCGGCTGAGCGAGGGGCAGCAGCGCGACGCCGGGTGCGTCGTCGGGCGTGACTACCCGGCCCCGATCGTCGACCACGCCCAGGAGCGCCAGGTCACGATCGCGCGCTACCGCGCCGTGGCGGATGCGTGATCCCCACGGGAAAATCGCCGGCCGGCGCGGCGTGAGGAGTAGCGTTTCGCCCACGGGTGCCCCGCGTCCGGACACGATGACCGCCCCTCAGGCCACCAGCCAGCCGGACACCGCACTCGTGGAGGCGCTCGCCGAGGTGCGGCGCCGCACGCTGATGCTGACCGCGCCGCTGCCCGACCGTGAGCTCGAGCGTCAGATCGACCCGATCATGAGCCCGCTCGTGTGGGATCTGGCGCACATCGCCGCCTACGAGGACCTGTGGCTCGTGCACCGCCACGCCGGCCTGCCGCTGCTGCGGCCGGACCTCGCGGGGATCTACGACGCGTTCGAGACGCCGCGCTCGGAGCGGGGCGACGCGGAGCTGCTCGACGCGCCCGGCGCCCGCGCGTACCTGGAGGCCGTCCGTGCGCGGGTCCTGGACGCGATCGAGACGCACGGCGTCGATCCCGTCATCCACCCGATGGTGCTGCGGCACGAGCAGCAGCACACCGAGACGATGCTGCAGGCGCTGACGCTCGCCCGGCTGCCCGGGTACGACGTGCGGGTCGTGGACGAGCCGGCGCCGTCCGCCGCCGCGCTGAACGGCGCGGGGACGAACGGCACCGCGCCCGCCGTCCACACCGGCCTGGAGCTCGTGTCCGTGCCCGGCGGGATGGTCGAGCTCGGCGCCGGCGACCACGGCTTCTCCTTCGACAACGAGCGCCCGCGCCATCCGGCCTGGGTCGCCCCCTTCCGGATCGGCCGCACCCTGGTCACCAACGCGACGTGGCTCGCCTTCTGCGAGGGCGGGGGCTACGAGCGGCGTGAGTGGTGGACCGACGAGGCGTGGTCCTGGAAGGAGGAGTACGACATATCGCACCCACTCCACTGGGCACGCGACGAGCACGGGTCCTGGGTCGAGCACACCATGCGTGGCGCCGCTCCCCTGGACCCGGCTCGACCGGCGGCCCACGTGAGCTGGTTCGAGGCCGCCGCCTTCGCCCGGGCCCACGGGGTCCGGCTCCCCACGGAGCACGAGTGGGAGACGGCGGCGACCTGGGACCAGCCCGTCGCCCCGGGCCACGCGGAGCTGGCCCCCGGCCGCTTCGCCACCGCGCCCGTCGGCGCGTTCCCGGGCGGCGCCGCGTCCTGCGGCGCGCTGGACCTGCTGGGCAACCTGTGGGAGTGGACGTCCAGCGTCTTCCGCGGCTACCCCGGCTTCCGCGCGCACCCGTACCGCGAGTACTCCGAGGTGTTCTTCGACCGGGGCCACCGCGTGCTGCGTGGCGGCTCCTGGGCCACCCAGCACGAGGTGGCGACCCCGACCTTCCGCAACTGGGACCTGCCCCAGCGCCGACAGATCTTCTGCGGGGTCCGCCTCGCCGCCGACGAGGAGTCCCCATGAGCTCACCCGCCACGCTGTCCGACGACGCGCCGGTGCGCGTCCACTCCTACCTGCGAGCCGGGGAGGAGCGGTCGCTCGCCGACGACGTGCTCGACGGCCTCACCCGCCCGTTCAAGGAGCTGCCGCCCAAGCACTTCTACGACGCGCGGGGCGCCGAGCTGTTCGACCGCATCTGCGATCTGCCCGAGTACTACCCGACGCGCGCCGAACGGTCGATCCTGGTGGGCCACGGCGCCGCGATCGCGCGCACCACCGCCGCGACCGAGGTGGTGGAGCTGGGGTCGGGCACGGCGGAGAAGACGGGCGTGCTGCTCGCCGCGCTGGACGCCGAGAACGGGTTGGAGCGGTACGTCCCGATCGACGTGACCGAGGCGATGGTGCGCGGCTGTGCTGGCACGTTCACCGCACGCTTCCCGGACCTGCGCGTCCACGGCATCGTCGGTGACTTCGAGCGGCATCTCGGCCACGTGCCCGCGCCGGGGGACGGTCCGCGCATCGTCGCGTTCCTGGGCGGGACGGTCGGCAACTTCACGCCGGGCGCGCGGCGGCGGTTCCTGCGCCAGATCGCGGGGCTGCTGCGGCCGGGCGTCGACTTCCTGCTGCTCGGGACCGATCTCGTCAAGGACCCCGACGTGCTGGAGGCGGCCTACGACGACAGCGCGGGCGTGACGGCGGAGTTCAACCGCAACGTCCTGCACGTGGTCAACCGGGAGCTCGGCGCCGACTTCGACCCCGACGCGTTCGAGCACGTCGCGTTCTTCGACCGCGAACGCGAGTGGATCGAGATGCGGCTGCGCGCCACGCGGCGGATGAGGGTGCACGTCGCGGCCGTCGACCTGCACATCGAGTTCGCGGCCCGGGAGGAGCTGCGGACGGAGATCAGCGCGAAGTTCACGCCGGACCGCCTGCGCGCGGACCTCGCCGCGGCCGGCCTGGACCTCGTCGAGGTCCTCACCGACGACGACGACCGCTTCGCCCTGTCGCTCAGCACGCCGCGGGGCCGCTGAGGCGGGGCACCGGTCCAGTTGGCACATTCGTTCCCCAGCGGGGCATGGATGTGCCAACGAACAAGGGCGCGGCGGTCGTGGCACAAAACTCGCAGCTGGAGCGACTCTTGTGCCACGACGCGGGCGGGCCGGCCCCGGACTCCTCGGCCCTAGGCGGGCTTGCGGGCCGAGATCATCAGGTTGTAGAAGATCGCCGGGGGGAGGCGGCCCTCGAGCAGGCCACGGTCGACCTTCTGCAGGGCGATGTAGCCGCGGTAGGCGTACTGCTTCCAGCCCCACGGGACGGTGTCCGGGTTGGCGGTGGCCTCCAGGGCACGGTTGGTCCAGCCGAACCAGTTGGCCAGCAGCTCCTCGCCGACCACGTGGACGTCGGCGAAGCCGGCGCCGTCGGCGAACCCGGACAGCTGGTCGGGCGTGAAGGCGTGGACGTCGACCTGGCTCTCCAGCTGGTGGTTCTCGGCCCCGCCGTCGGACTGGCCCTCGGCCGCCGGGTCGGCGCGCATGACGGCGCGCCACGCGGGCGCGGCGAGCACCGCGGCCCGCTTGGGCACGGTGGCGATGCGGTCGCCGACCTTTGACGGCTCGCCGGCGAAGATGAGGATGCCCCCCGGTGCCAGCACGCGGTGGAACTCCGCGAAGGCGGTGGCCAGGTCGGGGATGTGGTGCAGGATCGCGTGGCCGATGACCAGGTCGAAGGCGCCGTCCTCGAACGGCAGCTTCTCCGCGTCGCAGGCCACGCAGTCCACGGGCAGGCCGAGCCGCTCGGCGTTGGCCGTCAGCGAGTCGAGCATCCCCGGGGAGATGTCCGTGCAGGTCGCGGAGCCGATCTGGTTGGCGAGCAGGAGGTTGAGGCTGAAGTAGCCGGTCCCGGCGCCGATCTCCAGCGATCGCTCGGCGTACGGGAGCGGGCCCCCGAGCGCCTTCTCGAGCTTGCCGAGCACCTGGTACAGCCCCATCGGGCCGTAGTCGATGCCCCACTTGGCGTCGTAGTCGGCGGCGGCGCCGTCGTGGTAGCGCGTGTTGACGTCGCGGATCGCTTCGGGGCTGGAAGGTGCGGGCATGAGGCGGGGGAGAGTAGATGATCGCCCGGGATCGCCGTCGGCCGCGAGCATTGGACACTCGGTGATCCTGAACGCTCGCGTACGGTGGAGAGAAGTGTGATGACCGTCACATTGACACCGTGTCAAGCCCGTACGCTGCTAGACATGTCCCAGCCTGCGTCCGCGATCACCGGCTCCCGCGCCCCGCGCCCCGTGCAGCTCTACTACGCGATGCGTCGCGAGGGCGAGATGATCGAGAAGCTCCAGCGCGAGCACGGCGACGTCTTCCGGATCCAGTTCGAGCGCCGGCCCTGGAACATCGTCACCCACCCGGACGCGATCCGCGAGGTCTTCACCGCGTCGCCCGAGGTCCTGCACGCCGGCGAGGCCAACGAGATCCTGCGTCCCTCGCTGGGCAGCCACTCCGTCCTGCTGCTCGACGAGAAGCCGCACATGCGCCAGCGCAAGCTGCTGCTGCCCGCCTTCCACGGTGAGAAGCTGCGCCGCCAGCGCGAGTCGATGGAGCGCGTCGCGGTCGATCAGGTCGAGCGCATGCCCCCGGACCGCCCCTTCTCGCTGCGGCCCCACTCGCAGGCCATCGCGCTGGAGGTGATCCTCGACATCGTCCTGGGCGTCGACAAGGGCGAGGAGCACGACCGCGTCTCCGAGGCCCTGTTGCGCCTGCTCGACTGGCTGATGACGCCCGCCGCCCTGGGCATCTCCGCCACGTTCGGCCCGGACAGCCGCATCGTCAAGCGCATGCACGCGCCGGTGGTCGGCCCCGTCGACGAGGCCCTCTACCGGCTGATCCGCAAGCGCCGCACCGTCGCCGACCTGGACGAGCGCGACGACGTCCTCTCGATGCTGCTCCAGGCCCACGACGAGGACGGCACCGGCATGAGCGACGCGGAGCTGCGCGACGAGCTCGTCACGCTGATCGTCGCCGGCCACGAGACGACCGCGACCGCGCTGGCCTGGTCGTTCGAGCGCCTGACCCGCCGGCCCGAGCAGCTGGCCCGGCTGGAGGCCGAGTCGCGCACGGACGAGACCACGTACGCGGAGGCGGTCACGAAGGAGGCGCTGCGCCTGCGGCCCGTCCTCAACAACGTCGTGCGTGTGGTCAAGCAGCCGATCGAGATCGCGGGCTACGCGTTCGAGCCGGGGGACGTCGTCTCGCCCAGCATCTACCTGGTCCACCGCCGGCCCGAGCTCTACCCGGATCCCACGGAGTTCTCCCCGGAGCGCTGGCTCGACACCAAGCCCGGCACCTACTCGTGGATCCCGTTCGGCGGCGGCACGCGGCGGTGCATCGGCGCTTCGTTCGCGCTCACCGAGATGGAGGTCGTGCTGCGCGCCGTGGCCCGCGCCGTCCACCTCGAGCCCGCCGGCGAGCCGGAGAAGGCCGTGGCCCGCTTCATCACGTCGTCGCCCTCGCGCGGCGGCGAGGTGCGCATCGGCGCGCGCCTGGCCGAGCCGGCGCCGGTCCTGGTCACCGCGGCCTGAGCCGCACCGGCCGCACCCCCGCGCCGGCGCCCGTTCGTTAGCGTCACGACGACCCATGGCCGACGCCGAGACCCCCACCCGCACCGATCCCGACGCTCCCCGCATCTTCCAGAGCGGGCAGCCCGACGGGGTCCCGCCCCTGGAGCTGACCGGCGAGCGCACGCTGCCGGACGTGCCCGAGGAGAACTACTGGTACCAGCGCCACCTCGTGGTCTACGACTGGATCCGGGCGCGCGTGGGCGGGCTCAGCGTGGTCGACATGGCGTGCGGCGAGGGCTACGGCTCCGAGCTGCTGGCCCAGTCCGCCCGCGAGGTCGTCGGCGTCGACGCCAACCCCGAGGCGCACGAGCACGCGCGGCTGAAGTACGAGCGGCCGGGCCTGCGCTTCGCTCGCGACCTGGTGGAGACGTACCCGGACCCGGCGGACGCCGTCGTCTTCCTCCAGACGATCGAGCACGTCACCAACCCCGGCGAGCTGCTCGAGCACTTCAAGACGTTGGTGGCCGACAGCGCGCGGCCCGCGGTCTTCGTCTCCACCCCCAACGTGCTCACGCTCGCGCCCGAGGGGGCCGAGCGTTCCGGCAACCCGTGGCACGTGCACGAGTACCGCCCCGAGGAGTTCCGCGCGCTGCTGGACCGGCACTTCGCCGAGGTCGAGCTGTTCGGCCTGTTCCACGCCCGGCGCCTGCGCTGGCACGAGCTGGCGATCCGCCATGCCGGGTGGGACACGATCCACGCCAAGCTGCGCATCACCAAGCCGTTCTACGACCGCTTCACGCCCGCGCTCTCCGTCCGGGACTTCGACCTGCGGCCCGCCGCCGCCGACCTGCGCGGGGCGCTCGACCTCGTGGCGATCTGCCGTCCGTGACGCAGGACGCGGTCCCCGCCCGGGCGCAGGTCGCGCTCGTCCTGCACACCCACATGCCCTACGTGGAGGGCTACGGCACGTGGCCGTTCGGCGAGGAGTGGCTGTGGGAGGCCGTCGCGACGAGCTACCTGCCGCTGCTGGACCTGCTCGACGACGACGCTCCCCTCACGCTCTCGCTCACGCCCGTGGTCTGCGACCAGCTCGCCGCTCCCGGCGCGCTGGAGCGGTGCCTGCGCTTCCTGCGCGACGTGCGGCCGGTCAGCCACGCCGTCGACGCCGCCGAGGCGCGGGCGCGCGGAGAGGAGGCGGTCGCCCTGGAGCTGGAGCGGGCCGCCGATGACTACGTGCGGGCTGCGGCCGCGCTGGAGGCCACGGGCGATCTCGTCGCGCGCATGGCGCCCCACGCGGCGTGGACGAGCGGCGCGACACACGCCGTGCTGCCGATGCTGGCCACCGACGCTGGCGTCCGGCTGCAGGTCCAGACCGGCATCGCCGCCCACCGGGCGCGGTTCGGGGACTGGAACGGTGGCTTCTGGCTGCCGGAGTGCGCGTACGCGCCGTGGCTGGCGCCCCTGCTGGTCGAGGCCGGCGTGCGCGCCGTCTGCGTGGAGCTGACGGACGTGCTGGGCTTCGGCGATCCGCGGCACCTGGCCCCGATCCCGGCGCCGGACGGCCCGCTGCTCGTTCCGATCGACCGGGCGCTGATCGACCTGGCCTGGGGCCCGCGCGGCTACCCGAGCGGCGCCGCGTATCGCGACTCACACCGCCGGACGGGCAACGACCATCACCCGTGGGCCAACGACGGGGCGGTCTACGACCCGGCACGCGCCCAGGCCCAGGTCGAGGCCGACGCGGCCGACCTCGTCGTTCGCTGCGCCGAGCGGATCGCGGGCGGCGGGCTGTGCGTGCTGGCGTTCGACACCGAGCTGTTCGGCCACTGGTGGCACGAGGGCCCGGCGTTCCTGGCCGCCTTCGTGGAACGGGCGCGCCAGGCCGGCCTCCCGCTGACGGGCCTCGACGCGGCCCTGGAGGACGCGACGACCGTCGAGGACCCGGTCGCCGCCGGCGCGATCACGACCTGGGGCGACCCCCACACGCTGTGGACGTGGTCCAACCCGGCGGTGAGCGACATCGCCGTCGCCCAGCGCGCCGCCGAGCTGGACGCGCTCGCCGCGGGCCCGGACATCCCCGAGCGGGCGCTGCGCGAGCTGCTCGCCCTGCAGGCCAGCGACTGGGCCTTCATGGTCAGCCGCGAGCTCTCCGGCCCCTATCCCCGCGACCGCTTCGCGGGCCATCTCTCGGACTTTGAGCGTGCCCTGAAGGCGGTACCCTGTCTGAACGTGGACGTTCGCGAGCTCGCTCCCCATCTGCCGACCGCCGCGTTCACCGGACCCTGATGGCGCGCATCCTCATCCTCTCGTGGGAGTACCCGCCGATCGTCGAGGGCGGCCTGGCCCGCCACGTGCGCAAGCTGTCGGAGGCCCTCGTCGCCCAGGGGCACGAGATCCACGTCCTCACGCGCGGGGACGAGACGATGCCCGCCGAGGAGGCGATGAACGGCGTGATGGTCCACCGGGTGCGCGAGCCGAGCCGCCCGCGTGACCTGGGCGAGTTCGTCACGTGGATCGAGCACATGAACGCCGACATGCTCGCCGCCGGGGTGGAGCTGGGCGACCACGTCGCGTTCGACGTCGTGCACGGCCACGACTGGCTCGTCGCCGTCGCCGGCGACCACCTGGCCAACCGCTTCCGCTGCCCGCTCGTGGTGACCATCCACGCCACGGAGTACGGCCGCCACCAGGGCTGGGTCGACAAGCATCCCCAGAGCTACATCCACGGCGTGGAGCGTTGGATCACCAACCGCGCCGAGCGCGTCGTCACCTGCTCGCACTACATGCAGGGCCACGTCGCCGACATCTACGGACTCGACGAGGACCGGGTGACGGTGATCCCCAACGGGATCGACCCGCTCGACCTGCAGCCCGTGGACGACCTGGAGACCCTGCGCGGCAACTTCGCCGCGACGGACGAGCAGCTGGTGATCCTCGTCGGCCGCCTGGTCTACGAGAAGGGCTTCCAGCTGGCGCTGGAGGCGCTCCCCGGGATCGTGGAGCGGGTGGGCAAGGTGCGCTTCCTCGTCGCCGGGTCCGGCACCCACGAGGAGCAGCTCAAGGAGCAGGCCCGCGAACTCGGGCTCATGGAGCACGGCACCTTCCTGGGCTGGATCGGCGACGACGTCCTGCACTCGCTGTACCGGATCGCCGACCTGTGCGTGGTGCCCAGCCTGTACGAGCCGTTCGGGCTGGTGGCCCTGGAGGCCATGGCCAGCGGCTGCCCGTGCATCGTGGCCGACACCGGTGGCCTGCGCGAGGTCGTGCCCGAGGGCGAGAAGGTCGGTCTGCGCTTCAACGGCGGCGACTCCGAGCACCTCGGCGTGATGATCGAGCGCATGCTGACCGACACCGAGCTGCGCGAGCGCCTCGTCGTCGAGGCCTCCGAGCACGTCCTCAGCTTCGAGTGGGCCGACGTGGCCCGCCAGACCGCCGGCGTCTACGCCGACGTCATCGCGCTGCGCCCGGGCAGCACCCGCCGGGGCTGACGCCTAGCGCGACGGAGCTGCCGGGACGGAAGTCGACGTGGCGCTGCCTTCGCGATGGAACGCGATGGCGCTGTGCAGCTCGGCCACGCACGACTCGCGGGTCGGGCCGGTGGCCACCACGCCCGGGACGTCTGGGCTGTACGCGGAGTAGTTGGACTGTTCGTCGCCCTCGACGACGACGCGATATCTGGTGTTCATCGCAGACCTGCCTGACGGAGGATCGAACGGAGCGTCTTGGGATGCAGCGTATCACCGGGCTTTCCGGCGACCGTCACCGTTCCTGGGCGGATCGGGTGGCCCAGCTGACGGTGGCTTCCGCGCGTGCGCAGCACGGTCCAGCCATCGTCGTGGAGGAGACGCAGAACCTGGCGAACGGTCACACCCCTCTTAGGTCCGGCGGCGGGGGAACTCTCCCCCCGGGGGCGCTACTCCCAGCGCATGGTCTGCGGGGCGTCACGCATGCGCAGCACGCGGGCGGGGACGCCGCCGACCACCGCGTCCTGGGGGACGTCCTTGGTGACCACCGAGCTGGTGCCGACGATCGCGTTGTCGCCCACCCGGATCCCGCGCAGGATGCACGCCCCGTAGCCGATCCACACGTTGTGGCCGACCCGCACGTCGCGCTTGTAGATGCCCTGCATGCGGATCGGGCGGTCCACCTCGACGGTGCCGTGGTCGAAGTCGATGAGCATCACCCGGTCGGCGAGGATGCACTCCCGGCCGATCGAGACGTGCTGGAAGGAGGAGATGGTGCACTCCTGGCCGAGCACGGACTTGGCCCCGATCTCCACGACGCCCTCGTGGGCGCGGATCTTGCAGCCGTCGCCGATCCACGACCAACGGCCGAGGCGCACCACGGCGTCGCGGCCGATCTCGAACGTCACGCCGGGGCAGACGAAGGCCAGCCCGTCGACCTGCAGCCGGCGGCCCCAGCGCAGCTTCAGCCAGCCCAGTCGCGCGAGCAGGCGTGCGTACTTGACGTTGACCAGGCCGTTGGCCCGGGCGAACCGCCACAGGGCGAGCGGGCCGCCGCCCAGCGGGGGCGGGGCGCGCCGGACGTCGGGCGTCAGCTCGACGTCCGTGAGGGGATCACGCACGGTCTCCACGGGGCGCAATGGTAGTGGCCCGCCCCGCCGGTCAGCGGCCTCGCGCCGCCCGGCGGGCCTGCGCTCAGCCCGGCTCGCTGCCGCAGACCTTGGCGCCGAAGGAGTCGGCCGCGGCGTTGATCTTCGGCGTCAGCGCGTTGACCTGGTCGACGATCCCCTCGGCCTTCTTGCCGTCGTCCGCCTTCAGCGCGGGAGAGATGCCCTGCACGAGGTCCGTCGCCTGCTCGTGCAGCGTGACGAACGCGTCCCACTTGGCCTGCCCGGCCGGGTCGGCGCTCAGGGCCTCCAGGGCCGCGTGCTGGTCGACCGCGATCTTCGCGAGCTTGCCGTAGAACGTGGCGAGGGCCGCCGTGTCGCTCGCGTCGGCGGGCGGGGTGAGCTTGTTGGCCTGCCCGTTGAACTTCTTGCACACGGCGTTCGCCACGATCACGAGCTGTGGCTGCTTCAGCGCGGGAGCGGCCGGGAGCGTGGTCGTCCCGCCGGCCGCCGTCGTGCTCGTCGTGGCCGTCGTGCCCTGGTCGTCGTCGCTGCCGCAGGCGCTCAGCGCCAGCACCGGCACGGCGACGAGGAGGATCGCGCCGCGGCGCAGGAGGGAGGTCATGCGCGGCAGCCTATGCGACGCCCGGGACCTCGCGGGACGCCGGCGGAGGGGCTCACGACGTGGGCAGTCCCGCCGCGAACGCGGTGAGCGCCGCGGTGTCCCGCCACGGCGGGCCGTGCCCGAAGACCACGACCGCCGGCTCCAGCTCTGCGACCCGCCGGATCGAGCGGCGGTTGCGGGCCACGTCGGCGGTGAAGATCGCGGGCGGCTCGTGCAGCCCGGGCCGGCCGGTCAGGGGGTGCCGGCCGAAGAGCACGTCGCCCGCGACCAGCGTGCGGTCGGACTCCCGCCAGAACGAGTTGTGCGCCGGGCTGTGGCCGGGGGTCTCCAGGACCGTGAAGCCGCCGACCTCGTCGCCCTCGCGCAGCCGCCGGGCGACCGGGTGCGCCGGGCCGGCCCAGAAGCGGCGCTGCAGGCGGATGATCGGGTTGGTGGGCGGGGGAGGGGCCAGCTCGCCCACCTCCATCAGGTCGGCCTCCCCGGCGGGGCACCACAGCTCGATGCCGTACGCGGCGCACAGCGCGGCGCTGGAGCCCTGGTGGTCGGCGTGGACGTGGGTGAGGGCGTGCGCGTGCGGCGGCGAGGCGTCCAGGGCGCGGCGCAGGCGGCCGGCGGCGTGGCGCGTGGCGGCGTCCACCAGCACGCCGCCCATCAGGTACGCGTTGAACGCGTACGCGGGGCGGCTGGGGATGAGCATGAGGTCCGGCGCGATGGTTTCCATACAGGGATGTACGGTACACCATTGCCGTACAGGGGTGTACGGTTGAGGCATGGTGCCTCCCGCCGACCGCCTGGATCGTGACGCCTGGGTGGCCGCCGGCCTCGAGGCGCTGGAGCGCGACGGCGTGCCCGGCGTGGCCGCCGCCCCGCTGGCTCGCACCCTGGGCGTCACCCGCGGCAGCTTCTACTGGCACTTCTCCTCGCGGGACGACCTGCTCGCCGCCGTCGTCGCCCGCTGGGAGCTGGAGCACAGCGACGACCTCCTCGACGCCCTGGGTCAGATCCCCGACCCCGCCGAGCGCCTGCGGCTGCTCATCACCCGCGCCGTCGAGAAGCCGCCCTCGTTCTTCGTCCGCCTGCTCGACGCCGCCGACACCGAGCCGATCGTGGCCGCCTCCCTGGTGCGCAGTGCCGACCGCCGGCGCGCCGTGATGGCCCAGGCCCTGCGGGAGCTGGGAATGACCCCGGCCCAGGCCCGGCGGCGGGCGCTGCTCGTCTACACCGGGTACGTGGGACTGGCCCGGATGCTGGCCGACGACCCGGCGCTGCTGGGTCCGCGCGAGCGGTCGGCCTACGCGCGGCACGTGATCGACACGCTGGTCCCCGCGCCGCCGCCGGCCCCGCCGGCCTAGGCACCGCGCCCGGGGACGGCCACCGCCTGTGCCATCATCCGCCGCCGCATGCCCGTGACCCAGGACGACATCGCTGCCCGCCTGCTGGCGGGCGACCGCCGGGCGCTGGCCCGGGCCATCACGCTGGTCGAGAACGACGACCCGGCCGGCTGGGATCTCGTCCGCGAGGTGTATCCCGCGACCGGCAACGCGACGATCACCGGCTTCACCGGGGCCCCGGGCGCCGGCAAGTCGACCCTCATCGGCGCGCTGTGCAAGCTGCGCCGCGAGGCCGACCGCACCGTCGCGGTGCTCTCGATCGACCCGTCCTCGCCCTTCACCCACGGCGCGCTGCTGGGCGACCGCATCCGCCTCACCGAGCACTTCCTGGACCCGGGCGTCTTCATCCGCTCGATGGCCAACCGCGGCGCTCTCGGCGGGCTCAGCGAGGCCGCCCTGCAGGCCGCGCTCCTCATGGACGCCTCCGGTCGCGACGACGTCCTGCTCGAGACGGTCGGCGTCGGCCAGGCCGAGGTCGACGTGATCGACCACGCGGACACCGTCGTCCTCGTGCTCATGCCCGGCTCCGGCGATTCGATCCAGGCCCTGAAGGCGGGGATCATGGAGATCCCCGACATCATCGTCGTCAACAAGGCCGACCATCCCCTCACCGAGACGATGGTGCGCGAGATCCGCGGCGTGCTCTCGCTGGCCCCGTCGGGCGGCTGGAAGGTCCCGATCGTGCGGACCGAGGCTCACCGCGGCGTGGGGCTCGACGACCTCGTGACCCGCCTGGACGAGCACCGCGCGTTCATCGAGGCGGAGGGCACGCTCAGCGAGCGCCGTCGCCGCAACCTGCACAGCGAGATCCTCTCGATCTGCATGCACCGGATGCGCCGCACGCTGGAGACCGCCCTGGCCCAGGACGCCGGCTTCGAGGCCGTGCTCGACCAGGTCGCCTCCCGTGAGCTGGACCCGGCGACCGCGGCGACGCGGATCCTCGCCGACCGCGGGCTGTAGAGCGCCGCCCGCCGCCTGGCGGACAACCGACGCACGTTCGCCGGTAGGCCGTATCGGCAGGGCGCGGCCGGTCGCGCAGGATGGACCCATGCTCCGCTCTCTCGCTGTCGTCACCCCGGTCCTGACCGCCCTCGTGCTCGCCGCCACCGCGCAGGCCGCCCCCGCCGACCGCTACGCCGCGCCCGCCGGGGTGGGCGCCGCCCCGTGCGCCGAGGCCGCCCCCTGCTCGCTGGGCGGTGCCCTGACCGCCGCCAAGAGCGGCGACACCGTGCTGCTCGCCGCCGGCACCTACACCGTGGGCGCCCCGACCACCGTCCCCGACGGGGCGCACGTGCGCCCCGGCCCCGGTGCCGGCCGGCCGACGCTGAACGTCGCCGCCGGCGGTCAGCTCCGCGTCTCGGGCGGCTCGGTGGTCTCCGGGCTCGAGCTGGTCAAGAACAGCACCGGCAGTGGGCTGCACCTGTCCTACGGAGCGATCGGTGAGCGGCTCGTGGTGCGCGGCGCCCCGTCGTCCGGCCAGGTCATCGGCGTCGAGATGTATGCCAACACGATCCTGCGCGACTCGCTCGTCGCGGTCCACGGCCCGGGCGCCCAGGCCGTGCAGTCCTCGGGCAACGGCAACACGTACACGACCACTCTGCGCAACGACACGCTGATCGCCACGGGCGACCAGGCCGTCGCGGCGAACCTGAGCCCGGTCGGCGCGGGCACGGAGACCCATCACATCGTCAACACGATCCTCTCGGGGACGGGCAACGACCTGGTCGCGAACGCCCCGAACGCGGACGGCTCGGTGCTGGTCGACACCCACGCGTCCAACTACACGACGGTGAAGAGCACCGGCCCGGGCACCAAGACGATCACCGCGCAGGCCAAGCAGAGCACCGAGCCGCAGTTCGTCAGCGCGCCGGCCGACGCCACCACGGGCGACTACCACCAGCTGGCGGGCTCGCCCACGGTGAACGCGGGGACGAGCGGTGACGCCTACGTCGCGTTCGCCGGGACGGCCGACCTCGACGGTGACGCGCGCACCGTGGGCGCGTCCGTGGACATCGGCGCGGACGAGTTCGTCCCGCCGGCGCTGCCCCAGCCGCCCACGCCGGCCGACCCGGGCACCGGGGACCCCGCTCCCGCCG
>Ga0247758_1000289_pt1 | contig 44135 bp, 41 predicted proteins | sample UWRJL156409C4_FD_180950 | JGI IMG/M metagenome (GOLD analysis project Ga0247758, IMG submission 180950) | Plant litter microbial communities from Arlington Agricultural Research Station in Wisconsin, United States - UWRJ-L156-409C-4 | ecosystem: Environmental > Terrestrial > Plant litter >...
GGTTTGGAGGGGGAGGGACGGGGGGGAAGGGTGGGGAGGATGGGAAGGGGGTGAAGGAAGCGAGGTTGAGGGGGGTGAAGGAGGATGAGGGAGGGATTTGTTTGCGGGAGTTGGAGAGGGGGCTGAGGGAGTTTGGGGAGGGGGAGGGGGAAGGAGGAGAGGATGATGGGAATGGGGAGGGAGGATATAAGTCCCCTGGGCCGCTGAGGAAGCTGTACCGCCATATTATTTACGTCGTGGCGACGTGTGCGAACCCCTCCGGGAAGACTCTCTCGCTGGAGAGGAGGGAGGGGCTTGTGCGGCTCGCGAGGAAGTATAACGCCTTGGTGGTGTCGGATGATGTCTACGATTTCTTGCAGTGGCCGGTTGGGACTTCGCAGCAACAGCAGCAGGGAGGCGAAGGGTCTGGAAAGCTTCCGGGCTTGCTTCCTCGCCTGTCGGACATTGATATCGCGCTTGGGAGGTCCCGGTTCGATCCGCCCGGTCAGCATTTTGGGCATGCGATTTCGAATGGGTCGTTTAGTAAGCTCGTGGGCCCGGGCATTCGTACGGGGTGGGTGCATGGGACGGAGGACTTTGCGATGGGCTTGGCGCAGACGGGGTCGACTCGCTCGGGGGGCGCACCGTCGCAGTTTTGTGCCGCGATGGTGACGCAGTTGCTTACGTCGGGAGCACTGGATGAGCATCTTGCAACGAATACGCGGCCCGCGCTGCAGGCGAGGCATGCGAGGATCGTGGCTGCTGTGAAGAGGGAGCTTGGGGGTTTTGGGGTCGAGGTGATGGAGAGCAGTGAGCGAGGGAAGAGTGTGTTTGGGGGATATTTTGTGTGGTTGACGCTGCCTGAGGGGGGTCCGGACGCCGGGGAGGTTGCGGAACGGGCGAAGAGGGAGGAGAATTTGGTTGTGGCGCCAGGGAAGCTGTTTGAAGTTGGAGGGGAAGGGGCTAAGTTTGGGAGGAATATTCGGTTGTGCTTCTCATGGGAGGATGTTAAGGATATCGAAGAGGGTGTGGCGAGGCTGGGCAGGGTTTTGAGGAGCATAGGGGACGGAAAGAAGGAAAATAGAGCTGTGGCAATAGACGGGGACACGGGAGCGTTTAAATAGGTGACAACATGAGGCATTGGTACAGAATCAGGGGTAAAGTAAATATCCAACGGTGATGTGTATTGCGCAATATCCTTCAGTATACAGCATCCCAGCCGCTTTCATGTAGTCAAGGCTGTTTGCTATCCCCTGGCGTGGCCTCTTCAGACGGCGGCATAATGCCGTGCATCATCTGTTGTTTTCAGGCCATGAATCGTCTTAACCGGCCGTAGCCAGACCGCAATCCATATGGCCATCGCCGTTCAGCAGCGGCCAGCGTGCAGGACACATGGTGCGCCAACTGTAACGAGCTGCCCTCGGCCTGCATGATACGCATGTCAACCACAGCGGTTTGGGTCCCGCGGCGCAGGACTGTCAGCTTGAACCTCCCTGGAGGCTCGGCGCTGGCCATCACGGGTTGCCTTCCTCTTTTAGACCAAGCACATGTAGCCTACTTCTTGTCCGGGGCAGGGTACGAGTGTATCTGGAGACACAGTTAGCACCTATTTCACCCAGATGGGAGCATAGGAGCGCAAACCTGGTCAGCCAGCGTCAACCATTCCTCCATGCCCCTGACATAGGGGTCCGCTGTAGCATCCGCCGTGGCCTCGTGAGCCCAAACAACCATCTCGTCGAATTCGGCCTGCACATTCAACGCAGCCTGCGCTGTACGGCTCTGGTCCTCTTCGACGAGATCTACCACGTCGATGTCCGAGGATGCCATCTTTTCGTCTTCCTTCGGCGCTGCAGCTGCGACTACCCCTCGATAGCCATCGGGCAGCTTTACCGTCTTGCCGTGGAGCTTGCGACCGCGGAAATACACAGTCTTGGCGCCATCTGACAGGACGTTAGTGGTGCGAAAGCGTCGTGGAGAGAGCAAGCTTACCCTCGCCGGTCCTGGGGTCCCAGAAGGGCTCAACTGGCTCGATGGACCCGTTGTGGTTGATACGGCAGGGGAGGAGATTCGGCGTGGCCTTGCTGTGGGGGTCGCCTGAGGAGGCCAGAGACAGAATTGGCTTGTCCATTTTCTAGGATTGGAATTCGGAGAGCATATCGGAGCAGATCGATCAAATTTGGGCCTCGGTTACCGTTCTGTCGATGTCGTCCTGATCTGATGCTGCGCGAAAGACGATGCACGGCGCGTTGGCGCGATCTCGACGCGCCCCCCACATGGCAGGGATCAGCCATGTCCGCGCCCCTACACGCCCCGGCCTGGCGGGTGAGTTGTTAGTCAGCACCTAATCCTAGCGACCCACTTGCCGATGCGCCCTCGCGTCAGTGGAAGGCCATCGTCCGCATTTCTCGATGCTCCCAATCATTTCGATATGCTTTGTTTCTTTCTTGGCCGGGAAAATCTGATTCCGTGCCTCGACGGCTCTATCTCTCGCTTTCCACGATCTCTCAAGGCTATCTGATCGATCTGATTTCTTTGCCACCAACACCCGTCAGCACGGAATGGCAGGATCCGAGAGCTTGGGGACGATAGTGTCGTCGAGGCCTCTCGGCTGGCCATAAGCCTCGATCACCGTGAAAAGCTTCTCTCTGTGCATCTTAAGCGGAGCGGAGGAGCACAGCAATACAGGTAGAGATGTGGGGGCAAGCCGCCTAAGTTATACCTCTTCTGGAGCAATTGTTTGATGTCCACCTCTCCTGCGTCGTTGCGGCACGGGCACTGTTTCTGCACGCCCGGATCTCAGACCCCGTTGCCCCACACTTTGGGAGCACCCACATCGAACACTCGCCCGCGATCAGAGAAACCAGCGCAGGTCGACGGCGGCGCATCGTGGAGATGTAGCCAGATCGCGAAGACCTGAGAAACTCGCCAACTAGTGCAGACAGCAAAATTATCCAGTCCTCACCTTGACTAACAGCTTACACGCCTGTTGCAGCTCCTCTTCAACCAGTGGCCATGTTGCAGTGCCCCACCACATCCTTGCCGTCCCGGCATATCCACCCCCTCCCGTCCCGGCACTCTCTCCCCCGCTCACACTCCGGCCATGTGTTGGAGGACCCCTAGCAAGTTCCAAGCGCCTGTCAGGTGCTACACCACCCAGTGCGTATCATCGTCATTGACCGTGTTCCTGCCGTTCCCCAAACGCCCCAACGAGGCGCAGTTGGGCAGGCCTAGGAACGTTGTTTATAACAGTTAGTTTGCCAATCGTCTTGGCGGCTCTGACAAGCCTCAGGCGTCGGGATGCTGCTGGTGTCCTGGGGAGCCGCAGGCCTTCTTCGTATGACTCGAGGTGGAGAGCTCGGAGAGGTAGCTTGACCGGTGCGCTCAGGCGGTCGGGCTCGATCCAGGACGGTTCCGTGAACCGCTCCGAGACGCTGTCAAACCCCTGCTGCAGCACGCGATCAGCTCCCCCTCCAACCGTCCCTTCCTCCTGCCGTTACTGACGGCGATATCGCCATCGGTGTTGGCCAAAGGTAGTCCTAGTCATCTCGGCCTAGTCCACAGTTCCTCCACATTCCCCCCACCGACCCAACCGGTCTGCTCCCTTGCTGCTTCCTGGAATGGCGCACGCAAGCCCAAGCCGTGCCCGGGTGCTTTATCTCCGCGCCATGCCCCCCTCGAGCCCCCCCTAGCGGCCTCCTCTGCTCTCCTTATCACAGTTCTCACCGCCATTGCGTCACCTTTGCTCTCCATTGATCTTTCTTCTGCCCAGGGATCACCTTGGGACTGCAAGGTACCAGCCAAGGGACGCTCCGGAGCCATTGGTTGATACCCATTTCGGTCTGAACTCGTACCCACCCTGTGACCTGTGAATTGCGGCGCCGACGCGTTTGTCTTCATCCGAAGGTGTTATTAGACCTCCTACAACTTCTGCCAACTTGCCAGATTCAACCTGCTCTTCACTCTTCTTCCTTCACCCCATTCAACATTCTTGGACCATTCAACATTCACGGTCTCCGAGCTTTCCTTTCCTCGCCTACACAAGACGCCAGCTCATCCTTTGTGCTACGCCCTCGAACTTCACCTCATACTTGTACGCCCAGACAACAGACAGCATGGCCCCTTCTATCCCTCTCCCGAGCTTGCCAGAGGTCCTCACACGCCCAGTCTACCGCAGCACCGCGTATCTCCGAGACAAGCTCGGAGGTCTCACCTGGGGACCCGGCCTCTCCCTCGCACGACCAGCAATCCACAAGGTCTTCTCCTCCATTGAGATAGGCACTCTTCTCATTGTTGATGAACCCACTGGCCAGCGCCATGTATACGGACAAAAGCTTGGGCCCGTCAAGGAGCTCAAGTTCTCGCCGTCCAATGGCACCCGCCGAGCAACCGCAGTACCCAGAGTTGAACTCGTCGTCAAAAGCGATGCCTTCTGGATACGGACCCTTCTCTTCGCTGACATGGGCTTCGCTGAGTCGTACATGCTCGGCGAAGTCGAGTGTGCCGACCTCACCGCATTCTTCCAGCTGTTCATTGTGAACCGCGACCGCATGGGCAACGCAACTACGCTGTCCTCGGCCCTCTCCACAGCCGTCTCCAATCTGGCGCGCTCGACCAACACACTGTCCAACGCCCTGCTCAACATCTCCGCCCACTACGACATCAGCAACGACATGTTTGCTGCCTTCCTGTCACCTGACATGACATACTCATGCCCAGTCTGGAAGGCTGTCCCTGAAGGTGAAACTGGACAGGAAACACTTCAAGAGGCACAGATGACAAAGCTCCACCGATTCATCGACGGGACACGCATCAAATCGACAGACCACGTGCTCGAGATCGGAACAGGATGGGGCTCGTTCGCAATTGAGGCCGTTCGCACCACCGGCTGCCGTGTCACCAGCCTGACGCTATCCAAGGAGCAAAAGGCTCTCGCCGACGCCCGCATTGCCGCTGCCGGGTTCTCAGACCGGATCGAGGTGCTGCTGACGGACTACCGTGCCCTGGAAGTTGACCAGCCATTCGACAAAATTGTGTCCATCGAGATGCTCGAGGCCGTCGGCCAGGAGTATCTGGGCACGTATTTCTCCTGCATCAACCGATTGCTGAAGCAGGATGGCGGAATCGCAGCCTTCCAGTGCATCACCATGCCCGAGGGCAGACACGAGTCATACTCCAAGAGCATTGAGTGAGTGAGATCTCGTCTGCAAGATATTAGCTCTCGTTACTGACAAGTGTTTCACTCACAGCTTCATCAACCACTACATATTCCCCGGCGGATACCTTCCGTCCACAACGCAGCTCATCAACCACATCACCAATGAGTCTGCGGGCACCCTCATCGTGGAGAAGATTGAGAACATCGGCGGTCACTATTCCAAGGCTCTGCGCCTCTGGAAGGAGGAGTTCCTTGCGAACTTTGAGGGGAAGATCGCCCCGGCACTCAAGGTCGAGCATCCAGATATGGATGAGCGCGAGATCGATGTGTTCCGGCGCAAGTGGGAGGTAAGAGAGACTGATGGCTGCCACCCCTCGCATTTTGTTTTGCGTGGATACTGACGTCAAGTGTAGTACTACTTCACATATTGTGAGGCAGGGTTCGTGACCAAGACGCTGGGCGATGTCATCCTCACGATCGGGCGAGAGGGTGCGATGGAGTTGATGGAAGGGATCCCTCTTTGAGTGATGAGGGGAAGAGAGTGAGTGAGTTGACAGACAGAAAAAAGCACATGGCTATTAATAGAAAAAAGGATGTTGTGCGACACGAGAAGTCAGTCACTTGGTCTGGAATGGTTCGTATATCTGGCAGATGATGAATGGTTCAGAGATGGTGCGAAATAGATGGGGAATGTGCGGAGAGAGATGGTGTGGTTATGGTTCCAAAGATGGTTCGAAGATGCATACCTAACAGGCGAGGTCGACATACATGCATACCGGGTTTCGGGAGGGGATTGCTAAACAAGCACCCCTCTTCGGGAACACATAGCAATCGGCTCGATATGACCTGAGCTGGTTGAAATTACTCAATTTCTGCGTTTCTTTTGAGCCTTAGGACGTGACTTCCCTTTAAAATTAGGCGCCGTCTCTTGGAACCGGTTCGCATGCTCCATATCGAAAGCCGACTTGTGTTTCCTGAACAGCAGCATCGCCACCCTCGCATCTTCGATACTCGAATGCTGCCCCTGCTGAATCTCCACCCCCAACAACTCCTTCGCCAGCGTCTTGAGCGCTGGCTTCGGCCCATTCCCATACTTCTTGAACCCTGAAAACTTAGCCGTATCCCGGATCAACCTCGCCGAATGATCCAACACCAACGCCTGCAAATCATGCTTCACATCATGCCCAACCAGAATCCGATCCTTCAACAACCCCGCCACCTCCCTCTGCACCTCCTCAAACTCCCGCGCCGCCGCCATATGCTTCGGCGCAATCCCGCTCACGTGCGTCCGCCAGTCCGTCACCCGCTCCTGCGGCCGCACATACGAGTCGTACACCTGCTTCCCATGGAAATCCACCACGCTCACCCGCGCCAAAGCACTCTCGTGCCCGCCGTTGCCAACGCCAACCATCTCGCAGTCGATGGCGAGGTACTTTCCTAGCTTGGAGACGTCCGGCGCGAGACCCTCGTTTGGCCGTGCCGGGAGCTCGTGCAGCATGCTGTTGTCTTTGAGACCGAGGCCGTATGCCTCGGCGAGCGCCTCAGAGGAGATGCCATTGTCTGCGGCCCAGAGGGAGAGCGAGGGGGAGACGCCTAGCTTGGGAGTTGTGGTGCTGGGTTTGGAGCTTTGGGTGTTTCCCATGGTGGAGGTGGGAGCTGGGGGTTTCTTCTGGCCGGTGGTGGTACCTTTGGGTGCCGGTTTGGGTTGGGGGGGTTGCGACTTCTGGCGCTTTTTTGGTGGTGGTCGGTTTCTGGTACTCTGGGTGTCGTCCTCGGAGGCCTTCCGTTTTGGGGCGGGCTTGACGGCGGAGGATTCGGCCTTGATTTTGGCTTGCAGTTTTTTCCAGTTAGATGAGAGCTCACCCGCCATGATGGTTTCTTAGTAAAAGTGGGCTCTTATGTCGGTTTGGGTGAGAGGGTGTGTCCTATCTGTGAAGGGGGGAAGGGGTTGGTGAAGGGTTATGGGCGAATGAGGTTTGTGAGTGAGGCTCTTCGTCGGGATGTTGAAAAAATACGATGCGGTAAGGCACCCCTGCAGGTACCGTTGTACTGGAACCGGCGCTATAAACTGCCAAGCCAGTGGCGGCCAGACCCAGCCTTTTTGCCCCTCCATCGAAAATCTAGTGGAGCTCCCAGGGTTCCCGCGCATCACCGACGTCCAGCCGTGTCAATCGCAACGCGCTGCCGCCTGTGTTCCATCAACTTTCGCGATCGCGCCATCGATATTCATCATGAGTCCGGGCGGCGCAAATGGAGAGGCCTCAGTCGGGTCGGATGGCCCAAGGCAAAAAGGAAAGGCAACGCCGGATACGCTCTCGTAGGTTTGTCGCCGACTCTTGTTGCAGCTCGCCACTAACAGCTTCGCAGGGTGGGATGCATCGCGCTGGTGACGAAGGACGGACAACCACGTCGAGCCGAAATCTTGAGCATCAAGGAAACAAAGAGCGGGAGGCAGTTCTACTGTAATTTTGACAACTTCAACAAGCGTTTGGACGAGTGGGTGCCCGTCTCGCGGATAGACTTTGACCAGGAAGTCGAGTGGCCGAACCCAGAGAAGGACAAGCAGAAGGACAACAAGTCTAAGAAATCGTCGAGTGTCCCTAAGAAATCACAGCCGTCCAAGAAGGCGCAGAAGAAGGTCGCTAAGCGGGAACAATCGGTCACCTCGGAAGGCCAGACGCCGCACCCATGGACCGATTTCGTCGACTCCCAGTCGCAGAAGGCGTCAGCCCAGGCCGATGACCTCGACAGTAAAGTGAATGCGAGCCTGGAGATTGGCGGTACCCCCGGCGTCGGGCCGGATGAGATGGAGCTAGACGAGGACGAGATACCCGCCGACGCCGCGAAGAAGGAACGGGAGGAGCGGGCGCCGTCCTTCAGCCGAGAGGAGGAGATTGAGAAACTAAGGACTTCGGGCTCTATGACGCAGAATCCGGCTGAGATCTCCCGCATCCGGAATATCTCCAAGGTAGAATTCGGGCGGTATGTCCTGTTCCCTTGGTATTTCTCACCATACCCCGAGGCATTCGGCGGGGAAGATTGCATATTCATCTGCGAGTTCTGCTTGAGTTACTATGGGGATCTCAAGTCGTTCAAGCGGCATCGGCAAAAGTGCACTCTACAACACCCCCCCGGAAACGAAATCTACCGGGACGATTTTGTGTCTTTCTTCGAGATTGACGGCAGACGGCAGAGAACATGGTGTCGCAACTTGTGTCTGCTGTCCAAGATGTTTCTGGATCACAAGACGCTTTACTACGATGTTGACCCCTTTTTGTTTTACGTCATGACGACCAGAGATGAACGAGGGTGCCATCTCATCGGCTACTTCTCAAAGGAGAAAGAGAGTACAGACGGATACAACGTAGCTTGTATTCTGACCCTGCCGCAGTACCAGCGGAAGGGGTATGGTCGGCTGTTGATTCAGTTCTCGTATGAGCTGTCAAAGATTGAGGGAAAGCTCGGGTCGCCCGAAAAGCCCCTGTCAGATTTGGGGCTGCTCAGTTACCGCCAATACTGGTTGGAGAACATCGTCGACTATCTGCTCGGGTTTAGCGAACGGGAGGACAAGTGCACGATTGAGGGTATTGCTTCGTACCTCGCAATGACGACACAGGATGTGGAGCATACCCTGCAGGCCTTTAGGATGCAGGTCTACCACAAGGGAGAGCACAAAATCGTGGTTCCCGACAAGATGATCAAGGACAGGGAGAAGGCCAAGCTGAAGCAGAAGAGGCTGATCGACCCCGAACGCATCCAGTGGAAACCACCAGTGTTCACGGCGTCCAATAGGACGTGGGGATGGTAGATATGCGTACATAGCATGTTCTCTTGTGGTGTAGACTGTGAATGAGTTGATGAGCAGGTTGACGGGTTAGCGTGTATACCCTTTATTTGCATAGGAATGGAAATAACCAGTAATGCAACCTTTGGTTGGACTTTATGAAGCTACCGAGGTAATTAAACCGGCCCCGCTGTTTCGCGTCCCCTTTCCAACTGGCGCGTCGCATCGATGTCCCGCGTTTTCTCGCGTTTTATTGACTACGAAACCGCCCCTTCCTGAACTTCCCCTCCATATTGCGACAACCTCCAACATTCGACCCTTGCGCTGTCGATAACGGCATACGGTCTTCAGCTTCAAAATGGCAACACCATCAGCGTCCAGCGACGCTGGGTTCATGATGTCGGACGGTCATGCGATGGGCGGCGGTGCGACCCCGCGGCAACGACCAGGCCACCCCTCCTCCTCGGCAGGTCGTCCTCGCGCTCCCCCCTCAGAGAGCAACGGTGCGCCCAGCGACGACGAGGGTGAAGGGTTCGCCGACGACCAGGTGCCAGTCCGTTCCCGGCCCACAGATGTCTCCAACATCCCAAGGGTAGAGGACAAGATCGGCCTCCTGATCCAGGAGCACTTTGAGAACTTCATTGAAGGGTAGGATCCTCATTCAGATTACGGTGTAGTGCACCGCTAACCCGACTGCATGCAGATATGTCGAGGCCCCTATCGCCTCGGGCCAGCCCACGTCGAGTGCCATGACGACGGACAAGTACTACGTCGCCCAGATCCATGGCATGAAGACATACCTGCTGTCCACTCTATACGTCGACTACAAGCACCTGGCGGGGTGGAATAACGGTGCACTCGCCGAGGCTGTCATGAACTCGTACTACCGATTCCTCCCTTTCCTCACCAACGCGCTGCACAACATGATTGCCAAGTACGAGCCCCAATATTTCCACAACCATCGCCAGCCCACCGCCTCCAGCCAGCAACAGAGCGCAGGGGCCAGCAATATGGGCTCGGCGAGCCAGTCGGAGCTGGCCGGCAGGAATGCCAACCAGCAAACGGACAAGCTCTTCTCCATTGCCTTCTACAACCTCCCTCTCGTGTCGCGTGTTCGCGCCATGCGCGCCAGGAATATCGGGCAGCTCCTCTCCATCAGCGGCACCGTGACACGCACATCAGAAGTCCGGCCCGAGTTGGCGCTGGCAACGTTCGTCTGCGAGGCCTGCCACAACGTGGTCCCCGATGTTGAGCAGACATTCCGATATACCGAGCCCACGCAGTGTCCCAACGCCACCTGCCAGAACCGCATGGCGTGGCGACTCGACATCCGACAGAGCACTTTCGTCGATTGGCAGAAGGTGCGTGTACAGGAGAACAGCAGCGAGATTCCCACGGGTAGCATGCCCCGCACAATGGATGTCATCCTGCGTGGCGAGATTGTGGATCGTGCAAAGGCGGGCGAGAAGTGTATCTTTACCGGTGCTCTGATCGTGGTTCCGGATGTCAGTCAGATGGGCTTGCCCGGCGTCCGCAACGTCTCGGTGCGCGACGATCGTGGTGCGGACGCCGGAGGCGCTGGTGTTAGTGGACTCAAGTCTCTGGGTGTCCGTGACCTTACGTATCGTCTTGCGTTCCTTGCCTGCATGGTAACACCGGACGTATCATCCCTGGGCGCATCCGGCGAAGCCCACCTGATCGACATGGTGGGCGCTCTTACTGGGAGCGCCGCCATGGAGACGGCGGACAGCATCAAGGAAGCCCAGGACGCAGTTCTGGCCTCGTATACACAGGCCGAGATTCAGGACCTGCGTGCCATGGTGCACAGTGAGCACATCTATTCTCGTTTGGTGCGATCTCTTGCGCCGACGGTCTATGGCCACGACATCGTGAAGAAGGGTCTCCTGCTACAGCTGATGTCGGGTGTGGCCAAGTCAACAGCCGAGGGGATGCAGCTTCGTGGTGATATCAACATCTGCATTGTCGGCGATCCCTCAACGTCCAAGTCTCAGTTCCTCAAATACGTCTGCAAGTTTGCGCCTCGTGCGGTCTACACATCAGGCAAGGCCTCGTCCGCTGCCGGTCTCACCGCTGCCGTGGTAAAGGACGAGGAGACGGGCGAGTTCACGATTGAGGCAGGTGCGCTCATGCTTGCGGATAACGGCGTCTGCTGCATCGACGAGTTCGACAAGATGGACATCGTCGATCAGGTTGCCATCCACGAAGCCATGGAACAGCAGACAATCTCCATCAACAAGGCAGGTATCCAGGCCACGCTCAACGCGAGGACATCGATTCTCGCCGCTGCAAACCCGGTGGGCGGGCGGTACAACCGCAAGACAACGCTGCGCGCCAACATCAACATGAGCGCGCCCATCATGTCTCGTTTCGACCTGTTCTTCGTCATCCTCGATGAGTGCAACGAGCAGGTCGACCGCCATCTTGCCGACCACATCGTGGGCCTCCACCAGATGCGCGACGCCGCCATCGAGCCCGAGTTCTCAACCGAGCAGCTGCAGCGGTACATCCGCTTCGCGCGCACCTTCCGCCCCGAGTTCACCGACGAGGCCAAGGAGGTGCTCGTACAGCGGTACAAGGACCTGCGCGCCGACGACGCCCAGGGCGGTGTCGGCCGCAACAGCTACCGCATTACGGTCCGCCAGCTAGAGAGTATGATCCGCCTGTCGGAAGCCATCGCAAAAGCCAACTGCGTCGAGGAAATCAGCCCCGAGTTCGTCACCGAGGCGTACAACCTCCTCCGGCAAAGTATCATCTCTGTTGAGCACGACGACGTCGAGGTCGAAGACGAAGACGATGCGCCCATCGAGGACAGCGCAACTCTCAGACAGGCCGCCGACGCCGCAGCAGCAACACCCGCCGACGGAGACGGCGACTCGCCCATGGAAGAGGACGGCGAAGCCGATGCCCAGCGACAAGCATCCGCCGCGCCGTCGGCCGCACCGCGCGAGAAGCAGACCGTGTCGTACGAGAAGTACATCAGCATCGTCAACATGATCGTATCCCACGTTGCCGAGGACGAGGCGACAGGCAGCGGCGAGGGCATCGAAGGCGATGCCCTGGTAGAGTGGTACCTCGAGCAAAAGGAAGACGAGCTCAACGGCGAGGAGGACTACAACAACGAGATGGCACTGGCGAAGAAGGTCCTCAAGAAGATGGTCAAGGTATGTTTTCTTTCTCCCTACGTTTTATTTTCCCTTGAAGACAAGAATCTGGCACTAACTGTTGCAAAATAGGACAACATCCTCATGGCGCTCAGAGGACAGGGCATGACAGACGAGGACGCCAGTGCCGGGGAGGGCAGCTCGGCACAAGCATCGCAGATCGTATACGTGCTTCATCCCAACTGCGCGGTGGAGGAGTACTGAGTGGTGCGTGTGTGTCATCCGATGTTGTGTCCTGGATAAAAATGAATGTGCATGGATGGAGTGTTTGGCTGTGGGTATGATCTGATATGATGTACTTACGGTGTCAAAGATACAACGGTATGGCTTGTGGGGCTGGCTGGCTGGCTGGCGGCGTTCTGGAGTTGATGTTGTAGAGCTAGTACCTACCTACTTGGTAATGGATATATATGTTGAATGGTCACTTGAGCAGCCTGCATGCCTGGCTCTCGATGATTGATGAGAATGTCCTTTTATTTGCCTAACACGGGCAATGATTCCCCCATGAGATTGTTCTGCTCTGAATTACCAGCCTGAAATGCCCCTTTTATGTCTGCAAAGCCCGAAATATGTACAGTGCTAATGTAGGAAAATGATCATCACCCTTGAGATGCCCCCTTTTTTTTTTGCCCAATTACTTCAGCGGTGGCGCATTAGGATCCTCCATGCACTGGTCGACACGCATGAGCCTCTTGCCGGTGGCTTTGGCCAGCCTGATGAACTCAGGCAGGTAGTCGACCGTCGATTGGTACAGGTAGTGCATGACGACGAGGTTGCCGCCCTTGTTGATGTCGCGCTTGAAGGCATCCAGCTGCTTGCTTGGCGTGGAACTCTGTGCGTACAGCCAATCCTCGACGTCGACGCTCCATTGGACAATGTATGGGTTGCCACCGAGGGCGGCGGACAGGCGTTGCCGCATGCGAGCACCCTCAGTGCCGAAGGGGGGACGGAAGTAGTTGGTGGCAATGTTGGGGCCAAAGACTTGTCTGGCGGCGCCGAGATCGTTGTTGATCTCCCAGTCGATTGCCGCCGTGTCAGCCAAGCCCTCCATCTTGGGGTGAGTGTAGGAGTGCAAGGCAATCTGGTGGCCGCGGGCGGCCATCTCCTTGTAGTACTTGGAAAGGCCGTTCTTCGAATCAAGAAGCGGCAGACCAACGGTAAAGAAAGTTACGGGAACGTCCGCCTGGTTGATGATGTCCATGACCTTCTGTGCGTACTTCGGGTCGCCATCATCAATAGCCAACGCGAACGAATTCGGGCGAGTGCAGGCAAAGACAAGCTTCCCTGAGGGCAGCTTGCTGGGCATGATCCAGCCGTTGGGCACCTTGTCCACAATCTCGATTCTAGAAATCGAGGTTGGCTCGGTGGTGTAGAAGCCCTTCAAGTTGAAACCGATGCTTCGTGTTAGGTTGATATTGAAATGATTAATAGGCATGTAGATGTCGGTGGCCGATGCATACCGGGCGGCCTCGAGAGAGTCCCAGGTCTCTGGGAATGGTGCGATCTTATCATTGCATTGCGAGTTGTGCTGCTGCATGGCTACGCTGAACTTGTTGCTGCCTGAGTAGGCAATGTGCAGATATGCCCCGGCGTAAGATCGCATATCGGCGCATTTGTTCGTCAACTGTGTGTTCCAACTCAAGTCAGAGTCATTCGTCCTGAAGGTGGCCACGTTGTTGCCAAAGGTTACTGACATGGCCGAATCCCCACCGTGCCATTCTCCAAGGGCATTTTCGTCCTTCTTTGCAAAGGCATCAATCACGAATGTCTTGGCATTCGAGACCGGTGTCGTCACCGTCTGGCGAGGGATGGGCGGCTGCACCACCGACGGGACGACGTATTCCGAGGCCGAAGTGCCACAGTAGAACGACATTGGCCCGAGGATGACCGAGGCACTCAGGTTGGAGAAGTAGATCAGATCCAACTTCGTGACATCGATCCCCGTGAAGGTGGTCAGCGGGAACCAATACAGCCTCTCGCTGCCGTCAAAGGTCCACTGCAGCTGTGCCGTCGTCCGAGTAGCCGTCTTGATGTTGCTCGAACCGCACTGCTCGAACCAGGCCAGGGTCACCGCGAAGGTGGTTCCCCGCGCGGCCCTGATACGGAATGAGATGCCGCCGTACTTGTTTTGCGCGCTCAGACACCCGAACTGGCTGTAGAAGTACGACTCTGCATTCGAGGGCGTGAGCATGACCTTGTGGCCGCTGACGACCAGTGAGGCCATGGTGCCATCGTCGCTCGAGGCTTGACCCAAAGCGTTGTAGCTGAGGAACGTCAGGCGCGACTGCGACTCCCAGTCGTCGATCAGCAGGTTCTGGCAAGATCCGGGCTGTGATGTAGCTGTCGGCAAAACAATAGAACGCGATGTTGTTCGTACAGCTGTGTTCTGTTAGCTTTCTGGCAACTCAGCCAAGTACCCCAGACATTGACATACTTGGCGTGGGGTTCGTAGGGTTAGTAGGGGCAATAGTAGGTTGGCCACCGGTGGTACCTCCACAGACAAGTGTGATGTTTCCGATGCTCCATTGCGTGTTTGTCTTGGAAAAGACGGCCCATACCAGCCCGACGACGGCATCGTAGTTCGGGTCGTTATCGAATCCTAGGAGCGGCAGTGTAATAGTCTGGCGACTGCCAGTCAGGTCAGACACGATATTGTATGAACTCTTCCAGGTCGTTGTCTCCGGGTTGCAGTTCGCGGCCGTCTGCAGCTCAAGAGCCAGCGATCCGCCAGCCGGTCCCTGGAGACTGAACTGGATGCCGCTGTATCCACTGCTGGAGGCTGGGATACATGGGAAAGACTCGTAGAAGTACGAGTTTCCGTCGGCTTTGGGAGTGAACACGACCTGACCAGCCGAGGCGGCGATCGAGGTCATGGACCCGTCATCTGCGGTAGCATTAGCAAGCCACCCCGAGGGACGACAATAGAGGTCGACTGACCTCCGTTCTGGTAGTCGAGGTTGTTCGTCCCGGCGGTCCACTTGACGAAGTTGTCAATCATCAAGTTGGATGTGCACACGGCGGCGGTGGCCGTGGAGGCAGCCCATAGGGCGGCCAGCCCAGCAACAAGTCGACGGTCCAACATCATGGCGGTAGACAGCGATCCTAATGGAAGAAAGGAGGTCGGCAGGAGTTCCCCAACCGGCGAGAAGAGCGCCCACAAAGACAAATATATCCCCTCGCCGGGACCTGGGGGGACGGGGGCAGCTGGGAAATCGGCCCCCCATTCCCGGAGACAGGCCAGAAGTGTGGCATGTGGATAGATTGGGTAAATATCGAGAAGCCTTCGATACAAGTTGGGGCTACGTAGCCCAAGGCCATCGCACTCTCAGGGCGTGGAGAAAAGCTGGACCGCGTCGTCGACCCGCAAGGTGGAATATCCAGATGGGGTTGAGTATAGGGCTTACGCCATGGCAAATCCATTCCCTGGCGGAGGGTAATATAGGGCAGCGGCGTGGAAGAATGGGATAAATCCAGGTGCAGCCAATTCCCCGCAACCCGCCCGTCTTAGCAGGCGTGCCAATGGTCGAGTAGATGAACGCCCACAGAGCTGGAGCGAGAGAAAAGCCACGGAGATGGTGTGCTTGCACTTGGCGATGCTTTTGCTCGACCACTTGGCCGGCGGCGAGTCCATAGATAGAACAATGAGGCTCGCCACGCCCGTAGCGAAGATTCCAAGACCGCGGACCAGTGTCTGCTGCTCTTGGTACAGGCAAGCTTCGGTGCCAATTCCATGGCGCAGAGCTGGGCACTGTCGCTCAGCGGAAGCTGAGGCCAAGAGGGAAGCCCAGGCCCGAGTCGATGCAGCGCTCCAAGCCACTGTCCCCCGGGCATCGCCGGAGCAATGGGCTGTCTGCCCATTTAGCCTCGAATGAAGTCGTCGACGCGATCGATCAGCTCGAAGGAGCAGAAGCCCATAATTTCGGGTTGAGGTCTGCGAGACAACCTTACCAGAGCACACAACGTGAGAATGTTTTCACTCCACGACGGAGTGATGTTTTGGCGGATGTCAATGTAGCGTTGCAACAGGAACGAAGCATTCTTTTCGGCAGTCAAGCTTCGGCAAGCTCCAGCAACCGAGGACTTGGCTTGCAGATCCTCCTGGTTGAAAAAAACAGGGGAAGGAGCGATCGATTGGCCACAGATGTTGGGGATCAACGAAACGACAGCTTCCTGCTGGGGTACAGGTGTGTCCCCAACCTGCGTCTCACCACCTGCGCCTAGAGATAGGAGAATTCTACGACGCAGATGACGGCCAGGTCGGGCTGAATCAAAACGCAGGCTGCATGCGCTGCCGACTGCGGTCGCATCTCGCGTAGCCGCATCACCGGCAAAAGCGAGATGAGCCTCCGAGGTCGTTTTCTTTCTCGCAGACGATTGCGCGGCCTCGCCAGCAATTCTCCGTCTTAACGTTACCTCTCCATGGGTGTCAGTTTTCCCACCTAGCATGGCCGGTGCTATACCAATCCGGTGTCATTCAGCCGAGCTGGCTAATGTTAGCCCTTTTTTCATTCTAGAACTGTCGGCAAATCAAACACTTTCCCGTCCCGAGCAGCTAGGAACCAGTTTTCGGCCAACTGCCAGGTACCGCGTCAGAGCTGCTTACTGTGCTTGGCTAGATTTCTACATCCAGGTTCCTATGCCGAGATAAGCCTTCCTCGGTCCTCTGATGCCAGTGCGGCTTTCAGGTTCATACGGGAGTGCACATATTCTAAGAAAGTATGGGGAAAACATACTACTCAGTTACCCGGAACGGTCTGAGCCAACTAACGAGGCGTTCCATGTCGGTTATCATTCCGAGTGGGTGATCATCAGACCTAGACATTACTTTCTGCCACTATTCTTGGAATACGACGCTTCATCATGTTGGCCTGCAACAGATCACCGTACCGAGTGGACACACTTGATAGACATGTGTTTTCATGATGAGCTCTATGAATTGGAGTGGAAGACGCATTCAGGAAGTCACCTAGGTTTGTTCACCCGTTTTCAGGCATAATATGAATTTTTTTATCTCCTCGTGTAATATTTTGGAACATCCCGTTGCTTTTGGTTTCTTCTTCAACGACCTGGTAATATTACCTGCCTTTTTAATTTCAACCAGAAACCATGCTCAGACAACCCAAGACAAATGGGTGTGGGGAAAATACAACAGCACGAGCAAACAAGACAGTACGGTGATCTTCTCACAAAGCCGTAGGTAGGTGCATGGCGTTTCATATCTAGATTCATTGCAGGGCATAAGACATCAGTAAGATCACCTCCGTTGTGGAAATGTGAGGTAGGTTTATTTTGCGAGAGCACAATATTTATCTGGCAAAACGCTACTGTATTTTCTCTTTTTCTTTTCAACTTCAAGAAGGAAATGAGATGTAAATTGGAAATAAAAGAGTGCTATTCGAATTATGAAACCTAAGCGGCCTCCTTGCTGTGAGGTCTATTTTAGAGAATGTCTATTTGGAACGTAGCCTCCGTCCATTGGCATTATCCTATTTCGAAGTTGCCGTCGCAGGTTCTCGTGCAACATATAATATCGATGTTTACAAATTGATACTATGATTTTGACACATGAAAACCCACTTGGAAATTGAGCACAAGTATAGAGAAGCACGCACACAGGTAGTATACCATGAAAATAAACCAACCAGGGCTCCCGGAAACAACTGCTGTGTTGCATGTTCCTATTCCCTATGCGAAGGTGACCAGAGGATGCAACGATCTTTCCAGTATGTCTACCTTCCTCGATTTCGAGTTCTTACAGATGGGCATGTTGTATTTTCAGGAGCTTTACTATCGGATAAAATTTTCAAAGACTTCCTCGTACCTATCCGAGGAGACTGGCTGACAGACAGGATTGCAATGTGGATAAGCATCTAATAAGGGGGCACCCCTCCACATGCGGGGTTAGGGTTATGTATGGGTAGAAAATTGATCTAAGTCCGTTTGCATCATTCGCCTGGTGACAATTCTGCTATCTTCAACCAAATTTCGACTTCACTCAGGCACCACAACACCAACAACGGTTTGTCGTATCGCTCTAATATTGTTCATATAGCTAATAAAGTGGCCAGACTATGCCCTGAAGCAATTAGAAGTGCCAGATTCCCGTTCGTTGTCGCGCAATCGCGGAGTTCCGCACCTGCAGCAATGTCAGCCAATGCAGGGCGGATCGTGATCCCCGACAGCGACAGCGACGGCGAGCCGTACTACTACAGTGATATTTACGGCAAGCCGTACTATTACAGCGATATTCTTAGTCAAGGAAGCGGGCTGCAACGGGCGTCTCTACTAACGAACAGGTGGGAGAATTTAGTTTGGTCCCTGCAAGGCCTGCGAAGAAGACCAGGAGCGGCCGCACGGTCAAAGCCACGGAGAGAGCAATGGGCGCAGTGTAGTGGAAAAACGCAGAGTCTGGGCATTTCGCTGGGGTTGTAATAGTAATACTAGAATAGATTTCAGGCCTCGCGGCCTTGCAGTAATGCTGAGAATCATTTGGATTACAGTTTGGTATCAATAATTGGTGTGAGTTGCTGCAAAAAAAGATCTCACACTATTGCAGTAATGGTGGAAGCCATACAATTTGTGGGGGGGTGCCCCCCTATTAGATGCCTGTGGATATGGCGGGTTTCTTGAATACCTACCTAATGTCATAAGACACTGGACAGGTTTTAGCGTTTTGGTACGCCTTCTTATTATAAGGTTGTAAGGGCTTCACTCCCTTTTCGCACGGAGCATAGAGCTCGGCTATTTCTGGCATGTTGAAGTTGGCGGGAAAGCTCCAGACTGTCGGAACCTCAAGAAAAAGAATACCGGTATTCGGTAGGTAGTTGGAAACTCGGAGCATCACGCTTCACTCTCAAAAAATAAGTTGGGATTGAAACAGCTTGATATTGTGGCAATTGGGAAATCAAAGGTCAAGGTTGTCTGGATAACCTTTTTATCAAGACATAACCTTGATTAATCTGAGTCTGTTTGGTGAAGAGAATGGGGTATGATGTTCGGCTGCACTGCGTCATTGGTTGTTGGGCCCCTGTCTTTGCGGTTGAGCCCCACGTGATGGCCCCTGCGAGCTGGGATGCTCTTCGGAACCGTCCGCCTGGCAGCTGCCCAATTCAATTCGCTGGCGAGTTCAGCGCACGTCAGCCAGAAGCGACACAAAAGCGTACTCTCCGTCTACCCTTCTCAGGCATTACAACCGACCGACCGAAGCACGCCGATACCGAGATATTCGAACCCAGACCCATCTGCCGGAAGGCTGCCGATCCTCGCTTCTCTTCCGGCGCAGCTCCACGCCCACACCCGTAGATCTTCATGCAGCCTCTCGAGGATGCCTCCCTTACGGAATCGGTTCAGTCGTTGCCCATGGCCGCCGCTGCCGCCATGAGGTACCCCCACCAGCGTCAGTCCCTCGCCAGTGATGCGCACCCCCTCGCAATGTCTGAAGCAACGCTTCTACCTCTCCGCGAACGCCGCGCAAACCCGTCGGCAGCTTCACTCTTCCGATCCACCCTCACACCTCCCGGCTCGCGCTCCGCGTCTCCAGCTGCTAGCCTCACCAGGTCGCCTTCCATCGCTCTCTCGGGGTCAGTATTCGGTGGCGGCGGCTTTCGCCAGTCTTTACTCGACACGGGGGCCGCCGATAGCCCAGGGGACCCGCTGAACCTGATCCTCAAAAGCTTCGTGCCGCACATCGCAATATATGGTTCGGAGGATGTGGACGAACTAGTCGGCGAGAAGGGCTTCCGCGGCGGCCTATGGGAGCTCCTCCGACCTTTTGGCGAGCAGGTGCAAGGAAAGGTTACTATTAGGGATAGTAACGGGGGCTCGCGCACATGGGAAGACTTCTCGGTGCGCTTCACACGCTTCGGCGAGGGGGTGGAGGAGCCAGATACCGCAGCTGGGGGCATGAGGAGTCCGCCGTTGACGGCTGTAAACGGGCAGGCGGCGGTAAGCCCAAAGAAGCCGGGCAATCTGGTTGAACAGGTCGAGAAGGTGGTAGATCGACACCTGAGTTACGCCGAGGATGCATATATGGGCATCACATCTCCAACAACACCAACAAGGCATGGACTAGACACGGACTCTACATCGGTGTATTATGCGCTGTATTTACGCCGGCTGCTCTCTGGGATACCACTTGCCTGCCACGAGTCGTTTGCGCATCCCGTCGCATGCGTCATGGCAATCAGCTCAAGGAACCCCTCGCCAATCGAGGCGCTGCGCAGATTGTACACAGAGACAACGCAAGGGGAGCACAGTTTACCCGTATGGGTTGACGGAGAATACTTGCGGTACTACGTCCTGGTTCACGACGAAGAACGAAGCGATATAACGAAATCCCTGGCGCTGTTCGACCAGATGAAGCGGCATTTTGGCCTCCATTGTCATTTACTAAGGATCCGTAGTTCGGAGACCGCTGAGACTGACGACGACAGCCAACAACTGCCGCGCAGCGATTGGATGACACCGGCCGAGGAGCTCGCTGATATTGAGAGGAGCGACAGGGAAGAGGACTTTGAGGACCCAACTCGACACATCTTTGGGTCGGACGTGACGGCAATACGAACGTTCGTCCGAGAGATGGTGACCCAATCCGTGATCCCCACCATGGAGCGTAACGTCTCAGTGTGGAACGATCAGGTGGCGTCGCGGCGGAGAGGCCTTAGCGGGCGATTTATGAGTTTATCAAAGCGCTTCACATTTGGAGGTTCCAGCCGAAACTCAACTGGTGCGCGGGCTACAGGCTCAACTAATTACGAAGCGCTGGGCTTCTACCGACCAGATACCCCCGAGGCGATCATGCGCAGGCTGGCAGACTTCGCCTTTATGCTCAGAGACTGGAAGCTAGCCATGTCAACCTACGAGCTCCTGCGCAGCGACTTCCAGAACGACAAGGCGTGGAAATACCATGCGGCGGCGAACGAGATGGCAGCATTGTCTCTACTCATCATGCCACAGAACATGTCCTCCAAGACGCGCATCGAGACTATCAATCAGATGCTCGAACAGGCATTCTACTCGTATCACATTCGCTGCAACTCAGTATACGGAGCTGTCCGATGCACGGTACTGGCCTTAGAGTTACTGCGTTTACGGGGTGGCTCTGGTATAGACGAAGCCGTGCGGTGGGGAATTAGGTTACTCGAGACGGGGCTGATGGGGCCTGTTGGCGATGCGCTTCTGAAGGAGCGCATGGCGATATGCTACGCCTCTAAGCAGGGCGCAGGGTCGCAAGCATGGGGAAGCCGGAGGCGGAAGTCTGCTCTTTGGAGCGTCCTCGGCGCCGAGACGTGGATCGACCAGGCCAAGTACATCCAGGCACAGAAGTGTTTGAATGAGGCCCGCAAGATGTACTCGCTGTTGCCGGGCGATTGCGGAGTGCAGAACTTTGGGATGGCGAGCGACTTCCTGGCGCACCTGAACGAGCAGCTGAAGGAGGGACTACGGATTGACATGCCTGTTCGGGGCGACGAGCAAAGTGACAGCGGCGAGGATGGGGAACCGGAGCTATTAGTTGACGAGGAGAGCGAAACCCTGGGCCGGAGGAGATCGCGGAGGACGAGTCTGATTGTTCCAGGAGCTGGTGGAGGCGGCGCATCGCTGGAAACGGCACCACTTACACCACTGGTGCCGGCAAGGCTGTCCTCGGTTGAGGATGAAGGCGAGCTGGCGTCTCCAAACAAGGATGGGTTTGGTTAGACACATAATATGCGGCAGTGAGACAAAATGCGGCTACTGATAGAATGAAGGACATAGAGGAGCGTCACTCATGTTGAGACTTGCATTACTTGGTGTTGTGAAGTGCTATCTGCTCGATACCTAGGTACGAAAGCTCCGGCCAGAGGAAAGGGCCTCTGCTTCATGCACGAGGCATCGGCTAGATAGAGATGGAGAGGAAGGGCTTGCTTGCGTTATGGCACGGAAAATTCGCGCTTGTGCCCGGGCTGGCTATTGAAGAATGACACATGAAAACATGCGGGAGACAAGTCGGATATATTGTCAACATTGAAACCTGTCATTCGGTGGAGCTTGTGTTGTTGGTGCTGGTTTCCCTATCCCTGTAATCAAGTGGCTCGAGCGTGCATTGCCCCGCCAATCGCTGCCCGCCGAGAATGTGGGCCGCCCTGATAAGACAGGGCGATAGGTCAACACAGCTTGGTCACTTGCACGTCATGAAAGAAGGGCAGTCGCATCTCGCAAGCCCCTGCGTTTCTTCAGAGTTGCTTCCTCAGGCATTTGGTGCAGCTGCCTGCGACGCGTTCCTGCCCCCTCTGTTGTCAAACGCGACTGAGTTTGCGCCTCTGCCTGGAGCAGACGGCCCGTAAACCTCGATTGGCAAGGGCTGCGTTGGAGCATCTGAAGTCTGTCTTGCTCAAAGCAGCCCGCCTGGAGTGTGACCGAGTTCAGCGAGATAGATTTCTCTCCACACATGCCCGCCGCTGTGCAACGGAGATGAGCCAAATATTGGACTACCTCGTCGAGAACGATCCTGGGTTCCGAAAGTACGTATTTCGCTGATATCAGGGGTCTGGCTGCTCACAGTGGACGGCATTTAGGGCCCGGCTTCCCGCACTCTATTCGGACTTCCGGTCGCAACGGACCCTTAACCCAGATGGATACGAGGCCAACGTGTCGGCATGGCGCCGGGCATTAGCGAGGATTGTCCGCTCCGGCCTCGCCCCGTCTCCCTGCGGAGCTGCGCCGAGTCTGCTTGTCCTGAATCCCAACGAGCAGCTCCTCCGCGCGCTTGAGACAAAGCAATACGGAAGACCGCTGGCGCTTGGCGCCGTGGTGCAAGAAGCACTCGGGGTCAAGGACCTAATACCCCTTTCACAATTTCTCGCGGCGAAGGACAGCATATACCACAAGTCATGGTCGGTGTGGAACCTCGCGGCATGGACGATGAAGCAGCTCGGGGTGTCCGACTATCTTCGGAGCGACAAGCTCCCATCCGGGCAGTTCGTCGTCGTTGCCAATGTGGAGGAGGTGGGAAAGCTCTTTGGCGAGAAGAGTGCCGCTGCTAGTATCCACCAGTCCCGATTCGAGCGCACATACACCAAGGCGCACTTCTACAAGACGTTTAACGATCAACTTGTTGAAGGAAAGCAACTGTCGGAAACCGACATGGATGTTGTCCTCAAGTTTCTGACAAGAGACAAGGGAGTGATTCTCTACGACGGTGTTACGGTCAAGATCAAGGCGGCGGGTCAGGAGGAGGCCGAAACAGTCATTACGATGGAGGACGCCTCGATCGCCAAGCTAAAAGAGCTACTGGCGTATTTGACACAGGAGACGGCGCTGCTGAGCACCCGTGTGGACGAGTTCGCGCTCAAGGCGAAGGACGCAGTGACCAAGAAGAACCGCATTGCTGCGCTCGCAGCTCTCAAGTTCAAGAAACAGACTGAGATGGTGCTGGAGAAGCGCTTCGCTAGCATGGGGCAGCTGCAGGATGTAGCCGCCAATATCGAACAGGCTGCCGACAACATACAGCTGGTAAAGGTCATGGAGTCGAGCGAACAGGCGCTGCGTAGCCTCAATGCCGAGGTGGGCGGCGTCGAACGCGTCGAGAAGCTGGTTGACAGACTGCGCGAGGAGACGGCAACTGTCGAGGAGGTCCAGACTATCATCTCGGAGATGAGTGATGTCGTGGTCGACGAAGCTGAGATCGATGATGAGCTGGCTGCCATGGAGACAGAAGAGAAGCGCAAGGTGGAGGAAGCCGAGCAGAAGAAGCAGGAGGCCGAGCGGGCGAGAGTTGCAGCCCTGCTGGAGAAGGAGGCCCAAGAGACCCAGAAGCGGCTCGAGGCGATCGGGGAGGTCGCTGTGGGAGAGCCACAGGGCCAGTCAGACAAGACGCTGGAGGCGGAGACACGCCAAGCGGAGAATATGCTGAGTAGGATGTCCCTTCACGAGAGAGCTCCTCATTCTGAACGGCCGCAGCCGCAAGCTGCAGAATAATATACACGGAGGTTCGGTTCTGTTGCTAACTCGGAGTTACTACCTAGTCTGATTTAATTATATCACAAGTGGACAAGGAATATCCGATCCTTGGAAACCACGTAAGTCACGATTGTTTAGACGATTGGAAAACTTGAGATGACAGTGGCTCTGAGGCCATTTGCATGTGCCACGTAACTTTATATTAGCGTGTCGGGTGTTTGTACATCATGGAGCTCGTGAGCTCTCTACCTAATGTGCAACGCTTGCTCAAACTCAAGTCTGGCAGGCTACGTCCATAATTGCTCCAATCGGCCTTCGTCTTCCACCCCGGCGTCGTTCCAAAATTTATCTATTTGCCTGTACCCCAGGCATATTTTTGGCTTAGGGTGGCAGATTTGTCAGGTCTACCGGGGAAAAATCCAACGGACAAGCTGGCTGATATGAGCTTTCCGTTTGCAACATGTTATTCTCCACACTGGGTTTGCTCTCCTCACTGTTTTCGCTTGCTTTTTGTTCAGCCTGACTTCGTGTCCTTCGCGCGTTTGCGATCAGATCCTTGAACGAGTTGTCGTGCTTAGCCGCCCATGCTGCCCCGTCAAAATCCTTGTCCTTGATCTGGGCCCCTATTGTCACCGCCCTGGATTGTGTTGGCGCGCGAGTCCCCATCGTTTTCTCCCATGTGTCGAGGTCATGTAGGAGCTCCGAGCGCTTCTTGGGCTTCACGGAGTCGCAGTTCGCATTCCAGAGAGTCACCCACTCTTGGTGTCGCCGCTCGATCATTTGGCGTGAGCCGGCCGCTGAGAGCCCGAGCTCGTTCATCTTCTTTCGAAGCGCATTGTCTTTAAGCATGGAATAGGCGAGTGCCGGGAGGCGCTCTGGCGGGTGGGAAGTTCTCGGCGGCGATGGCTGGAATGATGTGCGAGTAGGTAAAGAGCCGTTTCCTGCTGGGTGTGTTGCTATGCCGGAGTAAGTTGAGTGTGGGTTTTGGGGTGCCGGGGTGCCGGGGCAGGAGGTGTCGAGATGCCTGTCAACTTGGAATGGCTTCATCCGAATCCAGCAGACTGGACATTCAACAAGGCCGTCGTCCACATGGCCAGTTAGTATCATGTTCTGTCAAGCCATTGTCTCATATCATACCTGGTTCAGGCATCGTGGTCCAAGTCTCCGGTACTTCTGCTTCTTCGCGGGCCATCGCTGCCGTGGCTTCTGCCCCTCTTGCTTTGCTGGACCGAGTAGACATCCTAGGTCTCTTGTTCTCTTGCTGCTCATCCTCTATCTCCTCCAGCTCCGCGGCTTTTCTCTTCGGCGAGCTCGGCGCTGCGACCGGAATGGGAGTCTTGGCGAACCGTAATACTTCGTCTCGTGCTTTGACAAAGGCGTCGACTGCCTCGCGCATGGCCCAGTTCCCCCGCAGCTGGGATTCCTGGCTCGTTGCTCGGCATAACGGGCATTTGCTGTCCGCCGACAGACACCTGCGGATGCAAATAGAGCAGAATGTGTGGTTGCATGTGGTTATCATAGGCGAGTTGTAAAAGTCTTTGCAAAGTTGGCAGCGGAAGGCCTGCTCAACCGGCACCAGTGCGGCAAGTGGCGTGCCCAGCCAGTCGGTCGAATCTGGCACATCCTCGAGACCGTCCATTTTGCAATGCAGGAGTGGAAAGAGGCTTGCTTTGCTATGTACCTAAGCAAGCAGATATTGTCCCTACAGTCAGAGATAGAGCGATCTGTGCGGTCGAGTTCGTGTGACGCGGGTCGAGTCGTCACGGAATGCAATCGGGTCGCCCTTGCTGGTGTTGCGACGCGCTCTCCTTGTTGGCGCGCCTGAGAATTTCCTGGGACACAGTGTGCAGGCCAAGAACGCAAGTGTGTTCGTACTGTGCCCTTAGGCCAGGAGTCAGGACAAGGGGAAACTGGGGAAAGGACTTCACTGGCACCTTCCCAAGGTGATGATGCATAGATAGTAGATAAAATTGCCTATAGATTACTTTGCATATGTAAGTGCACAAAGGATATAAGCAAAAGCCATTTGAGATAGAGAAATAGAACTGTTTTCGCTTAGCTTGTTGGTCGAGTCGTCTTTCCCCGCACGTGAATTGGTGTTGAACCGCGCCGGAGCCCCACCTGAGCTGCCCCAAACGGCGCCTTGCCCCTTTCGGAGTGAATCAAAACAATGCCTAACCACATCAAGATTGCAGGCTTGGAGCACCCACAACTTCGTAACCAAGAACACCCGCCGACTCCCGACTCCAAGCTCTCGACAACTGCAACTTTGACTGCCCTTTCGACAACCCTCGCCCAATGCCGAAATAGACGTTTTCCCCGGGAATTTTCCTCAATTCATTGTTCTGCATACCTTGCTTTCCCTATCTGCTTTTTATCGCGTCGAGTCAACAACCGCCAAAATGGCGATGCGACGAGGACCGCCTTTGGCGATCGGGTCGGCCGCGTGGGTTTCGGAGGAGCGGTCTGCTGCTATGGACATGGCAGAGTCCGAAGTCGAAGAGTTCTCATTCGCGGCGCGCAATGAGATGGACTGGCTGAATGAGCACATGGCCGAAATCTTCTCCGAGAACCAAATGTGCGCGTCCATAGCTGTCATACCCTTTCAATGTGATGCTGACTAGAGACAGGAACGTGATTGAGCTTTTCAAAACACCTGGAAAGCTCCGAGGCAAAACTCCGAGGACAGCAAGGAAAGCGCCCCTAGGGGAGGCTCGCGTGGTAAGCTCTCTGTGACGAATTATCGTGTCTTGTTCTAATGACTGTTCAGCCTCTGTCTGATGTCTTTTCTTCCACGCCGAAGGGAGCACATAACCCATTCGCGATGGCCTTGGAGCAGGCGCGGACTCCGAAGATTAGGGTGGCTGAGGATAGGCCCGAGCGACCAGTTTCCCGACCAACAAGTCCGACGAAGGCGATCATCGCACCAACAAAGCAAGCAGCCCCAGCGGTTCCTACTCCCACCCCTCTTGCGGATTCTGGATACCATGGCAGCCAGACACAGGACACTGCGGATGTGGACATGCTAGACAGAGACGTGGATTTAGTGATGCAGCAGAGCCCGCAGCGCGCTGTTGACACGACAGATTTCGCGATGCTCTATGCTCCTCGACCCCTGCCGGAGCAGCCAAGCCCGACAGCAGAAACTTTTCAATCGGCAAGGGAGGAGCCAACGCGAACAGCATACGTGACGGCCAAGGTCGCGTCCGCGGCGTCCCCCACGTATAGTCACCACAGCAGCCCCGTCACCGCTCGCGCGCCCTCTCCCGTCACGTCGCCTCGCTCTCCCTCACCAAAGAAGATTGCAAGCCCGAACAAATCGTCTCCCATGAAGTCTTCCCCCCTGAAGCAGGTCCAGCATACCAGTGAGACGAGAGGATTTCCCCAGCCGGCAGATTTGAACGCTACCATTGAAGTTCACGAGGACGAGGATATTCGGTCTCCATCCGATGGCCCAAGCCCTCCCAGACAACTGGTTCGCAAAAGCAGCTTGAACTTGCCTCGGCTACCGGCTCGTGAGCCCTTGACAAATAACAGAATGTCACGGGGCCAGCCGGACCATACGCGGACCAGCTACTACAACCGGCATACTGGCGGGAAGAGCCTGGGTGGTGTCATTCGGCAAGACTTCGTTGAGGATGACGAGGACGATGATGATGATGAGATGGATATCGATGAGACAGTTGGCCCTAGAGAGGATACCACAGTACAGATTGCGGCGCACACAAAAACATACACACAACGGCTGCAGGACCAGATCTCCATGCTCGGAAAGCCGCAGCCGCCAGTCCCCAGGCCGTCGTCAAAGTCGATTGCAAATCTTTTGCCAGTGCAGCAGAGCACAGCCACTACCAATACTCAAACTTCACAGGCTCAGGCGGCGCCTGAAGTGAGAAATATCTTCTCGCCGATGTCGAAACAGTCTGTACCGGCTCCCGGTGCATTCCCAGAGGACGACGATGATGACTGGATCGATCCGCCGGCAAAGGCTCCCGTGGAAGCAAGCCCCCGACCCGTGTTACCTAAGAGCTACTCGGCAGACGTCGTTCAAAGTGCCACGCGGAGGGAGGTTGCTAACGATGAATTCATGCGTCCTAAGAGCAGGCCTGGATCTCCCGGAAAAGCCCCCCTCGTCCCCGAGCGGACCACCAGCGCCCCGTCGCACGTCAAGTCTGCCTCTGTCCCTTATCTACCCACTCTCAATTCCAACACCAGTAGTGATGATCTCAGTCTTAAGAAGACGATTTCGGTCTCTAACCCGACCCTTTCGACCGTGTCAGAAGATGGCAGCAATGTTACTCCGTCTAAATCATCGCGGAGCTTCCGTGGCAGCCCGTTGAAAAATGTTAAGGACAAGTTGTCGAGGATTTTAACCAGCTCCAAGGGCCTGCTTGCTAGCAGCGCTGCTATTAGCGCCGAGGGGAAGGCCTCGCTACTCTCTGCATCAACTACTCGTTTTGGGATGCATCCAGGCGCCTCTGTTGAATCATTCAGAACGGCCGAGAATGTGCTTTACCCCGATTTGACTCACCATGGCGAATCTCCCTCCCGTCCTATCAGCCCAGCACGCACCAACAGCTCTAGGAGAACTCGGGCCTCCGCTGAGCGGGAGAAGAAGGAAATAAAGGAGAAGGAGAAGGAAGTTAAGCAAAGGGAAAAGGAGCTGAAGGAGATGAAGAAGCAGACTGAGAAACTTGAAAAGGTTCGTGACAAGGAGGCCGAAAAGGCCCGCGTCTTCAGTAAGGAGCAAGATAAAATTGCCGTCATGGAAAGGCAGTTGGCTGCACAGAGGGAGCAAGAAAAGGCCTCCCGGTCTCAAGTCCAGTTGCAGGAGTTCAAGACCCCGGCGCCGCCGAAAAAGAGTGCGCCAAGCAGCCCGGTTAAGCCAACACGCACCAGTCCGAGAAAGACAAAGGGACAGGTAGAAGGCGACAACAACCCGTCGAGCGAGAATGATGTGGATATGACAGATGCTACGACTACCATGCCGCCTCCATCCGTCCCACGTTCAGCGATCGCATCAGCAAGCCGGCCTCAGACCGTCAAGAAAACTGTAAAACCCTCCAGAGAACCTCTCGTGAAGTCGAGGCAGCCCCCGACTACGGTGATTCGGGTCAACACAACGAGCTCTCAGCAATCGCAGTATCACTCTACATCTGCTCTGTCCGCCAATCTGCAGGAGACCCTGGGGCAGCAGCAAGCCCCTCCAAGACAGCTCACCAGCAAGCCGAGCCACACCATGCTACACTCGAAGTCTTCCATCGCCAGTCTTGCCGGCTCAGTCTCTTCTTCTGGGCCTGGACGTCCAAAAGCTCTGGGCATCGCGGCCAAGCGGAAGGAGCAGGAGGAACGCGATGCGCAACAAAAGCGTGAGGCGAAGCAAGAGATGGAGCGTAAGCGTGCTGTTATCGAAGCTGAGCGGAAGCAAGAGGAGCAACGCAAGGCCGAGGCAGAGAAGCAGCAGAGAGAGGAGGAACGCAAGGTCAGAAAGGCGGCCCTCGAAAAGGCAAAGCAGACAAAGGCTCCTCCGGCTGCCGCTCGATCTCAGCCGAATGGTCCCCCGGAGTACACATCCGACAAGGCGCCTCCCAGGCCCGTCTCCCGACTAGGCACTGCCGCGCAGCAGGACAGCCGTATGGCCAACGGAAAGGCAGCGTCGAAGCGGCCCCTTCAACAAGATGCGGTGGACAAGGCCCAGCCGCCGCGGACTATGGCGTCTTACCACCAGTCCAATGAAGCCAAGCGCATGAGAATGAGCGAGGAGTTTGACCAGGACATCGACATGGCAGACACCCAGCCGAACATCAAGGGACCGCCTATCAGGCCCTCGGCTGGTCTTAAGAAAGTAAGTCACACTAGGAACCACGAACTGTCTCGAGATACTAACCTTGCCTCGCAGGATTTGGCCAAGTCTATGTTCAGCAACGGATACACCAATGCTCCCTCACAAAGTGCGAGCCAGAATCTGCTCAGGGCCGCTGTTGCGACGGCACAACACAACGGGCATGTTAAGGCGGCGAACCCGCTTGATATGGCACAGGTTTCCAAGGGGCCTATTGTCTTTGCGCCAAACCCCAACGCACCCGGACAGGCCCACAAGACGCCTGCAAGAACGGCGCTCACAAGCAAGCAGCAGCCTAAGTCGGCGAAATCATCGCCCCGGTTCCCGAACGGCGATGCCATTGAGCTGCCCGAGATTAACACTGACGATGAAGACTCGGACGAAGACGATTCCCATATCGCTATTGCGCCGTGGGCAGACTCGCCGGCACTCAAGCCGGCGCTAATGGCGCAGGAGATGATGGACCCTATGCAGATCTTCGGACCGCCAAGGGCGATCAACATGGAGGAGGTGTTCAGCAAGAGCAAGGACCGATTCCACAAATTCCGGGCACGCACCAGCAGTGCCAACTGGAGCGGCTCGGACCGGCTCACGGAAGAGGACATTAGGAAGGACCTGCGGGCCCGTGAAAAGCTGCGGAAGGAGGGCGGGTGGTCGTACGAACTCGGCCGCGAGATGGCGTAGGCAACAGCACATGTGCCGGGCTGCCGCACGTGGTTCGGCTATTTATGGGTTAAGGGCATGTGGACAGGTCGGTTCTACATCTGTACTATATGAAGGAATTGGGTTTGGCGTTCACGTTGGTTTGGCTCAGGTTTGGATGATTGGGAGTTAATTGCACTCGAACGCGATCAGGAGAAGCAAAGAGCAGTGTCGGACAGATGCATAGGACTCGCATGCAGCGTTTGCGGGTTTCCCACTGCGGGAGTTATCAATATTGTTATGTTTATTGGACTCATGTGTGCAAGGCTTTTGTGGTACCGTGAAGCTAACTTGGAGGGTCACACCCGTCTGGCGTAGATTGAGGGCTGAAGCCATAGCTGACTCCAACACGAAGAGGCCCGGAAACTCAAGTCTGCACATCATCCACTGCGCGGCCTACGGACCGCAACTGCAAGGGTGACCGAATCACATGCAGCCTGACGTTATGACTTTAATCCGCCGACCCGACACAGCGCAGCATTACCTCCGTGCCCTATTCTCTCGACAGGAGAGTGGACATGCTCTGCCTGAGTCAATGAACTGTAGCCAAATGATTCCGTGGCAGATGATGAGCATGTTGAGGCAAGGCAAGGCGAGGTGTGTCATAGGCCTCACGATGAGCCTAGTGGGGACGGGGCTGTGTGTGTACGCATTCACCGAATTCGATGTGCTTTGGATACCAAGTTGTGAGGTTTACAACGTCTCGCCTTCCGGTTGGGCCGCTGTTCGTACAGTGATTGACATCCCGGAGGCTTCTAGAAGCGTTTCTCCTGAGGGGGGTTGCGGCGGAGACATCGCCGCGGCGACAGCCCCAACCCTGTTCCGCCCCACGATTCGGACTAATTCTCCGAGCAGCCAAATTGAGGCAAACAATCGCAACAGCCAGAGGAAAGCGCTGCGAACTCCGTATCCGCAACACCATCTCGGTTACCATCTAACAACGCGCTGCCGTTTCGTCCCAAGCTGCGCTGTACGTCATCGCGAAGCAAGCTAAGGACCCCGCACAACGCGCGAGGCCGTTGCCCTTGGCAGCTTGAACGGGCCAGTAATTTGTTATTTACCGATAAAGCGGCTCGGCGGGCGTCCTCAGAAAACATCCTGCTTGGTGCCATCCTGAGAGAAGAGCCTATCAGGAGAAAGACATTGCTGCAGGAGCACGACATTTAGCGGTGAGTTCCATCCTTCCAGCTCCCAAACCATCATCCCGCAGACCCAGTGTCTTACCTGTGCTGCTCCCCTCAGCTTTGGTCGCATTGTCACAAGCTTTCGGGTGACCTCCCCTTTATCGCATCGCTTCTCTACCCACCGAACGAACCACTTTCGCGGCATACGCCCGACTTGCGATCTCCCCAAGCAATCCCGCCCGTTTTCGCGACCCGAGCAGCTTTGGTATGCTCGATACTCGGGCGAATGACGCCCAGATATGCTGACTGCGACTCTAGCCGCAAACTGCACAGGTTCCCTTCCGTTATAAGCGATTCGCGCCCAATCGTCCCGTCTCGTACCGACACGAGAGGACTTCCTCAGGCATTCGTCGTCTGGAGGTGCCGTTCTGGTTCTATCCCGCGCACCAGCTCAACGTGACAAAGGAGCCGGAGCCACGAAACAGCGTTCGACGCGTGCCTCTTTGCGCTATCAGGGAGACAGCAAGGGTTCGTCTATAAGAGGGACTGTGGTTTAGGGGATGCAAAGTTGCGACATCTAAAACTGCGCTGGAAGTGGGATGCCGCATCCCCCCTGCGACATCGATTCCTCCCTCTCTGTCGACCGACCTCGCTAAGGAGTCACGATGGTCAAACTCGACTACAATCGGGATTACTACGGTGATCTCGAGCTGACTCCAACAGCGGAGGTTATCGATATCAAGAAGCAGTTCAAGAAGCTCGGTTCGTGGTATTATTGCTCTCCAGTGCCTGACAGATGCTGACATGGCCCGATAGCACTCAAATATCACCCAGACCGAAATCCAGGAAACGAAGATGTATCGAAGGACAAATTCCTGGTTATTCAGGCCGCCCATGAGATCCTCACAGATGTCACGCTGAAGACGAAGTATGACGCAAATCGCAGGCGGTCAACCTTCACCACGACGTCTTCTGGTGTTAGAGGGAATCCATACTCGAACGTCGCGAAAGATGTCTCGGAACAGTGGGGAGCGCCTCCCAAGCGCAAGCCCGCGGCTCCGACACGCCCAACGCCGTATTCGACTTGGGTACCACCGCAGGCGGCGAAGCCAAAGCAGGACAACACTCACGACCACTTGAGAGCATGGGATCGCATGCGCTCTGCGAGTTCCAGGGCGGCGAACGCTGCTACCAGCGCAGCTTCGGCCGCCGCTTCAGCCGCCGCTGGGAAGACGTCACGACCGCAACCCAAGGCGAACCCGCCCCCTCCACCGCCACGGACTGCCTACCAGGCCCGACAGCAAGAAGCTTCGTTCGGAACGCGGAGGGCAACTGGTTTCGCACCCACGTCGCCGCTCGGGGATGAGCCGCAGGTCAAGAGCCAAAGCCAGCACTACACGAATAGCCACACCAACGTTTTTGAAGAGACGGCGGCTAATCTACGAAAGGCAAAGGCTCAACCCGCTGACACATATGTTGACCCCCTGAGTGAGCAGTTCGGCGACACATTCCTTGACAATCGCCAGCGGACGCCATACGCTTCCCATGTTGGAGAGAAGACGAACCCCTTTGAGGGAGCGAGTGCCACTCGTGCTAAGAGTGAGAGAGAAAGCTGGAGGCAGTTCCAGAAGCCTGACAACGAATCGACGCCAGAGCGCCCCCATAGGCAGAGAAGCGCTAGCGTGGGCTCGGATGGCATGAAGTCAACAAAGGAGAACAAGCCGTTTAGTGGTTTTGGCGCAGCCCCTAACCTTCGGTATCCGTCGCAAGCCAGTGCCCGGTATAGTCCACGACCGGCCGACCCGAATGTAGCTCCTGCCGGCGCGTTCCCATTTCCATCAGCAACCGGGTCTACTGCATCTGTGAACAGCAGCGCAAATGGTAAGCAGCAGATCTTGTCCGATTGCAGGCGTATGCTAATACATCTCAGCGACTGTCAATGGAGGCTCCTCGCAAACCAATGGCCCTACTGTGTATGCTCCCCTCCGGCCAACACCGTGGCCTCTCAGATACTGTTCTCCCCCTATACAGCCCCCATCAAGCACAAACACACTCCACGGGAGCGGGCATTTCCACGGGGCGAATTTTATCCCCGCTCAGCATCCCAATTCCTCTCCTATAAGGTTCGGGCGGAGGTTTCCTTCACGCCCGCGCGACAATCACTTTCCATGGGTTTCAGGCGTCGCAGGCGGCGGTGCACGGCTATATGAGGAACCAAGTATTCCTTCTAAGAAGAGGAAGCACAGTGGCACAGAACCTCCCAGTGGAGAGACGGCCCAAGGCAAGCGCTTAAATCTCTTCGAGCGGTCGCTTCATGCACAGATTGAAGCGCTTCTTGATAAACGGACACCCCTCAATGCGGCGGCCTCAGATGTGCCTTTACCGACAAATGAAGGTATCCAGAGCAAACAAGCTAACAAAAACCGCTCCGTCAGTTTCAGCGTTCCCGACAATGATGATGATGATGACGACGTTCCACCGAGCGCCGCGAGCCAACACGCCCGATTCATGCGTAACAGTACTGATAATATCAACACACGGTTCGTTTCTGGGGGGAAGCCTGGGGAAAGCTACATGTTCAACGCAGGTGGAGCAGCGGCACCTGAGGATCCCTTCTTGCGAGCGAAGCAACGTTCGAGATCGACACCGCGTGGTCGGCAGTCACCGAAGAGGGGCGCAACTGGTTCCTCGACAGATTCGTTCACTAACAACAGCAATGCTGTACCGAAACCGAGCGGCTTCGATGCAGGAGAATGGACTGAGAAAATAGGGCCTCACAACTTCGTACCTCCTCAGGTTATCAGGACCGCGGCTTCCCCTACACGCCAAAATCGGGCGTCTAAGAAGCCGAAACCGGTGCGGATGACGGCAGGAACGGCAGGTTTGGTCGACGACGAGCACACCAGCGAGGAAGACAGACCTCAGACGACGGCGGAGCCGGCTGACATCAACGCGGCGCCTAGCCCCATGGCCATGGACATCGACACCCCCGAGTCCGCGCCTGTGCCGCCACCACAGCCTGCTACCAGCGCTCGGACCATTAACGTCGAGCCGTCGAAGCCCGAGTGGCGAGCCGGAGACCTGAACAACGCGCAGCCCGGTGCAAAGCTTGGAAATGGGCCGAACGTCGTCAAGCCCCATCCTAACATGGCTGGGTCTGAGGACACCGAGGACTTCCGGGGCCCAATCTTTGCTGACTTCCAGAAGGTGGAGCCGTTTGCACCGAAGCCGTCCGGCCTCGGCGGCTTTGGGGATATGAAGACCAGTTTACCATTCGATAGCAAACCCTCGGTGAAGCTGCCGTTAGAAAAGGAGAAGTCGAAGGAAGTAGACATCACGCTACCTGCGTTTCCTATCTGCCCTAAAGCCCCTCCAGCACTCGCAGTCTCGCACCTCCGGCCGAGCAACGACTCCTGGCGCAAATATGTCATTGATTTCACCAAATATCTCAACGACTGGGCCATGGTTGAGAGGAAGATACATGAGCACTTCGTCGCTCGTGATCGGCAAGGAGAAGCAGCTGGGGGCCGGCGATTCGCATGGGTCAACACGCGGGACGACAAAGGTGGCAACCAGTACCTCCGACACCTGGAGGAGGACAAGTTCATTCGGCAGAAATGGATGGCGGCCTGCGAAGCGCACGAGCTGTACGTCCGAAACTTCATGAAGCACCGAGAGAAGATGAAGCAGTCCATCGACATGACTTGAGCACATCGCGGACATATTCCTTTGCAACTCCAACTTGCATCTCAGCATTCCACGAGCCAACATAGAACGGCTCATTCTCATCGGCTTTGCCTCGCATAGCGATTGTACTTGATACCCAGAACAAACAATTCAAATGGACATATGACGGTCTACGACTTGCCGTTCGCGAAGCAATTCGTGTACAATACTAATGCGGAACGGAACGAATGAAAGGAAGATACCTACATACATGGATTACGACATCGCGCTTACTCCTAGGAGGATGGGAGGGCTAGGTTCTCGATCTCGAGTATGATGATCGATCTCACGGTACGGAGTAACAGGATGATTGTTGACCCGGATTTGGGTCGTATTTATTGCATAGGTTGCATTGCCGCCAACAGAGCACGATCAGGCAAATTATGGCAACCAATCAGGCATGGAAAGGCGTTTGTTCTCTGTCTGTGGGATGGGGGATATCAACATATTTCCGGAGTCCCCGCTTATTCCCAACACGGAGGACACACATACTTTTTTTCTCTTCTCCCTTCAGCTCAGCTCCCCCCTGTAGGTTGTCTGCTTGTAGGATGGCGAAGTTGGAACTAGCGGAGAAAGGTTTTGTGTAACTTTCCACAAGATACATTTGTCTGCCCTGAGTGGACGGGTGTATGGCGAATTCCGTCAGATTATCGGCAGGGGACACAAGAGGTGGCGCAGATTCAGAAGGGACAGGAGTTGTAGAAAGAGGCTCAGCACATTTGGTGTTGGGTACATGTGGTTGGTAGAACTGTATGTAGCATCACTGCTGGAGATAGGTCGGGCGGCATACTCGTAATTCATTGAGCTTTGCTTCACATCGTTCTGTAATCGCTTCGTCTGATCTCCCAGGTACCCATAATCGTGACAAATACGCTATGCGTCATTATCTCACGGCTGGACTAGCTTGCTCCAATCGGACTGCTCCTCTCATCAACGCTCCGAGGCGTCATGGAGCGCGTCTAAATGCTCTAACATACACACAACTTCGTCCGAGACCCATAGAAGGAATCACCCGTCCCAGTCCTCCATCCCCGTTTATTCGTTGCCATCGGAGCTGTCATAAACATGCACCAACCCATGCCCCGACCTCATCTGAGATTGTTGCCCCCTTCTCTCAAACCTAGAAAAAAACACATTACTCTTAAAAATGACCGGTGGGGCGATATATAGCCCGCAGTGTCGGTTGGCAGATAGCCGCCCCATAATAACCGTCTCTTTTCTTTTTGTAAAGCAACCAAAGCCGGCCCCGAAGGGCGATCCCAACGCCGATGAAGTCAGCACTGACCAAGGCAAAGACGCTGTTGGTCGTGTAAAAAAACGCCTCGACAATGATAAATGATGAATGCTGCTGCTGCGCGGGCAAGAGACAACAAATGAAAAGCACAAAAACGCCCTGCCCATATCCAAATCATTACCATCAAAGACGGTAAAAGCAGCATACCCATCCCACCCACCAAAGCAGGGTATCATGGTATCTATGCAACGGCAACAGTGTTCGACTGAGTGCTGTGCGAGGCAATCGTGACGTCCTTTACATCGCCGATGTCAAGTGTCTTTTGTTCGACGAAGCCTGTCTCGGTTTTCGGTGTTTGCGGCTCGCGCTCGGATTCCTCGGGCGAGGACGCCTGCTGCTCGAGCGTCTGGGGAACGGCTGGGACCTCCGGGACATCTTCAACGGCCTCGACGGGTGCGACCACAGCAGTACAGACCGAAGAAGAGTTCTTGCGGTGTCCCTGAATGTCGATCTTCTCCTCCAGCTCTGGCGTGACATCGAGGGGACCCGTCTCCATCACAGCAAGTGGTGTTTCAAAAACCTCGCTCGAGGTAGCCTCTGCAGCCTCCATAGCCTCTTCGCTCCGGTCTTCAGTATCCTCCACTCGCGACTCCACGGAAAGGAAGGAGCTCCTGAGTGGGCTCTTCAGACCTGCGACATCGCCACCGAATTCGCTCTTGCTTGACCTCGAGGTGCGCGCAGGGCTCCTCGCGGGAAGTGGAGGCGGAATCCTCTTTGGAATGGTCACTATCGCTCCCTTGGCGTGGATGACCTGTGTCACCTGGGAGGCCCTGAGGGAGGTCCGAGTGGGCTGGGCGGCCATCGCAACTTCAATAATCACTGGCTCGTCCTCTTCCTCTTCCTCCTCATCTTCGTCATCGGCGTCCTCGTCGCGCTCATCGGCCGGGTAAATACCAGATTTCCCGTCCTTGTTGTCCGCGTTTGTTGCCTGGTCCACAACATCTGCCGCATCTGCCGCACCAGCTGGCTCGGCGGCGTCAGCTAGCTCCGCCACATCTGCTAGCTTGGCCTCGACGATAGGCGCAGCTGTAGGTGGCGCGACCTCCTCCTTGTCAGAAATCTGAGGGCTGAACCGCTCAATCATGCTCGTGTCGATTTTAGTATAGTCGATCTCGTCGGGCTCCATGACGGTGGGGAGTTTGTCGGATACGGCATCTCGGCCGTCGTCGCTATTCGCACGGCTGAATGTCGTATCCGCAGTGCTCGCAACATCCGTCTGGGTGTATGCGTCGGTCACAGCGGTAGCCTGGGTCTTGGACGACATGTAGCTGCCCCTATTGCTCCTTGAGTGATAAGTGTCGACGCTCTGGCGATTGAACCTAGAATAGACCGGGCTTGTTGGGCTGGGGTTGAACTCAAATTGAGTACTCGCCGGTCGTGTGTGAGTTCCAGCTTCTCTGATCTCAATGCCCGCCATTTCAAGACCAATGACGCCAAAAGGATCCGGATCGTCAGCGTCCGGGATTCCAAAGGGCGTTTTTGGGACAGCAGGGGACACCTGCGGTGTTGGCTCGAGCACGGCGTCGCCAGGTGCAGGTTGCTGTGCCAGAAGCTGCATAAGATCCTTGTCGTAGTCGGAACGGCCTTCGGCAGCTTTGATCACTTCGAACAACGGCCGCATCTCGGGGATACTTTTGGGGATGTTACCGGCCAGGATGTCGAGGACACCCACATTTGAGCAGTAGAACCTCTCGTTTTCGTTTCCACGTTCGGTGACCAGCGAGCCGTCAAGCTGGACTGCCTGATGCTTACCCCTAGCTTTAACGTATGTTAATACGGTGTCGTCGAGTCCTTTCCATCGCATCTCGGGATCAGGCGAGGCCTTGTCGGCCAGTGGGCCGACGGTCAGGCTACAGTCGACACCCAGGGTTAGCCTAGGGCGGGTGAATAATTCGAGGGTGTGAACGCTGTTGATGACCAAGACGCAGTCGTAGATATCGACTCCGATCACAAAGCCCAGTGCAGCAGTGTGGAGCATTATTCCCGAGGGCGGCGACCAGGTCCCGTCGGCCTTCCGTGCCGTGATCATGCCGGCTCCGCCAGACCCTGACATCCACAGACCGGAACGCATACACGAAAAGACCGCTAGGCCGACGGCGTTCTGTATTATCCGCGGTGGGATATTCTTCGTCACATATGCGGGTTCTGCGGCCGGTTCGGTCGGGGCAACGGGCTGCTCCGACTGCGGCCGCGACTGAGATTCCAGTGCGAGAAAGCCATCCGCTATAGCGTTTGTTAGTCGTATGACTCCTCAATCTCAGAGAAGCACTTACTGCAAAACGACTTTAATATCCTAGCAGCCTTGTCACATTCTTTGTCTAGAGTTGTCGGCCAATATGTTTCGCGGCCGTACCGAGCTGGTGGTGCGAATGCGCTGTCGGGGGTTGTGGTTGTGGTGACGCTCATCCGAGCGCCGGGGGCGAGCTTTTCGGCCCATCCGAAAACCTTGTCTAGGGCGAGCGGTGTCGTCCTCTTCGCGGCGATGGTCGTCGACGGCGTATTATTCGTCTTCGAGCGGTCCCACGAGGGGAGCAGAGCCGAGACGCGCTGCATGGCGAGCTCGACGGCAGCAGCCTTGCTTCACCGCGATCTGTCTGCGACCGAGGTGATGTGCAGGAGAGGTCGAGGTCGAGGTGGAGGCCGAGGGAACCTCCCTAAGCATCAATGCAAATGAGAAGAGGAGTCGCAAGCGTTTTCAAGCAGACCCAAGCTGGAAGCGGCAGCGATGTCCCAAGTGGCATGCAGACCGGGGGTGCCCCGGTCCCGTAGCGCTTTGGCGAGCTGGGTTTGCGGTGGGGTGGGGTGAAGCGTGCGTGGGTGCGAGGCAGCGGCGCTGGGCGAGTGACGTGGGCGTTGGTCACGCCAACAACCGAGCGCAGAAAAAAGCAACGATGGCGGCCGGTGGGCTCGAAGGAAGGCTTTGGGACTCGATGGAGGCTGGTTTGGAGGTCAGTCAACAGGGGGGCGCGCAGCTGGGCCGAGGGCGCCGAGTGGTGAGGTGTGCGTCGCTGCAACCCTCCAACACGGCATACATCGGGCTTCGTGCAGCTCTCGCGCGGTGCGCAGGGCAATGACGAGAGGGAGCCAGCGCTTGTAAAGGACCCCACAGCCTGCCGCCTCGGGTCGAGAGAGAGCGATGGTGTGGGAGGGTCTCGCCCTAGTGTTTTCGTGCCTGACTCTATATGAGCCCGCTTGATTGCAATTTAATATACGCCTGGCTGCGATGAGGATATATCAGACAAGGATGAGCCTCCGACTCCGACGACGCGCCGAGTCCCCTCGGCGTTCCTGGTTTTCTTTTCTTTCGGCGTGGTGCGGTGTCGATCGCCACGCTGGATTCGTCGGATCACCCGGTCGAAACCCGCCGTTCGGTGCAGGTCAGCAGGGTGGCGTTCCTTGCGGAGGGGTGTCAGCCTTCAGGGCCTGGCAAACTCGGCGTCCCGTCTCTGTGTTAAATGCAAGGCCTGTGAAAGGAGGGAAAGGTGAGCTGCAAGGAGCTGCAAAGGCAAAGACACTGTGCTTCAGGTGAGCGCAAAATAGGTTTTGACAAGATCCGATGTTGGGGAAAGAGGACCTCGCGCTTCCATTCTTAGGCAGGCGTCAGACTAAGAGCCGTGGAATGGGTTGATTACGCGCAACGAGGAAGCACCAAAGCACGAAATGGGCCGTTCCTACGCGTATTCCGTACCTGGCACTAGGGGGAGCAGTACGCGGGGAATTGGACGGCAATGACTCTAGCAAATCCGAGTAAATCGCCTTCGACACCCTTTTTGCGACACCCAGCCCAACTTTATCCCCCTCAAGAGCCCCCTAATAAGCTCCTTTTCCATGTGAGACCAGGCTCGTCCCCGCGCCCCTTTTGATCTAAACTCAGACATGTCTGTGTATCGCCGTTAAAGCTAGCTGGTTTAAATCTTGCCAGCTTTGGCCCGTGCCGCCCCTATACAACGCCTGCAATATCATTAGATACGATAAAAGGATGAGTGGAGGTTTGTCGGCAGTGCAATTGAATGACACTCAAAGCGACCTTTTTGCGGTTTATGCACTGGCCGCCTTCTCGCCCCAGGCGACCCCCGGTAGACCTCTGCCGCCAAGTCGATTTGACAGGCCTTCACCCTGTCTGGCGAGCTGGGAATTTTCGGCGGTGGCGGGCGCCAGGCTTTGATTCCCCGATCAGCTCACATCATGTCGTCATGCCTCGACATGTGGGAGGGCGCTGCGCCAACAAAACCTTGAAATTACGGTCGCTCCAGCACATCAAATGTATTATTCTGCTGCTGAAACCTGATGCCTGAAATGAAGAGAGGCAGCACGAGATTGGCGCAGCAATAGGCGATTAAAAATGGCGAGGGTGCTGTCTCCTGCAGCTTGCCGGCGACAGGACGTCCGATCCATGGGACAACCCTCGGCGCACCGCGAGACAAGCAGCGATGGTCTGGCCAACGAGCTGATGAGAGCTCCCCTTTCGAGGCGGGTCTTTCTGCGACCCACATTCATAACGCCCCGGAGAGCACACCCGCCGTAAGACGAGACGAGATGCCAATCCGAGACAGCCTGGGGCATCACAAAACGGGAGGCTTTAATTGATCGCAGGAAACCTTGAACCCTTTCACACGCAAAGAGTCAAAAAGGGCTCCGCAGCCACAACCGCCCGGGGGCTGCCACGGCGCTGGGAGATCGACGGCGTGCGGCTTCAGCTTCTCCGTTCCTAATGCTGCAGCAGATCGTTTCCGTCGCTCTCTCAAACAGTGCACATAAAAAGAAAAACGATTAGAAGCGACTGGACCTGTCTCACCCCCCCTTTCTCCGTACATACACAGTATAGCTCGCCCAGGCTAGCCACTAGTGACAGTTACAAACAGCATCGCACAGCGTCGTCCAACGAGAGTGTCAGGAAGCGAACGGTTTGGTGATGACCCCCACCAGCTCGCAGCTTGGTTGACCCACGGACCGCGTGTTGCTATTTTTTTTAATTTTTTTTTGGAGTCAAACAGAAACCGCTGCCATTTGATCGGGTTGCTGCCTTTCAGCTGCAGGTGATGGCTAGCCGAGGTGCGACGCAGGAGACGAGGGGATGCCACCTGCTGGGAGTCGGGATGGGTACGACGTACTCTAGATCCATACATAGAACCGCCTTGATCAGCACTTGCTCAGTCACAGCATCATCTCACAGCAACATGGCCTGATTAATCGTCGCTCGTCCGCGAGGCAGCCCATCAATATATCGCATGTGTACCGGAGGCGCTAGGAAGCCACCACGGGCTCGGGCCGAGACGAGACGCGGCCGAGTTGGGGGCTGGTAAGCACATGCTGCTGTGCCGCAGTATCTCTACCTGCAGATCGCGGCTCAGCTTGAGTGCTGTCGGTTGTCGTCGTCGGCGACCGGTGTCCCACGAAAACAAAATAACGTCAAGCCGGGTTGAGTAACGGCGAGGGGCATGAGGGGAAAGTGGATGGCTGGTGGGCTAGAAATAGGGGCAAAGCAAGTGCCCGGGTCACACTTGTTTCATGACCCCTCGAAAAAGAAAAGAGAAATAAGGCCGTTGAGCAAATGAAGTCACCCCTGAATGGTTTATATCGACGGCCTTGGTTGATTGATCCGAGATCGCTCTCGTTCGCGCGCAAGTCAAATCGCAGCAACGACCTGAGATGATGCTCTCTCACTATTATCAACACCAACATCGCATCCCGGCAAAACAATTTATGAACGATGAACAACGATGTCTCATTTTCTGTCCGTCCCGACAATTGCTTGCAGTCTGTCTATCTTTTTGTTATCCTCTCCAATGCGAGTCTATCGGTGTGTCCCATCAAGATATCTGCTTGTGTGCTTATTTACAGAGATGTCTTCGTAATGAGCATTCTGTGGCGGCTGCTCGGATGTATCATTAATAGCTAATAGGGACGTATATCTCTTTCCTTCGTGTCATGCGCGTTCCGCAACATTTTCATTCTCCCGAGACACCGAGCGAGGGGTAGGGGCCGCCCTCGAGGAGGTACCTCTCCAGCCCAAGACAGTCTATAGTCTTGCATGTTGGAGGTCGCGTAGTAACCTTGGCCCAGTTGTCGTCGGTGACGGGGTGGAACTTGTACAGCTCGCGCGAGCTCGTCATGATATCACCCGCCTCGACGTCCCCTTCCAAGTGGAACCGCTTGAGGACCGGCAGCTTGCCCTGCAGCGACGAGAACAACGAGCGGAACGTGCCCCGGTGCAGGTGCACGCCGCCAATGCTCAGCTCCGACGGTTTTGCAAGACCTTTCCCACCGAGACGGAGCCGCTCAAGTGTCGGCCCGTGCCGGATGAGGAAGGCGCGCAGGTCCTCTTCCTCGAGAGTGAAGCCTTCCAGCTTCAAGTCGGTGAGCTTCTCGTACGTAAAGTCGCCAAGCAGTGCGTGGAACGACAGTCTGAACTTCTCGAGCGGCGAGTGATACGTGTGCACCCCGAGGTAGAGGTGGGTGAGATTGGGCGAGAACTGGAGGACGTGGCCAAGTCCGTTGATGCTGCGGGCGCGGGCCTGTGGGAGGAGGCTGGCCGGTGGGTCCAGCACCAGGTCCAGTCTCGACAGGCTGGCGAAAGACCTGGCACAGTCGAACCAGTGCCGCCGGTCGTCAGCAAGGCGGAAGATCTCCAGCGGGAGTTGGTCGATCGAGAGCGATGAGAGCCGCACGTGGCGGATGGCTGACACCATGGCGTTCATGTTCTTGCACGCCTGGGCCCTGTCCCGCTTTCTGCAATTGCGGACAAGGAAAACTTCCTTGAGAACCTCGATATCATAAGGGCATTTAGTGTAGGTGATCTCGAGCTCCTTCAGGTTGGATAGGCGCTTGAAGGATTCCTCTAGCATGGCTGACCGAGTGTGGAAGAGCGGCAGGCTGCGACTCCTCTCCTCCAGCTCATAGTACCGGATCCAGGCATCCTGGAGGATGCCATTGCGCTCTTCGGGCTCCTGAAGCCAGTGCTGGAAGAACGAGGCGTGGCGTGCGTTGTACTCGTCGACCTTGGAGAAGTTGAAGGTGATAGACCGGATGCTATCCCGCAAGCGGCCGTGGTCGGCGATGGAATGGAGCGTCTTGACGTCGTCCCTCCACTCGACGGCGGCGAAGTGGGCGGGGAGCAAATACTCGTAGCCGACGTCCGCGAGCCGGCTTGATACAAGGCGGAGTGTCCTGATGGAGGCGGCGTCGCAGGATTCGAAGATCAGGCACAGCAGCTCCACGGGGAGGAGCTCCATGCTGTCTACGGGGCGACCAATAGGGGGTTCCAACAACACCAACCGGGCCGACCTTCAGACCGAAGGAGGGTAGCAGACGGGAGGGGCGATACAGAAAAAGATGCGGGCGAAAGGGCGGACATAATATACGGGGGGAGGTCAGGCTGGCTGGTGGCTGACAAAGGGTCACCAGCAGCTA
>Ga0247758_1000293_pt1 | contig 43894 bp, 41 predicted proteins | sample UWRJL156409C4_FD_180950 | JGI IMG/M metagenome (GOLD analysis project Ga0247758, IMG submission 180950) | Plant litter microbial communities from Arlington Agricultural Research Station in Wisconsin, United States - UWRJ-L156-409C-4 | ecosystem: Environmental > Terrestrial > Plant litter >...
AAAGCATTCGGCCACGCCCAACTAGCTACCAACACCCATACGAAACTTGCCCAAAGCCCGACGCAGCCCCGATGGCTGATTGCGCCCGGCTCGCTCCCGCTGGCCCTGCCACCTTTTGCCATGCGATGCGCAGCACCAGAGAACGCAGTGTCCAGCGCAACAAGAAAAAAATTGAGAAAATGAAGAACACAAAGGCGAATAAAGCAAAAATGGCTGGAAACTAGCTATCTTCTGCTTTGGATTCTCCGTCTCTCTTTCTCCCTCCCTCAACCCTTCTCTCTTTGTGGACTGTTTCCCCGCGAAGCCTGTCTTGGTTCATCCCGCATTCCAGGTTCTGATTACCCCCCTCCATCTTCCCCCGTTGCTCCCGCCGGAACTCATGAGACGTTATTTGGGTGGAGCAAATAAGGCAGGCCCGCTCCTGGTCTCCGGAAATCGCCGATAATAAAGCCGCCGTCATGCGCTCTACGACGTCGCTGGGCAGGCACCAGTCCGGATCTGTGCCGTGGGCCGGGTACGCCTCCGCCGGCCCGAGCTCTCTCGAAAAGCTCGTCCCGGGTGCACACTACCAGCAACCGGGTCAACCATCGCCACCGTCACCCGAAGGTGGTCCTCCCTGGTCGAATCCAAATGGCAACCACGATAGACCTCCCGGTTGTCCCGGCGGGCACCACCCGGACCTCTTCCAGCCTAAGACGGTCAAGTTCTGGGCGATAATTTTCTGTAATTTCCTTTGCCTGTTCCTCGTCGCTCTGGACCGCACCATTCTCGCGACTGCCGTACCACGCATCACGGACGAGTTCAAGGCCCTGGGAGACATTGGCTGGTATGGCTCCGCCTACATGCTGGCGACTGCTTGCGCTCAACTCGTATACGGCCGCATCTACAAGTTCTACGACATGAAGTGGTAAGAGACTGAAGCATCCTGGCGCTGTTACTGCCCGATTTTGTTTATCAGCTCCTAACGTGTCAAGAAGGACGTTCCTCATCAGCTTGGTAGTTTTCGAAATTGGCTCCACCATCTGCGGCGCCGCCCCAAGTTCGGTCGTCTTCATCATCGGACGTGCGATTGCGGGCTTAGCTTCGGCCGGCATCTTCTCTGGATCCATGTTGAGCATGATCCCGATGATCCCTCTACACCGGCGCCCCGCCTTCCAAGGCCTCTTCGGTATGGTATTTGGTATGGCTGGTGCCATGGGTCCTCTTATCGGCGGTGCTCTTACCGAGGTCGCCACCTGGCGCTGGTGCTTCTACATCAACCTTCCTGCGGGCGTCGTGGCTCTGGTCGTCATGATATTAGTCTGGAATCCTCCCAAGCAGCAGCGGCGGCATTACGGACGAGTCACGTTCCTAGGGCATATCAAGAGGTTGGATCCCGTCGGCATGTTCTTCTTCGTCCCGGCTACCGTTTCACTACTGCTCTGTCTGCAGTGGGGCGGTTCAGTGTACCGATGGGATGAGTGGCGTATTGTCATGCTGTTTGGTGTCGCGGGCATGGCTACCATTGGCTTTATTTCGGTTCAGATCATAAAGCCTAACACAGCTATGGTTCCGCCAAGGATCATCACCCAGAGAAGTGTTGCCCTCGGAGTCTCGTTTACGTTCTTTCTGTCCGCATCAATGCTGCTGCTCATGTATTTCATACCCATCTGGTGTACGTGTTACCATATCCCACCCACCCACTTACCCATGCATATAAAAGATTCCCCCAACCATCCCCGCCCCTGCTTTTTTTTTTTGGACGGTTTGCTAATGAATCGTATCAGTCCAAACGGTTAAGCGGGCATCGCCCATACAATCCGGTGTCAACACCCTACCTCTGGTGCTCAGTTTCTTTGTGTCCAGCATCCTATCTGGTATCATTACGCAGGCGGCCGGCTACTACGTCCCGTCCATGCTCATCGCCCCTGCTATCATGTCGGTGGGCGAGGCTCTCATGACGACATTCAACCGCGATACCCCACCGTCGCAGTGGATTGCTTATCAGTTCCTATCAGGCTTTGGCCTTGGCTTTGGTATGCAAACGTCCGCTCTGGCTATCCAGACTGTCCTACCGAAGGAGGATATCAGTATCGGCCTCGCTATCAACTTCTTTCTCCAACAGCTGGGCGGAGCTATCTCCACATCGATCGGTCAGACCATTCTCAGCAACATTCTCGTCCAACGGCTCACCCAGGTCCCCGATTTCAACGGCACTCTGATTGTGGCGGAGGGTGCCACGCATATTGTGGATCTTGTCACGGAGCCGTACAAGGGCGTAGTTTTAGACGCTTATAATTTTGCGTCGCAACGCATCTTCCTCGTGGCCGCCTGCATGGCTTTTGCCGCCCTTCTGTGCGCCCTCGGCATGGAGTGGAAGACCATTAAGAAAAGTCCAAACAGCGGGGGCCCACCAGTTGTTGGTGGGCCTCCTGGCGCAGGCCCCTCCACGAGTCCCCATGATTCGGAAGCAGATACCGAAGGCAGGAACCTCTTGGGGCGTCCCGGAATACCAAATGGCTCAAGAAGCTGGCGGCCAGCAGGGTGGGAAACCAATGCACATGTGGCAACAGGCGTTCTTGACCTCGACAGCTCGGGCTCTCTGCACAGCAACAGCCCACTGTATGGTGGAGCAATCCCAGCGCCAGTTGTATTTATACCATACAGTGGCGATCCAGGCAACCCGTATGGCCAGATGGACATGCCTTCGCCAAACGTATACGGAGGCGTCCCCTACTATCAGCCATCACCGTCCCGCCCAGCGATGACCTATGCTTCGGTGCCTTATATGCATCCGTCGTTTGGGCCCTCGTCCCTGTCTCAAGTAGATGGAATCCTGGAACCACTGTGCAGAAACTGCCGGTGCAGTCTCGACGGCGCCGCGGGCATGCCACCAGAGCACTCGGGAACGACAAACCCGAATGGTGTGGGCGATGAGGAGAGGGAGGAAAGAAGGAGTCTAATGTAAATGTCGTGAAGTTCGGGCTGGCATCTCGGCAGGTCGCGAGCAGGGCGTGACCGACGGTTATGAGACAGCTCCCGGCATCGTGTCTGCGTACCGGTTGCACATGGTAAGGGAGAAACGAGACGGGGGAGCCGAGTCGGAACTTTTCTCACACAGAACCGCCTTTTACAGCGGCGAGGCCGAGGATTCAGATGACGACGACAACATGGAGATGGAATGCGTTGACGTTACGGCAAAGGTGGTGAACGAGGATCTCTAGGTGGAGCCAGACTTCGGGGAATACTCCATCGGAGGCGACGGCTATGTTGTGTTCCGGTGAGAGCCGCAGACCTGCTTTCTTGACATGTAAGTATTGCCTGCATGTCAGTCCTTCCTGACGCCGACCTGGAACGCTGCGAGCGGGCAATCTCCGCGCTGCAAATTGAAACATCTCCTTAACAGCAGTTACGACTCGGGCGTGGTCGCCGTTGATGGTCGCTTTGACGGTTCTCATGTGGGCAAGATAAGCCTGCCGTCGTACGTTTCCTACTATGTTTGGAGTGGCGTCGGTAAGGAGCCTGGATGTTGTGTTATAGAGGATAACGTACTTGTCCGTTTTGAGGGCTGAAGGTCCTAGGTAGCTTTCTCGCTTGGTGAGAGGACTCGCGGGGATGCGTTGCGCTCGACTTTGAGTGGCCGTGGCGGCATAACCTCTGGGAGGTTCTTATTTGGAGGTGGGCGAATTGTCGCCATTGAACCGGGACTGTAAAGGGGCTCCCTTTGCTCAGTTCATTGATAAGGTATCGTTTTGGTCGTCATCACCACCGATGAAGTGTGTCGTTCTGCAAGGGGTTCAGAGGCTCTAGCATCTAGTCAGAAAAACTAACTAGATGCCTGGCACTGTCAGAACGCCAGCGGGTCAGACGGGGCTCAGAGTAGAATGACTATACTGACGGCGCCATGATATATGCGTGCTCTGTTGTGTAGGCCACGTCCAATCGGGCACTGGTGTCTCCTGCATCTTTGCAGCACATTGCCGATGCATCAACTGCCATTCAAAAACGGGAACCCCCGATACTCGCGGAAGCTATCCGCGAGCTCAAGGGCCAATAAGGCCGGACCGATATACTCCATTCTACATGCGGACTGTGCAGCTTGCATCCGATAATACGCTGTCTGCTGCAAACGGGCGAAGATTCTGCGGCCGTGCTGCAGCTGCCTCCTTGCTGAGGAAACCCTGTGATGCAGCCCTCTACACAACCCAAAGACATGGTCACACTCACAGCAGCCCAGCCGTTCTGAAGAGGTGAGGCACGGGGCAGCTGAAACTATCATTGCTGAGGCCGGCTACCGTGGTGACTCGGATAAAAAGTAGGTGGGCTCCTAGTGGGAACGAGAGGCAGCAACAGAGGGAAGCCAAAGTGAAGGGGCGCGCCGCAACGATCTGTGTTGAGGAAGGCTCAAGGAGCTATGTACAGTACAAATACAGAATCGCCCCTGGACCACTCCGCAGCCAAAGACAACAAGTCAATAACTTTTGAGAACCGCTCAAGATATTTCAACAACCTGAACCATACCCCCTTCAAGCCTAAGGAGCACCAGTAGCCTGCGGTCCCCAGACGGTATAATAAACCGTCTGCACCGGCTCAGCCGCCGCCTCACCACCATCCTCACCACCCTCCTCTCCAGCGCCGCCCTCTTCGTCTCCTCCGTCCACAGGGACAACAACCTCCCCATCGTCGCTGCCCTCCTCCTCGCTGCCGCCGCCCTGCTGACCACCACCTCCCGGCGCACCACCGCGAGCACCACCACCACCGACATTTCCACCACCTCCACCAATATTCCCACCCCATCCGCCGATGTTCCCTCCTCCTCCCCCAATGTTACCACCGCCTCCCCAAGGTCCACCACGCCCACCGCCAATGACACCGCCACCTCCACCGATGTTTCCACCGCCCCCCCACGTAGCACTACCACCGCCTTCTTCCTCATCGTCGCCGCCATCATCACCACCACCACCGCCCCATCCACCTCCACCGCGGCCGGGAGCACCACCACCTCCGCGGCCTCTACCGCCGCCACGGCCTCCTCCGCCCCATTGGCGAGCGGCTAGGTCTTGGGCGTCTGCATTGGGAGCGGACGCAGGGGAGATGACGCCCGCGGAGGTTTGCAGGGCCAGGGCGAGGAGGGAGAGGAGGGTGGTTGTTTTCATTTTGGGGGTTGTTGAAAGGCGAGGTCGATTGGTTTTTGTAGTTGTTGGTGTGTGTCCAGGTTCTGGATATCTGGGATAGGGAGGAGAATGAATGAAGTTGAGCCCAGCGCAGCAGTTCGAGGGCTTGAGATTTTCTTGGCGCGAGGGGATCGCTGGGGTTTTTATATCCGTTGTGGGACAAGCAAGGTCTGAAGCGATCGGTCTGGTCCCCTTTGCTCTGTTTGGTAGGGTCTGGTTAAGGTAGGTATGGTAAGTAACCCCGGGTATGTTTGGTAGGTAGGCAGGCAACGGCTTGGGAGCTTGGTTCCATGTCCTATTTTTGCGTGCTCTGCAAAAATACCACGTTGTGGTCGCTAAGGGAGGACGGTATATTGGCGCTGGCGCGACGTGGCGTCATCCGCACGGCAATAATACCCGGTTGGGCAGATATATCATGGTTATATCAAGCTTTGTTTCAGCCAGGAACGGGAAGTGGAGGGTCTCCCGGGAAAGCGAGCTAGAGCAGTCTAGACCGCTGGCATAAGCCACGGTGGCGAGCTGGGAGGGGGAAATGGTTATATGTCGGCATTTGTAGCACTTCCGAGGAAGGGCACTCTCCGGAGCCAAGTGGGCCTGACCCTCTCTCTGGAAGAAGGGGTGGGTGGTTAGGACAAGCTTTTCTTCCGGCGCAATGTAACCTGGCCATGGTAGCCACTATGCAAGGGCCCGGATGCTCGGTTGCGGGGAAGTTTTATGGGGGCGTGCTTCTCGAAAAGCAGAGCACTGCGGCAGAGGCATGCCAAGATGGAAACATGCGGCGCGACTACCCTTCCCCGGATTGCACAACGGGGCAAGAAAATGGGTAATGGAGCAATCAGCTTGGCGTTCTCGTGGCGAAACGAAGCGTAATGCCATTTGTGTGCTCCAATATCTTGCCATTCCATCAAGCTTAGCCAAGAGCGGGAAGCCCACATCGGCTCGCTTGGAACGCGCAAGTGCCGATGCTTAATTTTGCCGGCTAGAACAGGACAGCTACTGGACGTGCTCGTGGCGACATTGGCCTCTAGTTGGTCATCGTGTACCGCTGACTGGGTTTGATGCTGATATTAATTGTCTGGAGATATTGCCGAGCCCCGGTCTCGACTTTTTCAGATGTTGAGATTCTAATTCGTAATGAGGACATCGAATCTCGACATCGACACCTATTTACTCCCTGGTTTTTATAGCCGAAGGACCAGAGTTTACCAAGTCTCGAAGCGATGGCAGATAATTGAGGCCACGCTAGCAGGCGTACCCCTGAAAGCCACAAGAGGGCGGGAACCTTACGCTGCTGGACTAGCAATCTAGAACACGGTGTAGCTATTACTAAAGGAGAATCACATCCGCGTCCTTTTGTCATGAACGTTATGGTGTCCCATAGAACAGAGGATGCTTAAAGACCGGCTGATTCGGAAGATTAGGGCGTGCCCAGTTTGAAAGCTGTACAAGATCAAGGCAATTACATCTGAACGCGGCGGCCGAGTGGCCCATCAGCATCTGCGACGTGCCCTTCGGCGACAGCACCACCACCGGCCTGGTCACCGAGGTGCGGCCCGACCCGCCCGCGCCCGCCACGGCGCCCCGCCCAGGGCCCATGTACCTGCTCATCAACACGACCGGCCCCTTCAGCGACTGGGGCCCGGTCAAAAACGCTGGGGGCAGCCTACGCATCGAAGACTCATCAGGCGACGGCGAGTGGACAACCCTGCGGACCAATGTCACGGGCCTCACCTTCGGCATGACGCTTTGCTCGCTCAACCCGGTCGTTATGGACACCAACGTGACAGCCGCACGCTCGAGCGGCGGCGCCGAGGCAGAGGCCGGCTGGAGCCGCGCCCGCGAGAGCTTACGAGACGGCCGCCATCCGCACGTAGCTGGGCGCCACGCTGGCCAGCAAGACGCAAACTCCCGACAAGCGCGGTATCTACCCCCTGTCACGGAAGGACTCGTGGCTGGCGCCGCCGACCATCGAGTACACCAGCGCGACATCGTGGCGGAGCATCACGTCGCCCACGGCGCCGCACGTCATCCAGCTCGCGGCGTTCGATGAGCTCCCCGCTGACGCCGGCAACACCGTGGACATCCTTGGCAGTGGCCCCGGCAACGACAAGACCGAGAGCCTGCCGGGATGCGGGTACTGCGGGGCGGGGCGGACGGCCATGTCGCGGTTACATGCATCCGTGTTCCAGGACACGGTACGTGAGACGCGCAGCGCCGCGCACGCGCTGCAGGCGCTTGTCACGAGTCTTTCCGGCATGGCGTACTACGACTACGTCTTCTAGTTCGACGTGGCGGCGCCGGCGGAGCTGGACGTCGAGCTGGCTGTCGCGCGCCCGACGCGCAAGCGCTTCTTTGCTGCGGTGCTGGGCGTGACGGCGCTGCACGTAGCGCTGGCGGCCGTAGTGACGGTAGTGTTTCTGTGGCCGGGGCACGCTGGCGGTGACATTGTTCTCGGCCGGTTCCTGGGCGGTTGTTGCGCGCGTGTCGGGTCCGGCGATGGATGCGTGGCTGGCGGCGTCGAGCACGGCGAGAGATGGCGAGATGGCAAGCGCGATGCGTCGCGCTAGGCTAGGGCGGGTGTCGGTGGGGCCGGAGAAGGTCGGGAGCCAGGTGCAGACCGTGACGTCTCATGGCCGCTAATTGAGGGTTAGGGTTGACCCATGAGACAGTCATCCCCCACAAGGAACCGATTCCTCCATGGTGTTTCCATAGAGATCATCAATGTGTGCTGTTTACACATCCCCCTTGTTTTTACGTGGACCAGGTCGCGGAATCTCCATTTTCCGGGGTTCCGATGTGTACCTGTTGACGTCAGGCAGCAAGAACGGCCCAACATTGCACCTTCCCTTCTCCTCCGTTCTATTGAACATCAAACATCTTTTTCGCCTCCGAATCCTACCCTTGGCCATGAATTGGGATCTATACCCTCCAATAACCCAGCATTCGGCCCCACAATGAGTGCAAATATCTGCAAGTCGTGTAACCGACCGCCCTTGGTCAATCCCAACCTCTGCGAGTCCTGCCAGCCGTGGAACAACCTCACGCATTATCTTGAATGTGCACGTGGCGATACATCCAGCGAGAAGCGAGAAGCCTATCGCCGTTTTTGCTACGTCTGTCAGAGAGAGCAGAATGAGACGCACACAGCTCCCAGGCACGCTCTCGAAGCCTTCACCTACCATGATGTTGACACGTACCAATCCCGCCCACACTGCATGCTCTGCCGGGTTCTGGGCGGTCTCTTGCAGGAATACGCAGACCAATCGCCAGCTGTATCTAACCTTCGATTCGGAACCTGGAAGCCACTTACCGTCCGTTATGCCGACTCTGTTTGCAAACATCACGGCCCGCCAGACGACGATAATGATTTCCACTCCACCACCGAAATATGCGTACTTCCAGGCGCCATACGCATGGTGGCCAACGGGGCAGACACGTACAAGCCCATCGTCCTCAAACTTGCCCTCCGCTTCGCCGACCACCACTTCGATCTCCAATCGGTCCAACCGTGGACACCCCGCCCAACCCTTGCCCTCTCCAAAATAACCCGCTGGCTCGCCAACTGCACGGCTAACCACGGCCCCGAATGCAACGACTACACCGCACCCATGACGGCCCCTCCCGGCCTCCGCCTCATCGACACCGTCACCAGACGCATCACCATGCCCACCAGCCCCGTTCCGTACATCGCGCTCTCCTACTGCTGGGCCTCCGCCCCGGCATCACCGGGGCAAAATACACAACTTCTCCTCTCCAAAATCGCCCGCCTCTCCCAGCCGTACGCGCTGACCCCCGCTGTCCTCCCGCCCGTCCTCGCCGACGCCATTCAGCTCTGCCAGGACCTTTCTCAACGCTACCTCTGGATCGACGCGCTCTGCATCACCCAGGACGACGCGGCCTCCAAGGCCGCCCAGATCGCCGCCATGGACCGCATCTACCACATGGCCGTGCTGACCATCGTCGCCGTGAGCAGCGCCACACCCGGCCTCCTCGGGGCGTCATCGCGCCCGCGCCCCGCCCACCCCACCTTTGACCGCTGGCCCGGCTACCTCGATGGCCTCGTGGCCGAGGCCGGCACTCCGGAGTGCGCGTGGGCGGTCGCGCGGTCGCGGTGGGACACGCGCGGCTGGACGTTTCAGGAGCGCAAGCTGTCGCGGCGGATGCTGCTCGTGGATGCGGGGGAAGCGTACGTGAGTTGCGCGCGCGGCTCGTTTTGGGAGGGAGACAGTCGGCTAGACCTTCACATAGACCCTACCGTGGAGCTAGATGCAGAGGACAAGATGGATACGATAGAGGCGGGGTTGCACGATGTGTACGAGAGCTTCTCGTCGTACTCGCGGCTGGTGGTGGCGTACTCGGCGAGGCAGCTGTCGTTCCGCAGCGACGCGGTGGATGCGTTTATGGGAGTGGGCAACATCCTCGCGGCGCGCATGGAAAGCAGGATGCTGTGGGGGGTGCCGGAGCGGTGGATGATGCAGGGCTTGATGTGGCGCGGGCGGAGCTTTACCAAGGGGCGGGATGCGGACGGGCGGGTGCCGAGCTGGAGCTGGGCAGCGTGGGAGGGCAAGGTGGATTATGGGTCTGGCGGCTATTACGAGGACTGGACCGATGACACGGTGAGGGTGGCGATGGACTCATTTCGCTCGATGCATGCTGAGGAGGTGGGGAGCTTGGTGACGTTTTTCTGTGCAGAGAGGGGCAAGGATGGGGCCGTGGAGGTGAGACGGGTGGAGGAGGCACGGCTGTGGTTTGGACCATTTGATTTGTGGGATGATGACGAGTTTGCAGAGTGTCTAGTCACCGCGAAGGAGAGACAGCGGGAGAGACCGGAGGATGTGCACGGCGCCATGGTTAACTTCACATGGGACCGGTGCTGCCATAATCCTACGGAATGCCTGCGGCGTGTGGACATCTCTGATGAGGCAAGGGCGAAGGCTGAGACGGTCCCGGGATCCTTGGCCTTTACGACCACCACCGCTATGTTAAGTCTCCGACGCACAAAACAAGCTGGTAAGTCGGAGGCTAAGGATGAGGTCTGCTTTGACATGGTCCATTTCAACGACAGCTTTATAGGGAGTGAGCTATTTGTGGGTCAGACGATGGCCATGAACCGGGATTGGGCTGAGAAAGCGTTCGACTTGAGTTACAAGTATCGTGTCGTGGTGCTTGGTGCTGGAAAGGCAAATGAGATGAAAGAAAAAAAATATTCTAGCTGGCGAGACTGTGGGAGAGGGACTCAGTTTCCACTAGCGCTTTACGTTATGGTTACGGAAGAGCAAGGCGGTGTGCTATACCGCCTGACCGTAGGCATAGTAAACCTGCTTCATTGGACGGGACTGAAGCCGGCGTGGGAAAGTGTGGTACTAGGATAGATTAGATAACTGCCATTGGTCTTGTCAGTAGGCCACGAGTAAGGTGGAAACATGTATGGTGCTTTTGTTTTCAAAGCTCAATAACGTTATTTTAAATTACAAAGATAATGTCCGATATGGGGTCTTTCCAGCACTCTTGGTCCGCTTCCACGAGTTGTAAAACCGCATTTGACAAGTAATAGGCAAAGTCAGCAATAATGAAACCGAGAACGGTCCTGATGAAAGCCCACTGCACCAGTGTGCTTACTCTTGCGAGAATCTCCTGACGAAAAAGGTGGAGTAAAATCCAAAACATTGCGGTTCCCAACGACGCTGCGCTAACACTCGTCGCGAGAGGGTAGACAACAACCCAGAATAAATAAGACGGCTTGATAGGCGCAGTGATAACGAAGGCTGCCATAGTCAACCGTATGATGGAAAGTGTTTTAGCGCGGTGTCGCCGTTCCTCGAGATCGACAGCCTGGATTATGGTCCATTTTCGCCTTGACAGCAAAAGATAAAGTGCGATGACTCCCGTGGTGGCGTATGAGAATGCCATGATGCCGACCATCCTGTCGAGGGCCAGGACACAGCCAGGCATCATGAACCGGCGTATGAAGATGAAGGCCAAAGATGTGAATGGCCACAAGACGAACCGCGGTTTCTGCGACTGACTGATACTGTAGTTCTGGGTCTGAATCCATGGTTGGTGCATGTTTCTTTTATTTTCGTTGCACGATCAAAGTGCTGGCGTTCATCTCGAGGCTCTCTTGAAGGGCTGAGGATTGTTGCTGCCTGAAGATGGTTGCCTTGACGGCTGTGTGGGGGGTCGCCTCATTCTGCGTCTGTGTCTGTACCATGTCCGAAAGGCTGCTGCCGTGCAAAATGTGCCAAATAGGTGCCCCAAACACCCGGCTTCCGGATACTGGAGCTCCACAGTAGATATTCCGGCCGTGTGACAGACGCCCTCGACAGGCGACATGGTGCTTGACATCAAGGGCTGCTCTATTGCGAGATAGCGCGCAAGCCGTTTCACAGTACCCCCTCACTCTTCAATGTATGACACCGAATGTGGTGCCACATCCGATGCGCGCGTGCTTGTGTCATACACCCGCAGTGCGCCGACAGAGGACGGCAAAGCGGGGCTGGTTCCGCTGCCAAGTTCGGAGGGCGGGGCCGGCCAATAGCACCGGGCTTGGTCATGCAGCTAGGGCCGGACCGCGAATGAGATGCCGCTGCGGGGCTTGCTTCCCACCAATTTCCGGGGAAGGCTTCTCCTGTGTATGCAAGGTCCTAGGTTAAGTGATGGAGATATGCGAGCGGTGATAGGCACTGTGGGGGATGCTTGCAGGCGAACTGCTCAGGTGAGGGGTTAGCGAGCCTTGGCTATGAGCGACTATCCAGCGATTAGGACATCGCCCCTAACAATTTTTACGGATCGGCTGAACCGTGGCGGTCGCTCGGTCGCTCGGTCGCCGGTTCGGATGTAAGAGTTCGGAAAACAGGGAGACGCAGACTTTCCTTAGTCCTTATAACAGCATCGAATAACCCACGCCAAGCCTCCATCTCTTCAGGTTGAACATCCAAACTGACCTCTGCCCGCCATGTCCCTCGCTGCCTTCGGTCACCTCCCCAGTGGGATTCCCGGCTGCCCCGTCCCTTTCTCTCTCCACGTCCCCAAGCACGAAGTCCGCGGCCTCACCTCCCTCGTGCAGCACGCCCGCATCGCCGTCCCTTCCTACTACAACACGCAGGCGGACCCCACAACAGGCACCTTTGGCGTCTCCCGGGACTGGCTGGCCAACGCCCAGCAAACCTGGACAACCGACTTTTCCTGGCGTGAGCACGAAGAGTACCACAACAAGTTCCCCAACTTCAAGATCAACGTCACTGTGCCTTCTGACGGGCAAGTTTTCGAGCTGCATTTCGCGGCTCTGTTCTCGAACAATGCGTCCGCCATACCCATCACCTTCTTGCATGGCTGGCCTGGCTCGTGGCTGGAGTTTGGAGGAGTTTTGGACTTGTTGGCGGAGAAATACACGCCCGAGACCTTGCCGTATCATGTGGTGGTTCCGAGTATCCCCGACTATGGCCTGTCGACGAGGGCGGAGGAGGATACCAAAGAGTTAACGATGGAGGGAGCATCGGAGGCGCTCAACTCGTTGATGGTTGCATTGGGGTTTGATGCGTATGTGGCGCAAGGAGGGGATGTGGGCAGCTTTTTGTCGCAGACGATGTGCGGGCTGTTTGATGAGTGCAAGGCCTTTCATTGTGAGTTTTGTTCCCCCTTGGTTAACCCGTGTTTGTCCGAGATAATGGCGCTGACGTGGACAAGTAAATATGCTGTTATATGCGACGAATCTGGGCAAATAAAATTTCCTTTTCCGTAAGAGCCCACGTGACACGGCTCACTCTGGCTCAGGCTCGGCTCAGTCGCTGCTCAGGCTGGCTCACCTTTGCTCACCCTAATTACCATTTTCGGCAGGCTGCGGCGCAGCCTGCCGAAACGCTTCAACTCTAGCCGAGGCGGCCCAGAACTGGTCCCATATATAAAAATGGCCAGAATATGCCCCATTTTAGGACCTAACAGTCTTCGTGTGTTCGTATTGCTTTGTCATGACCCAGGTCACGACATTGGGCCGTGGCAGCCTGGGGCAGCCACGGCGAGCCAATCATTACTAGCTGCCCTACATAAGGGATGCGGCCAATAGGAGAAGACCCGGGGAGGGAAGGGACCCGGCCCGGGTCCTGAGGAACTCCGGGTCCAGGACCCGGAGACCCGAGCATGTTGGTCCGGGTCCACGGGTCGTTGCTTCTACAGCACAGGTAGTTTCTTATATAGATAGAGACGTCCCAAGTCTGTTGTGAGGAACTGTTCTTGTTCCTCACGCAAGCAATACATTGTTCACGTCTACAAACTTGTTCACACTTTCAAGCTCTTCGTAGAACACCCTGTGACGACAGTGAACGACTCTGCCTGAACCTTGCGTAACCTTTGTTCCCCTCACTGTTAATAACCCCGCGGCGTACTGCCTTGCAGTCTGTCCCCTCTAGGGCACAGGTTGTAACACAAAGCCTTTGATATTATCTCCTGTTATCCGATAATTGCGCGTAATATAGCGTATATAAGCGTAATTTAACCCTATATCCGTCTCCTTTAAATTACGCGCAGATCTCCGTAGCGTAGGGGCGGCGCTTTTATCTATAAGCAATGCTAGGGCCGTATTAGTCTTTAATGCCGGCGTATGTTTTTCCTCGGCATTACTAGACGCGGCCGGCGTTTCTACCGTTACCGCGGATGGAAGGGTCGGTACTTTTGCCTTCGTCGTAGATATAGAGATCGGCTGTTAGGAAACTTGGGTCCATTGTAGATAGCCATGATCACGTGGTTGCATCACGTGACTTCGACCAGGTCCGATGAACCATGACATGGTTCATCCAAACGGCCAGTCCGTTGACCTGAACATCAATCAATCATCTATCTACTCATATGGCTGCACTATCTACAGTGGTCCCGTGAGATCTCCCTGAGCCGTCCTACGGAGCGGATAATCCGTAACATCGGCATTTCCAGTATAGGGTCCGGGGCTACTAATAGCTATTTCTTCTTAAGCTACGCCGGCGGCTCACCTTTATCTAGATTAGCATGATAGAATTCCTATAATTAGTCGTCGTAGCCTTTTAAATCGCTAGCTAGCTATTATATTAGTGGTGTGAGGTGACAGGGGGTCGTCCTTTGGATGCACGTATAGTATGTCTCATTGGCTTCCAATTCTTTTCGAGCTTGCACGTTTAAAAGTTCTGTTTGCTCTCTCTTCCACGTTCGTTACATGTACCTTTTACTTGGCAGTAGCTTTTGTGACAATAAACGGTTGCCCAACCAAAACAGACGGTTCAAGCTTGCAAAGATGTGTTGTGTGTCCTGGGGTTGACAACAAAACGACCAATGTGATTGTCGTTGCCTTGAGGGGATCGGCTTCAACGCGCAGCCCGTCAGGCAGAAGCTGCCAAGACCCTCCTGGCTAGCTCTCAGGGGCAACGTGTTGCGTGCTGTACGTATATGAAACAAACACTCCAGTCACGTTAACCTTTCTTTCACATTTGTTAACTTCCATGTCTCATCAATTGCGCTCACGATCACAACTAGTCACGGCCCACAATGACCAGCGACACCGCCAAACTCCCCCCTTTCGCCAACCCCAACCCAAATCTCGCCCCCTTTTCCGTCAGTCCTCAAGCGTACCTCGACTCAAACCCAGCCATATCACGACCCATCACCAGCGCCGTCGTCATTCATCCCGGCGCAACCCCACGCGTCCTCCTCCTTCAACGTGCTGCATCAGATGGATTCGCCCTGCAATGGGAGTGCCCAGGCGGGATAAGACCATCCTACACGCTTTACAGCGGGAATTGTTCGAGGAAACTGGGCTCGTCATGAGCAAGGTGGTGGATATCTTGGATGGCAGTGTGGAGTTCCAATGGGGGGAGGGGATTTGCAGGAAAGCTACGTTTCTGGCTGAAGTTGAGGACATTGGAAGCGTTGTGCTGATTCCGGAGGAGCACGCGGACTTTGTTTGGGCGACGGAGGAGGATGTCGAATGGGGAGTGTGTGAGGGGAGGGCAATGCGGTTTGCGTATGTAAGGCGATGGTTCTTGAAGGCTTGCCGAGGAAGTTCAGAGGAAACGGAATTGTCTCGGACGCACAGTAGTACCTAGGCACGTAGTAAGAGAGCAAATTTGGTTGAACGGTGGCAATATTTCGTCAAAACCGCGGAGCCTCTTAATCAATGCCCTAATGTATCTCGATTCTCTCCAAGCTGATCATGTCATCATGTACCTGCAGCACTGCTAAAGCCAAGCCACCCTCAGATAATCGTAACGAGCTCTTTCCGATGGCCCCAAATTGCCCAAGTACAAGTCTCACAGCATGATATCATTCTCCCTCTCCCAACTCTGCGGTAATTGACTTCTACTCCATCCATCTTTTCAAGTGCAATGATGTCGGTAATGTAGTCTTTCCAGCCATCTGAATGAGAACGCGAATCGAACTGCTGTCCCTTCCAGTGCTGAATCGCTACACCAACAACCTCCCTACCTGTCATCTCGTTATTTCCGTCGTCATAACCGTCAGGAATCAAGAATCCCACAATGCATCGGCATCGAAGGTCACCCCCACATAGAGCCTCTGTATGGGTAGGCACCGGAAGATTGAGCGGCAATGGTACCTCTCTGCCCTCATGGTCAAATCTTCGAATGCGGAACGAGTCCCAGCTCAGAGGGATACCGAGAATCCGAGAGAGCCATGCTAAATTAGTAATTGGCTCATCCGGCTGACCCTCGACACGATAATCCAGCAGCCGACGGCCGCGACGGAGATTTATGGTCGGCGCCATAAGGGAAAGCGTTCCGGGTAGACAAGTACGCTGACACTGGCTGTCTGAACTACCCTGCCAGCGAGGGCAACCCGACCAGGCCCGGGATCGAATGTCCTCCACGGTGGTAGTCGGGTCTTGCATCGGCTCGCCTAGACTCAAGCTAAAAGATATAGGCCCGTCGAGCGAGGCCCAGCTCCAAGTTGGAGCATGGAAACTGTCAAACTCGCGCAGTGGTGCTTTCTTTGCGTGCCACAGCAGATTCTGGCATGTTTGACCATACAGGGTTGGATCGGAAAGAATCCCAGCGCTGATGGATCCTCCAAAACGCGACGTAAGTCTGTCCGAGATCCCAGCAAGTGCAACGAGGCGATCTTTCGGATAGGTCAGCCGGCAAGACGTGTAGTCTTCAACGATACTCCTCCATGTCGGAGAGATCGGGCGCTCAAAAGCTTGTGTCTTGACGATCCGTGAGAACCACCCAGCCCCCTCAGGGGGATCACTGCCTTCCTCTTCAGATGAGATGCTTAGACAGGCCCAGTACAGCTTTTCTTTGGTGAAGTAAATTGTCCTTCGTGATAGAATCCTCTCCTGCAGAATCCAGCCCCGGTTGCACCATTCCGATCTCCGAACTCGCTGGTAAAGCGACACGGTTCGCGGCCGGATGACGACTTTGTTCTGATTGGTCTCCGTGTTTGGGAAGGACAGCCATAGGTACTTCCAAACAAGGACTGGAGAATCACATTTGAATACTCTTTTGGACAGTCCAAACATGGGTTTCTTCTGGTAGGGAGGCAGAGCTCGACTGCAAGGGGATCGCTGTCTCGAGAGAGGAACAATCCTCCGTGGTCTTGTCGCTCAGCATTCAGTGCGTCAACTGCCGCTAGAGTACAGCTGGCCTGTTTGAAAATGGCGCCCATTCTTTGCGATTCTCGCATCCAGTCATCTGCGTCATCTTGAACAATACAAAGCGAGTCGATCCAGAGGTAGCGAAAGCCGAGGCCGCGCGTCACCTCGATAGCGTGCGCGTAAGTAGGTGGAAGACGGTTCAGGGCCAGAGTTTGAAGATGCTGTTGGATGTTGGAACTCATGGTCCGGATTTGGGGAGTTTTTGGCCATCGGTGACTGAGGCAGACATAATTCCCCGAAATTCCGTTTGTGTTGATGAGCCTGGGGTGCCGTCCGCCTGGTACACCGACATCAATAACCCTGGTCGGCATCTCAATGGACTTCAAGTTCGGGATACCGCTTCTGCATTGCTCGTGGGAGGATTCGCATGTTGTGAGCCAGTCTCTTAGAACCTGTAGATTTCGATTCGACGGTGCCGACTCGACGGCTGACAGAGGGACACGTCCGTTGTACCGATAGAGGGATCCTATTTTGTTCTTAGTGACTCGGCCAACAGAAAAGAAGTTTTGCTTCGAAAGCAATACCTGCGGGGGCCGTCACTTGGATGGTTTCTCCTTGGCTAAAGTTTCCCTTGCGCACCTCACAGGGGATGACCAACTCTGCTTTGTATTCGCACGGGCTCTAGGTCATCACCATGGAGTCGGGCGGGTGCATCATTTCGATGACAGAAGGGACAGTAAGATGGCAATCGTGACGCTGGAGCACAGGTAGCCTATTCATTCTCTCGGCCTCGGAATGGTATCGTCGCTCGACATCTTAGCAACGGGCGTCCTCAATCTGAAGTTTGGCGGTCGAGCACACCATCATCCTGCACAGTCGGCAAGTATGTCCAGATTCGACGACATTTGCTAATGAGAGGGGATGCATGTAGCCGCTTTGGAGCAAGGTGAATGTTAAAGTCTTGCATGATTCACAAAGAGTTGAATTTGGCGAGGAGGCGGCCATGGCGTCCAATTTGAAGGCAAACATGAAGCAGTTAGGGCAAAGAAAGGTGGTGATGAGTGCGTTTCGAAAGAAAGCTGTCTCTAAAGACAGGCGGAGGATGTCTGATTGTGAGCTACTGCGCGGGTGTAGAAATGTAGACAAAACATGGAAGACGGAGGTTCCGGTTAGCTGGTCGTGGTAGATGTTGGAAAAAGAAAGTCGCGGAGCAGAAGATAGAAAACCGACGTGGATCTGCCTGTTGGGCTCTTGCTGAGCTGTCAGGCTGCGAGGACAGCCAATGGGTTGCTCTTTCCACCCACCCTTTCGGCGCATCACTGCATCGATCATCCCGTCAGGACCAGGCTATCACCGAAAACTGGCGTTTGAGTCCAGAAAAATTTGATCGTCGTGCAGCCATAGCCAAAGGCACCGGCATCAATCTAGGCCCCCAAGTTCATCTTTAGCTGGACCAGGAATACCGTGGCGAACGGCAGGCGAGAGCCCTACACAACGACTTATGCATCTTCAACGAGGACAGCTCGGAAGACACTCTCCGCAGATTTATTAACCCCCTTGCCAACTACGCCCTGGAGGACCAACTAGGGTCCTGTCACTGCAGCCGCGGGACTCTGTGCAACGTGGGCATGTACAAGCCTGATTGGCCAGTGGTGTCAAATCTGCCCGTCGACGAGATCGGGCACTACCTAAATGTGCTTCCGGGAGACACCAAGATTGCCGCCAAATGGAAACCATGACAGCCACTCGTCACAGTCACTCAGGACCTGACCGAGCCGACGGCCCCTGCAGGGTAAGATGATCCCTTGACCCAGAAGGCCATAACTTGGCGATGCTAACAAGGACTTTGGGACTCAACTTCTAGACCCGATGCTCCTTCCTTTAAGGTTCGAAGACGGCGGCATTGTCATCACAATACCAAATATCCTCGTCGAGCGGACCAATATCCACATGACGGCTGTGCAAGCTGTTTCCGTCGGCATATTCGACTACATTCTCGCTCTCATCTACGTCAAGAACGGCCGGGAGGTCCAGCGCGAGAATAGACTCCCAGCCGAGAACCTCGACGCCCAATTTCCCACGAGAAACATCCCCACAACCACTGCGCCGTCTACAGCCAGATCCACGTCTGGATCTTGTTCCCTCGAAACCTGCAACGTGAGTTGCTCCCTTGATGGCGTCATCCAGTGTTGCAGCACCGAGTGTCTGTCCTCCATGTCTTCAGGGTCATGCTCCGAAACTGGTGCCGCCACGCGGGAGCCTTTATACACGAAAACCGCCTTCGAGAATTGGGCATGGCCCAAAGATATTGACCTTCCGGGGCCCCAATTCATCTGCAAATACAACGAATTGTTGAAACTCCCTTGGGAGGCGTTCAAGAACATTCCTAGGAAATAGCAGTAGAATTACACAACCTTATACCCCACCACCTGATCGCACCCTGAGCACAGAATCTCTGATACTTATTAACCAATCAACATATCCACGTCCGTTGAAGTAAGCCACTGTAGCCAGCAGTCCGGGGCAGATGCCGAGGCTCGTGCCATGATTGCAGCGTTAGCCTTAACAAGGATTAAGACTGCTACCATACATGCCAGTAATCTAGGCTGGGTTTCACCCAACGTGGATATCCGATCTCGCATGGAATCGCCTGATGGCGAGGTTCTATAGAGCCGCTCAAGGTCATCAAGCTCTGGAGATGCTGCTTGGAGTAGACGTGATGCTATCTCTTCGACTTATTTGACGTTTTGTTAGCCGAATCCCATGTAGAAAGAGTACGAGACCTACCGCTGCTTGTCGTGGCTATCTGGGGCGTCACCGTATTGTTGGTTTGTTGCGCCGCCGTCTGGCCAGCCCGCGGATGAGCCGCCAAGACGATGTCAATAAACCCCCCACCACCATGCACCGGAGCTTCTGATCCGATAGCATCCCGCGGAGCTTCAGTTGTTGTTAAGGGATTCGGCACCTGGGACGCAGCTGCGTCTGGCGGCTGCAAAGGCGAGCGCGATCTGTTTTCGGGGGGCATGCGAGCCAACCCCCCTAGTACCCACTGGGTCACTGTGACAACCATAGGGAGGTGTTCTGCTTTGCTGATTTCTTTCAAGCTCATGATTTTGAGGGTTCCGAGTCCTTCTTGTGTATACTGATCAAAGTAGCTGACTCGCTGCTCCAGTGTTTCGAAAGCCTGCCGCTGACACACTACAGCGAACGCGAAGGTTTGGTTGACTTCGTCTAAATCGTTCGCAGACATGAATCGGATACAGTTGGGATGATCGAGTTCCGAGTGCCAAAGGGCGATACGCGGTCTCATGGGAATCCATCTTGGCGGTCCAACAGGGGCATCGGCGGAATGCTCTTCGAAGAAGGAATGGTTTAGGTTTTGCCTGACTCGGAATTTGCCCGCGGCGGATTGTTGGAGAGAGCCAAAATCTTGGTTGATGGGAGCGATGCATGTCATGGACCGTTTGCGAGCATCGAACACCACTGTATGGCTACGTTCGGTCGTTGAGAAGATGAAAGTCCCGATCGTGGTGAGAACGGAAACTCCGTCGCCGGTTTCGGATATCGAGTGGAAGTGTTGACAAATGAGTTCCAGTAGCCCGACCTGGGTGATCCTCGAATAATATGACCGATGATCTGCAATGATATCCGTCAAAGGAACCTGTTCCGTCACCAACAAGTTCGAGTTGCGTTGTCCAGGCAACAACTGCAACACATCCAAGAGTTCGAAGGCTGAGCTGCCAAGATACAGTACTGCAGGCATCTCATAGCTTGAGATGGCTTTCAGAACGGCTGAGGATATGTATGGTAACATGATGGTCGCACCGGCGGTGCTCTCGCCGAAGCTTATGTGGTTATAGCTTCTATCGCGCATGATCTTATGTCTCGTGGTGATGGGTATGAATTCCGGCCCTAGAACGAAATGGTCAGTTGATTTGTTTCCAGGACACAGGTGAATTAGAGTCGCGGACAATGTTCAGTAGCGCTAATAGCGTTGGAGACGTCACCAGATGGCTGGTTGACCGATTTAAGAGCCGCGCTGTTCACGAAACGGGCAATCTCAGCTGACACCTTGCGATAGCCGGCATCATGTCTCGACGGAAACCTGCACATGTCGCGGTGATTAGAGTCGATACCTTCTTTCCCTTCGGCGGCGTCCCCAATTATTGAAGAAAAGTCATCGACGATCTTATCCTGAGGGTTAGTGTTGCTGCAGTGACTTCCATATTTGGGTCGTTACCTTTCCATCCAATCCGTAGAGGCCACTCATTCCTCTTTCCTCACGGAAAGAGTAGACTGCAATGTCCTCTCGAATCATGTTGCTGAAGTCGGAAGCGAGCATCTCGAGAGCCATGCTGTCTACCTCCAGCGACTTTAATAGGGCTGTATTCGGAGATTGCAACGCAAGCTTGGTGAGATTCCCCATCAGAGCTCCCCAGGGAGCCCATATGGAGCCTCGATGTGGTGTCCCCAAGAATATAACCCCATATGTCGAGTCATACAAGCCCTGGAGATGAGGTTGGTATCTGGCTGCCCGCGATAGCCGGAGTGCTTCCTTGGCCAGAATTCCACCTAGACTGTGGCATACAAATACGGCTGGGCGCTCTGGGTTCTGTTGAAAAGCCAAATTAGTGATTTTAGTTATAGTGAGATCTGTGAAGCGACATACTTGACTTCTGACGCGCTGAACCTCTGCCAGCAAATTCTGTCCATGCCAGAGGATATTGTTCTTATTTGACGGTGCAAACATCTTGATGACCTCGCTCTCATAGCCGTAACTAATAATCCGGGCATGGGGAACATCCTCCGGTAGGAGGTCCCTGGGCCAGAAAGTGGGATCGTTTCCCGAGCTCGAACCAATAGCACCGCTGCTCTTCAGTTTGAGGAATCTCCGGAAGAATGAACTTCCACCTTGCTTTTGCACCTTCGTACTCCAACTAGAGACGGGGTGGCCTCCGAGGCCGTGAACGAAAATCACACTGGAGAGGCCGATTAGCATAATGTGGTCTCGACATATCGCTGCGGGGTTATCGAACTCTGCTGTTATGGGATGTTTCCCTTCCCAGACCACACGCGCACCGAGGTCTTCGCCGCTTAGCATCTTTCTTGCCAGGAGGAACAAAGGAATTGGAAGATGGGTCTGCCTCTCAAGTTCAACGCTCTGTCATGTTCGTGACGCTGTAAGACCTGTGAGAAGTCTACAGACTTGCCATCAAGCCTGGTGATGGGAACTGTGGTTTGGGTAGATGCGGGGAAAAGGGGTCGCAGCATCTCAGCCGCACAAGCCACGGCGGCTATTTCTCTGTCCTCAAAGGTCCCCCTGTCCCTCTGCCAAGCGCGCCCTTGCTCATTTGATCAAGCCACAAATGGATGCCTCCTGTCTAGCCGAATTTGCTTTCTTGAAACGCCTGGATCACTGCTTGAAGGGTAATTCCCGACAGAGCAAAGTTCCCCACGTGCAGTTGGATTACGCTGGTGTGTCTCTGGTTCCACAAATGCCAAGAAACGAGACGCTCAAGGTCTTCGCCAGCAGTCAGGTGATATGCAACAGGCAAGCGTGTGCACCGATTGCGTGGCATCGGCATTGCGGTGAGTTGGCGATGGCCAGGATTTGGATGTTTACAGAACGCCTCTCAGACCGATGTCTGAAAAGGTCATCTGAGCCCCTCCATCTGAGCGAAAGAACGTGCCCTAAACCAGACGCATCTCAACAACACCTGCCGGGGTCAAATGCCTCGCCGTGCATAATACCATACACATAGCAGTCGCCAAGTAAACGATGCGCAGAACCGAATCTGATGAGTACAAATCCCATCGCACGGTTAATCCATCCGAGCATACCTAGGCTTGGCGTTTTGATACGGCGGGAACTCTCCCCTTCAGGGATCACTACTCACCTGGGCGGCACTAAACTGAAACACGTCTACTCTCTTGCAATTTCTTAAACTTGGCCACCAACTGGACTGGATAACTTGGTTGTTCCTAGTTGTTAGGGACATGGCGGGGGCGGTATTAACATTATATCAGGAGAGCTATTCGGTTCCTAAGATCAGGGAGTTTAACCGGACCCGAGACCGACCGCTTAATTGCACCGTATCTAGATGGAAAGTTCTTGATCAATCCAGATCGGCTCAAGCGGGTCTGCGATGCGATTGCGATAACGGCTTGCAGCAACTGCCCGGTGCCGGTAGGTAGGCACCGGGACTTGCTCTTTACCACACGTGCATAACAGCAGGTTAAATGAGAGTTTGGAGTTTACTTCTTCTGTGATAAGCGGTGTACTGTGATATTATGCACCATCCTAAATTCCGAACTGGGATATCATATACTATCCTATGGTATGTACTGGTATATTCTAGGACATCACATCATATGCTGGTATATTCTGAGGCATTAAATCATGTACTACCTCAGGGCATGTACTGGTATACTTTAGGCCAAATTCAGGACCCTTTGGGCCAAGATTCGGGCCATTTTGCAGAGAGTGGGATCCCAGAGTTGGTCTTCGTGGCGATCAGTTGAAATGAAAAATGTTGACATATGGCTCGGGTTTAAACTTTTCTTGCGGGTGTACAAAAGTGGCGTGGTAAAGGTGTCGTATATAGCGTAGCTCCGTTACGTCGTATTCTTCGAATCGTTCTAGGGTCTGCATTAAATCATACAGCTCATATAGATATGGTATTGTACGGCCATAGCATTAACCCCTGTTTCTCGTCTCTAATGTGGCCGGTCACTACCGCCTTATAAAGATGCCCAGCAGATCCTACTAGTACAGAAATCCTTAAATTTAACCCTCTTAGATAGACAGCTGGCCAGTGCCCACTTTTTAATAGCAGGTTAACAGTACGGACTAAAGCTTTCCTAAACACTCAGACAGTCAGGTCGCTTCTACGACAGGGGATTCTACATAGAGTTTCAAGTAGGGCAATTGATGATTGTACAAGAGCTTAATAAACTGCTTACGAGGACTATGGCTAAACCCAGTACACGCGTACATTATAATTAGAGTCATTTTCTGGGAGCAAAGCGTTGCCTTCTTTCTTTAAAAAAAAATAGCTGGGCGGCCGAAAACGGGCCTCTACGGCCGTGCAGAGGCTGCGTATGAGATCACCCTAGCTCAGGGAAGAATCAGGGAAAGCTTAGGACAAATCAGCCACAGCTCACCCCAGCTCAGGACTACAAACAAAAAAGGAAATTTCGTGTGCCCAGATTTGTCGCAGACAACCAGGCTGTTTTGATACACGAAGAACCTTTTGAGGTGATGATTGAGCGATCCTATCCCGGCTCTCGACATCCATAGCCTCCGCCACCGTCCTTACACTCGGGTCGCCTATCTGTCATACGTTTCACGACCTTCGAACGCTGCGCCCATGCCAAAAGCAAAATATTAGAATATCGAAGGGCCCAACATCGGATGGAAGCCTCTCCTGCTAAATTTTCCCGATGACCGTTTCGTAACTATGCCACGGATGACACGAGCCATAAGCTCGTGGTCAAGGCGGTGACGGCCGTTGTGTCTGCAAGATGGATGAGAGGGGAGTCAATCAGGTGAGAGTTTATTTGGCTGCCTGAGTATGTAACCTTCCAGCCTGTCTTGTGGTACCGAGCACGGCTGAAACGGAACGCAAAACCAACGCACACTGGCAAATTCAGCTGAGACCAGACTGCTCCCCTCATTCCAAACTTGAGCATGCATCCTGACGCATCAACAAGTTCCCGCAACTTCAGTCATGTCCGGCCTCGAGATCGTTGGTGTTGTCCTTGGATCGATTTCCCTCAATCACGGCCCTCGAACACCAGGGCAAGCTCGTCACGGTGCTACGGATTGTTTGTGAACATGAACGGGAGCTCCGAAGCTTGGCACGAGTACTCAGAACCGAACTCGCCAGGATCTAAGATGTTTGCAAGAGAATACTCGGCGGTTCTCTACTACTATCGCAGGTTGACACCATGATCAATGATCCAACGGGCGGTTCGTGGCGTGAGGGGGGGATCCAAAGAAAGTTCAGGGCGCGACTTTGTAATTCGTCCAGAACTTTTGAGGCCACCATGAGGGCTATCAAAACTACCGTCGGCAATATGAAGGAACAGATCGAAGCTCAGAGGTCGAGCATGTATAGGTTGAGTTGGAAGACAGGTCTACTCTTCTCACTATCCAGCGACATCATGTCGACCATCATCGCCAGCATTTCAGAACTCGAAAACCTCACCAAAGGACTGAAACCAACCGAGGCTGAATCTACACAGAACTCTGATGCGTCGTTGAAGAAGCGGAAGAAAAGGTTTAACCTCATGCGAGGAGCATCAGGCACCACTTTTACGGGGGCGCTGAAAACAAGTTTTGGATATTCCAGCAACCCCCATGCCGGGCTCACGCTGGAGGGAATATTGCCCGCGGGTATTACGCCAACACAGGACAACAGTACAACTACAAGAGCCTTGATGTTTCAAGTAGGAATATTTCTCAAGAAGCAAAGCCAGTGCGGCAGCGTTGGGGATGAGGAGGTCAATCTCGAAAGAAGCCAAACCTGGCAAGAATTCCTGAAGCGTCGCGCGAGAAGCAACTCATCACGTGTAACGCTTGAGATCCCGGCAAGTTCACAGTTCGAGTCGATAAAAAAGGGGAAAGAGACCGGATAAGTGTGATGCTTCATGATCAGTCAGCAGTCTCTTCTGCATCACCAACGTTGTCCAGGCGGTCAGCATCCATCGGCCCGCTGCGCCGTCATTCGGTTCTATCAACGCCTCCAACTATCTGGGAATCCTCAATTCAAGATTTCAGCAGCTCTCACGACCATAGTGCAAGGGTAGACTACGGACAGACACCCCAGGAGCTTCTCGAGTTGTCTTTAACACTGTTTTCGAAGAGCATAGGTGGACATCGGATTTTTGTCAAATACTATTTTCCTGGAAGAGCACAGAGATTCCTGAGCTACGTTGACTTCTCTCTGGTACTGTGGATTACATTTTAAAGCAGTCCAACTTTCACACTAGAGGAGGACCTTCGGAGAAAGGAGATCGAGACCTTAGCAATCCCGAGCTACACCGACTTTTGGTAACAATTCGCCCTGACTAGGTACGTATTGGCTATTTCATGAAACAACCTCTGGCCCTACGATCGCCAAAAACTGCTCAATGTCTCCCAAGAATGCCTCGGGCTCTTGCAAAGCAGCAAAATGACCACCCTAGCCGAGTCAATGTCGGTACAAGATAGGGGGATGCGAGTTAGGATCACTTACTCGTTCTTGCCGTCCATAAAACACCAGGTTGGGGAAGAGGTACTCCGCCCAGGATCGAGGCACAGTGGCCAGCTCGACATAAAAGGCAGAAAAGCCAAGCGGTTTCGTCAACGACATGGGCATTGGAGGAAGAGGTCCGCCAACGATGCGAGTCAGCGCACGGTATGCCCAGAGCGCTCGGCCGTATGAGTTGGTGAACCAGTAGAAGGACACCATGGAAAGGATGGTGTCGAGGGATAGGGGGTAACGGTTGTCGCTCCATTCGATGAATTTCTCCCCCATCCTGTTTGGTGATCAGTACGGATGCATGCAATCACACACCGGGGAACCCACCAGGCAAGCATTCCCAACAGATTGGTGTTCAGCACCAGCGAGATGGTGGAGGGGCGAGTACCATGCTCAACAGCATATGCCGACCCCGTCTGTGCCCATGCGTTGACATACTCCATCTGCTTCTCCTCCTCAGGAGTGATGGAAATATTCGCTACCGCAGAGGCCTGGTCTGCGGTCAAAAACAGTCTGGTTGTCTGCGACGAATCTGGGCACACGAAATTTCCTTTTTCGTTCGTCGTCCTGAGCTGGGGTGAGCTGTGGCTGATTTGTCCTGAGCTTCTTCTGATTCTTCCCTGAGCTAGGGTGAAACTGCTGTGGAGCCCAATTCTGGGCTCATTCGCCAGGGTGCCGAGCTACGTCGGGCCACTCGCCAGCCATCACAGCTTCCAGCCTAGTCTTAGGCCCAAATTTCGGCTCAGAATATACCAGTACATGCCCCGGAATGGTACAAAATATCCCAGCTTGTAATTTGGGATGTTACATGATATACCAGCACCAATGGGATGATACATGGTACCCCAGCTCGAAATTGGGGACAGCACCGATAAGATGTTCCACAGTATACCAGTACATAATGGGATAGTATATAGAATCTGAGGTTGCAAATGAAGTGCATCATCTTTAAAGTATTAGTCTCCATAGTAATACGCCTCTCAGTAACGGAATGCTACTTAAGGTATTGTTAATTCGTAATCATTATGTTGAAGGGGAAACGGTCCAGCAGGACTGTGGCCCTGTCAGCCCATTTACATGCAGCTTTTTCGTCGCTGCGCCTCTGAAGCTCGCGACTGCCTTACATGCGTAGAGGTCTGTACAAGTCTTAGTTAAAGAGGAATAAGCCCTGACAATTTCGGTTGGCTGAAGTGCTTAAAGACTAAATACCTCATCCTTCTAACAGGGCCCAATCAGTTCTTAAGATCGGCGACTTGCCCGTTAGCAGCTGTAAACTATTCTAATGCTGCGTTATTAATTAATAAGGAAGGGGAAGCTACATCACGACTCGGAAGATTTAGACTTAAAGTCTCACAACTTCATGACAATATGCCCTCCGTGGACGTTAAAAAAGCAGTAATGTCAGATAAGGGGGCCTTTCTCGTCTAAGGGCTCGCCTGATTTGGAGGGTGGTCCCCGGGCCTTGTCAGAAGCACGGCACTCTTGGAAATGATGGAAATGGTAAGGTTGCAACTGTGTGATTGAATTGCTTGTGTGGTTCTGGCTGGAAGACAGAACCAACTTCTTTTGTAGACCTATCTGCAGGATTCGACTTCGTCACCACAGTGGCCCACTGACTGGAAGCACCCAGGGCGCCCTGAACGCTTTGCTTCCAACAATACAAAAGAAGCTGGTGTTCTGGCACTGAGTGCCAAGAACCCCCTTCTTTCTGACATAAGAAGAGGGGATCTGGTCGGTCGCGCTTACTTATGGGGAGATGAACCTGGCGCAGCCTTCTGAAAATGGTTCTTAGGGTGAGTAAGCCTGAGCAAATCCTAAGCCATTAGCCGGGGTGAGCAACGTCACGTGGACGAGGTACAAAAAAGGAAATTTCGTGAGCCCAGATTCGTCTCATTAAACAGCCTGGTTTTCTGAAACGAATCTTGGCTCACTAAGTTTGCTCTTTTGTTCGTGCTCTTGAGCTGGGGTGAGCTGTGGTTGATTTGTCCTGAGCTTCCCCTAATTCGTCTGTGGGATTCGTGTCATGTGCGCTAGAAAGCCTAATCGACAAAGTAGAGCAACCCGCGCCCCGCTAAGGGATTTAAAACAAACCACAAGTATCCCATCACGCTCATTTCGGGCCTATAGCATCGACACGCTATTCTATAGAAGGACACCGCATGGGACATAACCGGGTCGTCGACGGAGTCGTTGATGACAGCGGCAACGTCACCCGTGTGTGATGGATGTCGAAGGGTAGCCCAAATTATGGGAAGCGGGCAAGTTAAGGCCCAAATTTAGGACTGCGGTTGGAAACTTCAAAAGAGCGATATTACCCTAATGGCCTGAATCCTGGGCCGGGGCCCGGAATTTTGGCCCAGAATATACCACCAATACATGCCCTAGGGGATGGTACACAATACCCCAGCTTAGAATTTAGTATTGAACTAGTGCGGCGACGCACCATGAAAGAAACCACAAAAGGGACCACACCCCCAGAGAGGCGTAGTTGACCTAGAGGCCTACTTTTGGGTTGCCGTTCCTCCCATCGGAGGAACACGAATACAATTGACCTATGAAAACAGAGGCGTACCTAGTATAGAACGGTGCCTGCCATGGAACAACAAAGGGAATGCGGCCCTCCTGCGAGAGGTTTTCGTGGTGAAATTGTCGCTTGATTCTTGAAAAAGGGCGCGGCGTGGCCCCTATTCGAGGGAGGTACGCGCCAGAGAAAGCATCGCTATGTACAAGAATTCCGAAATGGCCGGTTTTTTACCTTATCATCACAATTCCATTTTCGAATCCATCGAAAGAGGCTGCCTCCCCACTCATCAAACCGTGTATATAAGAACAGCCCAAAAGTCGAGTAAATGGACTGTTTTCATCCCGCTCATCTTGCCGCAGGATAACCGGCAGCCCCGCCCCGGCCAAAACATAAACCTTATCCCCAGGCTTGGCGTCAAGAGGGACCAAGCCAACGTATCCTCGTTTGGTAAGACAAAACTTGCGTCCAGTCAAAGGTCTTTCGACCTCATATGCTTCATCGAGTTCTTCGTAGACTGCATTGTGCAGCGGCCCAAACTGGGTATAGAGATAGATGCTCTCTTCGATGCAACAGAGCGAGAAGAACCTTAACTTGTCGAGTTCGACCGCACTCAAACTGTCAATGAAACGTCGAGGAAAGCAGCCATCTAAAAGCGCTCTCGCCATGTCTGAACGCCTGGAGTGGCCCTGGACCGACTCCTCTTTGAGAGCTTGGTAGTAAACCCCGCCATTGCGGGTGGCTATCGTGTCGAGGCTGTTTAGCAGCATGGCCTCATGACTTCTTGCTGTACTAACTGCATCCTGTAGCTCGTCGAGGGACAGTACATACTCTGTTCCCCACTCGGTATTTGGAAGAAGCTCGTCAAGCCTGCCCACCTTCTCATGTACACGGCGAAGGGTCTCCTGAGCGTTGAACTCTTTGAATTTGGCCAGTGTCGTGAGCATCTCATAATCTTCTTCGATTGTCTCAGTCCTGCCGTCACCGATGCGGTGACATAGGATAGTCCTCGAAATAGCAGATGTGACAGACTCGCCCGTCGGATAGGTAGATAGTGAACCTGCGATGGTATCGACGTCCCGAATGAACGCATTGAACCTGTATAGGTATTCGCCGGGATTGAGAGAGAGTTTGCCGTGAATAGGCACTCTCTGATCCCAACCGTTGGTACCAACCCATTCAAGTTCATCAACACAGCCGCCATTAGCGGCAAAGAAGTCCGGGAAGCCATCCTTTAGGAGATCCAGTCCATTGTCATCCGAGTCTGGGTCTGAGAACGTTTCGATCAAGTTGATCCAGCTGCTGGCACGCTCCTTGGTTATATATAGATAGCCACCGGTAAGTCCACACGATGCGTCTCCCGGCCAATTTGGAAGAGGATCATTGACTGCGTAGAGATTGGTTTTAGACCACCAGTTAGGTATCCAGGAAGGAAGGTCTTCATTTTCCGCATCCAGACCGGCGTAATAAAGAAGGCTTGCAGCTCCTCCAGTTTCCACAAAACCCTTTGAGTACCGACGCACCACTGAGGGCAATGCTTCGTCATAATCGATGCGGAAGCTCTCGGGTTTCTCTCGAACACGGGGATCTTTCGTGAACGAGAAGAAGGCGAAAAGGTGATCCCTATCCAGCGTTGCATCGAGCCTCTTCCCTATGAAAAGAACGAGGGCGAAGTCAACAAATTGGGTTGTGTCCGGCTCGCTTTGGTACAACCGTTGGACCGATCGGAGGAAAAAAAGATGCTGTAACGGCAGGCAAAGCTCACAACGAAAGCACTTAGCGACACGAAGCAGCGCCATTGCATCAATTGACCATGTGCCACAGGTTATGATGGCCTCCTTTGATACAACGAATTCTTGCACCACCCAGACACGGCGAAACCAAGGCCGTCGCAGTACTGCTTCGAGAGCTTTCCAGTTATCGGAATTCGATTCGCTTCGGTAGCAATCCTGGCGTATTTTTGCCCGACCCCAGTTTTCCTCGACAATGCGGGTTAGGAGCTCACCCGCCGACGGGCTGTCATCTGCTTCGGTGCCGAGGTAAATCTGCACGCGATCCGCCTTGGCGTATACTGCATCAGCCATGATCCCGACGGCAATGCTTTTCTCTTCATTGTTGCCCTGGTTGATGCATAGAGCATCTGCCCACAGAATGCGATCGTTTCGGCTATCGCGATAGGCCTTTAACGCGAGTGAGAGGGATTGAGTGAGAGGAATCTGGCCCTTGGAGGTGGCGATTGTTGCGACTTTCGCGTTGTCGCCCCAGACATAGGAAAGGGCGTCGAAGGGATGAAGGGTCTCCACCGTTTCGACATCGGCCGTAAATAACTCCCCACAGAGCGGAGCATCGTAGTCTCCTGGCCTCAATCGGAGAAGGCGGAGTTGTCGAGCAGCGTCGATAGAGTCGTACGAATACATGCTGGTACCGACCCTTGTTTGCCCAGCTCTAAGCTAAGAATAAGCTAAAAGAAGAGGGGGAATTCTGATTGTGTTTGGTTGAGAGAATCTAGGCAGCAAATTAAACAGCGGAGGAAAGGGGGACTAGGCGGCTTTTTTAAGTTGTGCATTGGAGTTGGTGCTTGCAAGTGGCTTGCACTGCCCCAGTTGTAGGCGAATTCTATTTGTCGCATTACCGCTGATCTGTATCCTGGGCGGCGCCACAAAGTTTCACATCAGTCCATCGGCTTCGGTGTGACGCCCTCGCTTCTCGATGGATTTTGAAATGGATAAATGTGCAGATGGACGATAGAGAATAGAGTATCAAGGGCTCGACCCAGAGAACAGTACCATTCTTCCCCTGTGATTGGATTGCCAGCCAGGAGGGGGTTCTGACCGGAGGCCAGACCATCACGGGGGTGTGGATAGCTGAGCTGAAAGGAGCTCAAGGGAGCTGAACTGATGTAGTCAGTTCAGCCGGTGTGGGCCAGCATTTGCCACAAACCTTGCCACCATTCACAACTATAATAGAGGCTCTCTGGCGAAGCCAGAGAGCCATAGAACAAGTAGTTCAACCACACAGTTGCAACCCCATCAATTCCATCGTTTCCAAGAGTGTTATGCTTCTGACAGGAAACAAGTCGGGCAGTTAGCATCTTTGCCTACAAGGAGAGCGCGGTACCTGTATACAAGTTTTTTTGCAGTGCTGTTACTGGCTTTTAGCTTCATCCATCTGCAGGTCTTCTGGGGTAGATCTTACCGTTTTGTTAAGAAGCATGATTGCTTCAAACGGCGGCAAAGGGCGTTCTCGGTGATTAAAATGTAAGGAGCCACAAGCAGCCCCTTTCTGACAGGTTCTTAGGCTGTGCAAATCCTAAGCAAATCCCGAGCCGGGCCTGAGCCAGGGTGATCATTGTCACGTGGGCGAGGCACAGAAAGGGAAATTCTGTGTGCCCAGATTCGTCGCACAAAACACAGGTATTCGCAAATCACATGTTCCATTGGGGGATGGGAATCTTGGCTGGATTAAGCATTGTTTGCCTTAGATCTGGATTGGCGTTGCCGCCCCAGCTAAAAATTGGAAGACGATTTCTGGCAGTCGCGAAGGTTCACGCTCCTTCCCTGTTCTGAGCCAACCACATTCCAATGCGCAAGGCCCGCTCTTCCGTCGAGATACCTCACTTGTCATTCAAATGCACATATCTCTTTTCTCCATGTTTCACAGCAGAACATCGGCATAACAGAAATCACTGCGCATAACAATTGACTTGGTGCCCGCAATCGTTTATCTTTGACGCGTTGTCGCAATCTTCTCGGGCCCTTTTTTCAATATACAATGAGCTCATTAGCATGAGCTTCCTTTACTCTCAAGCTCACTCCTCCTAACCATAACTCTCGCCCCTTCCACAATCTCCAAAACCTGCTCATCACCCGCACCCCAAAGCCTCCCCTCTTCCACCTCCTCCATTACAACTTCCGGCTTAAACGCAAAGTCGAACAATGGAAAAGAAGACACAGTCGGCAACTTTCTCAACCTCACCGCAATCCAAATCCATAACCCCCACAGCAAAACCAACACGCCTCCCTGAAACACAATAAAAACCACCAACATGGCGGGATCAAACCTCAGTTTCACATACGACTTGACAACTGACGCAGTCTTATAAAACTCTTCCGGCACATACGCACTCAACTTATCGCCCTGCAGCCCGACGTTCCCCCAGTTATTTGCATTGAAAAGCCAAACCGGGAAGGCCAAGATACTGTGGAGGTTCTGTAGAAAGGCACCATCAACTGTCGAATCCGCGAGTTTATCACGCGAAGACCAAAAGCCCTCGATGATGGAAGAGGGGCCGGGGATACCGGCTTTGGAGTAGTCGAGGAGCCAAGCGAGCGAGGCGCGGTAGCCATTGAGGTCGCGGTCCGAGAAGGCAACCTTTTCGGGTTCACTAAGGCCGGAGATTTCAACGATGGTGAGATTAGTACGAGAAGTGAGCATAGTCGCGGTGCGCTTGTAGAATGAAACGGTGGTGGTGACGTTTTGGTGGGGGTTCTTGCTGATGCATGCGCCGGCGGAGGTGATCCCTTCACAGATAAAGACACCGGCTTGGAGGGTATGGTCGGGGAGTCTGGAAAGGCAGAACTTCACTGCGATGAGGGTGTCGTTGGATCCGAAGACGTCACAATCTGAATCTAGAAACTTCTGAGGAAGCCTTTGTCTCCCAGAAGAGTCTAACTGAGTTGTTGGAGTTTCCGGGACGCGGACGAGGTTGTAGTCCCGGTGACCGCCAGGGTTGAATGGCGTGACCATGCTCAAACCACCCGAGAGGAGGTGGGCTTGGCAGCTGAGATTCTCATCTGACTTGGAGCATCGGATGGGGTCAACAGCAGTGGTGAACAGGGGGTTGGCGAGAAGATTGTACACGATGCCGTAATATGTGTACGGGAGGATGTTTAGTGGGTAGTCTGGTGCTGTGTCGGACAGCGCCCGGAGGAATCCGTCAACATGGGAAGCATTGAAAGGGCCGATTCCCGCGGAGGCATTGAATGACTCGACCGTGTCATAGACGCTGACGAGTGATGTCTGAACTAGCATGGTAGTTAGTGCTAAGCTCTTAAGAAGGGCGTGTTCTCTGTGCTCGATTGGGCACTCACAGAAGAGCAACAGTCCAGATAGCCATATCAATCCGACAAGTGACAACCTTTATGTATCTGGTCAGCAATATCTTTCCCAGCCAGGATGAGAATCCCTCGCCGAGACATACCTCAGCAGTGCCCAGAATCTCGTTGATAGGCGCGACGCAAAACTGAAAATGAGTCTCAAGCTTCCCTAGTCTAGAGTCGTCGGCGACAGCGCCAAGAGGGTTTTGTACTGGATGCCCTTCGACCCGCGCATCTGCATCATGCCCCATTTGAGGTACAAAAGGGAGCGACCAAAGAGGATGGTACACGCTCCTGAAAGCAGACTCTGCAAAATCCGAACGACAGTGATGGTCGTGCCGACTTCAACTCTGAGCCAGGGGCTGAGGTGCGAACTTTGGCTGGAGGCGGATTGGGCCCAGTTGGTTGTCAACGCAATCAGAATGATGCAAACATACAAAGCTGAGAGAAAAGTAGGAGAGAGACCTGGGGAATAAGAGCTAAGGCTTGATCCGCGATGTCTCTCTGCTTCGCGGTGGTTGCCATCGCCAGTGTTTGCGTAGCCATTATGCTATGGGAAAGCGTACATGTATGGTCAAGGCGCCTTGCACGAAGCGTCGAAGGAATTCCCCCAACTTGACGGAGGAAGAAATGGCCGAGTTTGCGAATCCCGTTACTGCAACATGATTGCTGCATAGGTAATCTGGAGGGACGCAAACGAGAAGGTAGTTGGCGTGAGCACGGCTCAAGAAAACGGGGGCTGTGTGGGAGATGAGAGCTGCCAAGATGTCAAGGTCCAAGCTGTTCTCGCTGTCAACGAATAAAGACCTAAAATAGATGAATTTCAAATCATTTTAGTTGAGGAAGAACGCCTTATAGGACGCTATCGACGCCACCAGAGAGCTGCACGCATGCTGGTTTACTATTGACAAACTCGTATGTAAGATCCCGCAGCGGACTAGCCTTGGCGAGTAGCGCGCTAACACTCTTAGGAAATGAGTGGCTGATTGGCCAGATCCTTGGCATAATCACGCACACACGTAGCATTACTTGAATCTGACCTCGCAATATTTGAGAAACGCGTTTCCCGTCGCATTCAGTGACAGCTCGAGCACGAGAACTTATTCCTACTTGCAAGTTGAAGGGGTAATTCGCAATGGTCATCAGCATACTACTTCTGGTGATCATGTCACTGGGGCAGTCTGCTCTCGGTGAAGGTGGGTATCTACATCCACTTTTTCCTCGGCCCACCTCCTCAGCACCACCCAAGACAGAAAAGCCCCAGACATTGTACTGATACAAACTTGGTTTGCAGTACTAGAGCAAAGAGATCCCTGCACGGCCTCGTGTGCTATCCTTGGCAAACTTCAGAAAGTGGAGTGGAGAAAGCAGAAGTACGGGACGAGAGACGAAGATGGCAACACCCATTCCTTTGACAAAACGAGGACCGGCACATTTTACATCATCACCGTGATCAATACGGTGAAGGACACTACGTCTGTTGTTACCTCTCAAGCTGATGTCTACGACGCTTACACCCCTCCCCTTACCAACTCGGATGGTACCATGATGCACGTGCATACATATACTTTCAAGGGAAAAACAAAAACAACGACAATGTGAGCTGTTTGATCTACTGTTGTAGCCCATATGTTAATCAGCCGCAGCGCCTATCCAACCCCATTCTTTGAGTGGCCAGACCAATACGGCATCCAACGGTTCTCTGATAGTACAGGAGAGTGCATTGGCACAAACGCGACCATCGAAATCACCTCCGAGCCCCAGCCAAGTGGCCCGTTCGAGATTGATGAGACAGATCCTCTAGGATGGGGACATACACTTGTCCCGGGGACTTCTGGCGATCGCCTCTTGCAAAGCAGTGTAGCATTGTTGCCGGACCTAAGTTCGGTGCCGCATGCGGAGGTTAAGGCTTGCAAAGCGGGGGGAGACACAGGGCCGGATTTCTATGCCCAATTCCACGGGTCATGGAAAGTCGTCGCTGTGTCTACGACCATCACAGAAGGGGGAGCAGGCAAAACAACAGTACACGCAACAACAAGGATAAGCAGTGCCACAACCTCAGGAAACCTGCCTTCGAGAACACCACAACATAACGGCTCTGCTACAGATATTCCGGCGCAGGAGTCGTTGGGAGAGCGCAGCCTCGGTGGTCGAGTTTACACAGCCATGTGGCTTGGAGTAATCGTAATTCTTGTACTTATATATTGAAAACACCAGTTGTTCGGAATGAGATGGCTGGTGTTTGCATAGCACCTAGAACTATGAGGTGCCGGCCTCGGCCGAAGCGACACGGTGGAAATGACGACTCGGCTTTCTACGAGCTTCGATGGGTAGGTTAAAGGTCCTATCAATGCGCGCAAATCTGCCAATCGAAACAAACTCGTCATCGATATATCTTAAATTGAGGTGACAGTATCTCTAAGGCGTTCGGGCTATATCAGCTTCTCTGCCCAACAGGCGATACCCGGGATGGGAGACCCCAACAAGGCCGACCAATCCTCGCAGCGTGGCGTTATGCCCTTGACCCGCCCGAAAACTGGGCTCTCCCCCCGTCATCCCAGTCTTCAAACGACGGCCCCGCCATTGTCGGCATCGAATTCGGATCCTGTCCGACATGCATACCATTCATCGCCGACCGGCTGCATCTGTGCAACTTCCCGCTGCAGGGGGCAAACTCCAGCGCGGACATTCTGGGAAACTACACAGCTGTATTCACCTCCCCCAACATATTCTACTAGTCCGGTGTCGGGTACATCCCGTGCGAGCGTGGCTGTCGGCCCTGTTCGATCATTTCATCGCAAACCACACTGTCTCGACGGCCTTGCAGGCCGTCATCACCACGCTGGCGCGCATCGAGTATTACCAGCGCACTAGACGGTTTGATAAGTCTGACAACGTCTCTTTGGTGTTCTTCGAGTACGCGTATACCCTTGGGGACCGTTTGGATAGAAAAGACATTCTGTGCCGTTGGGGCTTACCGCCGTTCTGGCTTTGTTCACGTTGAGCACAATCATGTTCGTTACGATGCTGCAGTTCGTTTTGTAGGTCCGGGTCTCCCGGATAGGCGATGGATGGCAGGCTATGGCGTAGGTGGCGTTTTCGGATGTTTAGGGTGTTCAGGAGGGAATGCGTAATGTGGTGACGTCCGGAGCGGGGAGATTGTATGAGAAGGATGTCAGTTGGGTGAAGCTTCCAAGGAGTCTGGGGTGGTTTGTTTGGTTGTTGATGAGGTGCATGGTATACACATTCGTCGGTAAGCGTAGCTAGTAAGACAACATCATGGCGAGGACATATTGTGCAAAACTGAGGTGATTTCCCGGTAGTTTGTGCTATACAATGTTGGATTCGAACGCCACCACTTACTTTTGACGGGATGATGTCGAAGGAATATTTCGTGAGTCTACACGGCGCTATGTTCAAGTCGACGAGATCCACCACACTGCTGTAATCCAATGCATTAGGCTTTGCCGCCTCCCGATCTTTAGCAACCTCAAGGTGCACAAGCACAGCTGGACGGAATTTAGAGCGCTGTGTAGCTTTTCCTTTGCCTAGGAATGCTCTATGTCGTATACAGGTACTGCACCTAGGCGGAACACGTTTTAATACGTCGATTCGATAAACTCTTCGAACAGCTATAACCACTAATAAACAGCTGCGCGCTTAATATGCTCCTCTTATTACTTCGTTTAGCAAAATGGTTCTGTTCTCAAAAAAAGTGTGCTCGGCACTTGACTCTGTAATATAATGCTCCCAACGTGAATCAAACTCACTCCTCTCGGATCCATGGCTCACCGCTCATGAGGGGTACAGAAATCTTACTATTCTTTTATTTTGCAACCATCAACTCTACCACAACGCCGTGATATTGTCGTAATTAGTATTTTTAAATAACTCTGTTCATGGAGAATGCGGGGGCTTCACTGCGTTCAATTCTGAAGCGAAACAACCAACCTGAGGCGCGCTCAAGGCACCCGACCAGATCTCTCCAACGCCTGGTGAGATTCTCACCGTACACAATGGCTCCCAGCAAAGAATCGCTCTACTACTGGCGCCAGCGAGGCCTCGTACTAGAGCCAGTGCGGCCAAGAGGGTTTCTAAACCTATAGCCAAAGCCGCAACCGCATTTCCTAAGCCCCCCCTAAGCCGCGCGGTTCCAAGGCATCCGCAGCCCCCAAGTTAACGGCTAGGGGAAAGAAATCCACCACCCCACCCCCTGAGCCGGAGCCGGAGCCGGAGCCTAAAGCCCAAGATGATGCCGGGGATGGAGGCGAATCAGAGGCCCAAGATAAATGCAAGGATCAACCCTAGGGGGCTAGTGATGTTGACGAAGGCAACGGCAGTGATGATAGCGTTATCCTCGTTGATAAGGGAAAGAAGAACGCCGTTCTAGAAATACTATCAAAGACACCATCACAATTAACCAGCCGGCGTAAGTCTAGAGGCCCGGGTTTGACACTATCCCTAGCTCCACCGCCACCTCCTCCTAAGGACTTCTCTATTAAGATTACTAGCTAAATCGACTACCTAAAGACCCTTATCTATACTAAAGCCGTTAAGGATAAAGCAGAGCTATTCAGACCACCTAAAGAGACCTGTATTTATACTCTAAAGGTTAAATGTGATATTTTCAGTCTAGAGAGTTTAGATATAGACCGTCTAGATAACTTAATACTTGGAAATAGCTTTAAGGTGACTGTAAAGAGTATCTTAAATAAGAAACATACTTTTTTAAAGGTAGATATACCTCTTTACAGCGTTAACTACTCTGTTAGCGTTTACTACGTCCTCTTCTCCGTTATTTAGTCTAATTTATAAGATAACCAGCTCATAAAAGAGCAGATCAGGGTCCTTATACCTTATAAGGAACCCTTTAGAATTATTCCTAAAAAGGAGGTTATGTGGCTTTAAGAGAAGTAGGGCAGTACTGATCTAAGCTAACTACAGCGCTTCCAGCGCTGTAGGAAGCAACAAAGAGGCCTGAGGAAAAGATTATATTATGCTTACTTAGCGAAAGGCTAGATACAGGAGCGGAGAGGGCCTATTATAAGCTGTGGGAGGCTCTGGAATTCTTCCAGAGCCTTCTATTACTAATACAGTAGTGGAAGAATGTTAATTCTAGCAGATTCTGTTAACGTGGTTGCTTACGCAACCTCTAAGTCATCAGTGCTGATCAGAGGGGGAGCTGTATCCCCACAGTGGCCAGGGTAGGTTCAGGGAGCTGTCAGAAAGAAGGGGGTTCAGAGGCCCTAGGCATCTAGTCAGCGGAGCTGACTGGATACCTGGCACTGCCAGTACGCCAGTGAGCCTCAACCACCAGAGTGACGAAGCCTGAATCCTGCAGAATAGTCTATAAAGAAGCCTCTGGCTTCCAGCCAGAGCTAGAGGAACAGAGTGAACACAAGCAACAGAATCACGCAGTTGCAACCCTTACAATTCCATAGAATCCAGAGTGCCGCGCTTCCAACAGGAGCTGAGGCCCTCTGAATTACAGGAGCCTTTACAGTGGGGTGACAAAAGTCTCGCCCAAACCCCGCAATGCCAACAAAACCTCCATTTAACCACACCACTTTAATACTTTACAATTATACTATATCAGTAGCCAAAGCCATATAGATTGTATTTCTAGATAGCTAAATCTTTAGCCTTCCCTGTAATACTAATCAATACTTAATGTACTAACCGTCGGCTTCAATTACAGCCTCCAACCTCCGAACCATTAATAAAAGGAGCTTATCTAACACCTCTTCTTTAATCTCATCCCACACAATAACAGCCACCTTTATAAGAGCCTCTATTACGGTATTATTCTTAAGCATTTCCAGTTCAGGGTACTACTCTATAATTTCAGATTTTAAAACCTGCCAGGCGTTCTTAATCGGATTAAGGTCTAAGGAGTAAGTTAGCTAGTTAAGGATCTTAACTCCATTTTCCACTACTTATTCCTTTAACCACACCTATACCAGATTATAAGTATATGTTAAGGCATTATCCTAAATAAAGATAAAGTTAAGGGAGCAGATTATTAAAAGGTGTTTCTATAAAACTTTAAATATAACCTACCTAATAACGCTTCCACGTTTCGATTCAGGGTCCTCTATTATCAGAACTAGTAACGTATAGATTCTAAAGCTAAAGGCGCCTTAAAACATCTAAAAGTGATAAGTAGGTTTAACCTTTAACTATACGAACTTTTTATTAAGGCGCTTACTTTATAGTATTATTAGTAAAGGCTAATGTAAAGGGTAAAAATACTAACTTTACAATAAAAAACCTAAGCTTAACACTTACCTTAGCTACGTGTAATAAAGGACTTATCTAACATTATAATTCGCCTTTACTAAAAGAGAGGCTTTCACATATATAGCTTAGCAAAAACTAAGCGTTTTACAATAAAAATATCACTTAATTTTAACTTCTAAAGCGCGTATATATATTAGATCTTACGTTAGACCAGCTCTCTTATTAAAGTACGTATATAATAAGTTAAACTTGCTTCTACACGTAGGCAGTTATTAGAAATAAATAGATTTTTATTAATTAAAGCGAATACCTTCTGCAGATCGTGTTTTTTAAGGTAGCATGGCCTGCCAGAACGTGGGCGAGATTTTCCTGACTTTTGGATCTTGTATCGCGCAATGAGCCCCGAAACGTTTGCTGGATTAACGCCGATTTTGTGCTTCAACGCAGGCCGTTGGAGGCCTAATTCGAAGCCCATTACAATCTTGGCCCTCAAATGAGGCGAATACTCGGTATTGGGAGTATGCATCGTTATATTCGTGCCGTCCTGCATAATTGAAGTTTAGGTGGTGTGGGTGGAAAACGCGGGACACGAAAAGTACGCGTCGGCATTACAGGGTTTGGGCGAGACTTTGTCACCCCACTGTAGCAGCGTGGCAGCCCCACTAAGTGCTATGAAGGCTGCGGGGTAGTTTGGGGAGGGAATGGGTGGTTGGGATGTATACAATTGGTAGAAGACAAGACAGAAGTAGAGACCACTGCGTAAAACATTCATTTCTCTGCTGCTAATCATATGAAGAAATCTCAAATTATGACCATAATTAAACCCAAGGACTGCACACATAACCTCGATCTAGGAAAAGCGCCCAAAGTACAGTGTGTCCCACGCTAATGAACGCAATGGTGATTGTCGAGCTCGGTCGTGTGCTCATCCATCAACTGCTTCGCAAATTCGACAATAGTCCGGCGCTGCTTCTGCGCTGGAACAGGCTTGCCCGCCACTTCTTCCCCAACCACAGCCTGCACACCAGCTTCAGCATCCGCTTTGGTTTCGGCTTCGGCGTCAACCTCCGCAGCAGCCTGCACGCCGGCCTCCCCGTTAGCTAGCGTAGCCTGTGCGTCTGCGTCAGGGGCGAAGAGACCGGCCACGCTGCCCGGGCCGATGGCCTTGCGATAGACTTCATAGCTGGTGGCGAATTCGCGGCTCGACCCGACCTGGATGGCAGCGAGAAGAGCGAGCGCAAAGGTCTGGCAGTTGTTGCTGATGAGGTTGTAGGCGGGCCGCTCGGTGCGCAGGTTGAATATGGCCATTTCGCTGCTCTGCCTGATGGCCTCGTCGTTGAATCGCGTCGTGCCGACTTCAAACGTCTGCCACTCGGCCCGCTCGACGACCTCGTTGACGTAGATGATGTTTAGCTCTTCGTCCTAGGCAAGTTCTCGGGAAGTGTCCCGGTTATGTCAGCGCGCGTGTCGCAATGTTGCTCGCAAATAAATCCCTCAGCTGAACGCACCATCCACAGCTCGTGGCCGTAGTCGCCGACCAACACGGCCCAGTGCTGCGTCGGATCGGGGTATTTGTGAATCTTGTCGGTGACCAGCTTGCCCAGCCCGGTCTCGGCGAACCATTTGCCCATGGAGCCGGCGACGGGGTGCCAGCCGATGTAGACGGTGCGGGGCTCGTCCCGAATGCTGGGCGACAATCCCGCCGGGATCACGTTGGGCCGGTGGCCTAGACCGAGTGATTTTTGGACCTTCATCTTGCCCTTGACGAGGCCATCTTTTCCGGCCGACACGCCGCTGGCGATATTTTCCCTGCTGTTTTCGAGAAAGCAAAAGCAAAAAGTTTGAGCGTTCCGTTTCCATGTCTTTACCAGTGTGGAGCCCTCTCACACGCCGGCCAAGGAGTTCAGGCAATCACGTACAGAAATGATTTGAGTCTGTTTCCTGAAGACTGCTCTGGCGGTGTTGACTCTGAGCTCCCGGTAACCTCCCGCGTAGGGGCCTTCTTATGGCGAAATAGACCCATAGTGTGTGTGGTAGCGATGTAACGATGCCAAGACTTCGCTTGAACATTGCAAGGACGGTGCGGTGAGATTGCTGAAATGTAATGTCATTTCTCTGCAAATTCTCTGCCGGTTTCGGCCGCCTTAAAGATATGCGATTAAACAATTTCAAACCCACACCCCACCCTCGCTTGCGCCATACGCGCCGACCGATTATTTTCTGAAAATCTTCCATTTCTTTGCCACTCATCTTTATATTTAGCATTAATTTGCCTCCGTATCGCTAAGAAGGCGGCTAACTGTTTATGCTTACTTATACTTTCTATTTCTTCACTGTCTGGCAATTTTTGTGGCAGTTTCCCTTTACCCTACCTATACCTTAAATAAAGGCGGCGGCTAACTGGAGGTTTTAAACCTATTTTTCGAAAATAATTCACTTTAAAAATAGTTTCAAGTTACCTGTAAATTCTATTTCGCTTAGAAAAAGACTTCAGCACGATTAATATTACTTAATTTAATCCGTACTGTAGCTACGTCAGCGTCTTTAAGCAATTATTTTAATACATTAATCTATAATTCTTATAGTTAACTGTCTTTGTTTAAAAAGGCATAACTTCCCACTGAACTAGGCAGCCGTTTTATCCCTTTAGCTATCCATCTTCTTTATCTATTTAGAGCAGGCGTAACCAACTTCTAATTAAAGCTCCCAGGTTAGTAGCGACCTTGATATGTCAGAAAGAAAGGGGCTCTAGCCCAGAAAGAAGAGTCTGGAAACTACTAGAATAATATATTTGTAACTATTGCTATAGAAGCGTAATTGTAGCCGCGTAGCTTTCCTATACACCTCTATTCATAGCTATGAGAAAGGTTCCTTAGCTGAGCTAGAGAGCAAAACAAGTAATATAATCACGCAGTTGCAACTCTTTTAATTTCACAGAATCTAGAGTGCAGTGATTCCAACACAACATGTCACTAATATTAGATCTAGTTAAAGAAAAGGATCTGTTAGATTTTAACAGCGAAATCTCAGTATTAGTCTTTAGTAAACGCTAATCTATTTATAGATAATTATAATAAAAATATAGTTAAATAATATCAAGGATGCTTATAAACATTTAAAAGTAATTAAGACCTAGCAAATTAACTTTGCTAATTGTCAGAAGCACTGCACTTTAGATTATATGAGATTGAAGGGGTTGTAACTATGTGATTCTATTACTTATTCGTTCTCTAGCAAAGCTAGAGAGCTATTATTATAATTATGAATAGTGGCAAGCCGTGTGATAAAGTTACGCAGCTACAATTGCGCGTCTGTGGTAATAGTTACTGTTAAACTTCAGGAACCCACAGGGCTGTAGTACAGCGCTGCAAGCGCTTTAGGAAGCAAACAAACGGCCTGAATTACGGAGGCAGTGCCTTTGTAAGAGGGTTGTTGCAGCGAATATTAGCGCTGGAAACAAGAAGATCCAGAAGGCAGTGCCTTATACAATGACTAGAATAGAATGAAGTTACTTACTTAACTAGAATTAGATACAGGAGAGGAGAGAGCCTGTTATAAGCTGTGGGAGGCTCTGGAAGAATTCCAGAGCCTTCTATAAATTGGAACTAACTAATATAATAATGGAATAGTACTGTTCTAAACCATTCTACGTGGTTCTGTTAACGTAGTGGCTGACGTGGCCACTGTGATGTTCTAGTTAATTCTGTAGGGCAGTAGCCCTACTGGATTCAGGGGGTGGAACGCCCTTGAATTCCAGAAGGTTCAGAGTGCTCCGGGGGCCCCAAGGAGCCCTGGAGTGGGTTGGAATCTTCTGGAACCCTCTAGTGTTCCAGAAGATTCGGCTGGTGGTTTCGGGGTACGCAACCACATTACAGGGTACAGGGTACTCAGTGGCTAGAAAAATTAACATATATTATAAGCAGCTCTACGTTAATAAGAATGTTGCACAGTAGGGTTCTACAGGCCTGTAGTACAGGCCTGTTGCTCAGAGGAAGTAGAGCGGTACTGTTCCAAACCGACTACAGCGCTGGAAGCGCTGTAGGAAGCAAAAGAAGGCCTGAGGTACA
>Ga0247758_1000295_pt1 | contig 43843 bp, 40 predicted proteins | sample UWRJL156409C4_FD_180950 | JGI IMG/M metagenome (GOLD analysis project Ga0247758, IMG submission 180950) | Plant litter microbial communities from Arlington Agricultural Research Station in Wisconsin, United States - UWRJ-L156-409C-4 | ecosystem: Environmental > Terrestrial > Plant litter >...
GAGGGTGGCAGAGAGCCAGTAATATAGTGGTGGAAGGTGGCGAGTCACGTGGCCAACCAGGTGACCATATTGTATCACACTATCTTATCGCCTAGGGTAGAGATTCCCAAGTCTGTAGTTAGTATTGAATCTATATCATCATTCTGGCGGAGCTGGCTTATTCCGTTAATACAATCCAACCGGTATAACCAGCTAAAGCTTCCCTCTTTCGCGGACACCAAACCTATGGCTGCCCTGAATCTGCCGCCGGCCCGCAAGTGAGGAGCAGATACATCACCACCGTCCCCGACGCTTCAACCTATCTCTCCTCTTGGGGCCAGCCTGTCGAGCCAGCCTACGTCTTTCCCCAGTTCACCCTCCTCCCCGCTGAGCTTCGCATCAAAATATGGATGTTCGCTCTCCCTCAGCGCCTACTGCCTTACACCCTTTACACCAGCGCCCAGTCTTACCTCCCTGTCCCGCACATTGCCCGGGTTTGTCGTGAGGCCCGTGACGTCGTCATGAGCCGTGGAATTCGGGTCTGGCGCTTGAGCCTTCGACAGCGTCGCCCTCACCCCGATACGGTCATCCACCGTGCCCAAGGTTTCTTTATGAGGGGCGTGGACTGCATTTATGTTCCGTATCCACATTTCTTCTTCTCTAATCTCCCCTCGGCACTGCCAAGTACAAATAATCAGCCCGAGATGGCCAAGGCCAAGGATGGGGTTTGGGAAGCAAGATTGGGGTGGCGAGGCTTTGTGAGACTGCTCGGGGAGCCAGCATTCGGAGTGTCAGCGCCACAGCCCCACTCTTTCCATCATAGGCTCCATCTTACGGAACCGGTGACAGTGCTCTGGCCCCTTACCGGGTTGGTTCCGAACAAGGCTCGTGAGGCTCTCGTTGTCATTCGATATGCGACGCTGGAGTGCTCTTGGGAGCATACGAGGAAGACTTTGTCTAAACAGGAAGTAGAGCGGATCCACGGCTCCTTCCTCACACGTTCCCATATCCTGGTCGACTTGGAGGATCGCGAGCTTTTGGCCGACCTTGCAGCTGTCCATGGCGCGGGACTAGGTGTGGGGTGGTGGCCGTGCTTGCCATGTTTGAAATCACAGTGGCAGAAAGAGATCAGGCCCTACGTGTTACAAATGTGGCTTTATGGAGGAGAGATACTATCGCCACCCACCACCTTCTTATTCCCACCCACCATTTCCTATTCTCACCCACAGGCGGCTAAATGTGGAGACTTGCCACTGCCAAACAGGTGTCATCAAAATGGGCTACATTTAGGTGAGAAATGGTACTTCTGCGATGCAGGAGATTTTGAGCCCTAACCTCCACACATCCACACCCCCCACCTGCAGCCACATCGTCGCCCCAAAATCTCGTGATAATTGCCATGGTGTTTTGCGTGCACAAGTTATCGCCGGCGCCATCCCCAGCGCCATCGCCAACGCCAGCTCGTGCCGCCGCCAGGGCAACAGTTACGCTCCCAACGCGGACTAATCCCGCCAGGGCCATCAAGCTTCCGAAGGGTCACTGGGCACCGCCGGCGGGGAGGAAGCGCTCCGCCACTTCCTCCACGGCGCCGAGGGCGAGGAAAAAGAGAGGATAGTTCAACAGAATAGTGGTGTGGGATGGGGTGGTGGTGTGGGCGGCTGTTTTTTATTGCAGTTTTGGCCCTGTTATGTAATCAATCGAATTGAACGTGGCATCGAAAAGACTGCGGATTTGGAAGATTCAGCCCTCGACTGTCGTGTCTAGATCTCGCGAGTGGCCGCGTTTTTTCCGTTTCTTGGTGTGTGGGCGCAGTGTGTGGGCGCCGGCGCAGGGGCCACAACACCAAGAAAAAACTCATGCCTCCTCATCTCCAGATTCGCGGGGGGCGCCGCCTACAAGGGGTGTGCTTGCGAGGAGGGGCACGGATGTGTGGCGCATTGGAAAAGGTAGAGATCAGGGCCAAAATGTACCATTTTCGATGACGGCTGGCATGTGTGGAGCAACCTTCCGCATTTGGCCGCCTGTGGGTGAGAATTGGAAATGGTGGGTGGGAATAAGAAGGTGGTGGGTGGCGATAGTATCTCTCTTATGGAGAGGGCACCGATACCGCCGACCATGATATCTTCAAGAGCATACAGACCCTTGGTGATAAGGGAGGATACGACGGGGAAACTCTTCATCCCTGGGTGAGAGAAAGGCTGCAGGCTGCGCCAGACTTTCGACCTGCTTGGATGGTTTACTTCAACTTTGCCAAGCCCGCCCCGAAGACCTTGTCAGATTGAATGTGGCGAGGGTTGGGTGGTGGGAACGTGGTAGCTATGACGGACAAACTGCTCCGCCGAATGCGGCTGATAACCGTGCTAGAGAGCTCAAACCATGTCCATAGGTATCCTACCCTACCTCAAGATTGTCCTGCATGTTTCGGTGCGCGCATGCACATCCCCGGAGTCTCTAATCCCATGCACCGCCTACAAGTCTAGAATTTGCAGAATATGCTGCAGCCAAAGCCCAGAATCTGGAGCTGTGAGAGCTCAGCTCGGAGCAGCTGAAAGAGGCTTGCAGATCCTCCCCCAAGGAAGTTTCCCTTTCGCTCGCCATCCGCGTCTGGACCCGGCGCTGTGTCCCTCCATCTGGTCTTGACCCGACACTGCATGTCTCAGTGGAGAAACAGCATGTGCTGATTGGGACGCTCCCGCAGCGACTCTCCTGTCGCGTCTGGAAGAGACCAGCCAGCTGTGCGCGGGGAGAAGCGGCATCTATATCGACGACACTCCCGAATGGCCTCCATACAAGCTCTCAACAGAAGATGCAGAATCCCGCCGCTATGATTTGGCCATTGGCAAACTGCTTACGGAAACGAAGCAATTGTTTTGAATTGGTGATGTTGATTGTTCTGGACAAACTATCTACCCATAAACTGTGGTGGCCTGAAATAGACCAGAGCAAGTGGGGCCAGCGGCCCCACAACATTTAGTCATGCAGGCGGATGATGGTCTTTGATTCTCAAGTCACCTGATCGGAGGGATTGCCAACCCTTGGGGTTCGTTGGGTAGCTACGGGCTCGTCCATCCCCGCTTTAATCTCTTTTTCTTTACTTTCTACACCATTGAGTCAACAAATACCACCGACTGCTTGCAGCCTTCATCGGATAATATTGCAGCCCAAGTGCAGATCCCAATGCCGGTAAAGGAACCAAACACCAAGCTGAACGCTGTCTGCAATGACTGCGCGGCCATGTTCGAGTTCGCTACCCGCACTCTCTCCCAACGGGACCCTCCAGAAGATTTCAGTCTCCCACTCACTTGCAATCTTCGGAACCGCCTGGAGGACAATGCTCGATCCTCTTCATGTCATATGTGTGTCTTAATCGCTCAAAGGTTGCGAGACGACGTAGGAGAGGCCGAAAGCGAGGATAACGCGGCTCCTTTCACGCTTCTCATACCGTCGAGCTCGTCCGAGAAAAGTGTGCCATTGTATCTTTCTGACAAGGATTTGATCCCTGTCGCTCAGATCGCGAACTGTAGGCCAAACAACTCCGGGCTGCTCTGTCGCTTAGCATGTAGCTGATACTTGGATTACAGTTGTGCTCGCCGAGGCCAGACTGTTGTCGGCAGAGAAAACATGGTCTCCAGAATCCCTCCACGCCCTCCGAGAATGGCTGCAGGCTTGTACCACTTCGCACCGTGCATGCATACCGTCTTCAACGTCACACCGTCTTCCACTGCGTCTTTTAGATGTATGCCAGGGATCGGGTCTGGTAAGCGGGCAATATCCTCCAGGCATGGATAACTTCGATCGTTTTAGTGCTGCCCAGCAGCCTAGTGTACGTCTATGCTCAACGCGGGGCCTGCCACCAAACACGCATTATGTGACGCTCAGCTATCGCTGGGCCGAATCTCCGCGCCTTCTACTTACGAAAAAGACCGAGTCCAGGTTCGAGCAAGGCATGGATCTTGGGGCTCTTCCGCCAGAAGATGTAGCTATATTCCGGGACGCCATTCACGTCACAAGGTGTCTCGGTTTTCGATATATCTGGATCGATGCCTTGTGCATCAAACAAGACGATGAAGAAGAAAAAGGCACCGAGATTATGAATATGGGCGACATCTACGGCAACTGCATCCTCAACATCTCGGCGAGCGAGGGCGTAGCCGACGCAAACGGGCTTGTCTACAAAAGGGATCTTCTGCTCGCGAATCCTTGTCGGTATGTTGATTCGGGGCAATCCGACGCTGGTCCTAGCGCGGTATTCGGCGAAGCTCTGAGGCTGAGTGGTTCTGGCTTGAGCCAGCGCGGTTGGGTGTTTCAAGAAAGGACCCTTGCGCCCCGCATTGTACATTTCACACGCCACCATCTCCTCTTTGAATGTGGCCAGCGGTTTTGTCCTGAATGGCGTTGCGACACTGGCGGTTCTTCTGCCGAAACGTCCCCTTACAGCGCTGTCAAGGACCTCCTGGCGGTTCGTTCCGATCAAGGACCGGAACGCAACGAAGTCCCCTCCGAGGCTACGCATCGCTTTGAGGAACTATGGTACCGTCATATTGTCCCGCTGTACTCGACAACCAAAATCAGTTTCCATAGCGATAGATTGCTGGCACTGTCGGCAGTCGCCCAGAGATATTGCGCGGCGAGAAAACTCCAGACCCCCGACTACGTTGCGGGTGTCTGGAAGCCGGACCTGCCAGCCGCATTACTCTGGAGACACAATGTCGATGTTTCCGGCCCAGTCTACGATTCCCTTTCCCTGGCGCCATCCTGGTCGTGGGCGTCAAGCTCGGGAGAGGCCTGGGGTATAGTACCTCACCGGCTGGATGCCAAGGCGAGCGTGGTAAGTGTACACGCGGAGCCCATGTCCAGAAACCCGTTTGACGGCACGAGATCGTGCGTCCTGCGGTTACAGGGGCGTCTCTGGAAGTTCTGCCGCCGAGAAGATGGAAACAAGACACGTTGGTACAATCCGGCCAACGCACATGCTCTTTCCGAAGTGGCATCCTGCCCGGTCCCCGGTCAGAACGAGGTCGGCATTGTCTGGGATCGGACTACATCTGCTACCAAGGCGTTATTCCTCAAGTTCCAGCCGCCCAATCAGATGATTACAGCTGGGATTGGTAGACCTGCGCTGTATTTCTTGCATGTTGCTAACTCGCAGGGGTTTGAGGAAGGGCTCGTTCTACATCCCCGCGATGGGGCTCTGGGCGGATACGTGCGAGTCGGCTTTTGGATGCTGGAAAAAGGATTATGTGTGCCCGGTGAGCTCGAACGTCATGAATTTGTCGAAGGTATTTGCGGACAGTATGTTATTGATATATACTAGGCTCTTACGGTCTAAGATAAATAAGAATATATACTAGAGGCAGTATTGAAGTGTAGCTGTGTACGAATCCCTTACGTTGTTCTCGGATCGTAATTCGCTCCATGCTGTACGTCGCTAGGCGTCAGAGCAGTCAGCCGCCTTGCGACTTTGAAAGCGTCCTTGCGACTGCCTCCGACACCATTCCCATGACGGCCTTATGGAAGACCCTGGAAGGAATGTATGAGAGGAGACATTTGATAATATTGTTTCACGACCCTAAAATCGACGGCCACCCATGCTTAGAGTCACGTGAATTATGTCACCTTTGATCAGTCCAGATCAGTCCAGATTAGCCCCGGCTCAGCTTCGGCTAATAACTATCTGCCCATTGAAACAGCACAGCACAGCCTTCTGAGAAAGGTGCAGCTTTAGTTGAAGGGCCTAAAAGGGTCCCGTGCAAGCAATGGGACCAGAATTGAGACATTCGCACTCGCAATAGCCACCACCCAGAACTTCATGGACAATTCGTTCATCCTTCCGCTGAGGCATACTTATATCTATTACTGTACTCAAGCAGCGAGATGAGCGGTTCTATCCACCCCAAAAGGATTAAATCTCAATCAATTCAACCCCTGTTCAGGATCTCACTTCATTCTCTCCTCTGGCCAGTTCTTAAACCATCACCTACATCCTGTCCTGCTCATATGCATAGGACCACCCCGAACCGACAGTATCCAACTTCCTCTCACGCACTCAGTACCCTTTTTGTCTTCCTTTCTTGAAGACATTGACAAAAGCCGAGGCGAGACAAGTCCCTAATTACACAGCGTTCTCCATGTCCTTCTCTTCCTCCAAGGCTGCAGCGAAACCACCGATAGGGGATATCAAGCTAGGGTCAACTAATTAGGGAAGGGTGTACGGGTACCTAATCAACATTGATCCATCTACCGCAAGTAACAGCCACCCTGTAGTTAATCGTCTCGCTGCACAAAAATACAATCTTTCTCACAAGTCTTCAGAGTCGTGGTACCTGATCAACGAGGATCAAAAATCGGGCTAGTGGGCTGCCAACCCCAACCTCACCAAATCCACCAACCTCGAAGACTTCAAGTCCGCCCCATGCCCATCTCTACATCTCGGCGCGAAGACGAACCCTAGCAAGATTATCCCCAACACTGCTGGGACCATCGCATAAACTAACGCAAACAACTCCCCTGGCCCTACCCGCGTAAACGTCACTTCCGCCTCCCCTTGCGTCGTCCTCACAAGCGACATATTCAACACGGCCCTAGATCCCGCCATCGCTCCCAACAGACCCAACCCGTCCTCAAGCGCATTGCTCGCGTCAGAAAAGGCGAACGGACCAGTCCGGATGGAGTCGTTGACGTTGTGGCCGTAGTCGGAGTAGCGGCTAACAATGTTGACGAGGGGTTGTATCCATCCCGTGTTGTCGACTTCGTACTGGATGTAGTAAGGCGCCATGGCGATGGTTGAGAACAAGGCATTCATGGCGGGGATTTCCGCGCCGGGAGGGGTGGGGCAGGATTTGTTGTTGTTGTTGTTGGTGGTGGTGGTGGTGGAGGAGAGGATGCGGTTGAAGGATAGGGGAAGCTGAGAGGAGGGTGTCAAGTCGTTGGTTTTGGGTTTGGGACTGATGTTATTGTTGTTATTGATTGAGAGAGAGACGAGTCGGTAGTCGAATGCGCTGCGGACGTCGATGTCGCATTGAACAGAGTAGGTCTGGCCTGGGAAAGGGCTGGCAATCCTTTCGCCGATGGTGGCGGCTACCCATTGGGCGTAGATGGAGTTGGCTGCACCCAAGACGAAGGTGGCTTGGCCGACTTCGCCGTAGGGGCATACGCGGGCGAGACTCATGACGAATTCTTCCTTTTTCTTGTCGAGCTTCTTCTGCGCGACGCATTTTCCGTCATTTGAGGCGAGTCGCATGGTGTTCCCGCCGGGATAGGTGATAGTACCACCCGGGTAGCACTTTACGGGACAACGAGTCATAACCGGAGCGCAGGCCGTAGCCGAGACGATGTTGGGTCCATATGTTTGGAGAAGGTTACGAAGACCATAGCCATCACGTTGGGGGTCGTACAAGGTGACCGGTATACCGATGGCCGAGGGCCGCACGGCGACACCCAAGTCAGAGTAAGCGTAGTCGTCGGGTTGGTCGATGTTTATCTCGCTGAGGAGACGGAACGCTTTCTTTTGCGGTGCGTCACCGTACCAGACGGAGGAGCAAAAGTGGCTTCCGTTGGGCAGTGGCCAGTTAAGGACGCAGCGGGACCCGGAGTTGGTTAGATTGTCAAGAGGCAGGGCAAAGACGTAAGGGTCGGAGGACGGGATCAGAGGAGAGTAGGGCACGATCCTAGTCGTTGTGGTAGGTGTCAAACCGGCCGTGATGCAGGTGGTGACGAGGGCTCCGAGTACCATGGTCGATGCGATACCGGGGTTGCGGATGGAATCGGGAATACCCCCGAGCGCGAGGATCGTCTGCCATCTTGACTGGACGCGATTTTGGGTTTCGGTAGGCGCTTGTGCGAAGCCAGCAAGGCGAGCATCAATCATGTCGAGAAATGCGAACCGCAGTGTGCCGAGGATGAAGGTCGTCAGAATAGTCGCCATCAGTGTGACCACGGTCGTGTAGACTGTTTTCCCCGTCGAAGAATACGTCCCGATGTCCGTGAGGCGGACAGTTGTCAAGGTAACGGTGATGAGACCCGCTGCAATGCCGAAGCAGAGAAGTGCCGCAAAAACTGCTCGCACCAATGGCTTGCGCCTCGGTGCTGCGGTGCTCACCAGAAACTGTGGTTTCTGATGGTTTCCCATATATCCTCGTTGGGGGAACCCCAATGACACCCGTTGGTACCCCTGCGAGATGCAGAAGTTAGCAACCACAAACTTCGAAGCCCTGTGGCTCTCTCGAGATCATACCCCATTTTCTGTCATCTCCGCTTAGATAACTAAGGTGTATGTAGTACGGAAGACAGCTTAGTTAAGAGCTTTTCGTCAGTTACCATGGATTGTTGCGAGGCTGGAGATGGATGATGACATGTTGATGGATCTAGTCGTGTTGAACATAAAAAAATGGTGACCGTGATCGTACGTTTTGGCGATTGAAATAGCCAAATGATCCCCCCCCCCCCAAAAGGGCCCTTTCAGACATAACCTGACAACTTGACAAGAAGCTATATTATTGGATGAGCTGCCATGCACGAACCTCTTACTCTGGAATGGAGGGGGATGGGGTGTCAATTGTGTTTCCTCAAAAACGGGAAGAGACACAGCATGTGTGCAAGTGAATCCAGCTAGTAGTTAACCTGAAGACGGCTAAGGGTGGGCTGAACTAAACTTCTATAGCATTAGCCTTGATGTGCGTGCAGTTACACATCGTCCGATGCAACTTTCAGCTCGTCGCTGTGGGACCAGAAGTGGTATGATGAGGCGTTAAAGCGTGCTGCTACAAGCACACCACCGGATTTCCTGCTGGGGTAGTCCCAAGCGAACAATCTCCATTGGCTAGGCGACTTTGTTGATTGACAAAGAAACGATATCCTCATTCGCTTTCTGTTCGTGTCTCAGATGGACCCCACTATCAACCCATATCAGGGCAAAACCTGAATTTAGTGACTCAAATTTCCAGAATTTTCGCCTCAAATTCCAACCGTATCGAGTCGTGCCAACGTACCACCGCAGAAACCTACATCCTATACCTATCTTGCGTGCGTCATTTACTCGACAGGCTCCGAGGAGCATCACCATCCGCTACCACAAACCAGCCCATCCGCCACCAAAATGGAGCCGATTAGTTCAATCGCTGCGGCCGTCGGGCTCACCGATGCAGGTTTGCGAACGCTGATCGGGATTTACACCATAGCTATGGACCTTCCCACATCCAAGACAGGCGAACAGTCCACTCTCCCTCGCCATGCAAATTGTTGTAGAGCTCCCCAAGTGTCGTCATCCGATAGCTCTGGTTGATGGGAAAGTAGAAATATAATAGGGCACTTTAACCCTCACTGACCAACGCTGTTTAATTCTTAGCTTCTCGAAAAACACATACACCACATACTAGACGTTGCTCGCATTCCCAACCAACGCGCCCTTCTGCTTCATAAAGCCGTTTAACGAGTTAGACTAGATCTTCTTCGGGCTGCCCTCACCGTATACCGCCGCGATAATGTAGAGCCGCCGCAGTCCAATGCTCGTCGCTTCATCCCCCCCACCTGACTGTAAGGCGGAGTAGTGCGTCAGACGCAAAAGGGCTTCTTGCAGCTCTTTTTCTTCCTTTTTGCTGTCTCTCTCCCGCGGTTTCTCTTCGGGTATGCATTCGGAAGCTCGCTCGGACCGGCACAGCCAGCTCATCTAGACATTAGAAAACATCAGCAGGCGTAGTGACAAGATTCTTTCCTGCAGGACCCATGCGCGCTGCCACAGCGGTGGTCGATTGACAACATATTGATATGTGTCGAGGGACGGATCCCACTCTGCGGCCGGGTGGACGAAGCCAGACACGCTGCGTGGAGGGTCTCCTCCTGGCAGGGTTGTTGATTCATCACCGGCGTCGCCTGGGGCAGGGAAACAAATGGAAATGCGACACGGAGACTGCTGACGTGGGTTGCGTAAGGCAAAAATTCCAGCCTGTCTGTCCGCGGCGGAAATAGCTGAGATGGTGAGAAGCGCGTTTGCGTAGTACTCTCTCATCATTGTAGCCTCGGTAGACTAGTCTGCGGCGGGGTCTTGGACGATGCCTGTCCATGCAGTCAGTGAAACTTCGGGAAAAGAGCTCAAGGGGAATGCTCGGTTTAGGTGTTAACGCACAAAGCGAGTCGATCCACAGGTATTGCATCGAAAGCTTCCGGGTAATCAGGACGGCGTCTCGGAAGGTTTGCGAAAGAGATTCCAGGGGTATGCCCCTGCCCCTCTGCTCAATGTTTGAGCGGACTGTGGTGATGACCCGGGTCGCGCCCCAAACGTGGCTTAGTGCTACGTATGGCCCGTGACGAGGTCTTCCACCCACTAAATAAATTCCGCCTCCGGCATCGCAGAGGGCATCAATTTCGAGAACCCTAGTAGGCAGTGTAGGACTCGCATCTGTCGACAAAGCACATAGCGGATGCTCAGTGAGACATCTCTTGAGCCATAGCCCAGCAAGCAGCAAGTTGCTGTCGCAGCCGGTGCTCCAAAGATGACGCTCGGCCCCAGAAGCTCTGGAATCCAAGAGTGAAGGGAGACTAAGCAAGGCCAATTCGGTCTGTTCCTCATAACTCAGAAATTGCATAAAAGCCAACGAGGTTTTAATATCCCGTAGCCCTGTCCTCGCTACGGCAAATAGTTCCCGTATGGATAGCCCGGCGCGTAGCTTCTCCGGGTGCGGGTACCACCGCAGCTCAATGGGCCCATCGTGGTATTCGTGAGGTGAGTCGAGAACTAGGCCGACCTGCTCCAAGGACCGGAGAATCTGAGTGCAGAGATGGCACCCGCGCTGGCCGGCTGAGTGGAGGAGCGACCTGATGTCAGGATGGTGGTTATGAGCGAAAAAGAGACCAGTGGCATCCGAAGGCAGTTCGAGGCCGCTGGGAAAAAGTGCAGGGCTATAGAAATCAGGGGGCGACTCTGTTTGGATCGAGGACGATGCGAAACAGACCCTCTCACATCGTTCACAGAGCATTTCGGTGCAATGCAGGTTTGATGTCGACTTCCTATGGGGCCTTCTAGTAGGATGAGGTGATGATAACTTCGTTGACCCCGCAGGCAGGATCTGCGCCAGGGAGCTGACTGGCTGCTGTGGCGCGAAGGCCAGGCGTGGATGGTTACACAAATGCCAATTGCATGAAATGGCTGTTCGGCAGGGGGCAGCGGTGCACCGAGTGCTGAAATTGCATTACCCTCTGAAATCTAGCCTCTAGAACCACTTATACCTGGCCTGATTCTTGTGTCAAAGGAGATCTAATAACACTCAAACGCCAGGGTGCACCTTAACGATGAGATGGAGCCCATTCCGTTCACCATTGAGCCATTCGAGCTCCCAGATGTCGACAACGATCTTCACTGACGCTACGACTTCCGGGGGACAAGGATTTACGAGTTAACCACTCGCAACCTCCATTTTCCATTTCAAAACTTCCATCGCAGAGCGTGGGTCGAGAGCGCCAACCAGAGAGCCAACTGAGTCAGTAGATAGCAATCCGATATAAAAGGTAAGCGCGGCGTAATCTAAGCGGTCGACTTACCTTCCAATCGCCGTGGATGCAGCGGCCCTAAATCACGCGCTCGGCCTGGCCCCAATGAGCTCTTGGGATATTTATTGATGGCGGCCCAGTTATTGCGGCTGATGAGCCTTGTGGAATATCTTGGGTTGCAGGTGTAACGCTAAATCGCGATAATAAGCAGTACCCCGCCAGCCAGCCTTTCTCAGCAGCTGCAAAATCTCCGCCCCCCATCCCCAACGTTCCAAAAAGGCCCACAACGCTACTCCACAATAACCTAGTCCTTCACGACCTCAGCCAAAATGAGAAAGCCAACCCTGGTCCTCCTCCTAGCCGCCCTAATCCCGTTCGCCACGACCCAGCGCGAAGCCGCGCCCCGAACGGATTACTTCTTCCGCTTCGTCGGCGGCGCCACCATTCTCGACGGCCAACGCCTCCGCGGCAACAGCTCCATCGAATTCGTCTCTCCCAGCGCTGTCAATCCGCCGTTTAACCCAGCCGACCATTTCCGGCGCATCTCCATAAACGCCTCGGTCCCCTCCACCGGCGCCATCTTGTCCGTTGTCCCGACGCATCCGCATCCCCCCCCTGTTCCGGGCTACTATGGATTGAGTGACAAAGAGGGCGTCCAGGATGCGTACAGATTGATTTCTACATACAGGTTGGATGACGAAGGGAGCGGGTTCAAGTATACGGAGTGGGAGCTGAGGAGGGCGAAGGGCAGCGGCAAGGTCTTGCTGAGATATGGCGGGGATGGCGACGGGGAGTGGCGGTGGATTGCGAGGAGGGAGAAGGTGTACGATGGCTATATGGAGAAGGAGATTGATAAGTGGGTGCCGTGGTATATGCGGCCGTCAGGGAGGAATGCGAAGGTGGTGGAAGGGTGGGATTATCGCGTGGTAGACTTGGAGCTGGTGGAGGCGAAGGGAGATGTGAGCTCGGGGGCGCCGGGTGGTGTGAATGGAGGGGAGTGAATTTGCACTTCCGATTTGGGGGTGTGGGGGTCGAAAGCCGACATGTTGGTTATTTGTAAATGACGGTTCGTGGCTCCGCCGTGGACTAAGCCGGTTTGTATTTCGGGAAGAAGCAAATGAAACTTCCTGTGCCGGAGTGCTCCATAGGTCCTCTGCACTACAGAAGGCCTAGGAGGCTTCTAGACCTATACGACAGTGCTTAGCCGTAGCTGAGCATCTTCAACACGTATTTAGTAAGTTGACGTTATCAACACGGAATCCTTCATGCGCACAGTCATAGTGTAGTAGTGGTCGTGTAAGGACCCAGTTTTGGGTCCTTGCAACTCCACAGCCATTTTAGACCGTAGCAACTATAACCGAGGCAGCCCAGAAGAGTGACCCATCGCTCAGTCCGCTCATTAATGAATGCGTCCTTATCCTTCTTAGCCTCCACGAAAATGAATACACTATGAAACCCTACTATGTGCTGCGGTTGTACAAGATATCCTATTGTGCGATGTAGGTATATCCGAGTTCTGCCAACAGATCTCCATCTGAGTCATTCAGCCTTCCTGCCCTTGATATTTGGCAACCGCTAGACCGGTTGTGCATAGGCGTTTATGGTGGTGGGAATCCAGTCCACCTGGAACATTTGCCCGGATAGCCAGAATGGCTGGTCAGGTCTGTCACAGACCCGCGAGAGATGCAGACCATGCCCTGCCACAGACCCTCGTCAGATGAGTCTTTGATACAGGTCGATCAGGATAGAGAACTCACCCGTTCCTTCCCTCGCCGCAATGAGCGCTCGCACTAGCCGGAGATCTGCTTCATTTAACCCAGCCATAGACTGCGCCGAGGCGCAAGACCAGTCAAAGTCGCTGCTCAATGGTATCTCTCCTTTGCACATGTGATGGAAATGTACAAGGAGAATGATGGCGCCTTCGTGGAAGCTAAGAACCCGGTTTGCATCTGCGTAACGTGTCTGTACGGAACGGTTAGCCGTCGTCTATCGAAGGTGTTGGTAAGACAATCCAGCCTACGGGGTATTGCCTTTTCCTAGTCCATGCAACTTCATGTTCAAAAGCAAGCTCGTATCCCTGCAGCAGCACGAAAATAACCAGGAAAATATGGAACCAGTTGCGTGCTCGTCCAGTGAGTATCAGTTTGTCGAGTGCTTTCAGGATTCGTTCTTGAAGTGGCTTCAGTACACGTTCCATGATGACAGCTGCAAGCTGGAAGTCGACGTAGGGAGGTGGTGCCACCACTTGAGGTGAGTTCAGCGGATCCGGTAGTTTGTCTGCATCAAGCTTTTCGGGACCCTCACATCGCCAACCGCCTTCGATAAAGCGTGCCGCCGTCCAAAAACGGAGCAGATCGCGGAAGAGGGAGGCGTCTTTACGGTTAGAAGCTCGACTGTAGTCTCTCACGGCGCCAAACACTAGCCGAGCGATGGCATCAAAGTCCTGCGAGTAGCGGTCGAGGTAGGCATCCATACTCTGGTCGATATAGGCGTTTACCGACGCGCGAGCATCCACGGGGTCTGCCAGAGCCCAGGGAACAGCGTAAATACTTCGGCCACGGGAGTCCAATAGTACGTATTCTCCTTGTGGAGGTATGAACCCGCGGACGCGAAGTTTCAACACCGTGCCGTAGCCTTGTGACAAACTGAGTATCTTAATGGGTGAGCCGGCTATCCATGTCTTGGGAACGGAAAAAGCCCCGTAATCTGGGCCTGTGAGGGCGAAGGGATCGAGGTAGGGGTTATGGCCCGTGGTGCGGAACAGTGCGCTGTCGATGATTTTGCGTCGGAGACATGGCAAACCTCCGATGGACTGCTGGCAACATAGGCATGGTGCCAGGGGGTCAGGGTTAATCTCGTCTTGAAGACACTGGCAAAATTCACATTAGCTTAGGGCTGTAGCTACGGGGGTTTTTCATCTCAGCTCACCCGGTTTCTATTCTGGCGGCACTGCATGCAGGCACGGATCTCCCTCGTCTTCGCTGTCTGCGCTCGGCGTTTAACGCTGTAACGACTGCGACCTTGGGCTTTTCGTGACCATGGTGGGACATCTAGGGTTCTCTTCGAGGTCGTCAATTTGACACGATGTTGTGTCATTGGCTGATTGGGGTAGGCCGGTGCCTGCGTTGTTGTCGTCACATTGCTTGGCGGGTGCAAACGGGTCGCAAAAGGAGGGTCATCGTCGTAGAGGGACGGGTCTTGACAAAGATTGAAGAGTCCAGAGGCCATTTCCAAATTGTTGCCGGCAGCAAAAGGTAGACATGTCAAAGGCAAGTGGTTAAATTGTTGGCTGGGTGTTGTGGTGCCGGGACAAAACAAATCTGGCCAGGGGTTGACGATATTGGAAGGGTTCGAGTATACGTTGGGCCATGGGGAAGGACCGAAGAGACTCCCTTGTGCTTCAAGGGAAGAGTAAATGCGCCAAGAGTCGTCGCCGGAGAGTGGTCCGACGGTCAATGCCGCAATTTCCGGAACGGCTGTATTCCAGATCGGAGGGCAGGGGGTGGTGAAATCGGATATGTCAAGGGGATCTGATGAGTGCGGTTGTGGGGCCACTCGGACTTGCTCCGGACTGGGAATCGCGATGTCGTGCAGTGGATGATCCCGTGGCACCTCCAAAAGAGTCTCGATGGGGACTTTTAGGACGGTGGCGGCACCCTGCAGGGTCCTCCTCTGCTCGTAAGTCAATGAATTGTAGTAATCCATATCAGAAAAGGCGTCTGGCTTTTGGTCTTGCTTTTCGAAACCGATGAGCCTATTTTCTGTGAATAAAATGAGAGCCTCCCCTTCCGTGAAATAATGAGCCCAAAGCTGTGTTAGCGCTGGTGACGTCAGGGCAGCAACGTCTGTGGCTGTTGCCAAGCGGCCGCATTTCCTTGTCTTGGTGCATAGAGCACAGACCACCACCGATGAGGGTGCCGATGAAGCCACCGATGAGAGGGACGGGGTAGGCCTTTGATTGGGCAAGTCAAAGGCATTGTTCATCAGCCGCACAAGGGGTGTTGTCACTGCCACACATATGGCCGGAATCTTTCTGGAATCGTCATTAGAGCTGGCCACGCCAAAACGCCATCAGTTCAAGCTCTGAATCTTGTCCCTGATTTCCTGCTCATCGGTGCACGCAATCATAAAGGCTAGGAAGAGCCGGCCTCATCGGCCGCTGACGGTCACCCATGGCTCACACCGGCGAGGCATTTCACCAGGCTTTGAAAACACAGTGTTGATGATGGATAAAAGGGAGATGAAAACCCGCAGGGTTTGCTGTCCCTCGAAAATTCCAGAGACAAGAAAGCAACAAAAACATCAAAATGACTCAAACCAACGTGACGATACAGGCCTTTGACCCTATTACCGTTCAGGCAGAACCATGGGTTCTGTCCACCTTAGCTCCAGCGCTTCAGAAACCATACACCTCGTTCATCTCGGGAAACGGTAAGCATCCGTCCTCTCGGTTCCAGCCACGGACGCCATGTGAGGCAACTGATCTGACGAACCAGCGAAGATTTCTATGGCTTTTGGCTAGCAGGAAAAACGGACATTACTGCAGTCAACAATCGGTCATCATTGATGGACGTGACACGCCATCCGTCGAGCAGCGCGGAAGCAGATGCAAAATCTAACTCCGAGAAGCTTGTCAGCGAAAAAAGTCGTTGCTGCAATGTATACCTCTTGGGCATAGGTGCTTGGGCCGCGCAGACGCGAAAATGTGATTGAAAGTCACCAATGCGGGTTAAAACTGAGTGATAACAATGTAGACGTAGTTGATATCAAGGAAGTTTAACAGACTTGAAGTGTGGCCTCATGCCACAAAGTGCAGTTCCTCCATTTCTGATGCTAAATGCCAAAAGGAAGGAGCATTTTGTTCAATTGGGAGAATTCAGTCTTTCTGCATTGGGGCTGCTTCAAATCAAGCGCTGGGCCTCTCCTGCGCTACCCATAACTTTTTCTACATTTCTTAGCATGTCTATTCCACTAGTCTTTCCCATAAATCTACATTCTTAGAATCGAGGACCGATCCCTAGAACCTTGGAAGGATTTTCAACTCTACCAGTGACGAAGTTTGACTAATCTCTACATCTTCGCGAACCGGAACAGAGCATTGCTGCCAATTTCAAGAAGCCCACAGGCGAGACCATCTCAACAGCTTTCCATCCCGTCAACATGCCGGCTGTCCATGCTCAAGCTAGCATGCTTTTGAGTAACAGCCGATTGTCGCTGCGAGGGCTAAAATTCTATCCCGAGCAAAACCTGCCTCCCTGCTTTCTTGTCCTGTCTAAGGGCGGATGTGCCGAGATAGAAGGGTTCTATCGTATGGGGAGCTGTGCGGCTGGGTGTGTCAGATCTGTCGGATTCTGTGGCTTTCCCTGTGCCTACACAACAAAGAGCTGTCGTTCTGGAAGATTCATCAGGACACAAAGAGCCTTGTTTGGGCCAGTTTTGCAGTGTTCCAGTCTGAGACCAGCCTTCAGTTAGACAAAGAGAGGGTATTCAGTATTTAGCCACTGGCCAGAGCAGTCTCTGGCCAAGAGTTCAGATAGTATCAACAGATTCAGACCATCTCCTCATGCATTGCTTTGGCCACACCTTTTGACAAGATCCAGTGGTACGGGTCAATAATATGTTGGGCTGGAACAAACCCGCCGACGCCACCTCTACCTACGCCACAATCTTCAATGCAGCCCAACTCTCTCATAATACAGACAAACAACAGGAGTGAGACTACAGAAACCGTTGCAACATTTTCTGGTAGCTATTTCCTCACTACAGTATCTTATGAAACCTTCTACGACAAAATAACGCGCCAACCGCCACCATGCACAACCGCCGACCTCGTCACGTCATTTATCACAATATTCACCGCTATCCTATAAGTCTAGTAGAAGTTGCCAAGTCTGCGGCTCTCTCGCTGAGGGCTTTTGGGCTTGCATGCTAAAAACTTTGCCTGAAACTGTAAGTGCCGTTTGGGCGGGTTATGTTGTACAAAAGCTTATTGCTAGGACTATTAGTTGAGCGGCTGACAACGAGAGCGGCTGAAATTTATAATCTGGCGCCCTTGATAGGAGTGCATCTTCATATCAACAGTAGCATGTTTTACCTTATTATGATATGACTAGAGATTAACCACAGGATAATGAGCGTGGTAGAGCAGGAATTATGTGTACGCATCAGTACCAGACAGACTCATAGTGTGTATTATTGTTGTTATTTGTGGTTCTTGAATCTCGCTAACAAAGTGCGGAAACAGGGGGGAGATTTGCCAGTACAAGCTCGTTTGGAATCTTCTCCAGCGCCCCTGGAGTTGCAGGGCTAGCTGATTGTTTAACCTCAATCAACGGGACCGTGAAGGCCCAAGCCGCCAACACACACCGAATTATAACCGTACAGTTGGAGAGTGGTATGAGAGGGCTGTTCTTGATCTTTGCGATGACATCGCCCAGGATCTTTCCTAAATCCTGCGTTGCTAAGGTGGTGGTGGTGGTGGTGGAGTTTTTCGAAGCGTTCTTGTGAAAATTGACTGCTGTTTCGTAAACGTCCTGGATGTGAGATGCGGCGGCCTCGAAGATGTCCCGTTCGTTGACGCAGTCCGTCTGGTTTCCTTGGGTGCCTCGGTGAGTCTGCATGCTGCACCTGGGTTGTCCCACCGCTAGTGCCGCTACTCTCTCCAGTAGGTTGGAATATCGAGAGAAGATGGCGGCAGCGTCTGTCGGGTTGCTGTGCTCAGATGGGAAGGTGTAGTTGACGAAAGCATGGCCACTAGCGTGACATCTTTCCTGCACATTTTCTCCAAATAGGACTGCGTCCTCGTCGAGCCTGTGAAGTTCATCGACAAGAAGCTCCAGGTTCTCAACGCACCCATTCAGGTTCGTCCTCCAACGCTGAATTTCACTGCTGATACGACATCGGGACTAGCTTGTGGCACTAGGCCGCCGAAGGCGATTTCTGTGACGGCGCGGGACCACTTCCCGGCCAATCTGCGGTCGGCATGCAGGATGGAACCAGGCACAAGCTTTTGTTGATTTGGCAGAACTCCGGAGTTTTCAACAGCGACGACGTCCTCAGTTCCGTAGAAAGCATCGATGAGCTTGTCTCCAGGGAGACGGCGCAGAAATTCCAATGAGTCCCCACCAAATGCCCGCTTGTCAATGACATAGCCGCCAGCCTTGAGAACTTCCAGCACTTCATCTGTCAAATAGACAGTAAGAATCCAAGATTGATTTTTAGCAAAGGGAACACTCCCGCAAGCAAGATGTTTGGCCATCAGCGTGGTGTAGCCGCTTCCCATCGATGGTGCGTGTCGCGCAAGTCGCGACCCCTTAATAATGTTGATGGACCAGGCCGCATCGGCGTGGTTAATGTCGATAGACAGCCCGAACCCGCCAACTCCAGAAACTTAGGGGTAGTTCTTGAGCTTCGGCAGAGCCACACCAATAATGATGATAAGCGCCGCTAGTTCCTCTCTCGTTACGCCGATACAGGCCCCGTCCCGTACTATCTAGGTTGATGTCAACCGGGAAAGTCCCTTTCTCCCGCTTCGCGGCGAAACAGGAACAGCGTCGGCCTGCTGAGTGACGCTCAGGGGTGGCTGTAGCTGTTGGTGTAGACTTTGTAGCTTTCCAGAGGCGCTTTGACGAGCCTTCCACAAGTTCGAGACATGGTGTTGCTGGTGGTGACCTCCTTCGACGCGCCGGAGGAATGTTGGAACAGGCTCCTCCTTGTCTTTCCATTTCGTTCCCAAAAGGTTCGCATTGGACGCAATGGACGTCATGACGGACTCGTACAACTTCACCCATGTTTCCTTTGGCTGATTCTCAGTCATTAGATCCAACGCACTGCTTGTCCAAGCACCTTTGTCTCCCATTTCGATCAGTCCGGCAATTGTAGGTACTCGTAATGTCTCTGTTTTGCCTCCCCAAAGAGACCTCCATCGTGACAGGCCCTGGGCATGAAAACAGCCGAAAACCGAGTCTTCGGACGTAAATTGCCGCTCGTCGGCAGCTCGGACGCGCCGGACGCGTTCAATAAGGAGCGCCACGACAGCCAGACCAATGGCAAGAAGGCCAACAAAAGTTCCAATGGTTTGTGCCCAAGCTAACCTCAGTCCGAGATCGTCAGAGCCGCCGTCTGCCATTTTGGTCAAAGGGTTCTGTGACGCAAAGATTGGGTCTGGCAGGCCGCGAGGGATGAACGACAAATGTTGGATTAGCAAAATGGACAGGAAAGAATTTGACGAGAAAGAGGGATCAGGGTTTCCTGCAAGACGAAAGCCAACTGCAGCCTATTTATCACGCCAGTTTGGGTTGCAAGGCTCTCACCTTGGGGATGGCGTTAGTTCAAGCTGGGTCACGAGCGTGGCTTAATCGGCGCCGGGATATATGCAGGGGTTCCCTGCAGCTTCTCAGCTCACCCTTTTGCCATTCAATTGCGAGGTTCTTGGCACAAACGCCTCTATTCCGTGCCTCAACAAGCTTAGACCCTCAACATCCGTCGCTCGTTTTTAGCGTGTGGCGTTCTGTGGCAGCAGCTACATACCGAGGGGAGCCTCCCCTTGACTCCACAGGCAGACGTGTCTCCCGCCGTCATGAGACCTTGTGTCAGAAGCGATGCACTCTGGGATTTGGTGAGTTTGATGGGGTTGTAACTGCTTGATTGTATTGCTTGTGTGTTCTGCTTGATTGTCCTCGCTCTCTAGCTCTACCAGAGAGCTCACTTTTATAGTCGTGAATAGTGGCAACCCGTGTGGCGACAGCTACGCGGCTGTGGCAATGGTTACAAATCCACGGTTCCAGAATCTCCTGGAACCCTCATTTCTAACAGAATGCGATATAGAAAAGTAAGGAAGAAGGGAGATGCGAGTGCGAGTGCGAGGAGCAATGATACGGGGATAAGAAGGTGAAAGTTGTACGGTAGGCAGTATAACTGGTCGATCTGCCTCTTTATGGTTAGGAGAATAGCAGTCGTACGGTAGGCGGTATGACTGGTCGATCTGCCTTTTTTATGGTTAGTCGTACGGTAGGTAGGCATGATTACTGTAACGTAGAGTCCTAAAACGGAGACTGAAAATGTTAGCCTTGAACTCATTTCTTACCTGCATTTTGAAGGCTGCGTTTGTTTTGTTGGGATGGGGGGTCTTATTCTGGGACCTCCTATCTTCGGAGGTGAGGCCCAAAATCGGTCCCCATGTCGCGTAAAACTTGCTAATTTTCATAGTAGGGTGAGTATCGGAAAATAAGTGGGCCCCGCCTAAAAATGGTTAGCCCAAAATCAAGCTCGCTTCACCCTCGGCTCAGCTTCGGCTCACTATTGCTCACCCTGTTATAAATAAAGTGACTTAATTTTCCTCACATGCATGCCACGCGAGACTCTATCTTGCATAGGATGGCAGCTCAGACACATCGAGGGACGAGCCATCTCGATGTGCCGCGTAGAGCAAGCAGCTATCTCTACACAAATCCTAGTCTCAGACTGCCACCTAGCTTTAGACCAAGGTAAATGGCTCTAGCTCATTTTCCGCGTTACCATGCCATTCCTCGCCATCCATGAGCCCGTAAACATATGCCGGCCCGACATACGTGAATTTTCTGTTTTCACAAGGCCTAAGAATATATGGCGTATACCCTCCAGCGAGCAAAACAAGAACGTCCTCCTTTTGCATCTTGTGGTATCCAAACCCCATCCTATCAGCCGTGCTCAGGAAGAAGGAATAACCGGTGCAGACCGCGTGCATTTCGCAGTGAAGAGCTTTGAGCTTCCGCCACAGAGGGTGTTCCCACAAGCCTCCATACATGAGATAAATCAGTGCTGACTCTTCGGGGGAGGCGCCGAGCTGCCAGGCCACCCTCCATTCTTCCGACGTGCGTCCGTCAAGAAAACGTTCTGGCCACAACAGAAGTTCGATCCATCGTTTCAATATCGCTTCCGGTTTCTGGCGGCCACCACCGAGACGGATACGTATGAATGGACGGTAAGCAAACACCCGCACAAGTTTCTGTAGAAGAACCTCTTGTGGAGCAACAGAATGATCCAGGGCCAACAATATCATGTCTCGGAGAGCTGCAATTTGTTTCAAGTAGCAGTTCATAGCCATCCGCGTCTCCGTATCTTTCAGCTTGGTCTCAAATAACGGCGAGATGGAGCGCGTAGATATGTCGAGCTTCCGGGCCGCACTCGTTTCGTGCCGTTGGTAGTAAGAGGAGCTGCAGACGCGAATAGCATCGATGCGCTTCCCCATGACGACGAGATCCCGATCAGAAGTTGGGTTCATTAACGCTCCTGAACCTGGAGTAGCGTTGTAGTCATCATGCCAAAATACATTTTGGAAAAATTCGCTACGCTGACTAAGGTCAGGGACCCAAGAGGGCAGCTCCTTGAGACGGTTGGCGCTTGGTAGATAGTTCAGTACCGAGTAGCTGCGCAGGCCACGGATCAGGGATATCGTCAACTCCCCGAATAGGTCGACCAAGCTTCTGGAGTAATCAGGCTTGGAAAGCTCGATACCGGCGCTGGTCAGTACGTCGTACAGCCCATATATCATGTCGTGAGGCAGCGATACCCGGTTCGATCGTGTCAACAACACGCACAATAGTAATTGCTGTTTCTGTTCCGCGGTAGCACCCACCTTCGGAACGCCGCGAAGCAGATCTCGGGTGAAGAGCCTCACACCATCATCGTCAGTCCGCGGGCCGCTGTGAGAGAACAATCCTCGGAAGAAAGGATCCCAAGCCATCGACTGTCGTCCGAGTATTACAACAGGATTGTTTGAGAATGCAACTTCTTGTAGCGTCCACATTCGTTCGAACCAGGGGTTCTCTCTTAGCGTTCCGATGCACGATCGCCTGGCGCATTCCAGTTTCCCTAGATAAAAGGGCATCAGTTCAACGTCGGCATCAGTGACAGAACTGCCTGAGAGCAGGTCTCTTACAATTCCACGTCTTGGAAAACTTGGTCTTCAACCACCGCCCAGGTATCCACGAGATGATTTGGACGTAGTTCATGCCGGCAATGCTGCGCTCATTGCCCTCGCCCAACCATATAATGGTCCGCCTCGCTAACCGGTAGACGTCCCCCATCAGCGGCACCTGCTGAGCCTTTTCCTCGTCGGACGTCTGGTCTATGCATACCGAATCGATCCAGAGCTGACGCGACCGATACCGGTCTCGCAGGTACCGGAGGGCCGACTCACAGTTCTCGGTCACCAGTATGACCCCATCCTCGCACAGAATCGGTCGATCGCCTGTCGGAGAGCCCCAGACGTACGAGAGTGCTTCATAGTCTAGCGTACCTCCCGTGGTAGCATCGGCTGGGAGGGACGTCTCAACTAGGCGGCAATCGATCGGATCTTGGAGCCGCATAGCGGGAGCGAGTTCCAGCACCCGTATCTGTCGCGGTCTGGAGAGGGGCTGATGTTTGTATTGCTTGCTGATCTTGGGCGATAGGATTTGGGGGTGCCAGTATGGTTTTGTAGCCTGTGATGCAAACCCTGTTCTGGTGGTGGAATTAGGTATTCCATGCCGAGAGCCAACAAAACGCCAAACTGGCGGTCCATGAGTAGCGGGGCTCATATTGGTGCCGTAAATCCGTCCTGATCCCAGGGCTTGGCGCAGGTGTTGTAGCAGTCTCATATTATCTAGTTAGGCGCAGGCAATCAGTACCCATCGCGATGATGATGTGGGCAAACTTGTCCCCCCGCTTCGTGAGCCATTGGGCGCCATTTTGAATTTCAGCACAAGTCGGGAAAACCTCGGGATTGTGTTGGCTGGCACGGAAGTAATCCGTGCAGGGCCGGAAATCGCCGGAATGATCGCCACGGAGGTCTGAGCAAAGAGGGGTAATCTGAGTAGAGAAGCCAACTCTGGATCAACAAGATTAAGCAGAATTGATCAACCAAGCAACTGTTTTTACTGCGTTTTACGTCTGTTTTTACCGATTCTATGGCGCGGTTGAAGATCTGAGCACGCCAGTCGACAGATTGACACAGTGCGGGAATCATCTTAGAACATTGAATTCACTCGACTCGACGAGTGCCCCTACGCTCCACGAGATCTTTCATATTTATCCACAAACTTAGCTGTTAACTACGCTTCATGCTCTCCGAATATCTTCGCGTTCCAAAAGCGATCCTGTCAGGCCTGTTAATAGCTGGAGTGTCTAAGAAGTCTTGGCGCACAGCAAAGACTGAGCGCAAAACCGGACGCTCACAAAATAAGTACAGAGCTATCCATTCCTCCGGGTAGAGCCCCCGAAGGTAGGAAAAAAAATCAGGATTTCACGTAAGACCTGGGGAAAACAGCCGCCCAACCATAATTTGGACAATTCACTCAACTGTGAAGTCTGTTGACTAGGCTCGGTCGGTACTGATGTTGAAACTGTCAGGGTCACCAGTTGCAAGCCAGAGTGAAGAGGGTAGGTAGTAGATTGTGGGAGCACTGAACTCTGACCTTCTCTAAAACAACTGCGCAGTTCTCCCTTTTTATACGCGAGCGCAGCGTAGTCAGGCCGCGCGGCCACAGTAAGCTTAGAAGTCAAGTCTGACCACACAGTGGGGCCGGCGGCCGGCGGCCCTCACAACCCTGATAGAAACTGATGAAACACGGCCCTCGGCCCGCGTTCAATGAACCCGCCCCTATCCATATTTCATCATCCTGGGTTTTTTCGGTTCTTTATATTGGAAAACTTGGCCATCTCAAAATCACCATGGGCTGCTTGAGGGCTGGAAAGCACTTGAGGGGCGCAAGGAGAGGAGTTCTAAGCTGAGATCACTGACACAACTCTCCGCAAGCTCCCCCTCCCCGCTTGGCAGGCTGTCGTCATAAATCTAAAGTTTAGATTACTTAGATTAGCTCGTAAAAGAGCCAATTAACTTAATAATATTGCCCCAGGGCTTTAGCTGGTCATACCGGTTGGATCGTATCAGCGGAATAAGCCAGCTCCGCCAGAAACGGTAATATAAATTCAATACTAACTACGAGCTTGGGAATCTCTATCCTAAGTGATAAGATGGCTTCATCAACTGTTATCCTGACGCGAAAGTATACTGAAAAACAAGCGCACCCGACACCTTAAGTTATAAAGGTCGCTAAAGTATAATATTACGAATCCGAGCCCGATACGACATAAACTTAAACATTCCTAAAAGCTAACCATCTAACGGTAATAATCGGGTGGAACAAGAAAATAGTTCTTACGTGGCGAGGGAAACTAACCGTTATATGTAATAGACTGGTCCTAAAACTTGACCCATCCCTGCAAATGTAGTCATAGCAACTATAGCCGGGACAAGTTTTTGACCCACTTCGGCTCAGGCGGCCCTCAGTGCGGCTCACCCCTAGCTCAGGATTTGCGACTAATACGGACTCGGGCAGAAAAAATTGTCGGGTGAGACTATAAAGGTAGGTAGCTTGTCATCAGTTCAACCAGAATTCCAAGGTGTATAGGGGGTAACAGGTAATGGTCACCTGCAAAAATTGAGCGTGAGGACAGTGCACTCATCAAGAGAGGCAACGAGCCCGACCTGCTCGACGTTAGTCCGTTTATCCTCGAGGCCGGATTTGGGTGGACCTAAACCGGGTATAAAGTCATGCTGGCTTGCTCAACTTTTGGGCCAAAACACTGACAAACCACAATACCTACCTTACCTACCTCTGAGACACTCCTTTCATACCTACTCACCATCCCCAAAAGTCAAGATGGTCAAGTACGCCCCTGTCTGGACCTCTTTCCTCCTCCTCGGAACCTGGACCGCCCTTAGCATCCAGGTTTCCTTCGAAGAGACCGTGAGGGCCGATGTGCCGCAACTTGTGTACAAACGGGGCGACAGCAGCCCTGACTGGATCGGGTCACTGGACGACTTTCTCCCCAAGGTCCGCTCATACGCGTAAGGTTTCCATTTTCATCTCCCCTTTCCCCCAATGAGTCAGCCAAACTGCAGTCTAACCAGTACTCTCGGCAGCTTCGAGGTAGCCAAAACCATAGTAGGACAGTCCCACACGAAGACGCTTCAATGCGGCCCGCTCCGAGAAGACCTCAACCCAAACGGTATCTTCCACTCACGGTACTTTGTCACTGGCTTGATTCACGTGCATCACCGCACCGAAACCAGGCATGACAGTTCTTGGAAGAACGTCCTCGGCGTGAGGATCACCGGGACCCTCCTTCATTGGCAGAACGGCGATGATGTTGCTCTGAAGGTTGCGCAGCTGGCGGGGATTGAACTAGACAAGGACATGATTTGGGCTGCGCAGGGGCTCTGCGATGGCCATACTGGACATGCCGGCAGTGGGCCCAATCACGGCGACTGCCTATGTGCGGAGAAGGGGAACTGAGCCGTTTAGGAATTTACCGGCAGTTGAACTCGCTGGTTGAGCTTGGACGGACATGAACTTCGAGTTGGAATGGTTTCTTTCGGGATCGCACTCATCTTCATTCTGCGTGCTGGCTCCATAGGTGCTTGTCGTTGTTTTTCGTCATGTCCTCCATCACTTGAATTACCAGACTCCCTCATACACCCCAAACGCAAAGCCCCTGAAACATTCCAACCCCATCCCCTCTCATTTGAACACCTCACGGAACAAGACACCTGCAAACCTCAACCACCCTCGGATACAATTTCATCCATTCCAGATCAAGAGCCGGACACGCAGCAGGCTCCCATTGATTCCGACGATGGATCCCCCCTGTGCCCCCCAATCCAATTGTCGGACCAGGTTCTTTCGGACCCGGCGCTGCAGCTAGTGTAATCGCCCTCGGCCGAGTGACAGTTTTTGTGATCTTCTCCGTGAAGATGGTGATTGTCGTGGCGGTCGTGGCGGGTCTGTTCGATACAGCGTGGTCAGAATTTCTCGAGGTGGTTGTGGGGTTGGTTACCGCAAAGCAAAAGGAAGATAACTGACCCGGACTCAAACGCTGTGACGTCTATTGTGGATGTCACCGTGACGGTAATAACAGGAATAACGTCCGGAGCTCGGGGGCGGATGGCGACGGACTGCTGATGCGCGGCGAAGTTCGCGGCGCAGAAGTTGGAGATTTCGGCCTCCAGTGCAGGTAGGCAGTATGTTGGGACGGGGTTGCTGCAGCTGATGTAGTCAAACATTAACGGGCGCACGCACTGGTTGATGGGGCCGTGGCTGATATCTGCGTCTGTGAGGAAATGAAAGGCAGCTGAGGGCATCGGCCCTGCGGCGAGGAGGGTGAACCAAACTGGTGCTCGCATTTTTCAGGTTCGTCTGACAAGGGATGACGTGACGCAGGGATGTAAGCTGGAGCGAGGGACAGAAAATTGCGCTCCGGCAGTCTTTCGGCATGGTGGGTTTGGTGTGGACATTCAGGGTTCGGCTCGGGCTATGGCTCGGGCCGCCGAGCCACCACTCGTGTCACATGGGAGATGATGAGGTGCGCCCCGAACTTAGAATCATCCTTCTCGGCTTGCGATGGCAAAATGTCGATAGTAACACTTGTCGTTTCAAACCCCCACCCTGAAGATCGTGGTGTCATATCCAAGTTTCCACTGAATCTCGTCAAGAAGCGTCTGTTGAATCCAAGTCCAACCATCTATGAATCCGCGCCCTCATCCCCCTCCGCCTCCGACTCAGAGTCAGACTCCGACTCAGAGGACGTGTCGGTACTCGAATCTTCACCATCTTCCTTGTTTTCCGCCGTCTCGTCCTTCGCCGTCTCGTCTAGCCCCGGGTACTCGACCCCTTTGCCCTCAAATTCGTGGCCCGCCGGCATGTGTAGCTCGTCCCGGTATGGATAGCATTTGAAACAAAAGGAGGTATATGTGCACGTTTTACATACGTACTCAATCCCGAAGATGTCCTGTGTGTTTTATCAGTACAGTCAGTACTGCTTCGTTCATTGCTGACATCCGTCTGAAGCATGAAAGGAGCCACGAGACTGAAACTTACGGATAGACATGCATCGCAGCACACGCTATCATGGGTCGTCGCCACCTTGGACTCATCATCATCCGAGGGGTCCTCGCCCTTTAGTAACTCCACCTTCTCGGCCTGCGCCCCGTGATACCGTGCAATCTTCAGCGGCGTCCACTTGCGGCCATCTGCTGTCGTCGCCACGACGCTCTTGTCCGCCCCGTGCTCCAGCAATATCTTGATCACACTCGCCAACTCGCTCACTGGCCGCTCTATATCCCATCCTGTAGGGCCCCGGGCCGCCCAGCACAGCGCTGTCCACCCGTCTCTATCCTTGGCATCGATTCCCCCATCCAATGACTTCATTGCTAAAATCTTCTCCGTGACGTCCACGCGCCCTGACTGCGCAGCCCACATCAATGGTGTCCGCCCGTTGACATCGCGTGCAGCAATGTCACCCCCCGCGTCGACCACTTTCTGCAGGATATTGGCGCTGTAGTAGGCCGCAAGGTGTGCGGGCGTGCGTCCAGTGTGGTCTTTGACGTCGATTCGTGCGCCTTTTTCGCGCAGCAAGTCGAAAATAGCTGGTCCGGACGATAACGCTGCCGCATTAAGCGCATAGCCAAGTTTGCCGGAATGGGCATTGATATCAGCACCGTGGTCAATAAGGTACCGCACAATTTCGGAGCACTGGTCAAGGGGGTCCGTGTCATCGTGGTCCTGGTGCAGACAGGTCGCTATCAGGGGTGAACTGGCCATACCGGATGAGGGAAGATTGACGTCGACGGTGGCGCTGTCATTCTCGACGAGGAGTTTGACCATTTCGAGGTTGGAGTTTTGAGCCGCACGATGCAGTGGCCCGCCATAGTAGGGGGACACGATATTAGGGTCGGCGCCGTGCCGTAGCAGAAATTTGACCTTGTCTGGAGTATTAGAAGAGGCGAAGTTCGAAAGCGGCGTGTACCCCTCTTTGTCCTGGATGTTGACGTTGGCACCGATGTTGACGAGACGCGTGATGTTGGGAAGATCTACGTCGGCGAGGTGGAGTGCCGTCCGGCCCTCTTTGTCAGTCTGGTTGAGGTCAAGTCGCGCGAGGAACTCGAGCAGTGCGGCGATCTTCTCCGTTGATTCGACGCTGGACTTGGCTGCAAAGTGGAGGATCGGAATGCCATCCTCGGCGAGGTGCCGGAGGTTGGCGCCAGCCTCAGCGAGGAGCCGGACCGCAGCAGCGTAGCCCTCGGCCGCCGCGCATGTCAGTGCCGTCCAGCCGTGACTGGTCCCCTCTTGGTCGAACTGGTCTTCGAGGGCGACGTTATGCTCAAGAATCAGCTTGAGACTCTCCAGGTTGTCCTTAAACCATGCTGCGAACATGAGGGAAGTGAAACCGCTGGAGTTGCCGAGGCTTGGGTTGGCGCCACCCTCAAGAAGAGCGCGCACGGTTTCGGGTTGGGGTATGGCGTTGTAAATTGGAGGGACGCCGTCGTTCGCTATTTGGTTGACTTTGGCGCCACGAGCTATGAGGAGTTTGACCAACGCAAGCTGTTGTTTGAGCACTGCATGGTATAGCAGGCCCCTGCCATCCGAATCTAGAATGTGAATGTCGGCTACGTGGTCCAAGACCAGCTCGAAGAAGTGGTCGATGTTTGACCAACCCAGGAGTCTGACAATGGTGGTCACTCCATCCGGGTCCTTAGCGTTGACGTTGACACCATTTTCAAGCAGGAGTTCGAGGATTCTTTGTCGAGGCTCCTCTTTGTCTTCGCCAACGTACATGGGGAGCTGGACGATGAGAGGTGGCGTGATCAGAGGACTATTCGGATCTGCGCCTGCCTCCAGTAAGATATGACAAATCTTCACATGGCTTTTGATGGCCGCATGGCGCAGAGCTGTTCCCTCGTCCGTAGGTCCATCGAGGTTGACCTCCGCCCCGTTTTCGACCAGAATCTTGAGGCACTTCTCAAAGCCATTATCGGCCGCCACTACAAGTGGAGTCCACCTATCCACAGTAGAATCGGTCTTCAGGCCCATATTAGGATCCGCCCCCAACTTTAGTAGCTCTTTCACTGTTCCGTAGTGCCCGTACAAGGACGGGAAGTAGAGCGGGGTGAGGCTTCTTTCATCCTTGGCCTCCAAGTCCGATTTTCCCTCCTGCACTAGTATCCTCGAGATTTCTACGCTTCCGAGAAGCGCAGCGAGATGAAGAGGCGTCCGGTTGTATCGAGAGCGAAAGGCGACATCGGCACCGTGGCGAAGAAGGGCGCGCGTTGTTGCGGTGTGGAAGTTGCGCGCAGCTTGACATAAAGGTGATAGCCTCACAACGCCCAGCCAAGGAACATCCGGATCAGGTGAAACTCCGAGTTGGAGCAGCCTTTCGGCGGCACGATCTAACCCCAACCAAGATGCTCTGTAGATCAAACTCGGCGGCCAAGCCACACTATCCGGGTCATCGCTCTTGGAGGATATGTGGTGAATAAGATCGAGCATCAACTGTTCTTCCCCGGAGGCACCCGCCGCGACTAATGCGTCCAGCAGCGTTGCCTCGGGAAACTTGTGTTTAAGCAGCCGCCTCACAGTCTGAGACTGCCCTTTTGAGGCCGCCTCCAGCAGCCCACGAGACAGGTCTTGGGCGTCACGAGGTTTCACGACCTCGTATAGCCCCAGGCCGGCGAAGATGGGAAATGGACTGTCTAGAGCCACCTTACTTCTGGTGACAGGGTTTGACAAAGCCCAGTGACCACGCGCCCAGTCCTGTCCGAGAGGTGACGACGAAAATTGCGCGGCCAACTTCGTTTGTTCAGCCGAGGAGGAATGCAGAAAGTGATGAGTCCACGCCTGGAGGACGTAGGAACACAAGTTTCCACGATCGGTGAAAATGCGCGCTCCTGATGTCTCTGGGTCGCGGCACGTGCCATCGATTATGTCGCGGACGCCGGGTCTCGACAAGTAGTCGAGAGATAGGCGCGCAATATCGTAATGTGCAGTGTCGGCAATGTTGTCCCACAGATACCGCGTTAGCGACTCCTTTTCTCCTTCTTTATCACTGAAGCTCCCCTTGCCCATCAGGATGTTGCGAAGCCGGGGATGCGATATCCTCACCTCATTTTGGTCTACCTCGACGATGCCGGCAAACCAAAGCTGGATCTTCCGGATGAGATCTTCAAGCATTGAGAGAGGCGGGGAAGCTAAGCCTTTGTCCAGGTCCGAGCCGAGATATAGGGCTGTTCCCAGCTCCCAGACGGTCAGCGGCCGCACCGTGTACAGGAGCCAGGAAAAGACCACACGGAGTGATGCGGCTTCTCCAGGAATCCTCCGGACCAGGTGATCGAGTAGTGAGGCAAAAGCCCGATCGTCCCACTGCCCATTTTGCATGAGCTCTAGAGGCTCAAAGAGCTTGCGGATAGAGAGACTATGGGGCCACTCTGGCTGTGCCCGAGCCTGCTCAAAGATAACCTGTCGGGCTAGAGGGTCGATCTCGGCAATCTCGCTCAACTCTTTCCGCGCCAGGCCACCCTGCAGAAGAAGTTCTGGACGAGCCTGTGTCAGGCGCCGAAGGTTCTCCTCCAAGTTGGGGCCACTACTTGGCAAATTCGACGAGGCCGAGAGGTCCAACGTTGTGAGAGCCGTGTCGCCTAGTTCGCCTAGAAGCACGCCAGGCTTGTGGCTAGTGACGACGACTTTCCATTGACCCTCGCTGGCGGCAGCTAGGTACTTGAACTTGTCGAGGAAGGCCTTCCTTGACCCCTTGGTGCATTCGTCAAAGTAGTTGATGACGTAGATGGCCTGCTCGAACTGGTCGTTGAAGCGAAACCGCTCGAGCCAGTATATCAGATCGGCCTCGGTCCAGCCCCTCTCGAAGTCCAGCTGATTGGAAAATGAACGGGTCCAGACTTCGTTGTGCGGGAACTGACAAATGATCTGCGTGAGGAATGTCGAGGCCATATCCCGAATGGAGTCGCGTCGAACATCCCACTGATCAAAGGAGAAATACAGAACGATGGTACTCTCTTCAGCCTTGCGCTCGTCTAGAGCGTAGAAAACCTGCTCAGCAGCTTCTCGCACGCCATGAGAGCCATGGATGTAAAGGATTTGCGGGCCTGGGAGGTCAAGCCAAGTCTTGTACGCGGATGTTTCGGTGGCTGGCGCGTTGCGATCTTCAGCGGAACGGAAGGGGACGATGGGAGACGCTCTAGACAAAAGCTTGCGCTCAAACATCGCGATTTCGTCGTCATATGCGATGTCCAAGACGGAGTTCAGTTCGCCTAGGTACTGAGTGATCTTGCTCGCATCCGAGCCTGCTAAGACGAATCGTTTCTCGAAAGGAACACCGAGAGTTCCGCCATAACTGTCAAAGGCCTGGTTGATCCCCTCCTGAGCATCATCCTCGACACCACTAGGCGGCGGGCCAGCGTGGAGGCTAACAAGTCTGGAGCGGAGGGTGGCCTTGGAGTCCACAAACAGCCCGTTAACTTCGGTGACAGCCGCCGCGAGCCCGGCTATAGAGGACGCAGATGGTGTGAATATCGGCGTGTTTCTACCGGACGACGAGAATAGAAAGCGACACAGGCGGTCTTCCATGTCAAATTGACTGGTACTTCGGTGAGGGCAGTCGGCGAATACCAAGACGCGGCTCATATCCGTGATATCAGACCATGAACTGGGGTCGAGGGAAGCTGCTACCAGAGCATCCTTGACTATGATGCCACCAAGATCGAAGGAGATGAAGGTGACTAGACGTTTCTGTTTCCATGTTAGCGGAGTCTCGACACTGAACGAGGGCTGACCAACACGCATGGAGTCTTTTCTCAGGGCCGAGACGCCACGCAAAAGCTGCAGGGCGCAAGTCCGGATGGCTTCCCTGCACCTAGGACCAGAGAATAGATGCTGGGCGGTGTATTCAAATTTTAGAATACGATTACTGTACCCTGTATCTTTGACATACGCCGAAGCCCAAGAGCTGGAAGCGGAACCGGGGCCGGCCTCCGCTCCGTCCTCCCAGCTGCCATAGACTCCAGGCACAATCACATAGCTTTTTAGTGAGTGCATCGTTAGCCTCATACCATTTCGGGGGATGATAGTATCAGAGCGGTGCGCCAATAATTGGTACTCACTCAAAAGAGGCGGGGGATCCTGAGTCTTCACCGGGCACATCGACAAGTTCGGATAGGTCGGGCCAGGATAAATGCACTCCTTCAGACTCGAGGAGGCGATGTTTCTTGTCGCTCTCTGCGTCGGTAGTCGAGGACTTGTCCGGGTTGTCCCCCAGTATCTGCTCTGCCTCGGTTGCTTCATGATCCACTTCCTCGGCTCTTGGTGAGTTTGCTTCGGGAACTGGAGAACCAGTTCTCGAGCTTAAAGGCGATGACTCGGATGACGCCGATTCTGAGCCCGACATGATGCGATGTCGTTTCTTTACTTTTCTTCTTCAACACTGTCTAGGTAAGGTATTGACTGCGAAAGTTGACCTCCCAGTGCAGAGCGTGGTGATTGCGGGGGCAAGGGGGCGTGGAGAAGTCAAGGAGGATCGATGTCCGACCGCCGCAGGATGCAGGGAACCAAAACGAGACAAAAAGGCCGCGCACTGTGTCCAATCCTGCAGCTCCGGCATTTAGCGCTCGCTGCGCACCCGGTCGCTGTGTCTGCTTCGCCAAAGACCAATAAGGTTACCGTATGCTGCGGGTGTAAACGATAGTGGCGTCCTAGGATACTAAATCCGGAAACATACTCCACAGCTGCGCACTCCCGTGTCTGAGATGTGGGTGAAAAGCGGTCTTTATAATCGATCGCCTTGGGGGGGCGATAAATCTCGTTGGTTGGGCAGCAATTGCTGCCCACCTTACGTCCGTATCAACACGTTATCCAAACAGCTGCCCAGTGCCAATAATCCGTATCAATTGACGACCATGGACTCGAAAGAGATGAGCAGCGACGAAGGGCGAAACCAGTTTGTCGAAAGCGTCAAGGTTGGGGCCGACAGTGAGGACGATGACGAGGAGCTGGGCGAGGCGTCGGTGGTGGTGGGACTGGAGAAGATGGGCGAACAGGGCAGTGGCTACCACACCCTCAATGACCCCCAGAGGCCGTACCAGCGGGAGACGGCAGTAGACCGTCATGGCGTCGTCGAGATCCAGTGCAGGTCGCGCGAGATCGTGCACGGAACGCTGTCGTCGCCACCGCCAGACCCCGACGCGGATGACGCGGACGCATACGCGACGTTGCTCGTGTACGACATCCACTTCAACGCGCGCAAGGCGTCACGTCGCATCACGTCGGCCACAGTGGAGTTTGAGTTTCGCAGCAGCGAGGCCGGCGCGAGGGACCCTACGGTGTACAGGGTCGGGCCACTGGGCCGGGTGAGCGTGTTGCCGACCCAGCAGGGCGAGACGATGACCGTGGGCGGTGAGCTGAGCGTGTCGGCGCCGGAGATGGTCGCCAATTTGGGCGTGACCGGCAAGATCGAGAAGACGGTGAGCCGGACGACCAACGACGAAGCGCGAGTGACGGGGTCAGTGTGGAGCGACGACTATGGCCGTCCCGTCATTGCGCGCTGGGTGCTCGCCGAGAATCGGTCAATCAAGTCGGGCGTGCCGAGCTTCCTGCGGTGCGCGATCGTGCTGGCCCGCCCGGAGGACAATCTCTTCGAGTGTCGAGTGACCATCCGAGCCGAGTCGGACTGGAAGTCGTCGGTGGAGCGTCTGCTCGGCTCTACGCCCCGCGACGACCCTATCCTGTTTGATCCTGCCCTGAAGCCCACCAACAAACTGCGGAAAGCCGGCTACGACACCGACAACCTTGGCGCCCTGGATCTTACAGCCGAATTCGTCGACATCCGCTTCAGCACCGCCTTTACACCGGGAAAGCAGCTCTTGGATTGATGACAGCTAGAATGGGCAGTCGTTGATGGGTGACCTCTCTCCTTGTGCCAGAAACCAATCAAAACTTCGAGATGCCAAGAAACTCGGGTGATGACCCAACCCCTGCACAGATTCTCCAGTGCGTCCCACCGACCCTTCCGTGATTGGTTGCCCCTCAGTTCCCCGCCCCATCCTACACAGTAAGATGCAGTTCGCTCCTTCCTTGCACTGTGCTTCACCCTCAGCTCGAGGCAGGTCAGCCACTTTCCGATGAAACATAACGCTTGACGATTATTAAGGCACCACCTTCCCCTCTCCGCTGGGCACAGCCAGGTGCCAGCCGCAGCACCCGAAAATGACGAGCAAGCATCCCTTTCTGTAACCGCAAGTAATAACACGGGAACGGTTCCTTCCAACTTCCATTCCCTTCGAACCGACTGGGGTGGCAGACAACCATGAGCTCGGACGGAGAAGGTGCACGGGAGAGGGAGAATCAATTCGCGGAGGACGAAGCTGACGGCGATGGATACACATCTTCGTCCTCGGACGACGATGACAACTTGAATGTCACCGAAAAGGTCAAAAGGCCAAGGGTCTCGGTCGAGAAGCTGCTCAAGACGGTTCTGCAGGAGATTGCCAACGGAACGCGGGACCTGACGCGCAGCAACCACCTCGCAGCGCTCAAGAGCAAAGAGGTCCACGACTTGGCGGCGGACACCGGCACCAAAGGCCTGCCAACAGCCCTGCACATGTTGCTGGACGAGAGGGGGCCCGACCTGCCCGAAGTGGGCGACGAGCAGATGAAACCCTTGGTAGCCGCACTGATCCAGCACCCCAACAACCTGCTAGCCAAAGGCGACCGCGAGGGGAAGACGCCGCTCTACCTCGCCATCGACAATAAGCGAGAGAAGATGCTGGAGTGGATCGTCGAAGCACACCCCAACATCAACACGGTCCTCCAGAAGCCCAGCAACAAACAGCTGTACCTGCACATGGCCATCAAGAAGAAGCTCAAGTACTTCCGGCAGCTGGTGCAACAGGCCGACGGCAAAACGCTGGCGCTCAAGGATGCCAAGGGCAACACGATCCTGCATCTGGCAGTCGAGTGGAAACGGTGCCGCCGAGATCAGCTGTCTCTAATTGAGGAGATCGTGACCAAGAGCGACGACGAGGTCCAGGCCACGCCAAACGGGGACTTCAACCGCGCCGGCAATTCGCCCTACCTGCATCACAAGAAGACGGTTGAGGAGGCAGCTCGGGAGGCGGCCGAGGCGCAGAAAGCCGCCGCTGCCGCCGTTGCTGAAAGACCACCAGGCCGCGACAGGGGCGACGGCACAAAAATCACCGGTGACGGTCCCGCCCCGAACGCGAACAAGACCGCCGCCCGGCCACCCTCTCCCAGGCGGGCGCCGCCCAGCGGACTGTTCCCCCACAGCGCCGGTGGCGGCGGCATGGGTCCGCAGCCCGGCCCGGACGTCTCAGCGAAGCCGCGTCCGGCAATCCAGCCTAACAGCCGTGCCAAATATGGGGGGGGCGTGGCGTTGACGCTACCAGTGGAATCGATCAGAACGGGGGCGGCCTTGGCCGATGCAGATCCCGACGCGACGCGGACGCCGCTGACGGCGGAGTCCAAATCCAAGTCTTTGGCGGCCAGCAGCAGCAAGTCGTCCAAGGTCTCCGAAACCGTGGTGCGGGCGGTGGAAAGGTTCCTCAAGCTGCACTATCTGCGGGCACGCAGTGACGCGGCTTGTCTGGATATTCTGTACGGAAAGGACAAGGTGTCGGATCTCGAGCTGTACCTGGACCTTGGTGGGCGCAGCAGCATGACACAACACGGCTTCCGGTCGCTGGCCAAGCAGCTCCGGTTTGAGGATGCGCTACAGTACGTGGCCATCCCCAAGCTCCGCATTGAGGCACCCGGCAGTACCGATACGGTGGCAGGCACCAACAGCCGAAGACCAGCGCGGGATCAGTCATACAAGGAAGGCACCGGCCGGCGCGACCTCGTGCAAGTGTTTAGCACATTACGGCAGAGCGGGGTGCGGACGATCCTCAAGGTCGTGGTGGACGACTCGCTTGCGCCGCCCCACACGGACGAGGCCATCGAGGAGGCACTGAAGGGGATGGATGTTGAGGTGTGGGACTGGAAGAAAACGGACCTGAGCACCGAGGTAATCTACGTCGCCTCGCCGCGGGTGCGGGAAGTGCACCTCTACTGGAGCGGAAATAACGCTGTACTTCGTGGCTGGAGCGAGGAAGGCGGGCTCAAGCGACTGAGTGAGCTCACTATAGTTCATTTGCACGTCCAACGGGTTTGTGGCCCCTCTCATCCCCCAACCAAAGAGTTTCCACTGACGGTAAACAGGGCATCGAGTCCGTCAAGCGAACACAGCAATATATCAAAGACTTTGGAGAGCGCGTCAAGCGGCTTGGCTTTAAGCACGAACTGCAGCTCGTTATTGACGAAGGGCCCGCGTTCCCTCGACGGATCACGAGCGGTGGCGGTGCGGGGACTCGCGGGGTCGGGCAGAGTGGTGGAACCGGCAAGGATGAACAGACCAGCAAGCACGCGTGGATCGACTGCATGAAGCGATTCCGCGGGCTCCTGCTCAACGCGGAACAGTCGAGTGCCGAATATCAACAGGTCTCCCAGGGTATCGAGGAGCCCATCCGGGTGGCCCTCATCGATGACGGCGTCGACGGCATGGATTGGGACTACCCACTCCTGGGCGGGCGAACCTTTTATCCACGCAACGAGGCCGAGCACCTCAACCACCCGTACTACGCCTCGGCTACGGGCCACGGGACGGCTATGGCCAAGTTGATCAACTTCATGTGTCCGCGTGCGCAGCTGTACGTACTACGGCTCGAGGACCATCCGTCTGAGGGTGGAGTGCGACAGATCACCGCCAAAAGTGCGGCTCAGGTAACTTTGTCCTTTCGTTTTCGGAAACCCGCTTATCATCCCCCCCTCCCTCCCTCCGTTCTCAAAGCTAACTCTAGCCCCCAGGCTATCGCGGCAGCCGTCAAGAAGGGCGTACACATTATATCCATGTCATGGACGATCGACCCACCCGAGGACGAGGAGTGCCGGCGAGATCTAGAAAAGGCTATCTCAGACGCCGATAAGGCTAACATTCTCATGTTTTGCTCGGCGGCCGACCAGGGCGCCAAGCAGACCGACACCTACCCATCTCGAGCCACACAGCGCATCTTTACCATTGGCGCGGCCGGGCCATCGGGCGAGACCAACGCATGGGTCGGCAACCCGGACAAGGTCGACTTCACATTCCCCGGCGATCGCGTCGAATTGATGGACTCGACCCCCAACAACACGACCCGCGAAGTTTCCGGATCGTCAGCGGCCACAGCGCTGGCCACCGGCTTCTGCGCGCTTGTTCTCTACTGCGTCCAAGTGCGGCTGTCGCAAGTGCCCGAGCACGAGAAACCCCAGGTACGGCGCGAGTTTGCCGCGCTTAAGCGACACGAGGAGATGACCAAGGCATTTAGGACGAGTATTGGCACGAGTCCCGAGAGCAAGTACAAGTTTATCACTGTCTGGGAGGTTTTTGGGACCGCCACAAACGAGCGCGACCGCTACGAGGATCCGGACCGGCTAATCGAGTTGATATCAAGGATTGGCCAGAGGGTGTGTATGCGGTTGGCGGTGTGAACACTTTATCTATTCTCTGACTTCCGCTTCATAAGCTCGTAGCGGAACCTCTCGTTCGTGAGCATCCCCGGTTTCTTGCCGGTCTCGGGTTTGTAGATTTGTGTGAAGTTGCAGGACGTGAGGAGGTGGTAGTTGGGATTGGATTGCCATCAATTTTTCAAGCCTGTTGAAGATTGTAATAGATGGTTGAGAAGTGGGTGTGGGCACTATAAGGCTTTATACCTGGGCCAGAGGAGGCCGTCTCACGCACTACATTGCGTCACTCGCTGTTCTGTTCGTTAGTGATACCTGAGGTGAAGGAGCGGATGAGAGCGTAAGCCCGAATAATAGTAGGTGTTTCTAAGTCAGGGGGGTTGAGTGACGTTATCTGAACCATCACCATCGTCAGGGCTATTAGTACCTGACTCAGCAGTCTGGTCTTTCAGCAAGAATCTGAGGATCCTTCGAAGTGTTTGCAGGTCTTGTTATGCAACCATCTGCAAGCAATCATCCGCGATTTGGCACGGTTTATATGCTCTTAAACTCGGCTGGCCCGGCCGCCTGCTTTCCGATCTCGCCTCGCTTCCGGCTCAGTTCTTGTCGAGTAGCATCATAGTTTGTCGGCTAGTGATCCTGGTCAACGCAAATTGAACTAATACCATGCCTCGGCAAGCTCACAAACGGACAACAGAATGGCCAGGTCTCGAAAAGAGATATGTCAGATAACGTAGAATCGAATCTTCAGGGGGGTAGTTAACACTGCGAAGGGCATGCAGCAGGGAACTCTCGCGAATGAAGCAATAGTGGGGGTTGAGTGGGTGATGAAGCTGGTGCCCAAGGTCCCCTATTTCGGCGTGTTTGCCACTGTACACCATAACCCTTGCGGAGAGCCTTTGACACTCATCAGCATCCGCCGCCCTCTCGTGACCTCCCAATATAATCCAAATCACAGTCAGCACTGAACCGCACATCTCCAAAACTCATCCAGATCATTCGGTACCATTAACATACCCAAACCTTCACCCTGATACCCAATCGTCACCCCGTTCAATGCAAATAGAACTCGGTCGCTCCCGAATTCACAAGAACCACCCGCTGCCTCCCATTCGCATCCGCCTCCTCCCCCAAAGCCACCGATTGACCCGTCTCAGCCGACTGCAACCAACAATACCCCGTCGTGGTCATTAGCCCCCCGTACGAGCCCGTCCATAGCACGTAAGCCGTCGGCGGCAAAACAAACGCATTCCCTGCGCTCCCTTCCTCCTTGACCGCGCACACCTTTGTCCCCCCCTCTGCCAACCTATCCACATGCAAGTACGTCCCATACGCCTTGCTCTTGATGACCACCTTCTTCTTCTCAACCACTTTCACCGTCGCATCGCTCACCGAGCCGGGCATTCCCACAATCTCCCACTTCTGCGCCGGAGTGCCTGACAAGCCCGCCTGATACACCTCCGTGCCTGTCTCTGAAGCCACGATAACCGCCTGGGACTCCCTGCTTCGAAGCACCGGTCCTTCTCCCAGCGTCGGGGGCAGTTCGTCCAACAACTGATACGCCCCCGCCCGAACTATTCTTAGCTGTTTCCTCACAATAGCCACCTGCCCAGTCACACTAGGATCCGAGGGTTTCTTCGCAGCCGTGTTGACCAGGTCCTCCATTCTTTTCACCAGGGGGAGGATCTTCCCGTTCACGTTCGCAGGACTAAAGACCGTCTCCGCCAGCGAGCGGATCGCCTCCCGCAGCTTGGCGGCGGCCGCGGCTTCATCGAGAACAAGGCGGGCAGCGACACCGCTGGTGCCGGTGGCGAAGATCTGGCCGTCCTGGAGGATCTGGTCGATGCCCGAGGGAATGAACTTGAGGCGGACGTTGCCAGCGGCGACGGTGGGGTTCTGCACGGTGACCGCGTCGTTGTAGAGGTACGTGTTTTTTGTATTGAGGGCGTAGCCGTCAAAGTGCTTGAGCAGGATCTCGAGCGAGAAGTAGCGCAGAAAGTTGTCCATATCGATGGCTTGGCTAGCGGACGGGAACGTGTTTCCAAGCGCTTTGGTTATGTCGAGCACCGCGGCGGCGCGCAAGTCGGCGAGGCCACTGAAGGGGCCGCCCTCGAAGCTGATGCCCTTGAGGGGGCCCATGTGCTGGCTGCCTTCGACGAGGTCCTCGCTGTGCTCGATTTCGTAGAGGTTACCCTGAGTATTGCCGAAATTGCACTCGAGGAAGGCCTTCTTCATGGGCTCGAGGTTGATATAGGCGCCGTAATCCTGGCCGTTGACGATGACTTTGGCGAAGTTGCAGCGTGGGTAGGGTAGGCCGGCCTGTCGGAAGATGTCGTAGCCGATGGTCTGGTGGACATAGCTGCCGTCCTGCTTGTTGTTATTAAGCGTGAGGTGCTTGAGGCCCAGGCTTCTCTCAACTGCCTTCTCTTGGCCATTGGTCCCCCTGGTAAAGTCGAGGCGGAATGATGGTTTTACGTAACTGAAAGAGCCCGCAAATGATTTCTTGATGATGCCGACTTTGGTAAACTTCAAGGGCGTTGGGGGGAACTTGGTGCCCTGGATGGCGACAAATATGGCGTCCTTCCAATCGTATCGACCGACTTTCTCCGTCTCGTTCGGTTTGGGCCGGAACTCTCTGAAACCAAACTCGCCCTTTGGCTGCGCCGCTAAGAGCGCCGCCCATTCGTCGGGGGCCATCGTCACACTGACGGTAACGACATTGCCAATGTCGTACAGCTTCTCAAGGAGTGTTTGCTTGTTGTGCGGCATGATGAGCGTCGGGAAACTTATTCAAGGGTCTAGTTGGGAGTGAAGCTTCGAGCAGTGCTGTGATTCCGGATGGGGAGGAAAGATGTGAAATTATTAACACAAGACAGAGCGAGCCCCGCAGCCTTATACCCAGGGATTGGAGACCTCGTCCGGCGTATCCAACCGCTTGCCTGTTCACCCATCCATCAAACTCGACGTCGAAGTGCGAGACTAACAGTGCAACCGCCAATATGATCTCCTGCTTTGCAAAAAATCGACTTGGGCAAATCGATACTCCTCCACCCGCATCGACGTTAGCATCATTGCAGTCATAGCATTGTCATCGTGGGTAGGATACTTGTCGTAGATTATAGAACTTGTTAAAGATAATTTAGACGACTAGGTAGTGGGTACCTGCAGTTTGAATTAAAAATTATCCCTTAATTTTAATTTTTACAACATAACTAGCCTAAAACTGCAACCCTCCCCTCATCTCCCTTTTCAATCCTCTTCCACTCCCATTAAGGTTATACAGAACTAAGCCTAGGTCCTCTATTAGGTCTCTATTTACAGTTTTATAATTTATTAAAATAGACAAATCTCACTGTTAATTTAAAATAATACTAAAGTGAATAACTTTACTTTTATTCATTTATTTATAAAAAGTCTTATATTTTAAATTATTATTAACTAACTTTAAAAATGTGTAAGAACAGAATAGTAAAGAGAGATGAGGATACACGGAAAGGATGATGGTTTTAATTAAAGTAAGTTACCTTCTTAGCATTTTAATGCCTAATTGTTATCGAGTGGGTATCTTTAATAGCTTGTGCCTTAGATACGACTTCTCCTACTGGGAAAAAAAACTTTTAAGCTGCGAATTGTCGTTTCCTCCTATGCCGACAACAACAGCAACACCCCACGCAACCCCCAAACGCAGCAATAAGATGAGCAATCCTGCCAAACAATCATGTCAGTCAACTCAAGAAGCAACCATCCAAAACACCCGAAGGACAAATAACGAAAAGAGGAGGCAGAAAACCTTACCCAACAGCCAAAGCCAACAACCCAATCAACCCCCCCTCCCCCTCCCAAACCCACCCCAGCTCCTCGGACGAATACCCATTCCGGTCCACCCACTCGATCGCCAACGGCGTGCACACACCCAGGATGCCCACGGTCGTGTCGAACACAATCGCCCACGCCCACACCCGGTAGGTGCCATAGCGATGTACTGCCGAGGTAATCACTGCCAAGGGATCAATGACCAGCGCGACGGCGACGGTGGCGACAGCGAGGGCGTAGCGGTCGGCTGGGAAGGGGTTTCCGATGGCGGAGAGGGCGCCGTGCCATTTGGACAGGAAGCGGAGCGTGATGGCCAGCACGACGATGTCGAAGACTGTGAAGACTGTGCGGGAGGTGAGGGTGAACCAGCGGGGGTAGAGGAGTTCGGGGTCGTGGTTTGGAGGGGCGGATGAGGCAGGGGCGGAGACCTCGAAGGTTGCTCGCGGGTGAGGTCGGGGGGCGGTGTGGACGCCTGGTGTTGGTGCGGTGGTGGGTTTTGGGAGTGTATGGCGCATCTCGTTTCCCACGTGTTGTTGTGGATTTTCCATGGCCGACGATAAGTGTGAGGATAGAGAAAAGAAGTAAGAATGGCGAAGCGGGGTGGGACGTGTTGGAGACTTATGGATGATGCCTGCCAGTGGCGTGGTCTCGTATTGTGCGTTGGATCCTATGGCTTCGCCACACTTTTAGAATACTGGCCGCCAATGGGGTGGACGCCGTTCCTGCTACGCCGCTGGGTAATGAAGATACCATGCGCACCGCAACGGGAGGTGTGGGTATGGTCTTGGCGTTTGTGTTAGAACTCTAGCACCACTGCACCTTATTTGCTCTCTTGCAGGTTTTTTACAGTTTTCTTTTAGGAGTTTCTTTCTTGGAGGTTGAAAAGTTAGCAATGGCTGAGGGTATAGAAGTACAGACTAGCCACCAATATGTGCAGACGGTATCAGGTATAGGAAACTACTCCCTGCAATACACGTGGCGATTCAGGCTGAATGCCCACACCTGTCACGGCATCATGTGTCTCTGCGGCGAAGAAAATAAGGACTCATCTGCCTCGTATCATGACTCTGATGAAGCAGACGGTCAATTGTAAACATGGCAAAGCCTCAAGGCACGCTTCGCCAACATGCTAGGACGGCCCTCGTCGTGTGTTTGCCGCTATCGTCACCATTCTTAGTGCTTTTATCTTTGGTTTTATGGTTGGTCGCAGCCAGATAGTCAACCATGGCGCATTCTGCAGTTCTGTCCCTAAGGATATACACCTCCTAGGATGACGCCTGGTAGTATGACAAGGGTAACATTCATAGTCCCCATGAAGATACCTAATGATATTCCAATTCCCCACTAGGTACGAAGATGTAGGCATTGGCAATTCTTGCCTTTCTCTGGGTCAGAGTAGCATATCAAGCCCCGCGATACGCCCTATTTTTTTTAGCTAGTTCTTGATTGCATCAGGTTGGCTCGCTGACGGCCTGAGTCAGATGGGATGGCCAGGAACAGGGCTTCACGCAGCGCTTCACGGATCCTCCTCGCCGACTACCCAAACATGCCACCACCAAAGGCCATCAGTCCCGGAAACACTCTTTCTCAAACACAACAGGGGGGCGGCGCCGATGGAGCGGGTGCCGTGACGGCGGGTGGTCGGGTTTGAGATATGTGATGGACCCATAGCCAGTTGATGCTGTGTCGGGCCGGGGCGGTGGGGGCAGGACATAGGGAAGAGTGGGTCTGTTATTTTCTTGGAACTCGGGTAATGAAGAGGATTTGTTTGGGAAAGGAGGGAAACATTTCGCCACAAGGCGATATACGGAGGACAAAGGGGGCAGCTATTATCAAACAGGAGGTAAACGTAACATCAAGAGGGAATTCGGGTCTAAATTCTAGGACCATCCACACTCACACCTTAAGATGAATATACCTAAACTCCCCCTTTGCCACCGTCCTCCTCCCATACCCCTCGTCCTTCCCCCAATTATACTCCTCCACCTCCACCTTCCCGCCACTCACCCCTGTCACCCACGCAACATGCCCCTTCTTCTCGCTGCTCTGCGCAACCGCCCCCGCAACCGGCCTATCATCCACCTTCACCCCCGCCTTCTTCGCCGCCTCATCCCAGCCCTTCGCATCCCCCCAGTGCACCCCCTTATAATAGTTCCCAAACTCCACCCCCAACCGCTCATTAACCCGCCACGCCACAAAGCTCGTGCACT
>Ga0247758_1000296_pt1 | contig 43682 bp, 31 predicted proteins | sample UWRJL156409C4_FD_180950 | JGI IMG/M metagenome (GOLD analysis project Ga0247758, IMG submission 180950) | Plant litter microbial communities from Arlington Agricultural Research Station in Wisconsin, United States - UWRJ-L156-409C-4 | ecosystem: Environmental > Terrestrial > Plant litter >...
CCGGGGTTCGTCGCCGTCGGACATCTCGATCTCAGCGGCCTATTCAAATACTCCCCCGCCAAATCCACCCAGCTCACATTTCCCCCACCCCCCGGGATAACCCACGTCCCAAGATACTGGTCCCTATGGCTGCTCGTATCCGAGGTAGGACACTGAGAGAGCGCCTGGGAGGTCGTAAAGACTTGGACCTTGCCGCTGCCGGTGACGCCCGAGGGAGCGTTGAATTCGAGCCAGCAGTATTTGAATTGGGTGGTGGGGAAGCGGAATGTCAGGAGGGTGCTGAGGGGGTGTGGGTCGGAAGACTTTTTGTACACGCGTGCGCTTGGGGTGGTGCAGACGTTGGGGAGGGGGGGCCAGCCGCCGAAGCCGTCGTGGACGCCGACGGGGAAGGGTTGGGACTCGGAGGGGGCGGTGTTGGTGTTGGAGAGGGGGTGTTCAAGTTGGTCGATGGGGAACTGCTCAGGGGGTACTCGGAAGTGGGGAGTGGCGGCGGTGGTTGCCGCGAGGAGGAGAGGGAGGAGACGGGAGAGCATCGTGGCTGTGGTTTTTGGGGGGGTTGTGACGCTGGGTTGTAGCGTGAAAAGTTTGGCACGGTTGTGTGACAGATGGGGTCGTCGAGCCATTTGAGTTGACAAGCAGAAGCCCAGCTGCCTTATATAGAGCTCGGGTGCGGGGAAACAGCTTCGGCCAGGACGCTGGCGTGAGGATCGAGCGATGCTTCCCGCGGTTCAGCTCAAAGGAGCGTAACACAACATGGCGTGGCGCCTGCGGGAGATGCCGCCCCGAGCCGTGCAGCTCAAAAGACGAATAGTAAGGCTGGATGCGAGGGTCAGATAGGTCCGAAACCATACGTAATGAGGGGTTCCAACCGTTCAACCTGGTTTAATGGTCGAACACGACGGGGACCCATAGTCAGACCACCTGCACTTTCCTGCCTCCGGGCCCGCTTTCCATTGGTTGAGGCAGGGGCGGTTCCCTGCACTCCAACTCAACACATCCTTGAGTGCGAGAATGGAGCGACATAAAATCTACGCCGCTTTGCGCAGCCGGCGGAAATGCGCGTAATGAAAACCCGAGTCGGATCGCGGGTAGAAGGTGCTAGGTAGCAGTCGAGAGTGGGCGCGCTGTGTCAGAAACTCTCATAACTGGGAATGGAGCAAGAATTCAAGGCGTCAGGTGCCACCCAGATACAGCCTGGTAATCTGCGACGAATCCGGGCATAGAAAATTTCCATATAATCACAGAGTACGGCGCTGAGGCGTCCAGAATTAGAAGTCTGCATCGCTATATTGCGCAGCCCCGGCTCTAACAAATATAACTCCACTAACTTCCGTAATCCAATGCAGCTCACCGTTTATGCTTACTTATAACTTCTGTTTCTTCACTGTCTCTCATGTGACAATTTTTGTAGTAGTTCCCCTTCGCCCCACATACACTTGAAATAAAGTGGCGGCTACCAAGGGATTCATTTTTTGAAAATAATCCACTTTGAAAATAGCTTTAGAACATAGCTTCACGCAACATGATGTTCCGATCCGAGTTTGCGCGATTCTGCGGTAAAGAACACTGGCAGGTGCGGTACTACGTTGTGCACCCAGGCCGAGGGTTATTCGATATCTGAGTCACGCCACTAAAATATCGATCCCTCTTCACAGCAATTTTAGTCGTACCCGAGTTGGCATGCTAAACTCCCAGTCTTCTTTACGAAGATGTAAACCGTCGATCCATCAATCCCTTGTATTTGCAGTTTTAGCCTCCAAGACCGATTGTCTACCGAGTCAAAAGCCGCGGCAATGACATTCGTGACAATTCCCTTCCCCCGCGACCGCGACTTCGTCAACCGCGGAGACATTCCTGACCGGATCGACAAGCTATATTCTGAATCAGTTGCCCGAGTGGCTCTCATCAACCCCGGCGGCGTCGGCAAGCCACAAATGACCGCCGAGTATGCCCCCCCCGGGCCCGCTGTAGGACAGCCTGACATGGATGTTTAGGGTCATGCCAGCTCGCAGGTGTTGCTGAAATCGCTTCATGACGATCGCCGACGCCCGTCCATAAAATCGCTAGAATGTGCCCACCAATATCACATAGCTGGCGGACGATTAGTTATACGACGACCGGAACCGCAGATAGATCATGATCTCAACAACGCTGGTAACCGCAAGGTATTCTACTGCCGTGCGGCGACTACAGCGCGCGACGGGCGGCCACTCAAGACACACCTACCACCGTCAAAACGGATCGATTATCGCCTAGATACGGGACAAGCGCGCGGGTCCAAGGGGCGGCAGCAGTATCATCGAAATGCCCCGCAAGGATACAGTTGAAGTATGGGTGACCCTTTTGCATGCAGAAGGTCTATGTTGACTATTGCAAGGTACATAATACGGAGACGATGTTTAGCAAAGAAGGCGGGGCCTGGGGCCAACTACCCAGATACGCTGGCCCCAACATGGCGTTGACGTACGGGAAGTAGGGGCTGTGCCCAGACGTAGCAACGCGTCTTTGCCACGAAGCATCTCGGTAGGCTGCGATGTGTAGCCGCTGCTGGTAGTTGGGAGTACTGTATTGTACTTACGTACTGTATAGTAGAATGCGTTCGGTGTTTTGCGTTATATGTATTGTAATGAGAACTTAGCAGAGAGCTCTCCATAGATTCTGTCACCACGAGAAGGAGTCCATTATTATACATCTATCGGGGGTCATCATCTTGTCATCGGCTGATCACCTTGCATTGTCGAGCCGCGGAACTGTCAGTTGCCGAAGGCGGCTCCGCTGAGCTACAATCGCTTATCTCGATCGCTTATATTATCTTTGTGCGCCTGTGTGAATCCTTGTGCCTCTGGCGCACTGTCCCTCGCCACTAAAACTCGCCCCCGCAACGTGTGAGAAACTCTGCCTCGCGACCCTCATCACCAAAACTCGCTGCCGCAACGTGTGAGAAACTTTGGTTCGCACTCGCTTGTCAGAGCACCCACAAAACGGCAGCGAGCAAAACAATCAGTGAGTATTCCTCTCCTCCTTCCAATCTCTCCTCCATCACACCATTCCCAACATTCCATAACCAGCAACCATTCTTCCCGGATGATGGCTGCGCGCGCTTCTTCTCCCGTCACCATGGCTTCGCTCGCGTCTGAGTCCGAGTCCGACTCTTGCATTGACATTGTTTCAGTTGACGGCTACTCGATCGACGAGATCGTCCAGCACATTGTCGACGCCCACCGCAACGGCACCGAGTCGATCCTCAGCCTGCGATGGCCGGCCGACGCTCCGTGGGACTTATACACACGTATTAACGAGAAGCTGGTCGAGCTCAACCAGATCGAGATCCGGCGGTTCGAGTACGACTACAAGTCCGACATCGCTTACATCGATATTATGAAAGAAACAAGCTTCCATTTCCAGATGTTAGTGGGCACGCATAACTACGCCGAAATCAGTTTGGCGAGCTTTGTGGCCACGATTCCCGACGACGCGCTTCGCCAGCGCATCGTGCGCGAGATTCTCGACTTCGGCACGGCTAGTATCGAAAAGGAAGCGAAGATCCTCAAGCAAGGTGGCTTTGCCTTCGGCTCCGTTAAGAACAAGCTTCCTTCGCTGGTGGGCGAGGCCTCGTAGAGCCAGCCTCGCAGCCACGTGGAGAGAAAGGTTGTTCAGTACATCAAGTGCGCTGAGGGAGACATCCAGGCCGCCATCGTCCTCGACGCGCAGTATCCAAAGGCAAACCGGGCTAAGGTCGCCTTGCGCGTCGCGGACGGCAGCGCTGCTGGCGCTTGGGTTCGCTATTTCGACACCATCTACGACGAAAAGCTCGTCGAGCAGCCCCCAAAGCTGGTTTCTTCTCCATGCCAGCTCAGATCACGTCCCCCCCGGAGCCCTGCTGCCCCCACCCGATCCCATGCCACCGCCGTTTGAGGGACCGGCAGGGATAACCGAGGCTTTGTGCGCTGCTATCCTGAGCAAAACCAATGTAACGGCTGGCATTGAGTTTGGCCAGTACATGGCATGCACGGTGGCCGAGGCGCTTGCCAATGGGGAACGGCTGGCAGACTATCTCAACTCTACGGTACCGCCGGGGGAGGAAGACCCAAACCTGTACGATGCAGCCACCTCGTGATATCTGACAGCACTAACAAGGCTCGTCACTAGGATTCCCGAGCGCTGGGCAAAGGCCTTTCATCCAAAGTCGATTGGGCAGCACGCGATGGCAGAGGCAGTTCGTGATACCACGAGGTCGGGTACCAGCAATTACTTGCCCCGTATTCTGCTTATATTCAGGGGAACCGATGCGCAGTGGGCTGCGTTGAGATTGGAGGTGTCAAGTCTGGGCGGACATGAGCCGCTGTTTATCACCAGCACGACAGGCCTCGACATCAAAGGCCTCGTTAGTTACATGGTTCTCGCCAAAGCGAGAGAGCTCACCACGAGCCCTTTGCGGGAAGCACTGGGTCTGAGGGGCTTCTCAATCGACCCCAGTGCACACATCACGGCGCCTGACAATGCGTGGCTGGACGAGGAGTCTGGAGACGATGGGCTGGATGACGAAGTCGAGGAGCCTCAGCGGCGGGCCGGACAGGGCAACGCACGGCGGCCGCGGCGCAGCGCTATTTCACGCCCCGTTTCTGCGCGCCAGCCACGACCGCGGCAAGTGACCGGGTCAGACTTGGAGCTCCAGTTTGGCATTTGGACTGAGGAGGAGTATCCGCGTCAACTCGCCCAACTGTCCAACCCGCCCCGGTCCCAAAACGCCCTTTACTCCATGTACAAGGGCTACGTGCAAGACCCTCAGGCTGGATCTGATGTCCACATCTACATTATTGACGGGCCGGCCTATCCAGACCACGAGGTGAGCCATATCCTTCTCTTACCTAGTTGATCATCGACTGTTTTCCTGGATTGCATCCCAGACGTTGTTCTGGGGGACAGTACTGACGTTGAATGGTGCAACGCCCTAGGACTTTGCAGGAAGACTCCAACCTGGCTATACGCCCCGTTTCACCGTCCCGGCGGAAGGTCGCATTCGTGACCACGGCACATGCGTGGCCAGCCTAGCAGGAAGCGAAGCGTTTGGAGTGACGAAGAGCGGGGAGAACATTATTTCGGTTGGTTTGGGGGGCTCCAATAAATTCGAACTAATTGCCTCCATCCTCTTCGACGCGCTGCTTTGGATTGTCGACCACGTACGCCAGCGTGAGAAGCAGGGCAAGGCCGTCATCAATTTCTCGGCGGGTAAGAGCCCCCATTTTCCATGTCCCACCAAGCAAATCCTGTGCATCAACTTACTGAGCCGATAAAATCAGTAATCAGCCGAGCCTCGTGGGCTGATCGGGAGATGCTTCAGCTAAAAAACAGGAACCCGTCCTATTTTCACAGGTTTGACAGCTTTGATCCCTGGTTCCACTTTATGCCCATCCTGAAGGAGCATGGCATCGTGGTGTCCACGGCAGTTGGAAACGATGGACGCCGAGACAAGCCGCCAGTTTGGATTGATATTGATTCGCCACAGCGATATGCGCTTCGTGGTGTTCCCGGTCGCCACGGCGGTGATGGGGGCGCGAGTGATACCATGATTGTGGTTGGCGCCGTGGACAAGTTCGCCAAGGGCATCGCCGATTGGCAAAATCACTACACCGACATCATCACAGTGTACGCGCCCGGCGAGGGGATAGCATGTGCTTATGGCAATGAAAACATGAGAACGGAGAACAACGAGGGGACATCGTATGGGACGGGGCTCGTGAGTGGGTTGGTAGCCACGTTTCTGGGTCGAGATGACTTTTTATCTACCCTTCCCGCTGGCCACCCTCCCGGGGCCGTCGCCGTAGCCATGAAGACATGGGTCAAGCAGGTTGCCGAGTACCACGGAAGTTCGGCAGTGCCCCTCATCGGCACTCACAATTACGTGCTCTGTCCGGACGACGAGACGACCAAGCCTGGACGCGAGAGTCCCACTGATGACCCAGACGACCCAGGCTGGGAGAATGACCCAGATCGAGACGAGCCCTTACCTGATGAAACACTCGGCCTCAAGACCCCAGTCAGGATCGGCGGAGTTCTGCAAGCGATCCCCAACTCTGTGAGCGCCTCCCTTCCCTCGGGTGTTAAGATGAATCATCGGGAGGGAAGCTAACTGGGCTTTTGCATAACCATTCTTCAGCTCCGTCGTTGTTTCGGAACCAAGGCCGACGCCCAATACTATGGCACCTACAAATCTCAGGGCTGCTACCAGTGGACCAGCTCCACGCCTTTTGCTTCCCTTGACCTCCGCGTTACCCGAGATGGAGGAGACTACACCACCATCCTGTGTGCAAACTATTGCTGGGGCAAACACGCTCGCTATATGGGCATCCGGGGACTTGAAGCATTGTCACATGTGTAAGTGCTCGTTCGCCCCTACTCTGGTTCTCGTGTCTTTGAGGACAAATCACGAATGACTGTTCGTCGGCTTACTATCTGTGCGTTTCTTACTTATGTAGGTTCCACTGCTACTGCGGCACCGACCTTGTCGGAGCAGTGGAAGTCCACCCTTCTCAATGCAATTGGACGTGCCTGGAGGGCAACGTCTGCGGCGGCGAGCACGCCGTGACCGTATACGACTCGGGGCCAGGCGGTCCGAATCATGCCATTGTCGAAGAAGTTCCGGGCTGGCAACACTCGGGCTGCTATACCGACGCGTCTGACCGCACGCTTGGCAGCCAGCAGCCCACCAGCACAGAGATGACGGCCTCCCGGTGCGCCTCGCTTTGCGGGGGCTCGATGTATTTTGGCGTAGAGAACGGGAACGAGTGTTTCATGACCCTAAAATCGACGAACACCAATGCTTATAGTCACGTGACTCTTCGTCACGTTTGATCAGCCTAGATCAGCTCCGGCTCAGCTTCGGCTAATATCTGCCCATTGAACAGCACAGCCTTCTGAGAAGGTGCAGTTTTAGCCGAAGGGCCTAAAATGGGTCCCCGTGTAAGTAAAGGGCCCAGAATTGGGACATTTGCATCCGCCACCCAGAACTTCATGGACAATTCGTCCAGGCCTTCCGCTTGGTAATGCTTATCCTGTCCGGAGGACAATTTGTTGTCCTGTCCGGAGGACAATTTGTTGTAAGGGTGGTCCAAAAAAAAATTACTATGGGAAATTCAGTCAAAACTGATAAGGAAATTCAACTCGACCTAGGACTGGTCGGCTCATTATCAAAAGTGGGTCTGCTCGGGCCCTTCCGCTCGGGCCCCTACTCGGGCCCCAAATCACGTGATATTATATGTTTTCAGATACGTCACGTGACCAGGATTCCAAATCTGAAGTCAGATTCAGGGTTAGGGTTATGGTTCACGAGTTATTAGCGTTTGAAAAAATTAAACAAATGGGTATTCGGAAATAAAAACAAGGCTAAATCGAATCAAAAGAAGGCGGTTTTATATGTAGATTCTTACCTAGAATTCAGAACTGGAATTCGTTTTACTATAAAGCTTATAATAAGAAAGATATGACTGCTTAAAGTCTAATAATAATACTTAGTTAAATAATAACTGGTTATTAAGTAATATAATAAGTTCTATTACTTGCGTTTATTATATAACTTGTTACGTAGAATCCAGAACTGGAATCAGTTTTACCATACTGCTTAAATTGGGAAAGATATTAATGTTTAAAGTTAGATAATAATAGTTATTATAATAATAACCTGTTAATAAGTAGCATAATAAGAAGTAATAATTACGTTTCCTGTACAATTTATTACATAGAATACAGAGCTGGAACTCTTGTTACTATACGGCTTATAATAATAAAGATATGACTGTTGAAACTAAAATAATAATAATAACATTAACATAAACTTAAATATCTCTCTGGTTTTAATAGCTATTTCAAATCGGGCTTTAGATTAAGAATTACAGTTAAAATCTACGTATAATACTACCTTTTTCTATATTATAAACTAAAATAATAACTGTGAAAGTCATGATTTTTTCACTTTAAACCTTAATATCTCCCGTTACTTAACCCTAACCCTGAAAAAAAATGTGAAAATCGGATTCTACATCATGTGATGCATATTAAAACGTATCATTTGATTATGTAAGCTTATAATTAATAATTATTAAATTATTACTCTAATTCACCTAGTTAAGTTAAAAAAAACCATTAGTTTTTCACAGATAGAAATAGAAATAGTATAGTGGTAAATAGCATAATATTAATTAAAGAGGTTTCCAGTTCGAATTGCATTTGTGAAAGTGAAAAAAAAACTGTAAATTGTAAATTGTAAACTAAAAAATGTAAACCCTGTAGAATAAAGCTTGTTAGCCCTGTAGAATCAAGCTTGTAAACCCTGTAGAATAAAGCCTGTAAACTTTATAAAAGAAAGCCTGTAAACTGTATAAAATAAAGTCTTTAAATCTTAAAAAATAAAGCTTTAAAAAGTAGGATTTATTTTTAATTTTTTTTATCTCTTTAAATAGATGTATTGGCCTCCGGACAGGTTTCTATTGCTTTATTCGCTGCACTTATTTAAATAAGCTTAATACCCCACGCTAAAATTGCCAGGAGCGAAAGTGAGGAATGGAGCGCCCTGTAGCGTAGCGAAGGGCCGTCGCGGAATAACAAACTGTGACGACCCTGCAGGCCGTCACTTGGGCCGGGGTGGCCCGACGAATCCCCCGTAGAAGGAACAGTGCGGGAAGACGGTGCACACCGTCCAGGCGCACTGGGCCAGGGGTGTAAAGACCCGAAGCCCCTATAACCAGTAAGAAAGCGCTTGGTGGTCCACAGGGACTGACAACACTAAGCACCATTCAGTTGACTGCTTAGCCGTAACTGCGTAGTGCACCACTAAGCACAACGGACCAAGCAAGGTACGAAGTACCTCTTAGTCAGTTAATATAGATAGCTATAGTTATGCCCATAACCACTATAAGGGACTTTAGTTCCTTACACTAGTATTTAATTATTTATTTATATCCTACTGTTCAGACTTACCTTTATACATTATAGTGACAATAACTTACAGTGACATTAAACCCCCGTTTAAAAGTGCTAACTTAATAAGCCGTCTTTAGAACGCCCCTTACCTGTTAACGTCCTACTATACATTCTGTCTTAACCCGCACTAATCCTCTTAAAGCCTGTATTAGGTGCAGGTTATAATATAATACTAGCGTCCCAGTTCTAAACGCTATTTGTTAAATTCCCAGACACCACCTCTCTCCCACTAATATGTTAACCTTTAAAAAAGGTAAAGAGATTAAGGAGGCGTAAGCTTAGCCTTAGCTCCCTATTATTAATAAGTTAGCCGCACGCCTTAAAGACTTAAACCTCAACTAGTAAAGACTGGTTAAGGAACTTAATAAAGCCTTCCCTAGAGATATTAAAAGCCGTATTAGTCTTATTAAGAAACTCTAAACCTAACTTAACGTTATTAAACTAGAAAATAATAACCTTAGGGGCTTATAGAAAAAATAAGTAAAGCTCCCCCTACCGTCACGTTTTAAGGGAGACTTTACGTAATTAAAGTCCTAAATAACCTAGCTCTAAAGCTATATCACTTATTACAATAAACAGTTCTTTAAAAAAGAAGGAAAGGTCAGGTTCACCAGAGCCCTATTAGATAAAGTAACCACTTACTAATATAAACCTTATATAAAGATAATTAATAACCTCTTTATAAACAGAGCACGTAAAAAGGCCCCTAAGACCTAAGCCCTTTTTAACGATTTTAACGTTTTCATTAACTAACTCCAGACTAAGTTTAAGGAGCTAGACACTCTAAAACAGGCTAAATAACACCTTATAACCCTAAGGCAAACGTCCTTAATCTTTAAGTTCTCTACCCGCTTTAAGTTAAAAGTAGTAAAGATTAAGCTTAATTAAAAAGCCCTAGTAATACTATTTTAAAGCGGATTAAAGGAACATATCACTAAAGACCTTTATTAAAAGGATTAACCGGATCGTCTTCAGGAGTTAATTAAAATGGCTATTAAGGCTAATAACTAATATTATAATCACTATTATCAGAAGAGCTTTTAAAAGGAACAGACCCCCCACCAGCTAAGTAAGCCTAAAAAGGGGAACCAGTCAACTATAACAGGTTACCACCCCAGATTAATAAATATTAATATAGTGAATTATTAAAATTAACCTAACTGTAACAAACTTTAATAATAACAGCAGTAAAAACAGTTTAAGGACTTATCACAGGTTTAATACTTTAACTGTAATAAGAAAGGACATATAGTACAGTAATACCTATTATTAAAGTAAGTTAGCTAAAAACCCGTTTTAAAAGGAGGGAAACATATTAAGTTTAACTTAAGAGATGTTTATATTAAGATAGTAAGTAACGAAAAAGATTATACTTAAATAGATAAGTGTAACTTAGGAAACGAGGAAGAGGAGGAAAAACCCCAGGATATAACGTACCTAGTCTTTAAAGGTGTCCTAGAGAATTCAGCTATAAAAGTGTAAGTTATAATAAACTGACTCCTAAGTGGAAACTTAAAACTATTAAAAGTGTAGGTTATAAAAGACTAACTTTAAAAAGAGATGTTCCAGTTAACTATTACAGGCTTTAAGAACCTTACCCTATAAGTCCAGGAATTAAGGAAGTTTAAAAAGGACCCTGATTTAGAAATTACTAAGATGGTGGAGGGAGTTAAAGAACTAGCCCTCCAGGCCATTTAAATAGTAAAATAAGCCTTAAAAGGTGAAAGAGAATAAATTAAGAGAATTAAACTAAAGAAATGGAAGTTCTTTTTAATAATACCCCTTAAAACTTTTAAACACTTTAAGCACATTAAGTGGATTAACACCCTTACCTTTTTAAAAGAAGGACAACTTAAATAACTACCCTGTATTAAAGTTAATGTGCCTTAAACTAATACCTTAAGGGTCCCCTGAGAAGGTATAAAGCAAACACACTAACAGAGGGTCTAAGAGTTAAAGGAAAAACATTAAAAGCTAGTAAACGAAATAAAGGACTTATAAATTAAAGGTTTTATTATAACGTTTAAAGATAAAGCTGTGGAAATTAAGTTATAACTTTATAACAGAGTTCGCTTTATTAACTAACTTAAACACTAACTTATTAAGGAAGGCTATTTTATAAAAGAATAAGCCGGGTTATTACTACCTAAGTTTTAAGAAGAGGTTTAGGAGAAGTAACGTATATAAAGGTAAGTGGAAGAAGAAAAGAAATAAGGTACCACTTTACCTATTCCATACTTTATAACTACAGCACCTGTAATTAATATTAACCACCCCAGTTATAAGGACATACTGTGGATTAATTATATATATAACAATTACACTTTTAATTAGCATTATGGACTTAAGGCTCTTTATAACCACTTCCCCAGTGTATAAAGATAAGACTACACTATTATAAGGGTAAAGTTAAAACTAGCCTATTATTAAGTCTCCTATTCCCTAATAAGAGAGTTTAATAATAAGTGAAAAGTCACCGTAGTTAACTAAACCCCTACTACATGCTGGCAAGGAGAGGTACTTAATAACTACCTAGTTATAATATACTTACTACACCTTAACAGGAAGGTTAAAGAGTGGTAAAAGTAAAAAAAGTACTAACGGATTTAAAAGTAAAAGGATATTATTATAATCTAATCCTATAAAGCGTATTATTAACTTATTAAGGACTTTAAAAATATCGTACCGTTTAAAGTTAACTAGGCGTTAAGGTGTGAGAACCTAAGAAAGGTTAATTACCAGGTTTATTAAAGCTGCCTGTTTTTCCAAAAGGAATTAAGAAAAGGTTACAGACCCTTTAAAAGGGCCGGAAACCAGTAATTTACTAATTAGTAAAAACCTTAAGAAGAAGGAGAGGCACTTAAAGGTTAGGCCGGATAAGACTTTAAAGATAAACGGTTACTATAACTTAAATATTAAAAGAATATAAGCATTATTCCGTTAATGTTAATATAACAGACGGAAAAGGGAGGCCATTTAAGGTAAAAGCAGTAATTAATAGCGGGAGTGCTTCTAACCTAATACACCCCTTACTAGTTAATTAAAGGAAACTCCTTAATAAAGAATATAAAAAGGCTATTCCTATTTAAAATAGAGAAGGAGGCCTATACTAGTATAATAATAGTAAAGTCACCTACCACTTACCACTCTTAATTAAAGTGGACAGGGATAAATAATAAATAAACTTTAACATTACACTAGTTATAAGTTATAATATAATCCTAAATCTACCCTAGCTGGAAAAGTATAACCTTATAATTAACTAAAGGAGTAGCCACCTCACCTTTAGTAAATCCCCTAATTATAATTATTATTTAAAGGAAGTTAAGAAGACATTAAACCACTTTAAAGATACATAAAGCACTTAAAAGCACGCTAAACCCTTAAAACTAAATACAGTTTAAATTAGGTTTATTAAGACGGTTAAAGGATTAAAAGGTCTACTATATTACCTAAATGACAATTTAGAAGGTAAAAAGAAGTTAAAGGCTAATTTATAAATAAGCGAAGAAGTTAACTTATCTAAGGTACTTATTAAATATAGGAAGTTTACCCTATTTTAAAAAAAGATACCATAATTACCAGACTATAAGCTATAGGATTATAAAATTAAGTTAAAGCCAGGAGTAAAGCTCCATAGTTTCCAGCCTTACCACTTAAACCCCTAACAGGTTAAAGCCCTAAAGGAGTACGTCGATGAAAATCTAAAGAACGGATTTATTATGGAATCCCAGTCCCCAGTAGGGTACCTAATACTGTTCGTCTTAAAAAAGGGAGACGGTAAATTATATATAGTTATTAACTATTAAACGTTAAATAAAGATATAATTAAGAATTACTACCTATTACCACTTATTACAGAAATGTAAAAACAGATTATTAAAGTAAATTAATTCTCCAGCCTTAATTTCCCTATAAGGTTTAACTATATTAAAGTAAAGGAAAAGGATAAGTATAAAACGGCTTTTCAGACTCGTAACAGGTATTATTAATATTACGTTATGTTAATAAGATTAATAAACGCCCTTATAACCTTTTAAGGCCTTATTAACAGTGTTATTTACCCCTTTTTTAACAAATTTATCTTTATATATTTAAACGACGTTTTAATTTACTTTAAAACTTTAAAAGAACATTAAAAACACATATGACAGGTTTTAATAACTTTTAAAAAGGTAAAGCTAATAGTAAACCTAAAGAAGAGCCATTTCCACGTTTAGGAATTAAATTATTTAAGGTTTAAAGTAACTCTTAAAAGGCTTAAAATATAACTAAAGAAGATAAAGGTAATTAGGGATTAACCCACTTTAAAGAACTAGAAAGAATTATAAGCCTTTATCAGCTTTATAAACTTTTATTACTGTTTTATTAAGTACTTTACAAAAGTTATAAGATTACTTTATAAACTTATAAGTAAGGGAAAGCCGTTTAAATAGACTAATAGACAGTAAAAGGCGTTTAAAGGCCTTAAACACACCTTTATCATAACACTAATCCTGGCCCTCCCTAATTTCTTAAAGCCTTTTTAAGTCAAAACAGACTCCTTAAAATTCACAATTAGTAGAGAACTTAGTTAAGTCTAAAACGATAAGAAACGCCACCTAATTACCTTCTTATTAAAAGGAATCTACAACCTAGCCCTATAATATTTAATCTATAATAAGGAACTGATAGTAATTATTTAATACTTTACTAAGTGGGTACTGTATTTAAATGGTACGGAAGAACCAGTTTAAGTCTTTTTAGACTATAATAACCTCCAGTACTTCTTAATAAAGGAACTTAACCTACAGTAAACATAATAAGTAAAGTTAATAACCCTATTCCACTTCTAGATTTATCACGTTAAAGGAAAAGATAATAAGTAAGCTAATACTTTTAATTAAAAACAGGATTATAAAGATACTAATCCAGTTTTAATCCCTGTCATTATATTTAATAAAGTAAAGAATAGCACGTTAAAACATATATTATAAGTGTCAGATAACTAAATGTTAAAATAAACTATTAACATTTATATAAACTTATAAATAAAGTATAACAGTTATTAATAATAATAAGACTTTTAAGTAAGAAGGTTAATAAAAGGAACCTGTAAGCGTAAGTGCCCTTTAGGAGACTTTTTAAAATATAAGTAAAACTGTGGTAAAGAGTGCTTAAAGTATTTAAACTATAATAAAACCAGTTATTAATTAAAATAACTGTTAAAAGGTATAAATAGTACACCTAAATTAAAAGTAAGGCTTTAATATTAAGAGAAATTATATATTTATAACTTAAGTAAGTGAAAGGAGTATGTTTAGTAAGTTTATAAGTCTTAACTTAAAGGATATATAGGCCGGGTTAAAACCCTTACATAAGCTTAATAAATGTACACCTTCCCAGGAATGAAAAAGTTAATTAAAGAGGTGGTTAATAACTGTAATATCTGTTATTAAAAGCAGAACCAGCATTATAAGCCTTATAGGCTTTTTAAACCACTCCCTGTACTATAAACGTTATAAAGCTCCATCTCGCTTAACTTTATCATTAGGATTCCAGAGTCTAAGGACCCTGTTATAAAAGTCACCTATAACTAAATCCTTATAATAGTTAACAGATTAATAAAATAGGCTTATTTTTTACTAACTTTAAAGGATATAACTGTAAAGTAACTTACTTATATCTTTAAGAAAAAGGTAGTTTTACAACACCTCTGGCTAGATAATATTATTACGGATTAAAATAAGTTAATTATGTTAAAGTTCTAATAAAGATTAATATAAAGAATGGGTATTAAGAGTAAACTCTTAACAGCCTTCCACTTATAAATAGATAACTAGACGGAATAAGTTAATTAGATACTTATAACATATCTTTAAGTTTATATTAACTTTAAATAAGATAATTAACTTAAACTATTACTAACAGCACAGATAGCTTATAATATAATACTAGTTAAGTTAATAAGTATATTACCATTTTTCACTAATTACAGTAAGGAGCCTAAGCTTTGTTAAGGCCTACTTACCAGCACCCCTTAAACTGTAATTCACACAAATTAAATGTAAGAATTATATAACCACTTATAAGCTAAACTTAAGTTTACATGTAAATAAATAAAGAAGTTTACTAATAAATATTAAATTAAGTAACTAATGTTAAAAAAAGGACTTTACTATAATAATAAATAAGTTAAGGGATTAACTCTTTAGGAGAGGGACCACGTCTACCTTTTTTTACAAAACCTATATTTGAAATAACCTAATAAGAAGCTTAACTTTAAAAGATACAGACCGTTCTAGATTAAAAAAAAAATTACCACCTCTAATTATAAATTAGACCTACCTATTAGCATAAAGGTGCAGATTAAGGTTTTTCACATCTCACTTCTAAAACCCGCCTTAAAGGGAGTTCCTTTAAAAAAGAAGATTAAAATTAATATTAATAAAGATAAGTATAACGTTAAGGAAGTTATAGATTTATAAAAGGGAAAGAACACGTTTAAATATCTCGTTAAGTGGTTAAATTACAGCTTTAAAAGTAATTTGTGGGAACCAGTTAAAAATCTTAAGTACCTAAACCTAATTACAGAGTTCCATTAGAAGAATCCAGACCGATTAAAACTAATAATAAAAACTAGAAATAAGATAAGATCTAACATCTAAACTATTATACTAAAGAGTAAGACCACCGTGGGATTTAAAGCCTAAGAAGCGGCAGGAAACTCCTTAATAAGTATAGAAGGACATTTATCAGAACCCCCGGCTAAGGATTATAAGGACCTCAGACTTAATAAAGGAGGCTGGGTCTTTAGAACTCCTGGTAAGCACCGCACGGGAGTAAGTACTATTAAAAGGAAGAAGTCAGTAAAAAATAAAAATAAAAAAAGCAAAAAGTCACCCTAGGCCCTCCAGCTCTAAGGAGTAAGGACTTAAAGCGATAAGAAGACTCTTATGGAAGTTAAACCCACAACCCCCCACTTTAAGAAGTAAAAAAGCCATTTTCATTTATTAAAAAAGGAAAGAAAACTACAAACTAAGTCAAAAAGACACCATAAGCTATAACAACCCTTTAGGAGGAAAACCCGTAAGAAAAGAGTCCCAGTCCCAGGAAACCAGCTCCACCTAAACCAGGTCTATTACTTTTACCCACTCTTAAAAAGATAAAACCTCAGCCTCACAAGAAAACACCTTCATCACCTTTACTTTAATAACACACCACTGGGTTTCAACACACTACAGCTTCATAAGCAAGTTATAATACTTAATAACCACTTAATTATATAAGGTGTCCAACTCCTTTTTCTTATCTACCAAACCCTTAATAAACTCGTTAAAGTGACTAAATACGTCACATAAAGAAGGTATATTAGCGGATTAACACTTGCCGTAACTGTTAGACTACGCTGTAACTTAACACAGTAAGGACTTAGTTTAATAACGGGTACAGGGAGACATCTGTAAACTAAAAACGTTAAGAGATTCTGTAAGACAAATACGACGGTTATAAGGAGCCTTTTCCTGCTTTCTCTATCTTTTACACTTTTTAACACGGTTAGAAGATATAATAAAGGTAGGAAAGAAAGGAAACTAACTTAGCGATTCTTTATGGGAAAAGAATGTTAAAGAGGGGGAATCGTGTGATAACTTTACAGGCCGTCACTTAGGCCGGGGCGGCCTAATAAATCCCCCGTAGAAGGAACAGTGTGGGAAGATGGTACACACTATCTAGGTGCACTGGGCCAGGGGTGTAAAGACCTAAAGCCCCTATAACCAGTAAGAAAGCGCTTAATAGTCCACAGGGACTGATAACACTAAGCATTATTCAGTTAACTGCTTAGCCGTAACTGTATAGTGCACCACTAAGCATAACGGATTAAGTAAGGTACGAAATACCTCTCAGTCAGTTAGTATAGATAGCTATAATTATGCCCACAACCACCGTGAGGGACTCTGGTTCCTCACGCTAATATTTAATTATTCATTTATGTCCTACTGTTCAGACTCACCTCTGTGCATTATAGTGATAACGACCTACAGTGACATTAAACCCCCGTCTAGGAGTGCTAGCTTAACAAGCCGTCTTCGGAACGCCCCTTACCTGTTAGCGTCCTGCTATACGTTCTGTCTTAACCTGCACCAGTCCTCTCGAAGCCTGTGTCGGGTGCAGGTTGTAATACGAACGAAGCGATGCTAGTAATTTTAATCTAAAGGTTAAAGTAAAGTTAGTAAGGTTACGATAATAAGAAGTACTATTCTTTATAATGCGCTTTTACATACAGTTAATAAGTATCCTTACGTTATAAAAGAAGGAGTATCTTTATCCTAATTCTTTATAGAAAAAGAATATTAAAGAGGGGGAATTATATGATAACCTTATAAGCCGTCACTTAAGCCAGGGCAGTCTAACGAATTCCCTGTAAAAAGAATAGTATAAGAAGGCAGTATATACAGTATTACACATTAAGCCAGGGGTGTAAAGACTTAAAGCCCTTATAACTAATCAATATTTACTTAACTTTAACTAAGGTGCTGACTTATTAAGTGTCTATAAAGTTATTAAGTAAGAGGTGCTTAGCGATAAAGTGCTTAGTCCCTTATTAAGTAAAGTATTACTAAGTAGGTATAAGGTACCCTTTAATTAGTATAAATAAGTTATAATTATGCCTATAACCACCATAAGGGACTTTAGTTCCATACGCTAGTATTTAATAATTTATTTATATCTTACTACTTAGACTTACCTTTATACATTATAGTAATAACGACTTACAGTAATATTAAACCCCTGTCTAAGAGTACTAGCTTAATAAGCTGTCTTCAGGACACCCTTTACTTATTAGTGTCCTGCTATACGTTCTATCTTAACCCGCACTAGTCCTCTCAAGGCTTATGTCAGGTGCAGGTTATAATAATCTGTAATTTATTTATTTCTATTATTCTTTAGCTTTTCCCTTAAGGTAAATAAAATACGTTACGATTAAGTAGCTGTTAAGTAAACCTCCTTATTAGTAGGTAGTAAGAGTTTAGTTAACTACTGTAATCTTTCACTTACTACTATTATTAAATTCTTTTATTAGGGTGTAGGAAACTTAGTAATGTGTTACTTTTATTTCTACCTTAACGATAGTGTAATCTTATTTTTATACGCTGGGGAAATAATTATAAAGGGCTTTAAGCTTACTATACTGGTTAAAGGTACAGTTATTATATATATAGTTAATCTACAGTACGTCTTTATAATTAAGGTAATTAATGTAAACTGTAAGTATTACTATTAGTAAGTATGGAATAAAGGAAGTAATGTTTTACTTCTCTTCTTCACTTACTTATTTTTACGTACATTACTTCTCCTAAACTTTTTCTTAAAATTTAGGTAGTAGTAACTTTATTTATTCTTTTACAAAGTAGTCTTCCTTAATTAGCTGGTATTCGAATTAATTAGCAAAGCGGACTTTATTATGAAGTTATAATCTTATCTTTTGTTAAAATGCAAAAGGGGTCAAGGCATTAGAAAGCAGTGTGTGTTAAAGGTGATGGATTATTTCTATCTTCAAGAGCGGAAGCCGTGTTATTATAGCCGTGAGGGTGGCCAGTGCAGGAAGTGCATTAGCCACACTTGCTTCTGCGAAGCGAGGTTAGCTGGCTGAATACAAGGTTGGCAGTGGAGTCTGGCGTTCTTGGCTCTGCAGATCCACGGAGCCAGCCGCAGAGCGGCTGCGTGGATCTAGCCACACTATTCCAGCCACACTGGCTGGGTTAGGGTTGTGAAAACCCAACATCTTTACTACTTTATCCTTAGACGTTACTGTAAAGCCTTTAATTTGTAAGTCCTTTATTTCGTTTATTAGTGCTTAATGTTTTTCCTTTAGCTTTTAAACCCTTTATTGATGTATTTATTTTTTGTCTTCTTAGGGGACTTTCAGAGTACTAGTTTAAGGTATATTAGCCTTAATACGTAATAATTATTCAAGCTGTCCTTTTTCTAAAGAGGTAAAGGTACTAATTTACTTAATATACTTAAAGTGTTTAAAAGTTTTAAGGGGTATAGTAAAGAAGAACTTTTATTTTTCTAACTTAACTCTTTTAACTTACTCTTTTTTGCTTTCTAAGGTTTACTTTACTGTTTAAGTAGCCTGGAGAGCTAGTTCTTCAACTCCCTTACTTATCTTAATAAGGTCTAAGTTAAGGTTCTTCTTAAACTTCCTTAGTTCTTAAGCTTGTAATGTAAGGTTTTCGAGGCTTATAATAGCTAGTTAGAACATTTCCTCTTAAAGTTAGTCTTCTGTAACCTACACCTTTAGTTATCTTAAGTTTCTACTTTAAAGTTAGTCTATAGCGACTTATACTTCCGTAACTAACTTTTCTAAGACGTCTTTAAGGATTAAATATATTACGTCTTAAGACTCTGCTTCTTCGCCTTTATCTCTTATATAATCTTAGTACTGCAGCCTTCTCTGCTGGGTTAAGCGGCATTTAAAGCGGAATCAACCCCTGTAAGCCCCGTATTACTGTTTACCTTACAGTATCCGGCTAGTTTCACACCCTCTCCCTTATTCTTACTAGCATCTCCACTAAAATTATCTACTATAAATATTACTGCTTTATACCTTTACCAGGGGTCTGTGGAGAATGCTAGTTCTATAACTCATTTAATGACTCATTTAATGACTCATTTATAAAACACCTGCATCGTTTAAAAAATCCAGTTTAAGGGGAGCTTATAATATGCTTACGTCTAAGCCAGAGATAGAAATATTATCATTAGGGGTATTAACGTTTACATACCGGTCGAAAAAGCTATAACAACCCCCTTATACATTATCGTTATATTATTACGACCTGCACCCGACACAGGCCTCGAGAGGACTGGCGCGGGTTAAGACAGAACGTATAGCAGGACGCTAACAGGTAAGGGGCGTTCCGAAGACGGCTTGTTAAGCTAGCACTCCTAGACGGGGGTTCAATGTTACTGTAGGTCGTTGTCACTATAATGCACAGAGGTGAGTCTGAACAGTAGGACACAAATGAATAATTAAATACTAACGTGAGGAACCAGAGTCCCTCACGGTAGTTGTGGGCACAACCATAACTATCTATACTAGCTGACAAGAAGTACTTCGTACCTTGCTTAGTCTGTTATGCTTGGTGGTGCACCACGCAGTTACGGCCAAGCAGTTAACTAAGTGGTGCTTGGTGTTGTCAGTCCTTATGGGCCACCAAGCACTTCCTTACTGGTTGTAAGGGCTTCGGGTCTTTGCACCCCTGGCCCAGTGCGCTTAGACAGTGTACCCCGTCCTTCTACACTGTTTCTTCTGCAGGGGATTCGTCAGGCCGCCCCGGCCCAAGTGACGGCCTGCAGGGTCGTCACATGTATCGCGCTAGCAACTCCTAAACAGTGGCAAGTCCGGAACTGGAATAGCCTGCTTACTTTTCCACACCGCCTTTAGATGCTAGTTGACTTGTAGTCCTGGCCGGCACGTATATAGGGATATAATTTCCATTAACAGCTCCGATATAACCGTTGCAGATATTGTATCGCGTCGGAAGATCTATCGCCTTACTCACAGAGTCCTGACTAATTCCAAAGGCTTGGCTGGATAACCATGGGCACGCTGCTCGGTTCTGGCTCACCGCCTTTAGGCAGCAAGCATCTGCCTGTCTATGCTAACAGGGAAAGGGATTGGCAGTTAGTGTATAGAAAGCAACGTATATGATAAGCGAGTGAGTATTCCAAGCGAGTGAGCAGCTTTAACAGGATATAGTGACCTATATTTAATAAAACGCTAGTAAATCGTTAGTTACACAAATAAATTTTTATAATTTCAGCCCTGCTTATCTATAGTAAGTATCAGAGACGCCGCACTACTGATGTAATCACTGCCAGTGTAACGCTACACCTTTGAGAATGGCCGGAATAGCCGGAACTGTGTAAGAAGAGCTCTCTGGCGAAGCCAGACAGCGGTAGTCAGGCTTCAATTAATCATACACCCCACCCCTAACTATCGTTCCGCTACTTACAGTGGCCACCCTCGTCAACCCACGTTACAATCAGAGCAATCAAAATGGTGAGCGTTGTAATTGCGTCCCTCTGGCGGCTCTCTGGCGAAGCTAAAGAGCCGTCTTTTGGTATATTTGATGCATGAAGTAGATTGCCACGCTTCCCAGCCAAGGCTACGGTCCACTCTGTGGATTGTATCTTCCTTTTTGACAGTAACTAAAAATCTATTAAAACCGTCGTACAAAGTTACTCAGATCCTCATGTGAGATCGTCATATGAGATCGTTATATGAATCTATCCTGTGAAAGCTTAAGAGAAGCTGTAGGTGTCATGACCTGTATTTTGTCTCTAGGATGGTGGATGGGGACGTGCTACTGTCAGAAACACTGCACTCTGGATTGTGTGGAAATAAAGGAGGTTACAATAGGTTGATTGTATTGCGTAAAGGTTGTTTTTCTTGAAGCTCTGGCTTTCAGCCAGAGCCTTCTTTTATAGACGTTGAATGGTGGCAAATGCTTACGCATTGCGTGGCTACTATTACTACTACACTATTCTGGTTGCTTCTGGAGCCTTCTCCGTGGCAAACCCCTTTCTTTCTGACAACTACAGCGCATCTAAGGTCTTTGATGTTGCACGACTAACCCTGCCCAATCGTCTACATATCCTGTCCCTTCTGGCCATCTCACAGAATGTCTATGTCGTTTAGCGCCACGATGATTTCTTTAAAAATCCATGAAATCATATATATTAGAAACACCGAAGCGACCAGTAGACCCGACAAGCAAGTCATCCGTCTCCTACTTTAGCAGTTCCTAGTCCCGGCTTCACAGAAGATACTAGAATATCAGCCTGGTGATCACTGTGACTGCTGTAGTAGCGGTTTACCCGATGAAGTCTACAAAATCACCACTGTAGATAGGCGTCACTGCGCCATCTTTCCACGGCTTGTTATTATCGCGTGCCAACTCGTAACAGGGCTGTAAAAGGTTCTTCATTTGGGCGCTCCAAAATGGACATAAAGCTGCGACGAGCGTAGTAATAATCGAAGCGACATATAAAATTGCGACTAAAAATACATTCTCTCCAAACCTAAAGCGCACTTAAGGGTTACCAATACGTACTAAGGAAACAATTATCAAAACAAGCATACATAACCTCAGAGCAACCATAGCGAATATAAATAAGCTCTTGTAGGTACTAACCCATTCTTGCTTCTACTAGTAGCGGGCGACGCTAACTATCGTAAAAGCCAGAGTAAAGGCGAGCTAAGACCATTTACATGTTAAATATTAATACTCCACCGGTCACATCGAAATATGGAATGGCATCCAGCCTTCCACAACTAGGCACATAATGGTGCAATTGACAAGACCGCAGACTCAAAACATCAAAGCGAACGCCGTCTGAGCGCTCGTGGCGTCCTTCAGCCAGGGCGGCTGAAGCCACCTCCTATGCTGCGGCCCGAAATAAAACAAAGCTGTACGAGCTAAACCCGAAACGACAAGAAAGGTCAACGAGGATGACGAGGATGACGAAGATGGGTCGGACGGCGAGCTTAACTTTCTAAAGAATTTTAAAGAGCTTGCCTACGTTGACGTTATGGCCTAAGATTACAGTAAGACCGAACAGTTTCTACGTAAGGCTGTGAAATGGCCTGTCGGTGATAAATCTGGCATTAAGATGCTTAAGATAAAGTTAGCGCCGTGTTATTATATGTAAGAGAGCTGGAACGACGCTGCCAGCATTATTGCCTCACTACCTAAGCCTAAGACGCGATCGCCAGCTAATCTCCCTGTATTCTACCTGCTTTAGGCTATATCGCTTGCTTGTTTTACGGAAAAGCGCTTTGATAAGGCATACGAAGTGTATAAGACAGCTTTACAAGGAAAGGAGAAAATTCTAAGTACGACCAGCTGACATTTGAGTTACAATGATTTCATCACTCGCAAGTTACCACAGGTCTCACTAAGCTATCTGCTGGTGGTGAGGGGTAACTCAGTGTGGAGGCTTGTGTGTCCACTGGAGCCAAAATGGCGCCTCAAATGCTGACATATGTTCGAAACGCTGCACCGCTGCTGTGATCACTGCCAGAGCAATCAAAAGAAAGATGGTTATAATTGGGTCTGTTCTCTGGCTCTCTGGCGAGGCCAGAGGGCCATCTTTTGTGTGGCTACGTGCATGAACTAGATCGCCAGTTAATTTTATAGATAGTTCCTTTTGTTGCGGTAGTAACGTGTGACGACCTATGTAACTGGAACCCTGACGACAGAGTTCCTGACCGTGGCTGACACAAGAGAGGCGCGGTGCGTGTACACGAGAGGCGTGCGAACGAAGAGCGTGAAAAAGAGGTGGTAGGTCACGCAGATCGTAAGCAGTCAAAAGATGCTTTAGTGCGACAACGCAAAGCAGTGGTGTTATTGTTACTACCGTAACAAAGGAAGCTGTCTGTAAAGCCGGGCCTGTCTGGCGTATATATCTAAATGGACCCGGGCCAGGGAACCTAACCTTCGGGTCCCCTTGGTCGGCCGTACTCGCGGACCCGACCTTCGGGTCTTGAGCCTTGGGTCCTTCTTGATTGGCGTTGTGCTTTTGGACCCGGGCGATTCCCCACAACTTGCCGGGTCTTGTATGCGTCACATACGTTGCACCGCTGTTTTTATCACTACCAGAGCGACCAGAAAGATGAGGTTGTAATTACTTTTTGTTCTCTAGCTCTCTGGGGAAGCCAGAGGGCCATCTTTTGTGTGGCTACATGCATGAACTAGATCGCTAGATCGTGGCTGATCGCTAGTTTGATCACCACAACTGCCACCCATGACCACGATCCACGCGGTGGATCGTGCCTTCCTCTCTGACAGTGTGATTGGCTGTTCCTGGGATCCCTACTTGGTGGATGCCTCAGGTTAGAGGTGACTCCTTCTTAGGTCGTGACATAACAATAATACTACTTTGCATTTATTGTATTAAATTGGACTTACGACAGCGGCGTGTTTAGGTACTAACCCCCACTACAGGGGCTACGGGGGCTACGTGGACTTCGGGCCCTTTGCGTCCATAGGTCCCTACCGCGATATCCAGCATTTACTTTTGATCATAACAGGGATAGTCTTAGTACCGTTGGTGGCGCTAGCTGTGGTGTGGCGATGGCATCGCATAGTGCGATCCCTGGTGGGCACCGGGCCAAGAGAAGTGATGTTAGAGCTGTGACGGGAAGACGCACGGATAGACCAACCGTCCTTGTTATAATAAATTCTGGTATCAAATAGGGTCATAGTAGGAGGGGCAGGGAAGTACAGCAGGGTAGGAGACGACGCGTGGACAAGAAGATCATGGCGTCTTGCCCGCAAGGTAGTACCTGTCGTCACATATATCATCGATATGTTGAAGCAAATCTCAGCCTAGAGCGCTAATTACCGTCACGCTGCTTTTCTTCCAAGTTGATGAGATCCTGACAGAGGTACTTGCCGTCCTCCTCCCCCTCCGTTTAGAAATTGGGTCATTCCTGCGGCGCTCTATAGAATTTTTAACACGCTATCTCCGACATCGCTCTTAAATACCTTAATAATTGTTCCAAACACATCGCTGGAGTCGGGTCTCACAGTGTTTAACTGCAGATTTGGCTTGAAGGAATTTTATACATGAGATCGATAGGTTCGCTCACAACTACATCCACTGGCACACAGTTGTTTTGATTCAGAGGGACTGAATAAAAGCGACGAGAGAGAGGTGGACTTTAATATCAATGGGCGTGATTCTTGCTGTTTTGTGAGAGGAATCTGGGCACACGAACTTTCCGTTTTCATACTTCGCCCACGTGACACTGCTTACCCCGGCTTAGGCTCGGCTCAGTCCCTCCTCAGGATTTGCTCCGGATGGCTCATCTTTACTTATCCTAATTACCATTTCGGCAGGCTGCTGCTGCTGCCACAGGATGTTAAATCGCTTTAACTCTAGCAGAGTGGGCCTATATGAAGAATGCCAATCGTCCCCCGTCTTGAAAAATGAACAGTTTCGCCTTTACCTTTTCGAATTTGCTTATCTCGGTACTGGAGACTTGAAATAGCCTCTCTATTCCAAGTCTCGCACCTGCGTCTCGTGCAAAGCCCCCTCCTTATCATCACCATTACCGTCTTCGATAATAAGCACATATATAGTATGAAATATGGATTAATGAAGTTTACTCTGCCAGATACCTTTATTCGACGGGCTAGAAAGAGAGGCATTATAGCTGTTAGAAAATAAGGGTTTCTGGCCAGAGGTTAGAACGTAGCAGTAAGGAGGTGTAGCCGACCGAGCTGAATGGAGCTCATGGAAGCTGAACTGACGTACTCACTGGTCGTAAATATTGGAGTCGGATGTTATGTGCTGTACCACACCATGGCCAATACATCCCGGCCCACTGTTACTTGGCAGGTTAGAGCTGGGATTCCCGCACGAACCACGCCAACCAGCCCCAAAACATGGACTCTGAGCACCAAACATCCTTGCGTACTGTTGTTGGGTAGGCTGCAGCACCAAAGATGTGGTTGTGTTGGTGATAGCTACAACGGTAGCGGTAGAGAGCAAAAGGTACGTAGGTTAGACTGTGGGTCTCCACATGTTGGGCTTAGTTGACCTTTGACGAGGTGGGTATAGACGGAGCGATGGATAAACTCGAAATGTGGCGCAGCACGGATTGCCCAGAACCATCCGCCATGCGGCGCTTCTAGAGAACCGCTTATTGGCCGAGGGAGTGCAGGGATAAGAGAGGCCGCCCAGTCTAGGCACCCGTTCCTTTCCAATACCCCGCACTCTGACAATCGACATTCAGACTCTACCTACACTGTATGCTCGACGCGACTTGATCAGAGAACCGTCCCACGCCCCTAGAGCCACTATGAGTAGACCGTCCGACACCGCTGAGGGAATTCCTCCTTCCGGCTTAACCACCGTCTATGATCCGCCGGAGCCATCTATCGAGTAAGGACACCAAATCCTAGGCCTCAGATGAACCAAAAGAGCAGTTCATGGCTGATTTTACAGCGTTGTCTTCGTTCATGGTTTCACTGGACATCCAGAAAGAACATGGACCCATAAGAGGGGCAAGGTGCTAGATCTCAACGTGGACGACGGAGACGATGCCGAACAACCACCGAGAAAATCCCGCAAGCCCAACTTCCTGCGGCAAACTGGCCGGGGGCCCACCACGCATGCGGTCTTTTGGCCACATGACTTGCTTCCTCAGAGCATCCCAGACGCCCGAGTTCTGACCTATGGCTATGACACCAATATTCGGCATTGGGCCGGCCCGACTGTCAACAAGAGCACCATCTACGACATAGCTTGGGATTTTCTCGTCGCTTTAGAAGCCAACCGTCGGAACGACCCATCACGACCCTTGCTATTTGTCGTACACAGCCTTGGCGGCATCGTAATCAAGGAGATGCTGCGGAGATCGAGCGGGTGTCAGCTAGGTCAAAGCCACCTCCACCAGATATTCGAGTCAACGACAGGTATCATGTTCTTTGGCACTCCTCACAGCGGGGCTGACCCCCTTGGCTTTCTTCAGCGAACCATCGAGCTGGTAGCAACTATAGCTGGTTTCTCGGCGCCCCGCCAGATTGTCAACACGCTGCTTCCGTCGTCCGGCCGCCTCCGTGAGCTAAGGGACGAGTTCGTACCCATGGCCCAGAGGGAGGGTTGGGTCATTCACTCTTTTCAAGAACAGCAAGGCCTCAAAGCTCTCAATGGGAGCAAGGTTGTCGAGGACACGTCATCTTATCTTCATTCGCCCGCTATCGAGATAACCGAGCATATCATGAGGAACCATATGGATATGTGCCGCTTTGCTGGACCGGACGATGTGGAATACAAGAAGGTTGTCAAGGCGCTGCAACGCATGGTATCCTCTGTCAATGAACACGGTCGCACAAGAAGAAGACGGGCAGCAGCAGCAGCTCAGGGGAGCGCTCTCGGCCGGAAACGAATGCTCCTGGAAATGCTCCGCTTCGACCAAATCGACGCCCGTGAGAGGAGCATCAAGAAAGCCCATGCAAAAAGCTGCAAGTGGTTTCTGACGAAGCCGGAGTACCTCCACTGGCTCGACATCGCCAGGATTAACGAACACTATGGCTTTTTATGGATCAAAGGGAAGCCGGGTACAGGCAAGTCGACATTGATGAAGTATATCTTCGAAAACGCCAAGCGTACTATGCATACCTCAGCGGTTCTCTCATTCTTCTTCAACGCTCGAGGTGAGATGCTCGAGAGATCCACTGTCGGACTCTTCCGTTCACTCATCGTCCAGATCCTTGAACGTATTCCAGAGACAGAGCACGGCTTTGATGCTCTCAGCATACCAGCACTGCCGACCAGTATCGACCACTGGAGCGTTGAGATGCTCAAGGAACTATTCGGGCATGTGGTCCAGATGTGCAAATATAAGGGGCCCATCATCTGTTTCATCGACGCCTTGGACGAGTGCGAAGAAATGGAAGTCCGCGAGATGATCTCGTACTTTGAGTACCTCGGCGAATTATGCGTCTCGGTTGACGTCCAGTTTCAGGTCTGCTTCTCGAGCCGACATTACCCCCATATCACGCAAAGGTTTGGATTGAGCCTCGTTCTGGAAGGCCAGGAGGGTCATGACGAAGACATTGCGAACTATCTCAACAAGGAGCTCCGAATTGGATCCTCTAGGGTCGCGGAGGAAGTACGTGCCGAAGTCCAAGAGAAATCATCAGGTGTATTCATGTGGGTCTTCCTTGTGGTCAACATACTCAACAAGGAGTACGACGATGGCAACATACACGCGTTGCGGCAAAAGCTCCGCCAAATCCCGGCCAAGCTGCACGAGCTGTTTCGCGATATCTTGACTCGGGACAGCTTAAATACGGACCGGCTTGTTCTTTGCATCCAATGGGTTATGTTTGCCAGGAAGCCACTACGGCCCGAGGAGCTGTATTTTGCTATTCTTTCCGGCATTCAACCTGACATCCTCGAGAGCTGGAATGCCGAGGACGTTACCCAGAGCGATATCGAGAAGTTCCTGCTCAGCTCATCCAAAGGTCTCGTCGAGGTTACAAAATCCAAAGTTCCAACCGTTCAATACATTCACGAATCCGTCAGGGATTTCTTGCTAAAGGAACGGGGTATTGGCGAAATCTGGTCAGAGCTTCAAGGTACTTTCGAAGGCAAGAGCCACGACATGTTGAGGCAGTGTTGCGTCAACTACGTCAACATCGCTGCCCTCCGTTCTGCCAACAACGAAGAGGCCGCAGTGTCAGCCGAAAACAGCATAACACTTCGCGATGAGATAATACGGGCATATCCATTCGTTCGCTATGCCGTAGAAAATCTCTTCTTTCACGCGGACCAGGCGCACGGAGCGGGCGTCAGCCAAAAGGCTTTTCTCGAGACTTTTCAGCTTTCTCGGTGGATCAGTGTGAGAAACGCTCTTGAAAAATATCCCATCCGTCGCTATTCATCGACCGTAAGCATGCTGTACGTGCTTGCGGAGAACGATTCTGCACACCTCATCCGTTGCTCTACCGTCGACAACGGCAGCTACTTGAAAGTGGAACAGGAACGCTACGGGTTGCCGCTCTTCGCTTCTCTGGCTACCGGAAGCATGCATGCGCTCAGGGCGTTCCTTGAGTCTGAGATCGACACTCCGAGCCGTGGTTTGATTCAGGACCCGGGCATTGCAATTGGCAAGATATGCGAGACGTATGATAAAGGTTCAGCCAAGTCACGAACCTTTGGGCGCGATTTTCAGTTCTGGAAGGGCAGCCTACAGCTTCTTTCTCCCGAAAAATGCGATATTCTCACCGTCCTGAAGGATGACGAAGACTTGAAATTGGTACTCTTTTTATTCGACAGGCAAAGGGTAAAGCTCGGCGACAGTTGGATCGAAAAACTACTACTACGGTTTATCAAGCTACCGGAAGCCAGTGCAACCGCTATGGCGCTACTCGAGCTCATTGGAGACACCGAAATAAAGCGAACAATGAGCCAGATTCTATTCAGACGTGCCATCTTTTACGAAGATCAGGCGGTTGCATCCGCACTTATCAGTGATGTCGCGTTGAATGAAGCGGACAGCTACGGCAGGACGCCGCTCTATGACGCTGCATTCTGGGGGGTTGATGGCATCGTCATGCTCATCTTGGAAACGGGGCTGGTAGACCTTTCGCTACGGGATAAATGGCACCCCGACTGCCTAGATCGCGATTCACCGATATACGCCGCAGCGCAGAGACGCCACATCGGATCTCTGAAGCTACTGCTCCGAGCTCACAAGAGTCAGATGCATTATTGGACGCCACTCCACGACATGGCCGCGGCGAGTTCATGGGTAAATTATGATATACGGACAATAATAGAATCTTGTTTCGCAACAGAAGAGCTGGATGGCAGTGAGACCGACAAAGATGGACGAACAGCACTATGGTACGCAATCGACAAAAAGTCCAGCACGGATGCATTCGGGATTGCAACATGGTTTATGAAGCACAGCTCACGCATTGATCCATGTGCGGAGGATAAGAGTGGCGTATCTCCTCTAGGGATGGCTGAAGAGAGGGCACGGTCAGTGGCAGCCTGGGAAAAGGTGGTCAGCTTACTTCGAACTTGCTCCAGTGGTGGATTTGAAAAGTCTGCCGTTGTGTCAGAGAAGGAGAGATGTGCTCTAGACCAATAGTAGGGGCAAGATTTACGGCGAGAGCATCAATTGAAGCCATGACGGGGCACACGGAGTCCGACAGCGAAAACGACCAGCCTTGGACGAGTACCTAGACTTTCGGGGGCTACGAGAGCGACCCTTTTGCCGATAACGAAAGCGATGGCCACGTTTCTGAGCATTCTTGCAATTTCGAGGTCAACGGAGCCTTTTCCGAGCATTTGCGCCAGTTTGAACCAGCCGATTCCGAGCCTGACGAGGCCTCGCCCGAGGAATACCGAGAAGGAGGAGCCGGAGACTGATTTAGGGCCCGATTCTGAGAATTCGGAGCCCGAGCAGCGCTTTCCAGCCCCAGCACGTGGTCTACGCACTACGCTGTTTCTTGCGGCTTCAAAAAAGCCACGGTTGCTGTTGGGGTCCGCCAAGGTGTCTAGGAATGCGGCTGCAGCAGGCAAAGCGAGCTAAAACACAGGCGAAAGGGACGGTTTAAGCCCGGAGATAACTTCAAAGAGGACTCGAAGCGGGCGCCCGGTTTAGCCGACTAGAACTATACAGGGCTTGGAGTTGAGGTAGTTGCCTGCTTTGTAGGTGGAAAGCTTGATTTTGACGGCAGAGGCATGGTTTTTGGCCACTTGGCATGTAGTTTCCCTGTGAATTTGTAAATTATCTAACGTATTTGATAAGCGAGCGTGCCAGATGAACTAGCGTGCCACGTTCCAACACCTCACCACAACAATCCTCAATTACACAACCACAACAATAGGAAATAACAATAACTGAATCAGAAACAGATGAATCAGATGATTCTGCAGCCTTCTTATAAGTGCGCGTATTATGGCCAGGCTTACCACACACACCATAACCCTAAATCCTCAAACAAGACCCCCTTACACGACCACTACTTTATCGTGTTTCTTAAGCTAACTGCTCCCTTACAGCCTTCTGATCTAGTAAATCCTGTGCCTTTTATACAGAAAGTGACTCTTTAAGCCATATACGTATTTTTTTAGCCCTCTGTCATTTATTAAGCCTCTTATTAGCTTTATATAGTGCTGATTTTTCTACACGAAAAAGAGCTACTTTATATATTATAGCTATTACTCTTTTAATAAATTACTCTATAGTAATAAATATTAAAGTTAAAGAGCTAATTTAATGGTTAGAAGCTGATATTAGTAAAGCCTCCTTAAATGTTCTTTTTTATAATTATAATAAAAAACGCCTTTTTAAATAAGTAGAGAAATTTTAACTTATTAATATATGTAATACTTATCTATATTAACTACTTAATGTAATAACTATACGCTTTTTTTAACAGCTTAAAATAACTAATATTTAAAGGCAGAAGTATATATAAGGAGTGTGAAGATATATAAAGTGTTTTAATATTATATTTAACCAGTTTGAAGTGATTATTAAACTGGCTTATTTTTCTATAACGTAATATTACAGCTTTTAAAGCCTCTGGAATCTGCTAGAACACACACTGGTTATTCAAACTCCACTTTTGGTAGCTTGTCACCGCTACACTGGCTTTTTCTAGCTAACATGCTGTTAGTGTATGAGGGCTAAGGTGCGTTCTCGTTACAAAACATCAGAGTAAAGGCGATATTAAGTATTTAAGCAGTAAGTAAGTTCTTATAATTGTTAAACTCTAGCCCCTTCCTTTTCTCGTAAGCTAGAAGCCCTTATTTATAGACGAAGCGAACGAAGAGATCCCCCCTCCATTACGTTATCGATATGCTTTCCTTTTGCTACATACGTCTTCCTCCTCTTCCTGACAAGTTATCTACGTGACTCAAAGAAGCGGAGAACAGTATAACGATCAGTAGAGAACTGCATATACTGCGTTTACACCACTACCGTAAGCAAAAGAAGGATGTGTGGGGCATGTAAGCGGTCGAAGCCGCCTAATTCGGCGGCATCTGCCGCTGAATCAGGGGGTAAAAACCACAAAACTGAGACTAATGGTATTATACTTATCTATCTAAGTGTAGTCCTTTTTATTACTTACTATTTTAATATAAACGTTTTTAAAGTTAAACTTAACGTGTTTTCCTCTATTTAAGACTAGTTTCTAATTGACTTACTTCGGTAACGGGCATTACTGTACTATATAGCCTTTCTTACTATAATTAAAATATTAGATTTAAGACAAGTCTTTAAGTAATTTCTACTGCAGTTATCGTTAGGGTTTATCACAGTTAGGCTGATTTTAGGAATTTACTATTCTAATATTTATTAGACTTAGGTGATAGCTTGTTACAGTTAACTAGTTCCCTTTTTTTTGCTTGTTTAGTTAATAGGGGACTTGTTCCTTCTAGAAGTTCTTTCAATAATGGTAATTATAATACTGATTATTAACCTTAATAACTATCTTAACTAACTCTTAAAGATAATCTAGTTAGTCTTCTTAATAAAGGTCTTTAGTAACGTGTTCTTTTAAGCCTTATTAGAACAGCATTACTAAGGTTTCTTAACTAAATTTAGTTTTTACGGTTTTTAGCTTAAAGCGCGTAGAGAACTTAAGGACTAAAGACGTCTACTTTAAAGTTATAAAGGGTTACTTAAACTGCTTTAAGGCATTTAGCTCTTTAAATTCTATCTTAAATTAGTTAATAAAAATATCGAAATCGTTAAAGATAACTTAAGTTTCTAGGGCTTCCTTACGTGCCCTATCTATAGAGAGGTCGTTAATTATCTTCACGTAGGGTTTATACTAATGTGCTGCTACTCTATCTAATAGGGTTTTAGTAAACTTAACCTTTCTTTCTTCTTTAAAGAACTGCTTATTATAATAAGTAATGTAGCTTTAGAGCTAGGCTATCTAAGACTTTAGCTGTATAAAGTCTCTTTTAAAACGTAAGGGTAGGGGAAGCTTTACCTGCTTTTTTTAGGAGCCTTTAAGGTCGTTATTCTTTAGCTTAATAGCGTTAAGTTAAGTTTAGAGTTTTTCAATAAGACCGATATGGCTTTTAATATCTCCTAGGAAGGCCTTATTAAGCTCCTTAACTAGTTTTTACTAGTTAAGGTTTAACTTTTTAAAGCGTGCGGCTAATTTGTCGACGGTAGGAAGCTAAGGCCAAGTTTATGTTTCCTTAAGCTCTTTACCTTTTTTAAAGGTTGATATGTTAGTAACGGGAGAGAGATAATATCTGGAAGTTTAATAAATAGCGTTTAGAACTAATGTTAGTATTATATTATAACTTATACTTGATATAGGCCTTAAAAGGACTAGTGTAGGTTAAGATAAAATAGGACGTTAATAGGTAACGGGCATTCTGAAGACAGCTTATTAAGCTAGTACTTTTAAATAGGGGGTTTAATGTTACTGTAAGTCGCTGTTACTATAATGTATAGAAGTGGGTCTGGATAGTAAGATATAAATGAATTATTAAATATTAACGTAAGGAATTAAAGTCCCTTACAGTAGTTGTGGATATAACTATAGCTATCTATACTAACTAATTAAAAGGTACCTCTATACTTTACTTATAGTGTTGTAAGTGCTTATGGAACAAGCACTCTACATTACGTAAGCGCTTTACTTATAAGGTTTCTCCTGCTTATAATGTAAGCACTTAGTATGCTGCGAGCACTACCTTATTAGTCGTAGGGGCTTAGGGTCTTTGCACCCCTAGCCCAGTGCGCAGTACCGTATGTACTGTCTTCCTGCACTGTTCCTTCTGCGGGGGATTTGTCGGGCCGCTCCGGCCTAAGTGACGGCCTGCAGGGTCGTCACAGCAAAGCCTTTGCAACTCTGGCCTTCTTTTGCTTCCTACAGCGCTGAAAGCGCTGTAGCTAGCTTGGAATCAGTACCGCCCTTCTTCCCCAGAACTACAGCGCTGTACTACAGCCCTATGGAAGCCTACTGAGCAACAATTATAAAGAGGCTAAGGTCGGTTATTTAACCTTGTACGACTAAAGGGGCTAATTATTAGCTTGGGAGCTTATTATTAGTTTTTTACTAGTGTTACGGCACGGAAAGCAATCAGCTATACTAGTACACTACTAAAAGGAGAACGTTGTGCAGTTAAGCAGCTGTACTGTAATTGCCTTGCATCTAGCTTAAGCCGCGCAGCGTACCGTAATAACTAGTTAAATAGTTTTACGGAAATCGGCTCTTACTAAATAAGCTCCGATTAGCGTGCGAGCTTTTAACTCTACCCTGTAGAGTATATAAGGTGGTAGAAAATACAGTACAGTTACTACTTATAACTGTGAATTAGCGCTTAAAAGCCCTGAATTACAGTTATTACAGCTTAAAACGAACACGCTGTAAAGTACTCCCAGTGAAGAGTTATAGCGAAGCAAGTATTATAAATCCCCTGTAAATACAGGCGGTTAAGCCTGTATTTAGTGTAAATTTTAACATAAGCTAAGGGGATTACAGTTCTCTTAAACTATGAAAAAGTCCACTAGTCGTCTTAGGTATTAAAGCAAAATCCTTCTATCAGGGTATTCGAAATGCCCTACACCTTTAGCACGGTAATAACGAAGCGGTAGAATTTGTTATACATTTCTATCTGTATTTCAGTTAACTCATTAGGCTAAAGGTATTCCGTGTCCTCGTTTTGCTCCTTCTTCACTTCCTCTTCTGTAAGTAATGGTAAAGAGACATTAGAGAGTATGTTAATGATCGCTCCTGCGAAGATGGATCCGTAGGCCTGTCTTAGGCTTTTTAAGAGGGGGAATGATAAGGACACTTTATTAAAGGTAACAGCTGCTAATACTGTACTGTTAAAGTCAGGTATAACTACTTATTTACCTAAGTAATATGTTATTATAAGTAAAGTAGCTTAGGTATTTCCTAATGTGCCCTAGAGCCGTATAAAGCTAAGCCCCTTCCTGGAGTCACCATTATTAAGGAGGAGTTAGTGGTTATTAGATCCGTGGCAGAACACCATCAGAAAGATAAGGTGCTTGTCCTTAACATAAGTAGTAGTTTTAGAGACCTCGTCGAGAAATTTGTCAATCATCTTAGCAGGTGGAATGACTGTCACAGGAGTGATGTCAGTTTCGAGAAGCTCAGGGCTGAGGACGACCTTAGGACATTCCAAAGTGGGACCGTAGTAATAAGAGCTATGCTTCTTTAACAACTTACTAGGCTTGGCAGTGGTAAACCATACTTAGTTAGCCACGGAACCTCTTAGGAGGTAATTGAAAGCGTAAAAGTCAGAGAGGAACCACCCATCCTCAAACTGGGAGCCGGTCGAGACTGTCGGGTAGGTTGCTGCGACGATGATGGTATTATCGAAAACGCAGGGGAATGTGTGAGTAATAAAAGTCCCGCGCTTGCTGTCGGGGTACGGAGCAGACATTCCCTTGTGCGCGCCGCCTGCGGTAAGCTTGCTTAGCTCTGCTATCGGACTATTAAAAGAAGGGTTAGCCGAGGACGTTGTCGACGGAACGACGTACTTACATAACCTGAGGTTCGGCACTGTTCCACGGTGAGACTGAGTTCTTGGGCAGCAGTACTCACAAAGACCGAAGTCTGAGCAATTGGCGTCGAAGCTACCAAAAGCAACCGAAGATCGAAATCAACGGTGTTGAAGATGCAAAGGCGCCGAAGCTGCCAATGCGATTAAGCGGCTGGTCTGTACAAGCTGTTAAGTCATGGGGGGACTGGGTTTTCAAGCAGCAGCACTTACGAAGGGAGACCGAATTCTGAGCGATGGATGCTGAAGCAACCAATAAAACGAAGAGAGAGGGCGCGAAGAGAGAGGGCGCGAAGGGAGAGGGCGCGAAGGGAGAGGGCGCGAAGGGAGAGGGTGGACGAGGGGACAGAAAAAATCCTTGGTATGTTGCGAGTGGAAAAAAAAAAGAATGAAGCACTCTCTCAATTCGTCACCTTTTAAGGGTGGGACGCCCAAAACCTCGTCCCTGGCTGGTACAATAACATGTGCGTTCTCACTAGTGGCACGTTCCTTTTAGAAGCAGCTCACATCATTAGTGTTCGCGTCACAAAGAAGCAGGGACATTTAGCACATGCTATCGCTACCGTCACTGGCGCCGTCACGACTCCACAATGCGGGCCGTCCGCACTAAAAATGACATCACTACTGCAAACCTGCGGGGCAGGGATTGTGGGTTGTCAATCATGTGTTTTCGCCAAGAACTTTTCCCCCATTGCACACCCCACCAAGAGTTTTTTTTCTGCTAATGCTACGGCCCAAAAATCCAGTCCCGCCATAACTAACAAGCGGTTCCAGAACACCCGCCCGCGCAAACCTTACCCCGTACCCCCTCCCAGATCTCGTCACTCTCTCTTTCGACTCCTCCAATTTCTTCCACCAGTTGCACATTCCATCGTCAAACACGGCCACCATGCAGCGAACCATGGACGAGCGGTATAAGGACTTCCAAGCCAAAGCGGCTGGCAACAAGAGGGCGCAGCGCGAGCTGCGACGCGTCCTGGACAACTTCAACAAGATGTCCAAGCAGCAGAGCACTGCCGGACTCCTACCCATCGACGAGATGGAAGAACGGCTCCAGTACATTAACAAGCTTAAGAAGTATTAGCGTGTTAATTTTACCTATCTGTCTCATCAGCCCGAAGAAAGGTACCGGGATTTTAACGACGCGGAGCTTTCTGGCCTGCTTTATATGGACACGGGCTATCTACGTGATCATATAATGACACCATTCAAGATAAGCACACTTATTAAAGAGATTCAGGCCTTTCCGCTTACGCTTAAAATTTGTAAGTACCCTTATTTACAGCTACGTACATACCTACCCTAACTAACGCCTGCAGTTACCACTAAGTCATTATCGGAAACAGAGTCAGCAGCATAACAAACAGATGCGCCCACGATCGAGATCCCACCCCCCAGCGTATCATCAGCGTCCGGCGATGACGATGAAGAGAGAAAAGCGACGGAGAATCGAAGAACCACCAAGTTCAACAGCTCTAGGAAAGCGCATCGAAATAAATACTATCTCGAAAAGCGTAACAAGCTGGACAGCCATCGGTGCGCCATCACTGGCACTTGAGATCCACATGTCTGCCACATTATCCCCTATGCCGCTAACGCGACAGAGAATGGAAGGCTCCGATGGAAGAAAGTCTTGCTTACCTTAATGGGCTTCTTCATGTAAAACAGACTGAACGATGCAAATATTACCGTCCTTCCAGACCGTATTCTTTCTCTCTTCACATTTGAACGGGGCGTTAATAACAGGCACTGGAACTCCATCTCACTCTCACCTACCATTCACGACTGGTGGGGAAGAGGGTATTGCGGCCTTAAGTACCTCAGCACGTATAACGCGAATGTCAGGGACCCCGACGCTATTATGGCGCTACACATCCAGTTTCATTAGATGCCGTGGAGAGATCGCAAGGTTGGCCAGAAACCGACACCGCTTGGGCGTACAAAGGAGAGCGTTATAGCCGCCTTTGCAGAATCTGGGATAGCATCCTATCTCGGCAACCCCAAGAGCTGGCGAGGAGAGCCAATCGTGGCTGTCTCCAGACCTGAGACAGGATTCCATCTCGAAACCGGCGATGTCTTTATGGTCTTGATCCCGAGGCGACATATGGATAAGATGATCGAGGCTTTCCGGGTACAGTGGGCCCTTATCAAGATGCTCGCTATAGCTGGGGGCGCAGAGGCGGTTAAGGACTACCCTGACGACCCTGAGTTCCTGGATCAAGACTGGCGACTCCCGGGCCCGAGAGAGGAGTTGGTGCGGACGATCGCCGAAAGCCAACAAGAGATGGAAGACAAAAAGGGCACTGAAGGAGGGGATGAGGAATAGCGTTCCCGCCCCAAAGCTTCAGGATCAGGAAATCTCGTGCAGCAAGGCTTGAAGGGGCCGAGCGTTGCCGATAGCTTAGCGCCTGCACAAGTCCCTTCGTCTAAGCCTGACAAGATGGCGACAGAAGAGGAGGAGGAGAAGAATAAGATTAGGCCGGTTAAGCAGGTCAATCAGGAGAAACAGGAGGAAAAGCAGGGGGGGAGGTTTCATGTTTTCGAATTTGGTCAAGACTCTGCCACGCTCACCCACAAGGTTTCCAAGATAAGCCTCAAGGGAAGCTTCCGCAAGGCCAAGGACAAACTCAAGCGGTCCCGAGTTACAACTGCATCGTTCTTTGAGAAAACTAACAAAGGGACGGGCATCGGAGGGGAGACGGTGTAAACACAGAGATAAGAAGAGCGAAAGGGCTTGTAAAAATAATCAGTTGTTTTATCACGGTATTTCCAGCGAGTTACGAGTTTTCCGGCTCCTATATGCTCTTAATGTCTACATTTTTCTCTTCGTGCTCCCTTCAAACCGTTTCTTACATTCTATCGCGCTTGTTCGATCGGACGTGCAACAATCGGAGAGTTGACAAACCTATATTCCTGTGTGGCGACAGCATGCTCGGCTGCGCCGCTAGCGTACAGCTCTCTCACCATGATGATGCGGAACAAATGTGTCATCCGTCCCATCCGATCGGACGTTGTCGGCCCGCCTGCCTAAGCTAGGCCTGAGTCCGCACGACCTTGACAAGGAGTCCAGGACGCCGGTCGATGTCCTGCAGTTGCGGAAACAAGTTGCCGCGTCAAATCAAGCATATTCTATTGTCAGGAGGCGCTTCCTTCTGAAGGGGATGGAGGGGAAGCTGTTTCGGGCCGCGGGGGATTAAAGTTTAACCCCTGGACGGAAATTGAGGCCCAGTTTTAGTTGCCCGTCGCTTTCTCGGCAAATCTTCTGCATTTCTGTACTGCAACACCACACGTAATCCTTCCCGCGCGAAATGAAGGCCGTTTGTTTCGTCTTCGATACCGATTATGGCGCGGTTACACAACGACTTCCTCTTGGCATAGCCGCGATGCGCCCTGAGCTACTGAACGGCGTCCTCTGCCAGCGCGAACGGCGCCCTCTGCCAGCGCGAACGGCGCGCACGGCTCCCCCTCCGGATCACAACCGCCTGCAACCCAACCTCAATCCAGCCAAGCCTTTTCAACGCAGGCGCTCTCTACTCAAGCCCTCATCTCCTCGAGGCCGCCGCCGCCGATCCAAGACTCCATTTCCGTCGCTCAACAAGCTCCGTCGCTCAACAAGCACCGCCGCCGTCGTCTGCGCTGCCTGCGCCGCCTGCGCCTAGCTCCTCAAGATGATCGCGCGGGGCGAACTGGTCTGATCATACGAAGGAGATGATGATGGAGTCGCTCATTAACTCCGAGACGGGTCTCCAGACAGGCGGTACCTTCAAGCGAAAGGCCTGGAACGACGCCGTCGACGCTAGATATATGAAGACTGGGAAGTGCCTGGATGGTAAGCAGGTTAAAAACATGTACGACAACATCAAGAGGAAGTACAACCTGTTCAAGGAGATCGGGTGCCTCTCTGGAGTAGGCGCTGAGAGCTGGAATGAGGAGACGAAGATCTGGGACTTGGAGCCTCACGTCTGGGAGATCACGGCTGTGAGTACTATTCTTGGTGTATCCTGATGTTGCTAACCCATCCTTTACAGAATCGACCGGCCTTTGCGCAATTCAGAAACGCTCCTTTCCCCCAGTACGAGCTCTCCAGGCAGCTCTTTGATACCGCACCATCGGCGACAGGCGCCCTTGCCATGACCCCCAACAACGAGGCGGGGATTCAGCTCAACCGCCGCAAGCGAGATGATGATGATGATGAGGAGGAGGAGGAGGAGGAGGAGGAGGAGGAGAGGAATCAAGGCGGCTCTCAACGTGGAAAGTAGAAGGCTAGGCCTGACCCTCGTCAAATCATCGCCGATTGCTTTGAAGAGCTTACCCAGGGCGTCCTGGGTTCTATCATAGCCCCAATAGCACCCCCACGAGCGGCACCCCCCAACTACGTCAAGCAAGCTCACGATATCTTCAATAACCACCACCTTGGCAAGGTCAGCGCCTCTGTTGCTTACGCCCTCTTCGAGAACTGGAATAGCGATCGTGTTACGCAGCAGTGGACCATCATGGTGCCTAGCTCTCGTCGCCTAGTGATACAGGTCTTGCAGCAGAAGCTTAAAGAGGATCCTGATAAGGATAACAACTAGGCGGCACGAGGCGCTTATCATCTCAACGGGCGTAACTCAGCACTGCGTGAGGAGGAGAAGCCCCTTGAGGATGGCGATCTTGATGCCCTTATGGAGTTTGAGAACCGTCAACTACGTGGATCACCTTGTTGCCGCCGTCAAACTCACCAGCGGCGATCTCAGAAGGATTGATTCTAGGGATACCCTCAGCGCCTTGCGATAGGCTTGAGGCCATCTCCAGGATCTCCGCAGTAGTAATATCGCGGTAATTGAGAAGCCAATTGTGGATTGCCGCCGTCGCCATGATCACACGGCTTTGAGTCTCAACGCTAAAGTTGCAGCCGTGAAGCTTATGGATGCGAAACCGTCGCTTCAGCATGCCAAAGGTGCACTCAACGATGATCCTCGCGCTTGAGTGCCGTAAGTTATACAACTCCTTGGCGTTCTCCGGCTGCAAGTTAACCTCTCTCCCCTCCTGCAGATGATACCCCACGCCACGGTACGGTGTAAGAAGGTGTCAGCTTATATGGGGCCATGTGGGCCAACCTGCGGAGGATTCCGGCTTGGCATCAAGCCTCTTCAGGGGCCAGAGATTTCCAGCTTTTCCACAGAAGAACACAATCAACAACATCAACCCAATTGGGCTCACAAGTGCGAGAATCTGACAATTAACAGTCTGATTGGCAACAGCTAGATTTTTCTAGACGAATTTGGCACTCCTGAGCCCACAATTACACCAACTTCATTCCCGAGAACCACACCATTTCGCACCAAAAAGCCTCCGATCGATTCCCACACTCCACGAAAACCTCAAGATGACCGCGACCGCGCAGAACGTATACTACAATGGCCCAGACGACTGGCTAGTATGGTCCCTAGCGTTCCGTACGCGCGTGAAAGGCGGTAGAATGCTCGAGTACGCAACAGGCAAGAAGAATTGGCCTCGAGAGCCACGACGTCCGCACGTCAAAGCTTCAATCGAGCACCACGAGCTCCACCAGCGGCGCCGAACCTAGGCAGAGGCCAGCGAGGCAAGAAGCCTACCGACAAAGGAAAACAACAAGCCGGAACGAACGACCGCAACGCCAGAGTCTCAACCGCAACCATGACGCAAGGTTACTATACCACCGACGAACCCCCAGACGAAGACGAAGACGACGACGAGCTTATGAGCGAACCGGAGCTCATGGGACCTGGAGACCTTACCGAAGCGGATCGTATGAACTACCAAGACGCGCAGAGGACCTACGACTTCGACTACAAGAGGTGGAAGGCTATTGACAACGCGAAAGCCGAACTCCAGAGATGGACCCTCGCCTAAGTACGACCCTCACTCCTCCACTACTTCGAAGACGGCTACCTGGAGGAAGGGTACCAGTCTCTCAAGCGGCTTGCGATTCCTCACATGGACAAACTGACCGACAACGTCCGAAATGCCTACACCAACCACCTCCAAGCGATCAAGAAGTACGAAGGCTTGAGAAGTGGGATTGAGAAGTGGGAGGATCACCTGACCCCGAAGAATACAGAGGATGGAAGAGCCTGGGCGACAGGCGAAGCTATCGGCACCCGTGTGAAGGCGCGTGAGGCCGATTACAGAGAGGTTGGGGCCATATTACAACAGGAGATTGGCTCCGGCCCAGTGGGATTGAGGGCGGTTTTCCGGCTCTCCACGGCGCCGAAAGCGAAGAAAGCGATGGGTCAGACCAGAGCAGCGGCAGCAACAGAAGCCACAACGGTAACCGCAAATCGCGCCGCAAAGCAAGAGGCCGCGGAGGCCACAACGGTTCAAAGAGGCCCTTCCACAACGAGGGGGGCTACGAGCGAGACGCCAAAAGGTTCCGCAACGTGCGATAACGTGCTGGTGAAGTCAAGGAAGATGAGGGAGTACTGGGCAACGAGAGGCATCAAGATTGAGCCCCTGCGCACCTCATTCTCAGAGCCAGAACGAGGTGCCGAGCGCTCAGGGGGTTGTGATCAAGTTGAAGGCCAGAGCCATGCGAATGGCGGCAAATTTGCCAGCACTCCTGTGAGTAGAGATCTACAAAGCCGCCGTTTACCTGCATAACAGAACACCGAAGAAAAAGCCTTGGCTAGCGATCGCCATACGAAGACTTCCACACGTTTGTGGCCCAGAAGGATGACCTCCTCAATATCATCAAGGCCGAGATGAACGAAATTATCCGCAACTGCGAGATACACAACTATGAGGCCATTCCAATGGACCTACTCAATCAGGGCTTGCCATCGCAAGAAGACGAAGATGAGGAGATCATTCTTGACTCTATCACCGTCAGGCCCATTCCAATCAAGACGGATTCCGGAGAGGCCACAGAAGTTAAAGATCTACAGGAAGAAAGCCTCAGCAAGTTAAACAGCCCTAACCACTCCAAAATGGAGATAGAGTTAGAGTACGAGACTGATCACATCGTCGGTGGGTTCAACGCTGGCAAGGCTCCTGGATCCACTCAAGCCCCGGTTAACGCAGTATTGAAGAGAGCTTTTACAGGCCTGAGCCTTCGCAGGTTTGAACCTCGAAAAAAGCTAGCGATAATGCTAAGGAATTGGAAGAATTCCACGCCACCTTCGCTGCAGCTAGAATCAGCCCTCGGCGACGGCGCCAAAGCAGAGCGCTACGAAGCGGCCTTCACGGCACAAACAATCGCTGAGAATCTCCTTCCCTTGCCAAAAACCTCGTTCTAACGGCCGATACCACAGAAAAGACCTTCCACCACCTCCAACTAGCTACCGGCATCTCCGCAACCACCCTCTTAATAAGCAATTCCACCAAGCGATGAAGGAAACACTTGCACCTTGCCTCCACCCTCGCCGCCAAATCGTTTCGAACTCTGGTATCCATTGCCGCGCGATTCGACCTCGAGATAATCCAGTACAACGTTGTCAACGCCTTCGTTCACGCCGCACTGCCATATGACGTGTTCATGAAGATGCCAGACGGCCACGCGAAGAAAGGAAGGATTCCGCGGCTTCGGAAAAGCCCTGTATGGCCTCAGGGAATCGCCATTGCTTTGGCAGAAGGATTTCACTACGACCCTGAAGAACCTCGGCTGCGAGCCAGTACCTCACGAGCCTTGTTGGATCAAGAACGGTGTGATTCTCTTCTACGTTGACGACATCGTTGTTGCGTTCAAGAAAGGAAGCCGCCATGAGGCCGAAGATTTGATGGCTACAATCAAACAACGCCGACTATATGGAGCGGTTTCTTAACGGCAATCGCCTCGGCCGCCATTCAACTCCAATGGGCAACGTTGAGCTACTGCCGCACGAAGGCAAGGCATCCCACGAAAGATTTCAACAAGTGTTTCTGAAACCACCGCAGGGAAAAGAGACGGATGTTGTCATCCCCGAGGCCTTTTTTGCCAACATGGCCATGTGGTGCTGGCAGAGCGAGACGACTGTGTGACGGGTGGTATCCTCATGCATCCTTCCATTCGCGTGGTTCACTCTTTCGGTTCACTCTCGACTGGTTTCGATCACTCTCGCCTTTGTTTCGTTCACTCCCTTACATCATCCCTCGTACTACATCGTCCCTCGTACTCGGCTTCGTCACGCTTGTCTGTCGATACTCGCCTTCGTCACACTCGTTTGCTTCGTCCCTCTCATTTGCTTCATCCCTCAATACTACCTTCGCACTCGTCTCTCCCTGATACTTACCTTCGTCACGTTACTATCCCTCTGCATTATTTGTACGGGAAGATAGCCGAGCAGGTAGTTTTCCTATTTCAGCTTAGACTAGGGTCTATGCAGGGAAGAAGATTATTGTTATTACCAGGGGCCAGCGATAATTTACACGCATTCATCGTGCATGGTTGTATCGGCATCAACGTGATGGAATGCCTTGACGCAATGTCGATGCCGTTTTAATCGCGAATGCGTCTTTCTCTCGGGCATCGTATCCATCACCTACGTCTCAGCCTAGTCACGTCATTCGTCACTATATCAACTCCTGTCGTCCTTAGCTCTGTCTCCTGTCGTCGTATCACTGTCATCATCCTCAACTCTGTCGTCTCGGTTCTGCCAGATCAGCACGCGCACATATACGAAACACTGCCG
>Ga0247758_1000298_pt1 | contig 43512 bp, 30 predicted proteins | sample UWRJL156409C4_FD_180950 | JGI IMG/M metagenome (GOLD analysis project Ga0247758, IMG submission 180950) | Plant litter microbial communities from Arlington Agricultural Research Station in Wisconsin, United States - UWRJ-L156-409C-4 | ecosystem: Environmental > Terrestrial > Plant litter >...
GTACCGCAGGCCGCGAGCAGCCCCACGATCACGATGATCGTCATGCCAGCGCCCATCGCCTCCGCACCCGAGCTTCGGCTACAAACTGGGCGCACACGAGGCGCTCGCGCTCGGGCAACCGGGATGTGGTCGGTCGACTGGTCGCAGTTGCCGTGAGGTGCCATAGCCGGTCAGCAAGCGACGACGACGTGGAACCCGAGATCCTGAGGGTTGCCTGCGGCATCGGTGGTTTGGACGACCACACCGCCTTGGCCGTCGCTGGCGACACTGGCGTGGCCTGCAGGGGGTGGTGTTGCGTCGGCGGTCCCGATGGTCGCGACGTAGGCGCAGGCGCTGATGTCTCGCCCGAACGTCACGTTGTAGGTACCCGAGCCGACGGACGTGTGCCCTCCCCCCTTCGCGTTGCCGCGGACGAGCTGACCCGCTGAGCCGACGACAGCAAAGTAGCTGACCGCAGGCGTGCCGGCAGGTCCTTGCGGACCCGCCGGGCCGACCTTGCCTCGCAATGCGTTGCGCGCGCTGAGTGCCAGGTCGGCGGTTCGGAGGGAGCGGTCGTGGACCTCGGCGGATCGGACGGCGCCGGTGCGGATCTGGGCGCTGCCGACGGTGTTGCGGCCGAGGTGTTCGGCGGCGTATGACGTGCCCAGTCCAAGGGCGAGGAACAGGGCGGCTGTGGAGACGACGTTTGCGTAGGTCAGGCGGCTGGCGATGCGGCGCAACATGGTGTTCCTCCGAGGGGTCACGGTCCGGTCACGACGACGCGGGCGGATGTGGAGTGGCCGGTGCTGTAGGGATACCCGCGCTCTGCCGGGACCAATGCGCGGAAGGTGTAGAGGTAGCGGCCTCTGGTGCTCCCGGTGAAGCGGTAGCTGTGGGACCACCGTGCGCGACGGTCGGCGTGCGCGGTGGCGAAGGTCTGCCAGCGTCCTCGAACCTGGGTCTGGAGCTGGACGAGCTTCCCGGTGGGAACGCGGCCCTTGACGGTGCCGGAGAAGCGCACGCGTTGCCCGTTGCGCAGACGGTGGCGGCTAGCCTTGAACGAGGTGGTGCCGGCCACGCGCAGGCTCACGTCGAAGTGGGAGGCACGCACGGTCGGCGTACCGTCGTAGCGCACGCGGACCTTGCGGCTGGCGCCGGGCCGTACGCGGTAGCTGAACCGTCCCGTCTTGGTGGTGTGGATCGTGCCGGCGGTACGCCACGCCGCGCCCTTCAACGTGGTGCGGGTCATCACGGTCAGCGGCACGCCGGTCATGGCGTGATGTTGGCGGTCGAGCAGGCGTCCGCGCAACCGGGTACGTGCCCCGTACTTGATCGCGACGCGGGTTTGCAGCTTGCTGCTGTGCGCTCGGGGCCGCCCTGCCGTCAGGTAGGTCGGCGAACGAACCGGCAAGGTGATCTGAGCCGCCTCGCCATCGGGCCGCGTCGATGTCGAGCGTTCGTTCCCGGCTTGGTCGCGTACGGTGGCGCGCAGCTCGTACGCCCCGGCGCGTAGCGTCTCGTCGGGCAGCGTGGCGACGACGCTCCCGGGCTGCACCTGGGTGGGCAGCGGCGTCCAAGCGGTTGCGGCGCGGCGCTTGATCTCGATGCTGCCCGACCCTGTCCCCGAGGTGGGATCGCTCGTGTTGACCGTGAGCCGCGTGGGGTCCGTTGGGTCGAACGCGGCGAACGTCGCGGTCGGCGCATCGTTGTCGTACCGGACCGTGACGGCCGGTGCCGCGGTTCTGATGTCGGCGTTACCAGCCGCGTCCGTGAGCCAGACGCGCAACGTCCATTCGCCGGCCCGGGGGATCTTGACGTCCGGCAGGGAGCTGATGGCGGCCGCGGCCCGGCTACCGGTCGCGCAGTTGTCCCGCCCCGACTCCGGACAGAGCTGCCAGTTCGCTCCCGTGATCGGGGCTCCGTTGTCGCCGGTGGGATTCGTCCAGTGCACGGTCGCGGTGTCCGTCGCGCGCCAGTTCTCGCCCCCGTCGACGGAGAGCTGCTGCGGCGCGCCGGGCGGGGCGTTGTCGACCTTGATGGTCCGTTCGATCTGCGCTGGGTTGCCGGCCGCGTCGGTGGTGCGCAACTGGAGCTGGTGGGATCCGTCCGACACGCCTCGGGTGTTGACGGCGAAGCTGTCACCGCCGCTCGGGCACGGAACCGCGTACGTGTAGTCGCAGGTGTGGGCGTTCTCACCGGCGGGCTTGCCGTCGATGAAGACGGCGTTGCTCCGAATGCCGGTGTTGTCGGCTGCGTCGAACTGGACCGTCTGGGTTCCCCCGACCCAGCCATCGGCCCAGAGCGCCCCGCCGGGCGCATCGATCGTCGGTGACAGATCGTCCTGTACGCGCACGACAGCGGAGTAGAGACGGGCGTTGGCGCTGGTGCTGCCCAGGTCACAGTCTGAGATTGCGCAGTACGCCTCGACGTGTAGCTGCGTAGACGCCGGGACATCGGTCCACTGGTCTACAGCCGAGGTGGAACACACCTCCGCCAGGCCGGGGAAGCAACCGCGGAGGATCTGCGCGCCGCTGGAGAGCGCTGCCTCCCAGTGGGAGCTGCTGCGCGTGAACTCCGTGGAGGCGCGAATGCCGACGATTGCCGTGCCGTACGGCGCGGTGAAGGTGAGGCGAGCAAGGGCGCCTTGAGAGGCGGCCGACCCTGATGCCACCACGCTTCGCGCGATCAGCCCGCGGCTCGGATCGCCCCCGGAGGGGCACAGCGCGTAGGCGTCGACGACGCCGGGTGCGTTCGTCGTCGGCATCCAGGAGTTGTTCAGCCCGCCCGCCGCGTCACAAGCGGCGACATCGTAGGTACCGGCATCTGCACCGGACGGGGTCAGCATGAGCAGCATGAACGGCAGGCAGATCGCCAGCCAGCGGCGTGGGGGAATCGTGATCGTGCTCATCCGCCGAAGAACTCCCCTTGCGAGCTGCCGCCCCCGCTGCTGCTCTCTCCGCCACCGTTGTCCGAGGCGCCGCCTCCCGTATCGGACGAGGCGGGCGGGGTTTGGTCGCCGGAGGAGGAGGTGTCGCCGGACGTAGGCGTGTTGTTCTCGCTGGACGGAGCTCCGGTGTCGCTCAACGGCGTGGAGGCACCGGCGCCCGTCGTATTGGACTTCTTCTTCTTGCGCTTGAGATGTGACTTCTTCCGCGTGCTCGATGGCTTGGCCTTCTTGCTCGCCGCGGGCTTGCGCAACGCGGGGCCCGGGCTGGCGACGTTCAGGGTGGAGCTGGCGCCCGCCGCCACCGGAGCGTCGCCGACGGCGGGCCTAGGTGCCTTCTCGATGGAGAGCCATCCGGCAACGCCGACCCCCACGCCGAGGATGGCGAACGTGGCGGCCAGTGCCTTCGCGGCGCCGGCCTGGCTGAGCAGCCCGCGGGTTGCCCCGGCCGCTGCGTTGGTGGCGCTGGCCGCGCCGGCTCCTGCGGCGGCGGTGGTGCTCTTGATGACCTTGCCGGTGAGCGCTCCGGCTGCGAGCAGGAAGGGCAGCGGGGAGAGCACGTGGTGTGCCCGCTCGGTGAACCCCTTCTCCTGCCGGATCAATGCCTGGCACGCCTGGCAGTGGCGAATGTGTCGGCTGGTGAGGCGCTTGTCTCGACCGCGCAGCGTGCCGTCGAGAAAGGCGTGCAGGCTCGCGCGCTCCTCCTCGTCCACCTCGATGCCGACCGCGTGGCGCAGCAGCCCATAGAACAGCTTGCGCGCCATGAACAGGCTCGCGTAGACCTGCTCGACGCTGAGGTCCAGTTCGCGCGCGAGCGCGACCTGATCCCAGCCGCGCCGCTCGACCGCCACCAAGACGACGATCTCGCGTTCGGTCAGCGCGCGCAGGCCCGCGAGCAGAATGGCGCGGTCGAGCAACACGCGACGCTCGACCTGATCCTCCACGCTCTCGGCAAGGTCCCGGGCGAGCTGGCCCAGGATCGTCACGGTCAGGTCGCGGTCGCGCGGCTCGAGGTCTTCGTCGTCGCTGTCCAGTGAGCCGAAGTCGAAGAGGACCGTCCCGGGCCGTTGGGGGCGGTCGCGGCGGCCGTACTCCTTGCGCAGCGCTTCGCTCGCGGCGTCACGGACCAGTCGGTAGAGGCGACGTTCGCGCTCGCCGGGCGGCGCGGACTCGACCTCCTGCCAGCGCGCGAACGCGTCGGCCATCGCCTCCTGCAGGGCGTCCTCTGGGTCGATGACGGGCGAGCCCTCAGAGCTGAGCCGTCCGCGCAGGTAGCGCCGGAAGCCCGCGACGTTCGCGGCGTACAGCTCATCGAAGGATGCGGACGGCTTGCGGGGCGAGATGACGGCCATATTCCGTTCTCCGGACAAGCCGCCCTGATCCTTGTCTTGATCTCGCTGTCCGGGCGCACCGCCGCTACGGCGTCGTGCGCCGAGCGGTGGGGGGACGGACCCCCGGGAGCTTCTACGAACCAGCGACACTCGTCCTCCCGAACCATCAGATACGGAGATGGTGCCCAACATTTGCGCCAACTAATCGCGTTTCGCGCCCGCGGTTGTAGGGCGGGCGATTCAGGACTCACACGCGAGAGGTCGCTGGTTCGGAACCAGCCGCGCCCGTGGCCGGAATCTTGTTGGCGCAAACCAGCCGACGGTGGGACTGGGGCGCGCTGGATTGGTCCTACGGCGGTTCCCAGCTCGACGCGGGACGCGCCTCGGGTTGTGTTGCCCGAGGCCCCCGCTGCTATGAAATCTGGTCCTCACCGTGATCGGTGTCCTGCGTGCGGCACGCGACCGCGTTACAGAGCTTCGGCGTAGAAGAGACGATTGAGCGTCGCGAGTAGCCGCTCCTGCACCCGGCCGTTGACGCCAGGCAAGACTGCGATCAGTCTGTCTCGCGCAAGCGCAGCCGAGGGTTCGGTGATCTCGTCAAGCAACCGCTTGGCCGACTCCGCGACCCAGTAGAACGGCGATACCACCGCGTCCGCCAGGCGAACAGCTACCTCCTCGGGCGCCGTCACCGCCTCCCATGGACCTAGCGGCAGTTCAGCGTTACCGTCACCCAGCATGAGAATGGGTCCTTCGTCTCCGGGGGCGACCGAGTCCAGCTCCGCCAATAACTCGGCTGCCTGAGCAGCGACCACGCCGAGGTCCAGGCCCCCGCGCTCCGCCGTCACCCGAAGGAGCACCTTGAGTTGCTCCCGGGCCTCCGCGACAGCCGCAATGGCCTCGCGTTCAGGGGCACTTTCGAACCCGCTGGCCTGAATGAGACATATGATTTGCGTCAACCTGCGTTGATCCGATCTGGCAAGCCTTGTGGGTCTCGCGAGCCCCACGATCATCTCCAGAATCCGTCGGGTAGCGTCAACGTATGCCTCCGACCGTTCACGCTGTGAATACTCGATACCTAGCCCGTAGGCGATTCGCCTTGAGTGGCCGGGGAAGCCAGCTGCGGTCACCATTGCACGGAGTTCCTCACTAAGCGGTGAAGGACGGAAGGCTCTAGCGGCATCGGCGAGCAACTTGGCTCGCTGTTCATCGCCAGGCTGGAGCGTGCAACGTGCGACCGCAAGGATCGCTCGCTGGAACAGCGTGCCCTGCGGCGACTCACTGCCTCGCGTCGAGACGAGATCCAGAAGCTCTCGGACGTCCTCCTCAACGATGTCGTCCTCGCGATGCCACGTCTCGATCGCGATGGCACGCAGGCAAACAAGCAAGAACTTGTCTTCACGACCGGGCATCGTTCGGTCGAGCCACGTCAGAGCGTCTGCGTGGATGCTCGGTTGAACTGGCAACTCCACCAGCAGCGCGCCCTGGGCACGCCGCGCTTCCTCGCGGTGCCAGCGCAATTTCGTCCAGCCGAATGGGTCCCGTCGAAAGTGTAGTTCTTGACGTCGACGGCTCTCGTCCGTGGGCTCGAGCAGTATCGCCTTGACCAAGTCGCCAACTGCGGTTGAGCTGGCGGGAATGCCATCCCGAATTGCTTCGGCGGCGAGCGTGAGTCTCGATGCGTCATCCCACGCGGTCCCCGTGGCGTAGCAGAGCGCGTCAGCGAACCGCCGATCGAGTCCAGCGGACAGCAGGACCACCTGCCGAGTGTCATCCTCCGGCAACTTGCTAGCGAGCCACCCGCCAGGCTGGCATGACTCGATCGCTGACATCGCCGCGGCGAGCTCAGCGAAGAGTCGTACTCGACTCATCACCACGCGCGGACGACCACGGTGAACAAAGATCCCTGCCTCGTCCCAGAGATCTATCGCCTCCGCCGCCACCACATCCGCAGGGATGGCCGAGAGGCCGAACTGCTCTTGGAGCATCGACGCAACCGCGCTCCGCACCTCGTCGGCCAGTGGCGCGCCGTGCGCGTATATGCAGTCCCCAACGATCATGAACGAGAGTTGCGCTGCCCGTACCGCATCGGTTCCAGAAAGACTGCCGAGTCGCGGAAGTCTGTGTCGCAGCCGCACGCCTGTTTCCCATCGCTCCACAACATCATGGGCGATCTTGCGTAACATTTCGGCGCGATTGTCGGGCGGCTCGTCAGCATCGGATCCGACAGCAAGCAGCGCAAGCAAGACGATCATCAGCGGCGTCTCGCCCAAGCCGGCGTCTCTCGCAAGGCGCTCGCGAACCCTGGCGTGCGCAATAGCCGATGACCACTCAGTGGATGCGCCGAGCTGCGTATGCGCCGCCGCATCTACGATGCTTGCCGCCATATGCAAGGGCCTAGTCGGTGACACCATGCGTAATTCCGGCAACCCTAGTTGCATGGCATCCGCAAATGCCGACTCCCGCGTTGCGACGACAACCTCAACAGCAGGGTGAAGGTCAGCGAGCAGCTCGGCGAGCCCGGCAATCATATTGCCTCGTGGACCGCGCACTTCATCAAGGCCGTCAAGTAGAAGCAGGGCGTTGCCGATACGAAGCGTGTCTTCTGCAATGCCTCTCAGCGTCTGCTGTTCCGCTGCTGGCTCACGCTCAAGAGCAGCGTCGAGGAGTGCGTCCCGAAAGTGACGCCCAGAAAGTAGAGCAGAGACCCGGGTCAAAGGAACTATGTACGGCACCGGCCACGATTCTTGCCGCGCATAGGCCGCCGCCATCGCCGCGAGCGTCGTGGATTTGCCAGAGCCCGGGAGCCCAAGCAGGAGAGCTCTTGTGCGTCGACGCACCGCCCACGAGATCCCCCCATTGAGACCTGGCTGCCATCCGGGTCGGTGCTCCTGATCGACGCCGACGACTCTCACGCCCCCGTCCACGCTCTCTATGGGAATTGGCGGAACGCGTACTCCAAGAGATCGCAAGTCTAGTTGCTCTCCAGCTCGCTGGATGCGTCCCCGGTATGCAGCAAGGGCTCCTCGTTGGTGCTCCAGGCGAGCAGAGGCAAGGCCCGCTTCCGACGATGTAATGGCCAGTGGATGCGCGGACAAGAGCGAGTGGAGGGTCGTCAGATTTGCTCCGCGACGGTCCGCGGCGAGACGATGAGCGTGATCTCGCAAGAGTCTCCATGCTGCGAGCCCGTGGCCTGGGCCAACAACGCTTGGCTCCAGCAGCGCTTGCCCGAGCCTCGCACTGAGCCCGTCACGATCAGCCAGGGCGAGCTTCCAAATAACGGCTGCATTGAGCAGTTCTTCTCGTTGCCCGACGTCGAGGTCGTTCAACAAGATCTCTAGACGTTTGAGGGCCCTTTTCTCTGCACTCGTCATCGCTCCTGCGGTCTCTCCGGCCCGTCGTCGCTCTAGGGCATGACCAAGCGCAAGGACTCCAGCCGAAGCCGCTTCGCAAGCCGCAACGAGCCGATAGGGACCCTCTCTGAAATCTCTACGCTCGACCATTCGCTTCCACTGGTCCACTACTTGAGACATGGAAGACCCGAAGTCCAATCGAGCCTTCGCTTGCAAGAAGACCATCCACCCACCGTCGAGGGCGACGACAAGGTCGTCGACAGGTTCGTTCGCCTCAAGGAGCATGGACCGTGGCACTCCTTGCTCATGAGGAAGTTCGAGTTCCGGGATGGTCTGACCCCTAAGGATATGCGTCGCCACATAGGCCGCCAGACCAGCACGAAACAGCGATCCTGCCTCATTGGCAGAACCTCCGACGGGCCCCCGTAAGAGTCCGGAGTCATTGTTAGCGGTCGGTTTCATCGGTCTGAAGCCACAAACATGGCTGGCAAGCGGTGACGTGAATCGTGCGAGTTGTTGCGCGCCTCGATGATCGCCTAACCGGCGGATGAGATCCCTCGACGGTTTCCTGCTCATCCCGAGCCCGGTAACAACGGACACACCGACGTTCGGTCTAGCCGACCCCGAGCTGACAATGATCTGATGGACGATCAACTCACCCGGTCGTGCTCGGAGACGGAAGCAACGCCGTTGAGTCCATGACTCGCGCGCTTGGGAACGGCCGCGCGGTAGAACGGGCAGGCCGCCATCGACTAAGGCGCCGTCGGTCCGAAGATGGCTCCGGGCGTCCTCGTAGCTTCGAATCCCGTTGGTGAAGCGAAGGACTTGATTCCGCCGCCACCCTGACCAACGGGCGTTTTCCCGGGCTCATCACATGAGCGCCCTTTGAATCCCTTTGCCGTCAAGCGATTCGTGAAATGACCTTTCTGGCCATTGGGTGCGCGTAGCATCACCTGGGATGACTGTCGGCGACGCAGAGCTGAAGAACGTTGCGTACTGGAGATCGCCGTCGTGGAGTCGGAGGGATGGGGAGAGACTCAAAACGCTTCTCCTGTTCTTTGACGGGATCGCTGTACTGGCCGGGGAGGGATTCGAGGCGGAGGCCGTCGAGCGCGATCCAGTCTTGGCAGGGCCGCTCGCCGATCGTGGACTTCTTCATGTGCTCGATGCCGAATCTCTCATCGACGGCCAGATGGCTGCAGACCTCCGCGAGATTGTCGACCGGACGATTCAAGGTAGGGATCGACGAGCGATAACGCTGAATCGGACCAACAGATTCGATAGCGGACACATGGGGCTTGACTGGGGGCTGGAGAATTGGCTGCCGATCTCGTCTACGAGAGCTGGAAAGGTGTATCGAGCGACGGGAAAGCCGTCTGCGCTCGACCACCTCATCGATCACGGTCTCGCCTTCGACACCGATTCGGGCGCCTTCGTGGAGGGCTGGGCGTACGACCTACTGATGCTCGCGTTACAACAGCTCGTTCGTCGCCCGGCCGAGAATCTCGGATTGGCGCTTCAGCCCGTCGAGCAGTCTCCGGCGAGTTGGATGGCCCTGCGAGATGCGCTGACTCGCGTGGGCGCGGACGAACAGCTTTCGCAGGCAGCAGTAGTGGGCCACGATCTAGATGTGGTCACGCTCAATCTCGCAAGTGTGCCGCTCGATGAGGTGCTCGGCTTCCGCGAACAACACGGCCCAGCCTTTCGCGCGTATGCCCGTAACCTGCGTGCACTGGTACGGGACCTTGGCGCGACCGATGCCGCCGACCAAGCCAGCGTCCTCGCAGATCGGCGTGAGGCTCTGGCTGACGCTGCACATGAACTGCGACGCACCGCGCGACAGGCGTGGCGGCGGCCGATGGCCAGCTTCAGTCTCGGGATTGCCGGTGTAGCCGTTGCGCTTTCTGTGGGCAACCTACCCGGTGCCGCTATTGCGGCAGCTGGAGGCTTGCTAGGCATCAAGCGCCAAGCTGACCCCGGAACGGCGTACGCCTACCTGTTCAACGCGGAGCGTGACCTCGCCGCCTATCCGAGTAAGGACTCGTTGGAGTTTTGGTATCGCGGACGCTGAGAGACGCGTCATATTTCTGTAGTCGATCGTTTCAGGGATCTGGAGCGGACGCCGTCCGCACAGGTTTTGGACTGGCTCCGCCCTAGCCAAGATCACATCGGACCGCCGGAGATTCGACGAGTCCATGCATCCACGCGCCACCATCGGCGCGCGCCTCACCATCTCGTAGATCCAGATGGGCGACTAACAACGCAAAGGCGGCCGGCGAGTCGTAGACCGACCGGGCCGTGAGACCAACGCCCCCGTCCGCTACAAGACCTCGCCGGCCAAAGCCCACCGTTCACGCAACGCGATGACGTTTGGCGATGTGCGCCGGCAGGTCCAGAGCCTTGCCATTCAGCGCTGCCGGGTCCATATGGCGAGCGTTTCCCGTGCATCCGGTCGAGAACCCGGGACAAGGAATCGGGGGTGCTGTCCGGAGAAGGAAGCATGAGCACTTTCTCTCGGCGGGCCTCGATCCGCCCCACCCACACGACAGCCTCGCGCTGTCCCCACACCCCGCCATCGGCCGGGTGTGGCCTGTCCGAATACGCCGTGCAGGCCGTCGCGCTGCGGCTGCGACTGCTCGGCCATCCAACGCGACTGCGGCTCGTCCGCACCCTGCACGAACACGACGGCGACGTGGTCGACCTCGCCGGCCGGATCGGCGATGAGCCGGCGGCCGTCAGCGCGCACCTGCGCACCCTGCATCAGGCCGGGATCGTCTGCCGGACCGACGCCCGCGGCCCGGCGGTGTACCGCTTGGTCGACTGGGCCGACTGGTGGCTGATCGACCAGTTCGCCAGCCGGTTGAGCGACGGCGCCCGGCGCCGTGACCACTCGGGGGGTGGTGCGTCGTGAACCGCTCACGCCTTCACCGCCTGGGCCGGCTCGCGCTGCTGATCGCCGCGATCCTCGGCCCGGTCGTTCTCCTGGTTCCCGACGCCGCGCTCGCGGCTGCGGCGGGCAACGACGTCGGCAAAAACATCGGCAACTTGCTGCGCCACTACGCGGCCGAGCTGTACGGCGGGATCCTCGCCATCATCTCGGTCTTCTTCTTGCTGCATCGCCGCTACGGCGAGCTGGGGCTGTTCCTGTTCGCGTCGGTGATCGTCGCCTGGCTGGTGTTCAGCCCCGACAACGTGGCGTCGGCCGCCCGCGCCATCGGGAGGCAGATCCTGTGACCACCTCGGACACGCCCCGCGTGGTGCGCTCGTACCAGCGGATCTTCTCGCCCGAGCGGCGTATCTATGCCATCGACGGGCGCACCCTGCCCATCCCCGGCGGCATCCCTCTGCGGTGGCTGGGCTGGGCGCTCGCGAGCCTGCTCGCCGGCCTGGTCCTGGCTGGCGGCTCGCGGCTCGTGATCGTTCTGCTCGCTGTGGCCGCGGGTCTCGCTGCCGTGCGCGCCGGGCGGGCGCGGCTGGCCCCGGCGATGGGTGCCGTCACGGCGCTCGGGTGCCTGGCGGCCGGCGAGACGCTGCGGCTGATGGATTGGCCGCTGCGCCTGGTCGTAGTGCCCGCGTTCGTGGCCACGGCCATGACCCAGATCACGCCGGACGGCCGCCCGATGCATCGCTACATGGCGGGCCTGCTCGCCGCGCGGCTGCGCGGCTGGCGGTCGGCGGGTCGTCCGATCACCGATCCGAGCCGCACGCAGCAGCGCTCAGCGCGGGTGCGCGTCGCCAGCGACGAGCACACGCCCGAGCTGCGGCGTGCGCGCATCTCCGGCCCGGTGTACGTCAGGTTCGCCCGGCCGATCCGGATGCGACGACGCCGCGGCAGGCTGGTCATCCGCGCCCTTCCGTCCCGCCGTGGGTGGGGGCTCGTCATGGATCGCGTGCGCGTGAAGGACGGCGAGCAGATGCGGGTGCAGCGATGACCCCCGCGGAGACGATCGGCCTGCGGTACGCGCGGCGCAACGTGATGTTCGGCGCGGGCGGCAGCGCGACGGCGCTGTACCGGCTCGACATGGTCAGCTATCCGCTGCTCAGCATCGCGGAGAAGCTGACGCTTGCCCGGCGCCTGGAACGGTTCGCGCATACGGTCGGTGCCGATTTCGGCATCTGGCGTGTGCACCGCGCCTACCCGACGGAGCAGTACGTGCGGAGCCTCGCGCGGACCGTCGACCGGCGCGGCCAGGACCCCGCCGTCTGGGATGCCTTCCTGCGCACCCATGAGCATCGCCTCGCGGAGCTGACGTGTCACGTCCCGGAGGTCTACTTGGCCGTCGCGCTGTCGGACGAGCCGAACGCCACGACGCGGCCGGGAGCCGCGCTGCTGGGTCGCCTGGACGCGATCCGCGCCCGTGGACTGTCGAGGCGCGGAGGCGGGCCCATCGCGGGCCGCTCGCTGCACACGTTGGCGGTCGCCGAACAGCGACTCGCCCAACGGCTGCGGCAAGTGCTCGGCCTGCGCCGGGCGCAGACCCACGAGCTGCAATGGCTGCTGCGCCGTGCCCCGTTGCGCGGAGTCGCAGAGCCCGAGTGCGAGCGCTGGTGGCAGCCCGACGCGCTGACCATCCGCGCCGAGAACGACGAGGACGTGCGGTACGAACCGCTGGAGTCGGACGTCTGGCGGCTCGTCGGCCACCCGATGCGCGAGGAACCCGACCACCCGCCGGGGCTGCACGTGCAACACGAATGGGGCGAGAGCTTCCAAGCGATGCTCTCGCTTGGGGCCCTGGCGGAAGAGGCCGTGTTCCCCGGTCTGGCCGCCGAGCTCCTGCACTCCCCGCTCGACGCCCTGCCCTTCCCGGTCGACTCGGTGCTGCACGCCCGGTGGGTCGGTAACCGCGAGGCGTTGGCACAGGTCCGTCGCCGGATCATCGACGTCGAGCAGGTCCACCACGATCAGCAGTCCTCGCGCCACGGCGCGGGCTGGCGGGCCGAGGACGACCGGGTCCTGGCGCGCGAGTACGAGTCGGTCCTGCAATCCGGGGCGCGGCCCCCGATGCTGCACGCCTCGATCTCCCTCGCCATCGGCGCCCCGAGCCGAGAGGAACGCGAACGGCGCGTCGCCACGACGCGCGAGCAGTACGGCGACGTTCGCCTGGAGCGTCCGCGCGGCATCCAAGAGCAGCTTTACCACGACCACCTCCCCCGCCCTGACGGTGGCCGCACCCACGACTACCGCCAGCAGGTGACCGCCGAGCAGTTCGGCGCGATGGTCCCCATCGCCGCAACGGCGGTCGGCGACGACGGCGGCGTCTACCTCGGGTACACGGCCAGTGGCGGCCGACGGCCGGTGCGCTATGACGCGACCGCCCCGTCCCGGGAGTCGCGAGCTTCCGCCGTGCTGCTCGCCGGAACGCTCGGGTCTGGCAAGTCGGTCGCAGGGCAGCTCATCGCCTACGGTGCCGAGCGCCGCGGCAGCCTCATCATCGACGTCGACCCCAAGCCCGACCACGGGTGGACCGAGATCCCACAGCTTCGCGGCCGCGTGGACGTGCTCGAACTGACGGGCAGCGAGTCGCAGCGCGGCAAGCTGGACCCGCTGGCAATCGGCCTAGAGGACATGCGGGAGGAGCTTGCCGCGTCGTACCTGCTGGACCTGCTGCGCGACCCCCCGGCCTCGTGGGAGGTCGCCGTACAGCGAGCCGTGCGCGACGTGGTGCGCGACGGCGGACGGAGCTGCCTGGCCGTGATCGACCGGCTGCGGCAGCTCGACAGCCCGGCCGGGACGGAGGTCGCCGACGCCTTGGAGGTCATCGCGGACTTCGGCTTGGCGCGGTTGGGCTTCGGTGACGGCACGAGCGATCTCGCCGTCGCGGAAGCGGCCGTGACCACGATCCAAATGCCCGGCCTGACGCTCCCCGAGCCGGGCGTGTCGCGAGAGAGCTACACCCGCGCCGAGCGGATCTCCGTCGCCACGCTCTCGCTCGTCACCGCGCTGTCGCTGCGGCTCGCATCGAGCGATCGAAGCCGGCACAAGGTCGTGCTTCTGGACGAGGTGTGGTTCCTGCTCGCCAGCTCGCAGGGACGCGCGTTGGTCAACCGACTGGTCCTCCAGCTCAGAGCGCTGAACGGCACCGTCCTGCTGCTCACACAGCGGCTCTCCGACGTGCAGGACCTCACCGACCTGGCCGGCACGATCCTGGTCTTCGGCCAAGACGGCGACGCCGCCGCACGGGCCGGCCTGGAGCTGGTCGGGGTCGAGGCCACGCCCGAACGCATCGCGCAGCTTCGCGAGCCGGCACCGGGCCGATGCGTCATGCGCGACCTGCACGGACGCACGGCATGGGTGCAGATCGACCCCGCCGACGACGACCTGCTGTCGAGCCTCGACACGACCCCACCCCAGCGCGCCGACCAGGAGGTGCCGACATGAGACGGCGACTCGTTCTCATCGTCGGACTCGCGACGGCGGGCCTCCTTCTCGCCGCAGCCTGGGCGGGAGCGGCCTCTGATCTGGTCGGCAACATCGGGCCGGGGCAACCGCTGTCCGGCATCGCTGGGCGCTACCCCATCTCCCACTACAGCCTCGATCAGCACTTCGACGCGGTCAGCGCCAGCCTGACCGGAGGCGTCGACGCCTCCGGCCTACCACCGACCATCGCGTACTTCTTGGCGACCGTCATCTGGCAGGTCACGGCGTTCTTGGCCTCAGCGGTCATCAGCTTGTTCGTCTTCGCGTTCAGCCTGGACCTGTTGAATGGCTCTCCGGAAACGGGCGGGGCCGGCGCGTTGGAGCCCGCTGCTGCGGCGATCCGCGGGATCTACCAGCACACGTTCGGCGCTCCGTGGATGGTCGTCGCCGTGGTGCTCGCCGGCTGCTGGGCGATGTGGCGCGGACTGGTCCAACGGCGTTACACCGAGACGGCCGGCTCGCTCGCCGTGTCCCTGGCGTACTGCGTGGTGGCGCTGGCCATCGTCAGCCAGCCGGCCGCGACCATCGGTCAGGTCAGCCGGCTGACGAACGAGATGTCCACCGCGTTCCTGTCGATCACCTCGCGCGGCGACATAGCGCGACCCGAGGAGGCGAAACAGGACATCGCTGACCAGCTGCATCGGCTGCTGATCCTGGAACCGTGGAGCGCGTTGAATTTCGGCGGCACGCAGCACTGCGTGCGCGTCGGCACCGGCAGCGCGGACAAGGACCCGGTCTCCGTTCCGGTGCGTCCTCTCCCCGCCGGGCCACGTCGCCAGCTCGACGCCGGCCACACCGTCACGACGGGCGGCAAGACGTGCGTCAACAACACGGCACGGTACGCCTCGCACTTCCTGCCGTTCGCCGACCGCAGCGACGAGCGCGACGAGGAGTACGACGCGATCCAGCACGGCGACCCCGGCAAGCTGCCCGAGAGCGACCGAGACACGAACTACCGCCCGGGGATCGTGGACAAGCCCGTGACCGACGCGATGGAGAAGGGCGGTCAGTACCAGCGGCTGCTGTTGGCGCTGGTGATCTTCGTCGCCGAGCTGGGCGTCTTCTTCCTCCTCGGCGCGCTCTGCCTGTCGGTCATCCTCGCGCAGGTCCTGGTGCTGCTGCTGGCCTGCTTCGCGCCGGTCGCGCTCGTGGTCGGGATCATCCCCGGCCGCGGTCACGACTACTTCCGCGGCTGGCTCGCTCGCCTGGGGACCCTGCTCGTCCGCAAGGCGGCCTACTCGCTCGTGCTGGCCGTGCTGCTGGCCGTGATGTCCGCGCTCCAGAGCGCCTCGACAGGGCTCGGCTGGTTCGCGACGTTCGGCCTAGAGGCCGCGCTCGCATGGACAGTGTTCCTCCAGCGCAAACAGCTCACCGGACAACTTACGGGGCTGGTTGGCAGCGCTGAGCAGGAGAAGGACAGTCACATGCTCGGCCGCGTCATGTCGTTGTACTACGGCAGCCGCATCCTCACGCAAGCCGGACGCCGTCTGCGCAACACGATTCGGCCCACGCCGCCCCCGCCCAGTCATGGGTCAGTCGAGACGCCACTACCGGCGACGACCGCCGCGATGTCGTGCGCGGAACCAGCACCCGCAGTTCCGCCGCAGCCCGACCCAGCGCCCGAACCGCAACTGACCGGCACGACGACCAGCGCGTACGACGGTCTCGCCCCAGCAGGTCCGACGGCCGCCGCACCCTCGCCCGATGCGTCCCCGCCCGAGCCGCCCCCGCACGCGGCCGGCGACACGGCTCCCCGTGATCCGGCCGGCCCGGCCGGGAAGGGCGGCGGTCAGCACGAGCCGACGCCGGTGCCGGCGCGACGGGACCGCCGGGAGGGCGCTGCGCCCGACCAACCCCAGGACGCCCATGCCGCGGGCAAGACGGCGGGAGAGCCACCGAAGCCGAAGCGCCAGCCAGACACCGCACCGCCGGATCCTTCCGGACCAGACGAGAAGTCGCCGCGCTCGGAGCGGTCCTTGCTCGACGACCTCCGGACCGAGCACGCGGCTGTCGGGGACGAGCAGACCGAGCCACCCCCGCACCGGCCCTCCGCCCCGTCGCATGAGACGCGAGAAGACCACGCCGAGCGGAAGGGCACGGCATGAGTCCCGCGAGGTTCATGGCCCGCCGGCTCAGCGACGCTCAGCGGGTCCCCGCCTTCGGGGCGGTGTCGATCGTGCTCGTCAGCCTGGCTGCGGCGGCGCTGGTCGCCCTTCCTCATCACGGAAGCGCTCGCCGCACCGTCACCGCGAGTGTCCGGCCCCAACAGCCCCTCCCCGCCCCGGCACCCGCTCCGGATCGAAACCGGATCGTCGCGGACGCGCGCTCGTTCATGTCGGGCTACCTGTCCTACCTCTACGCGGGCGCGGATGCGCAGACGATCCCGCGGGTCTCGATCAGCCTGCGCCGGACGCTGGCTCGCCACGCTCGACCTCGAGGACGAGGAGGGCCCGAGCGCAGGCGTCTGCTCGACGTGCAGATCCTGACGGTCACCCGCTCCCGCGCGCACGTCGTGGCAACGGCAACGGACGACTCCGGTGCGACGTTCCCCATCGGCCTGCGGCTGGACCGCGTGCCCGTGACGGGCTGGGTGGTGAGCGACCTTGACCGCTAACGCGACGTCATCGCGACGTTCTCCGCTCAGGCTCGCTGTCGCTGGCGCATCGAGCTTCGCCGGGCTGCTCCTGGTGGCGACCCTCGGGCTGGTGATGGCGGTCACCGGAGCGAGCCTGGGATGCCCCAGCGGCGAGAGCACCGCATCGGCAGGCGGCCACGACGGACCCGTTCCCACGCGCGCAGCTCGCCGCCAGATCCCTCCGAGTCGCCTGACGCTGTACCGCGCGGCAGGGGCGCGCTTCCGCATCGACTGGACGTTCGTGGCGTCCATCGGCGCGCAGGAATGCGACCACGGCAGTTGCGCCGGAGACAACGGCTACGGGTGCAGCGGCCCGATGCAGATAGCGACGCGCCGCGGCTCGCCCTGCAGCCCGGGTTCAGAGCCGACCGAGTGGGACCGGTTCGGCTTCGATGGCGACCACGACGGACGTCTGGACGTCAACGATCCGCCGGACGCCATCTACACCGCCGCCAGGGTGCTGCTGGACAAGGGCGCCCCCCACACCGGCGGGACCTACGCGCAATACCGAGAGGCCGCGTGCCGCTACTACGGCGCTTGCGGAGACGGAGTCGCCGCGTACGCCGACGAGGTCATGCGACGCGCCGTCCTCTACGGGTTCCACGGCACCGGCAGCCCGGCGACGAACGACACCGAAGACGCCGCGCCGGTCCCGGACCGCTCGGCCCCGACGCGCTGCGGCTCGGATCACGAATCGGCCGGCGGCGGCGATCTCGGTCAGCGGATCGTGAAGGTCGCGCGCAGCCAGCTCGGGACCGGCGAGCGGCCGCCCGGCTCCAACTGCACCAAGTACGGGCCGTGCGAGGAGTGGTGCGCCCTCTTCGCGGCGTGGGTCTGGCAGCACGCCGGCAGCAGCCTGCCCGGGAGCCCCTCCCAGTGGGCGTACACCGGCAGCCTCTACACCTACGCCAAGGACCACGGGAACCGTGTGCGGTCTCCCCGGGAGAGACCAGCCCCTGGCGATGCGGTGCTGTACGGCAGCGGTCCCGGGCCCGGTGCCAGCGCACACGTCGGCATCGTTGAACGCGTCCTACCGAACGGCGAACTGGTGACGATCGACGGCAACAGCGCCGACACCGTGCGCCGAGTCGGCCCGTTCGATCCCGCTCACGCCGAGCAGGCCGGCTTGCCGGGGCCGATCTACGGCTACGCCCGCCCACCCGCCGCCAAGACGACGGGGGCCGCCCATGCCTGAGCAAGGACGGATCATCGACCTGTTCGCGGGAGCCGGAGGCTGGGACGAAGGACTGCGCGAACTCGGACATCGAGCGCTCGGGGTGGACTTCGATGCGCTCGCTTGTGCGACCGCCAAAGCGGCAGGGCACGAGCGGCTGCACACCGACATCGCCAGCCTGGACCCGTCGGCGTTCGGTCCGGTGTGGGGACTGATCGGCTCACCACCGTGTCAGGCGTACTCCACAGCCGGGCTCAAGGCCGGCCGAACCGACAAGCCACACGTCATCGCCTGCGCACACGAACTCGCCGCCGGTCACGACACCCGTGCCGAGCGTCGTGACCAATGCAAGGACGAGCGGTCCCTACTCACGGTCGAGCCGCTGCGATGGGCCATGGAGCTCCGGCCGCGCTGGGTCGCGCTGGAGCAGGTCCCAGGGGTGCTGGAACTGTGGACGATGTTCGCCGACCTGCTCGCCGCGAACGGATACCAGACGACCGTTGGCGTGCTCAGCGCGGAGCGCTACGGGGTGGCGCAGACCAGAAAGCGGGCGTACCTAATCGCGTCGCTGGACGGTCCCGTTCGCCTGCCGGAGCCGACGCACCGCTCGTACAACTCGCGACGTCCGACCGAGGTCCGCGAGGATGAGCGGCACCTGCTGCCGTGGGTGAGCATGGCCGACGCGCTCGGCTGGCCCGGCGGGGGAACCAGCTGGGCCAACAACCAGACGCAGGGCGGCAAGCGTCCCCGCGGCCTGTCGCGGTCGATGGACTGCCCGGCCCGTACCCTCGACACGGCCTCGGGCTCGTGGACCGTCGAGCGATGCGAGGGACGCCGACACCGGGACCCAGCCACCGGATCCCGGTGTCCGCATTGGACGGCGCGACGCCCCGCTACCACGATTCTGACCAAAGGCTTGGTGAGCGCCCCGGGCGCACGTGACCGTGATCCCAACTGGCGGCCCGGGGACAAGTGGCCGTCGCAGTGGACCGGCGCGGAGAGGATCACGCCAGAGCAGGCGGCGATCCTGCAGGGCTTCCGGCGCGACTACCCGTGGCAGGGTGCACGCACGCGGCAGTTCGCGCAGATCGGCAACGCAGTGTGCCCGCCCGTCGGCCGCCGCGTCCTGGCCGAGGCGATGGCTCCATCGCGGAGGCGCCGCCCACAATGACCGCCCATCGGAAGCGCGAATCACGGGGGGAACCTGGAGGGTACGAACGGGGGGCACCTGGAGGGTGCATTCGCCGCAGCGACCGACGGGCCATGACGCCGCTCTGCGACTGCGATCCGACCGTGTTGCGTTTCGCTGACATCTTCCCCGGAACGGGGGGTACATCGCCGTGAGGCAGACCGACTCAGGGGAGAAGCTGGCGCTGCTCGGCGTGTGCGCCTCGCTGGCCGGGCTGGCAGCGGTGAGCCACGCAGCCGACTGGCCGAGGCTCCTGACGAACACGCTGCTGACGTCGACAGGACTGGGGATAGCGGCTGCTGCTGGAGTGCTGGCCGCTGGGCTCGTCGCCGCACGGCTGATCGTGACGCGCCGGTCGCTGGGCCGCCGTGTGCGCGTGCATCTGCTGCCGGCCGACTCGTTCGAGCCGGCCGACCATGCTGTGCTGAGCTTCGCGTCGGGGCTGGCGCGAACGCGCCGTCCGATCCGCGGCTGGTTCGATGGTCCAGCCAGCGCCGTGCGCGTCCGCCTGGACACCGATCCCGCCGGGCAGCTTCGCTACCTGGTGGAGCTACCCGCCCACGCACGCGGCGCCCTGGCCGTAGTCGTCAGCGCGTACGGCGGGGTCGACCTGCAGGACGTCGACAGCGCGGACACGAACGACCCCGAGCTGCACCCGCGAGCTGTCGTCGCGCGGGCCGAGCTGGTGCCGGCGTACGCGAGCACCGAACCGCTGCGCTCCGTTGGGCTCGATCCTGATCCGCTCGCCGGATTCGCCCGCGCCCTGACCAGTCTTCACGACGACGAGCACGCCGCGGTGTGCGTCGATCTACTCCCGGTCGCGCGTGGCGAACGCCGCCGCCTGCGTCGGCGGCTGCTGCGTCAGGCCCGCCATGGCGACCTCTCAACGGAGGCGGGATTGCCCGGGGTACTCGGAGGCCCGGAGGCTCGCGGCCCGGGGCCCGCCCGGCCCGCGGACCTGGTGCAGCGGCGCAGCGGACAGCGCGCCTTGACGACCAAGCTGGGCACCCCCGAGCCGCTGTTCAGGCTGCAGGTCCTCATCCGAGCCAGCTCCCCGCAGCAGGGTCGAGCACAGGCACGAGTCGGTGCCCTGATGTCGGCGTTCGACCCGTGGGCCGGGGAGAACCACCTCCGCGCCGTGGGTCTGCGCCTGCCCGGGGTGGCGTTCTTCGGGGCCGATATGCCGTGGCGACGTGGACGCTTCGATCGGCGTTTCCTCACGGGGCGGTTTGGACCAGCCCGACGGCGAGTGGTGACCGCCTCTGAGATCGCGGGACTGTTGAAGCCGCCGACCGCGAAGTGCTCCGATCCGAACGTGATGCGATCCGGGGGTGTGATCCCGCCGCCGCCCGCGGGCCTGCCCACGTTCTCGGGTCAGGCAGACCTCCTTCCGCTCGGCCACATCCGCGAGCCGGACGGCGAACGGATGGTCGGCGTCCCCCTGGCCGACACCTTCTTCGTCTACGCGGCTGGACGTAGCCGGTGGGGTAAGACGGAGTCGGCGCTCGGCCAGTTCCTGCACCTGGCTCGGTCTGGACACGGCTGCTTCTTCCTCGATCCGCACGAGGACGCCCTGACGAAGATCAAGCCGTACTTGACCGAGGCCGGGCTGCGGGAGCGGGTGGTTGAGATCAACCTCGCCAGCGGTCTGCATCAGCCCGGGTGGAACCTCTTCGCGACCGCCGGCCGCAACCCCGATCGTCTGCCCGGCCAGGTCGACGCGGTGGTCGACTCGTTCGCGTCCGCGCTCGGCTGGGACGAGCGGAACACGCGAGCCTTGAACCTCACGACGCAAGCGGCCCAAGCACTCACGGAACTCTCCACCCGCCTGCCGGCGGATCTCGCACCGACGCTCTTTCAAGTGACCTCGCTTCTGGGCAATGACGAATGGCGCTCGGGCGTCCTGCCGTTCCTGTCGCCAGCGACACGGCAGTTCTTCGTGGAGCGCTTCCCGCGATTGCCGGCTGAAGCAATCACGCCGGTCACGAACCTGATCGACCGTCTACGGGTCGCGCCCCCGGTGGCCGCGCTGCTCGGCTCGCCGGTCTCGACCTACGACGTGAGGGCCGCGATGGACGACGGGATGATCGTCCTCGCGTGCCCGGGGTCAGGGTCAGTCCGGGACCGGCTGATCGCCAACTTCCTCGTCTACGACCTGCTGCATGCGTGCAAGTCCCGCGCCGACGTTCCGCCAGATCGTCGCCGGCCGTTCTACACGGTCCTAGACGAGGTCCAGACCTACGACGGAGCCGGTTCGGGCAACCTCGCCGCGCTCTTGGAGCAGAGCGCGAAGTACGGACTCCGCGGCTTGCTTCTGAACCAGAACCCTGAGCGGCTCTCGCCGCAGACCCTCAACGCGGTGACGACCAACCGCTCGCACTTGTTGGCCACGGCCCTGAACAGCAAGGCGGCCGGGCTGCTCGCGCGCGAGTGGGCCGGGAGCATCGAGCCCGCCACGATCACACGGCTGGAGCGCTACAGCTTCGTGGCATCGGTCACGCTCGCCGGCCAGGTCAGCGCCCCGTTCCTGATCCGCACCAGCGCGGTCGACGAGCTGTTCCCCAACCTCGACCGCCCAGATGACCTGCCCCTGCTGGAAGAGGCCATCAATCGGAACACGGGGCGCCAACCCGTCCCCGCGCGTCTCGCCGCACTGGACGACCATGACCGAGCGATCCTCCAGCACCTTGAACGAGCGAGAGGCGTCCGCCCATCGGCGAACTCGGAGCGCATCGAAGTGCGCCCGGCACCCGCGCGAGGGGGCGACGACGCGTGACTGAGTACCTCCCCGACAGGCCCGTACGAGCGGTTGGCGTCGCCATGCTGGACAGCCTGCACGAACATCGGCTGCTCTCCACCGCCCAGCTCAGGGAGCTCCATACCCCGAACGCCAAGACGAGCGGGACCCGCCGCGTCCTGAGGGACCTGGAACGACGCAAGCTCGTGGCGGTGACGCGCGGCCGGGGACCAACGAAGCTCTACTACCTCACCCCCGCCGGTGGACGGGCGATCCAGAGCATCGCGGCTCGACGGGAGTCCCACAGCACCACCGTGCCGACGCCAGAGCAGGCCGCCGGACCGCTTCGCGCTCACACCCTCAGCGTCAACGATGTCGGCGTCGCTTTCGTGCGGGCCGCCCGCGTGGCCGGCGACGACTGCGGCCCTCTGGCGTGGGAGCACGAGGTATCGCATCCCATCGGCTCGACCCCGGGACGCCGCGGCGCCGAGCGGGTGATCTCAGACGCGCTGCTCACGTACCTACGCACCGACGACGACGGGGTGACAGTACACCAGCGCCTCATCGAACTGGACCGCATGACCGCCTCGACCCACGCCCTGGCGGCCAAGCTCAGCCGCTACGCACGGCTGTACCGCCACACCGGCGCCAAACGCTCAGACCCGCTGTGGAAGACGCGATACGAGACCTTCCCCGGCGTCCTGGTCGCGCTCACCGGGGGCTCCGTGCAGTCTCTTGACCGCCGCCGCCAAACGGTGCTCGCGCTCTGCGCCCACGATGCACTCCTGACCTCCACCCCACAGGTCGAGATCGCATTCTGTCTGCTGGACGAGCTGATCGCCCGGGGACCGTTCAGCCCCATCTTCCTGACGCTCCGAGATCCTCAGCACTGGACCGACTGGCTTGGCGCGACGCCGGCTTCGGAAGGGTCGGAATGAGCGCGAGCCAGCGGGCTTCCAAGGCCCGGCGCGCAGGCGCGGTCCAGCCCTTGGAGTCCCCGCGACGTCCACCTAACATGAGACGTAGTCCTGAAAAGCGCCGTCGCAGCGATGACCTTCCCGCCGACCCGCGCTCCCACGTCTTCGAGAGGAACCTCACGATGACCGCCCCGATACCGTCGATGCCCGCACCTTCGCCGTCTGGTTCGCAGACTGGTGGCTCCGCCGCGGACGCGACCTCTCCCGCGAGCCTCGACGCGATGCCTGACCCACAACTCCGCGCCGTCGCGTACGTGCGCGAGTCCACAGAGGAACAGGGTCAGGGATTCTCCCCGGACGCCCAGCGCCAGGGGATCGCGAGCTTCGCCGCCGACAACGGGATGAAGCTCACGGGCGAGTACTGCGACTTCCACTCCGGTTGGCGGAAGTCAGATGCACGGCCCCATTTCCAGCGGCTGATGACCGACGCCGCCGACCGTCAGTTCGACGTCGTTCTCGTCTTCCACACGTCGCGCTTCGCCCGCAATCAGGTCGAGTCACGGCGCTACAAGCAACTGCTTCGCGAACAGCTCGGCATCCGCGTCATCTCGGTCACGCAGCCGATGGGCGAGGACCCGTCCGATCCGGCGGCGTTCATGGCCGAGTCCATCCACGAGATGTTCGATGAGTACTACTCCGTCTCGCTCTCGTTCTGGACGCGCAGCGGCCTGCGCGAGAAGGCCCGCCAAGGCCACCTCGTCGGATCGCTGCCGTGGGGCTACATGCGAGACGCGGCGACCAAACTGGCCGTACCGGATCCGGCTCGTGCCCCGCTCGTGACGGAGATGTTCGACCGCTACCTGACCGGCCAGGAGTCGGACAGCAGCATCGCGTCGTGGCTCAACGCCAAGGGCGCCCGCACCGCACGCGACCGCGCGTTCAGCAAGGACACGGTTCGCGAGATGCTGTGCAACGCCGCCTACGCCGGCTGGGTCACGGCGCTGCGCAGCAAGGACCGTTCCATCCGAGGCCTCCACCAGCCGCTCGTGTCCGACGAGACGTTCGATCGCGTCCAGGAGATCCGGGGTTGGCGGACCCGAGTGACCAAGCCGGGCCGCCCGTCGCCCGACTACCTGCTGCGCAAGATCCTCCTCTGCGAGAGGTGCGGGCAGCGGATGCACGGCACCCGCGGCTCGCGCGCCGGGGTGCGTCGCTACCAGTGCTCGACCCGTCGCCGCGGCGGGGACTGCGCACAGCCGATGGTGCAGGCCGAGCCGCTGGAGGCGCAGCTCGTCGCGTGGCTTCGCCGGTTCAGCGTGGATGACACGCTGCGCGACCTCACCCTCGCCGAGATCGCCTCCCAGGTGGACGCCCGGCCGACCACCGACGAGAGCCATCGCGCATTCCTGTCCGGCCAGCTCGACCGACTCCGCGACCTCTACGTCATGGGCGACTTGAAGAAAAACGAGTACGTCCTACGTCGCCAAGCACTGGAAGAGGAACTGGAGCGGATGGCGCCGCCGTTCGATCCGGACCTCGACCGCGCCGCCGACCTGTTGCAAGACTTCGCGCGCTTCTGGGAGGCCGAGCCGTCCTCAGCCGAGCGGTACAAGCTCTTGACCACGCTGTTCGCCAGCGTCTGGCAGAAGGACGGCACCATCATCGCCGTCACGCCGCACAAGGCGTTCACGCGCTATTTCACCACCGCTTCCAAAGTCTCAAAACCAGACCAGGAAAGCGGGGTGACATTAGCGGGAGCGACGGGACTCGAACCCGCGACCTCCGGCGTGACAGGCCGGCGCTCTAACCAACTGAGCTACGCCCCCGTGCGGGTGGGAAGGATGACAGACGGCGGCTCGGCACGACGCGCGGTGGTGACGGCGAGCGCGCCGAGGAGGCGGCGGCTCGCAACTCTGCCGCCCGGAGGCTGTTCCGGACGGTGGAAGAACCGATCCCCGGTCCACGGTCCCCTCCTGAGGAGGAAGCACCACATGCTGCAACGTCTCGCACAGATCACCACGGTCTTCGGCCTGGTCCTGATGGCCCTGGCGGCCACGGCGGCGATCGCCACCGCCGCCACCATCACGGGCACCGACCATCGCGACAAGCTTCGCGGCACGAGCAGTGCCGACACCATCGCCGGCCTCGGCGGCAACGACCTGATCCGCGCCGGAGCGGGCGACGACCAGCTCGATGGCGGCGCGGGCAGCGACCGCATCATCGGCGCCTCCGGCAACGACACGATCCGCACCGGCGCGGGCTTCTTCGACTTCGTCGCGGCCGGCGCGGGCGACGACACGATCACGATCAGCAAGACGGGCGGCGGCCACGGCTTCCTGTACGCCGGCCCGGGCAACGACACGATCACCGGCGGCAACGGCAGCGATCGCCTGCACGGCGGCGACGGCAACGACGCGGCCGACGGCGGCGACGGGCGCGACGTGCTCTCTGGCGGCAAGGGCGACGACGTCGTCCACGGCGGTGCCGGCAACGACCGGATCTACGCGAACATCGGCGCGGACACCATCTACGGCGACGACGGCAACGACACGCTCTTCGCGCTCGCCCGGATCGACGTGAGCAACGACGGGTCGGCCACGGTCGACACGGTCGTCGGCGGCGCGGGCAACGACAAGATCCACACGCGCGACGGCGAGGCCGATCGCATCGACTGCGGCGACGGCAAGGACCAGGCCTTCCTGGACCTCGAGGACGTCATCGTCGACGCAACCGACGCAAACCCGAACGGCTCCTGCGAACGTGTGGTGCGCATGGCCCCCAAGCTTGGCGAGGACTCCTCGGAGAACAAGACGCAGTCTCCGTCGGAGGACCAGGCCACCAGCTAGCGGCGGGAGACCACGAGCGGCGCTGTCTCCGCTCGTGGGCCGCAAGGACAGAGCCCGGTTCCCAGGGAAGGGGGACCGGGCTCTCTTCGTTCTCCCCACCCGCCAAAGGTGACGCACCCGTCACGCTCCGAGTAGCATGGCTGACATGGCCTCGCTCACCGGTCCTCCGCCCGCCGAAGCCAACCCGCTGCGCGTCCTGGCCAACGACTACCGCGCGGAGCGCACCGCGGCCGAGCAGGGCGGCCTGCCCCCCGGCTTCACGGACTTCAGCTGGAAGCGCACGAAGTCGTTCGCCAGCGACCCCGTCCCCCTCCTGCTCGACGCCTACGAGCGTTTCGGCCCGATCTTCTCGGTCCGGATCCTCCACGGCATCCAGGTCTTCATGCTGGGCCCGGCGGCCAACCACTACGTCACCGTCTCGCACGCCAGCAACTTCTCGTGGCGCGAGGGCCACTTCCGTGACCTCATCCCCTTCCTCGGCGACGGGCTGCTGACGATCGACGGCACGTTCCACCGCCAGTCGCGCCGGATCATGCTGCCCGCGTTCCATCGCGAGCGCATCGCCGCCGCCCACGACACGATGCGGGAGGAGACCGACCGCGCCCTGTCGACCTGGCGCGAGGGCGACCGGATCGACCTCGACGGCTGGATGCGTACGCTCGCCCTGCGCATCGCGATGCGCGCCCTGTTCGGGCTGGACCCCGACGCCGCCCGCGGCGAGCTGGACGCCGCCCACGAGTTCGAGGTCGCGCTCGGCTTCCACGGCCGCGACTACCTCCTGCAGATCCTGCGCGGTCCCCGGACGCCGTTCGCCCAGCTCGTCGCCGCCCGGCGCAAGCTCGACGGCCTCATCTACGCGGAGATCGAGCGCCGCCGGCGCACCGGCGAGCGCGGCCAGGACATCCTCTCCCTCCTGCTCGACGCCCAGGACGAGGACGGCGCCCAGCTCAGCGACCGCCACGTCCGGGACGAGGTGATGACCCTCCTGTTCGCGGGCCACGACACCACCACCTCGACCGTCGACTTCATGTTCTACGAGCTGGCGGTGAACCCCGAGGAGGAACGGCTGCTGGTCGCCGACCTCGACGCGGGCTCCGACGCGCGGCTGGACCTCGTCCTGGACGAGACGCTACGCAAGTACCCGGCCGCGTGGATCGGCCCGCGCCGGTCGATCGAGCCGTTCGAGTTCGCCGGCCACCACGTGGCGGGCGGCGTGTCGATCAGCTACAGCTCGTGGGCCAGCCACCACCTGCCCGACGTGTGGCCCGCCCCGGAGCGCTTCGACCCCGAGCGCTTCGCTCCCGGCCGGATCGAGACGATCCCCAAGGGCGCGTACGTCCCGTTCGGCGGCGGCTCGCGCACCTGCATCGGGATGCGCTTCGGGGAGGCGGAGATCCGGACGATCGCCCGCCGCATCCTCGCCGACTGGCACCTGGAGCTGGAACCCGGGTACGCGCTGCGGATCCAGCAGACGCCGACGATCGGCCCGCGCGGCGAGCTGCCGTTCCGGATCCGCCGCCGGCGCTAGAGACGGCCCGGGCAGGCCCAGGCCGCCCGGCCCCAGCTCAGTCCGCCGTGTGGTCGGTCCAGGCCGACCCGTCCCAGTACCGCAGCCGCTTCTTGCCCGACGGGTCCGGATACCAGTCCGCCGGCGCCTGATCGACCGCCTGCGGGAACGGCGGGGGCGTCGCGGGCGTGGGCGTGGGCGCGGACGGCGCTACCCCGGTCTGCACCGGGCCGACGCCCACGGAGGCGGGCACGCCACCCTCGTGACCGGGCGCCACCGGGTTACCGAACGCGTCGCGGCCGGGGCTCGGCGTGGACACGACGACCCCCGAGGGCGAGCCCGTCGGGGGCGCGTAGCCGCCCACCGGCACCCCGCCGCCCGCCGTGCCGTCGACGTCCACGGGACGGCCGATCGCCTCCTTGCGCACCACGTACGTCCCGCCCATCATGTCGCCCACGCGGCGGTTGCCCTTCGACGCAGACGAGGTGATCAGGCCGGTCAGGCCCCACAGGAACACCCACGGGACGCCGTCGACGATCCACCCGACGAGGCGGGCCGCAGCGCGCAGCATCCCCGGCTTCTCACCCTGGGCGTCCACGACGCGCACGCCGAGCGCGAGCTTGCCGGGCGTCCACCCGGTGATGCCCTCGAGCACGACGGCGATGGCCAGCAACGCCGCGAGGATCAGCACGATCCACAGCGTGTAGGTGGAGCCCTGCAGCACCCACTGATCGTCACCCACCTGGACGTGCACGTTGTTGCCGCTCAGCGGGATCGTGTCCTGCCGCTTGGCCAGCACCGCGAACAGCACGGAGCCGATGATCCACAGGATCACGGAGTCGATGATGAAGCCGACGAGACGACGGCCGACGACCTTGGTGGGGGCTTGGTACATGTGGCTCAGCTCTTCTTGGCGGCTTGCGTGGACACGAGGTACGGCTTCAGGAGGGTCTGCCAGGCCTTGACCTTCTGCTGGTACTCGGACGGGCAGCGCGCGAGGCGGTCGGCGTCGAGGAGGCCGGCCTTCTCGATCGCCTCGTAGTACTCCTCGTCCGCACCCGCGACCCAGCAGGCGATCGCGTAGGCGCGCTGGGCGTCGAGCGAGTGCTCGTCGAAGAAGTCGGCGTCCTGCAGGTCCGACGGGTTGCGCTGCAACGACTGGAAGAAGTCGGCCGCGTCGAACGCGTACTCCTCGCCGCCCTTGACGAACTCGGTCATGAACACGGTCGCGAGCTCGTCGGCCGCGTCCTCCTCCCGTCCGGTGATCGGCAGGTCGAACGCGTCGATCAGCAGGTGCGCGAACTCGTGGACGAAGATGAACGAGTTGATCGCCGCGACCGATTTACCCAGGTCGTAGTCGGTGATCTTCGGGTCGTTCGCCTTGACCTGCTTCAGGATGAAGTCGACGAACGCGTAGTCGAGGTTGATCGTGTGGTCGTCCGGCCGGTACTGAGGCCCGGTGTCGCTGGTGGTGCGGACCACGACCTTGGTGTCCCACGGCAGCTTGAAGTCCTTGGCGAGCCCCTTGGCCACCTCGGCGGTGCCGCCCGCCGACAGCAGCGTCTGGGCGACCTTCTCGTCCTCGGTGGTCGGTGTGGCGTAGATGACGCGCATCGTGGGCGCAGCCGCGGTGGTCGTCGTCTTCTTCGCCGTGGTGGCGTCGTCGCCCCCGGAGGATCCGCACGCCGCGAGGACGAGCGACGCGGTGGCGACAGCGAGGGCGGACAGCGGCGGGAGCGAGCGGGTCGGGCGGCGCATGGCGCCATCCTCCCCTACCTCGCGGCGCCACGCCAGCACACCGCTGTCCCTACGTGCCCGGTCTCAGCAGGGATCGCGGGACATCTTCGGCCCGCCCTTGGCGACCGACTTGCCCGGCGGCACGACGTACACCTGCTCGCCGGACAGCGAGAAGCCGGTGCCGAACGCCTCCTTCGGCGCGGGGCGGTAGACGTCGATGTGCTTCCCGTCGATCGCCCCGCCGGTGTCCACCGCGCACATCCAGCCGCCGTACGCGGCCTTCTTGTAGGCCGGCAGGTACACCCGGCTGCGCATGGGAATGGTACCCGGGTCGACGGCGATCGAGCGGTAGTAGTTGAGGTCGCGCGAGGCGCCCGCGGCGAAGGTGATGCCCTTGTTGGCGACGAACTTCTTCCCCGTGCCGCGTGACCAGCCGCCGTTCAGCAGCGGGAAGGTGACGGCGCCGCCCGAGTTCTTCCACAGGTTCTCGCCGCGCCAGTAGGGCGATCCGCTGCTCTTGCCGAACGTGAACGTCTTGCCCTCGGCGTTGACCCAGCCGGAGCTGCCCAGGCCGTCGATGTGGACCTTCTTGCCGTTGGTGTCGACGCCGTCGCCCTCCATGCTGAGCCCGCGCGCGGAGTAGAGCCAGTCGACGCGGTGGGAGCCGCCGTAGCCGGGGGTCGACACGCGCTTGCCCTGGAACCACTTCTCCGGCACCGGGAAGTACTCGGTGAGCTGCACGCCCTTGACCCAGGTCGACGCGCTGATCGGCTTGGCGCCGGCCACCGCGGGCAACGTCAGCGCCGCGACCAGGACCGCGATGCAAGCGGGCGCCCAACCGGGTCGCTGACGACGCCGGGAACCGGATCGGGGCCTACGATGAGGGCATGTCCGCATGGAGAGCATGGATGACCAAGAACAGCGCGGGGCAGCCGAAGGTTGCGGTCCGCCGTCGCCGCTCCCTCTTCGCCACGAGCCTCGTGGTCACCTGCACGATAGCGGCCGTGGTCCCCGCGCTGGCCCAAGCGGTCGGAGGAGAGCACACCGATCCGAGCCGGGACGCGAAGGGTCCGCTGGACCTCGCTGGCGTCTCGTTCAAGCAGGATGCGCGCGAGGTCACGATCACCATCAGGACGCACGATCCCGTGGGCAACGGGCAGCTCCCGGGCGGCAAGAGCGGCACGCTCTGCGTGACCCTGGAGTGGGGCTCCCCGCTCGGCCCGCAGAAGCGCCTGTGCGTGGTCAAGGTCGGCGACGGGAAGACGGCGGTCAACGACGACCGGCTCAACCCGAGGAACGGGAAGATCCTGGCGCGCAAGCAGCGGCGCATCTCCACCCACCAGGGCACGCGGTTCGTCCTGCGGTTCGACCCCGTCGACCTGGGCCTGCCGGTCGGCCTCCTGCACTTCGGCGTGCGCAGCAGCTGGCGGCTGGGCAAGGCGTGCCGGCACACGTGCGAGGACAAGCTGCCGTCCAGCGGCACGTTCCCGGCGCGCGTCTACCGTGCCGTCGCCGCCGGCTGCGCGGCCACCAGCGGCCAGGTCACCAGCGGGCCCAGCAGCGGCAAGCGGGTGGCGATCACGTTCGACGACGGTCCCAGCAGCTACACCTCCGGCTACCTCGCGTCGCTGCGGGCCGAGGGCGGGGTCGCCACGTTCTTCCAGATCGGCCAGCAGGTGCCGGGGCAGGGGGCGATCGAACGGTCGATCCTCGCCGGCGGCAACGCGCTGGCCAACCACTCGTGGGACCACGCCGATTTGTCCCGTGGGGGCTCCTTCGCCAGCAGCGAGCTGAGCCGCACCTCCGCCGCCATCAAGACGGCCTCGGGCGGGTACCGCGCCTGCCTCTACCGCCCGCCGTACGGCGCCACGAGCAGCAGCCTCGTCTCGGCCGGCAACGCCCTGGGGATGAAGTCGGTCCTGTGGGACGTCGACACCAACGACTGGAAGCTCCCGGGCACCTCGGCGATCATCTCGCGCGCCGTGAACGGGGCCCGCGCCGGCTCGATCATCCTCATGCACGACGGGGGCGGCAACCGCAGCCAGACGGCCGCCGCGGTGGGGCCGATCGTCCGGGGACTGAAGGCCCGCGGCTTCACCCTCGTGACGGTCCCCGAGCTGCTCGGGCTGAAGACCACGTACCGGCTCAGCACGAGCTGATCGCGGCGGCGCGCACCCGCGGGGCCGGCACCCCGCGGGCCCGGACCGGAGCCCTCGCCCGCCCGATACGCCATCATCCAGGGCGATGGACCGTCGCCCCGCCGTGAGAATCAGTGACCGCGGACGCCTCGCCGTGCTCGGCGTGGCCGTCGTCGCGTTCCTCGCCTTCGTGATGGGCGCGTCCGCCGGGGCGGGCGGCACCGCCGACGGCTCCGTCGGCTACATCAAGCACCTGCCGCTGCCGGGCCCATCCGTCGCCGCCCAGCAGAACAAGGCGTTCGAGACGGTCACGAGCTACACGGACTACATCACCAACGGCGCGTCCCAGGGCAAGGAGGTCGCGCTCACGTTCGACGACGGACCGAGCGTGTGGACCCCGAAGTTCCTCGAGGTGCTGAACCGCACCAAGACGCCCGCCACCTTCTTCACCGTCGGCAACACGTACGCGGAGTTCGGCACGGCCGCACAGGCCGCCGCGCTCAACGGCTACGTGATCGGCAACCACACGTGGAACCACACGTCGATGGCCACGCTCGACCTCGCCGGCCAGACCGCCCAGATCGATGACGCCAACGCGGCGATCGAGAAGGCGGGCATCCCCAAGCCCAACCTCTTCCGCCCGCCGTACGGCGCCTACAACGCGACGACCGTGCAGCTGATGAAGCAGAAGAAGAACATCATGGTCCTGTGGAGCATCGACTCCGAGGACTGGACGCTGCCCGGGACCGACGCGGTCGTCCAGAACGTGCTCGGCAACATCAAGGCCGGGGACATCGTCCTGATGCACGACGGCGGCGGCGACCGCTCCCAGGGCCTCGCCGCGCTGCCGCGGATCATCAAGGGCATCAAGGACAAGGGCCTCAAGCCGGTCACGGTCCCCAAGCTCCTGCTCGACGACCCGCCGCCGCGGGACCAGGGCGAAGCGCCCAACCTCGGCGCGGGCTAGCCGACCGCGCTCAGGCCGGCGCCAGGACGATCAGCGACTCGTCCGGACGGGCGGGGTCGATCTCGGGATGCAGGTCGACCCGCGGCGCCTCCCCCGCGTGGACGCGCACCCGGGCGAGGATTGTCGTCGTGGCGATGTCCACCGGCTCGCCGGGGCCGAGCACCCGCACCTCCCCGTCCCCGCGCAGGTCCGCCAGCAGGCGCCGGCCCGCGAACGGCGTGCGCACCGTGTGACTCGGTCCGCCGACCCGCCCGGCGACGTCGTGCAGGGGCACGAGGTGCACGTGGGCGCGGCCGAGCGCGGCCACGCCGGCCGCGGAGATCCCCCGGTTGAACGCCGCGTCGTCGGTGGCGATCAGCGCGTCGGCCGCCACGTCGCGCACCTCCTCGAGCTCCTCGCCGCCCGGCATCTCCAGCAGCACCCGGAACGGCACGTCGCTCAGGTCCTCCAGCGCCGCGGCCCCCGGGGCGATCATCACCACCGGCACGCCCAGGCCGTGCAGCGCGCGGCCCAGGTCGATCATCCACCGGTCCCAGCCGACCATCGCGACGCCGACGGGATCGGGGCGACGCAGCCCGAGGACCCGGGCCAGCGGGACCGCCCCGAACGTGACGAGCAGCGCGGTGAGGAAGATCACGCCGAAGGTGACGGGCACGAGCTCCTCGAACGGCTCGCCGTTCTGCTGCAGCGTGATCGCGAACAGCGAGGACGTCGCGGCGGCGACGATCCCCCGCGGGGCGATCGCCGCCAGGTAGAAGCGCTCCCTGAAGCCGAGCGACGACGGCGTGGTGCACAGCGCGATGGTGACCGGGCGGATCACCACGACCATCAGCACCACGAGGATCGCCGTGCGACCCGCGACGTCCCACACCGCGGACAGGTCCACGCGAGCGGCGAGCATCACGAACAGCGCGCCGATCACGAACACGTTCAGGGTCTCACCGAACCGCATGATCGGCTCGATGGTGGTCTTGCGCTGGTTGGCGAGGACCACCCCCAGCACCGTCGCCGCGAAGAACCCGGACTCGGGCACGACCGCGTCGGCCACCGTCACCGCGATCACCGCGAACGTGATGCCCAGCGCCATCTCGTACTCGTCCGGCACGAGGAAGTTGCGCAGCATCGCCAGGAGCAGGACGGCCAGCACGACGCCGATCCCGATCCCGATGGCCATGATGGCGAGCAGGCCCTTGTCGTCCCCGTTGGAGGTCAGGACGACCTGGAGGGTGACGTAGCCGATCGCCGCGCCGATCGGGTCGATGAAGATGCCCTCGGCGCGCAGGATGCCGTCGACCGGCTGCTTGACCCGGGCGGTCTCCAGCAGCGGGATGACCACCGTCGGGCCGGAGACGATGAGCACCGCGCCGAGGATCGCCGACTCCCCGGTGGTGAAGTCGAACAGGACGACGATGGCGAGCGTGACGAGGACGGCGGTGGCAACCACGCCGATCGTCAGCAGCCGCGGGAGGACGGAGCGGTCCGACAGCTTGCGGAAGTCCAGCTCCATGCCGCCCTGGAAGAGGAGCATGCCGACGCCGAGGTTGACGATCGGGAAGAGCGCATCGCCGAAGATCTCGTCGGAGTCCACGAGGCCCAGGGCCGGCCCGGCGACCACGCCCGCGACGAGCAGGAAGAGGATGGCGGGGAGCCCCAGCCGCTTGGCCACCAGCTGGGCGATGACGCCCAGCACGATGATCGTGCCGATCCCTACCGCGATCTCGTCAGCCATGGCCGCAGGATCCTAGGGACCGGAGGGAGGCCAGAACGACGTCGTCCCCTCCGGCCGTGCGGGCCGAAGGGGACGAAGGTGAGGCGGGGTGCGTCGACGTGGGCGTCAGATGGCCGGCGGCGCGGGGGGCGCCGGCGGGGCCGGCGGCGCGGCCGGCGGCGGGGGCGGCGGGTAGGCCGGATCGGCGACGGCCGGGCCCACGGTGCCACTCTGCAGGGCGACCAGGTCGAAGTAGATGACCGCACCCGCGAGCGCCGACAGCGGCGCGATCAGGAGACGGGCGATGATCGCCGCGATGATCGACAGGATCACCGTGTCGCTGACCGCGAGCAGGATGAGGGCCAGGACGAAGACGAAGACGGTGGTGATGATGTAGAAGAGCACGATCACGCCGAAGACCTGCCAGGCGTTGCCCTTCACCAGGGCCCAGCTGCGGCTGAACGCCTCGCCGATGCCGGCCTTCTCGACGACGACGACCGGGGAGACCACGGCCCAGAACGTGAGCAGGAACAGCCCGGGGACGATGCAGAGCACCAGGCCGATCGTCGTGCCGATCGCGTAGATGAGGCCCACGGCGATCAACGTGACGAGCACCGGCATGATCGAGCTGATCAGCGTGCCGACGGACGCGTCGAGGGTGCCGTCCTGCACGTCCTCCACGAGGCGCACCACGGAACCGACGAACACGACGGTGCCGATCGCGGCCACCAGCGTGCCGAGCAGGCTGAGGACGACGCTGCCGCTGTGGTTGAGGACGCCCTCGATGATCCCGAGCGGGATGAAGATGATCGCCCCGAGTCCCAGGAGCGCACCGAGGTGCTTGGTGTAGAGGGCGAACACGCGGGAGAGAACCCCGCCGATGTCGAGATGCTGTTGCATGGGGCCATCCTATGCGGGTGCCGGGACGGCGAACAAGGCAGAATCACGAAAGTCACCATTCCGTCCCCTCCGTTTCTCCATTAATCCGGTGGGGATTCGGTACTTTGTCGTTTCCCCCTCGACGACCAGGAGATCCCATGAGCGAACTGCGCCCCGAGACCCTCGCGCTGCACGCCGGCCAGGAGCCGGACCCGACCACGAACGCGCGGGCGGTGCCGATCTACCAGACCACGTCGTACGTGTTCAACGACACCCAGCACGCCGCCGACCTGTTCGCGCTGGCCGAGCCGGGCAACATCTACACGCGGATCATGAACCCGACGTGGGACGTGCTCGAGCAGCGCCTCGCCGCGCTCGAGGGCGGCATCGCCGCGGTCGTCACCGCCTCCGGCCAGGCCGCCGTCACCTACGCCGTGCTCAACGTGGCGCGCGCGGGCGACAACATCATCTCCACCAGCCAGCTCTACGGCGGCACGTACAACCTGTTCGCGCACACGCTGCCGCAGTACGGCATCGAGGTGCGCTGGGTCGACGCCGACAAGCCCGAGGACATCGCGGGTCTCGTCGACGAGAACACCAAGCTGGTGTTCGGCGAGACGATCGGCAACCCGAAGCTCAACGTCCTGGACGTCGAGGCGTGGGCCGCCGCGGCGCACGCGCAGGGCCTGCCGCTGGCGCTCGACAACACGGTCCCCACGCCGATCGGCGCGCGGATCTTCGAGCAGGGCGCCGACATCGCCGTGCACTCGCTGACCAAGTTCCTGGGCGGCCACGGCACGTCCATCGGCGGCGCCGTCATCGACGCCGGCAGCTTCGACTGGGTCGCCAACGCCGATCGCTACCCGGGCCTGACGCAGCCCGACCCGTCCTACCACGGCGTGGTGTGGAGCGACGCCCTCGGGCCCGCGGCCTACATCGGCCGTGTCCGCACCGTGCTGCTGCGCAACACGGGCGCCGCGCTGTCCCCGTTCAACGCGTTCCTCATCCTCCAGGGCGTCGAGACGCTCGCCCTGCGCATGGAGCGCCACAACGAGAACGCGCTGGCCGTCGCCAAGCACCTCGAGGGCCACCCGGACGTCGACTGGGTCCTCTACCCCGGGCTGGAGTCCAGCCCCTACTACGAGGTCGCCAAGAAGACGCTGCGCGGCGGCGGCAGCGCGCTGGTGACGTTCGGCGTCAAGGGCGGCGCGGAGGCGGGCAAGACGTTCGTCGAGGGGCTCGAGCTGTTCAGCCACCTCGCGAACATCGGCGACGCCAAGTCGCTGGCCATCCACAACGCCTCGACCACGCACTCCCAGCTCAACGACGAGGAGCTGGCGGCCGCGGGCGTCACCCAGGAGACGATCCGCCTGTCGGTGGGCATCGAGCACATCGACGACCTCACGGCCGACCTGGACCAGGCGCTGGCCAAGACGCGGGGCTAGGCACCCGCCGCATGACGAACGCGGGCCTCGGCCTCGTGGAGACCCGGCGGGTCGTCCTGTTCACCCAGGACGACCCGCTGGTCCTCGAGTCGGGAGAGACGATCGGCCCGGTCGAGGTCGCGTACGAGACGTACGGCGAGCTGGACGCCGACGGCGGCAACGCCGTCTTCCTCGCCCACGCGCTGACCGGCGACGCACACGCCGCCGGCCACCACGGGGACCCGTCGCGGCGCGGCTGGTTCGACCTGCACCTCGGCCCCGGCCGGATGCTCGACACCGACCGCGACTTCGTGATCTGCGCGAACCTGCTGGGCGGCTGCCAGGGCACCACCGGCCCGGCCAGCCCCGACCCGGCCGCCGGCGGCGAGCGGGCGTACGGGCTGCGCTTCCCCCTGTTCACCGTGCGGGACCTGGTCGCGGTGCACCGCCGGCTGCTGGCCCACCTCGGCGTGCGCCGGCTGCGGGCCGGCGTGGGCGGATCGCTCGGCGGCATGCAGATCCTGCAGTGGGCGCTGGACCATCCCGGGGAGATCGACCAGGCCGTGCTGGCCTGCGCGAGCGCCCGGCTGACCGCGCAGAACATCGCGTTCTCCAAGGTGGCGCGCACCGCCATCACCCGCGACCCCGACTTCCAGGGCGGCGACTTCCACGGCACCGGCCGGCGGCCCGACGTCGGGATGTCCGTCGCCCGGATGATGGCCCACATCACCTACGTCAGCGAGGAGTCGCTCGCGGCGAAGTTCGACCGGGCCCGCCGGACGACGGGGGCGCCGATGACGATGGCCACCGACTTCGAGGTGGAGTCCTACCTCGACCATCAGGCCGCGGTCTTCCTGGAGCGCTTCGACGCGCTCTCCTACCTGTACCTGTCCCGGGTGATGGACTACTTCGTGCCGTTCGAGGAGGAGGGCGTAGACCTGGGCTCGGTCGACACGCGTTTCCTCGTCATCTCCTACGACACCGACTGGCGGTTCGGCACCGAGCACTCCGCGCACATCGCGGCTCAGCTCGCCGCCGGCGGCGTCGACGTGCGCCACCACGACGTGCGCTCCCCCTGGGGCCACGACTCGTTCCTGCTCGACGTGCCGGAGTACGAGGCGCTCGTGCGGGAGTTCCTGGGCTGAGGCCGGGACGTCATCCACCTGAGGTCGGGACGTCATCCACATTCCTCCCGAGGGGTGGGAGGAATGTGGAGAACGTGCCGGCGGCAGGGGTCCCGGTACCCTTGCCCGGCTCGGGGCGCGTAGCTCAGTTGGTCAGAGCGCCCGCCTTACAAGCGGGAGGTCGCTGGTTCGAACCCAGCCGCGCCCACTGGGCCACCCCCGAGCGCCCGCGGGGCCCTGGACGGTTCGACACCGCACCGCTAGCTTTCGGACACGACCCGCTCCAGCGACCGAAGGACCCGAACGTGCACCGACGGCCCGTAGCCCTCCGGCGATTCCGCTGGATGCTGTCGATCGCCGCCGCCTCGTTCGCGCTGGCCCCCGGCGCCGCGTCGGCGGCGCCGCCGGACACCACCCCACCGGTCACGACCGACAACGTGCCGGCCGACTGGGTCCGCGGCGCGCCCGACGTGGAGCTGACCCGGACCGATGCCGGCGGCTCCGGGGTCGCCACGACCTACTACGAGACCGGCTGGGATCCCACCGCGCCGACGATCTTCAGCCCCGTCTACAACCCGAACAACTTCCCGAGCCTCCAGGACGGCCAGCGCATCCGCTACTTCAGCGTCGACGTGGCGGGCAACGCGGAGGCGGTCAAGACCTCGGCCGTCGCGAAGGTCGACGACATCCCGCCCACCATCACCGACGACGTGCCGGCTGGCTGGGTCGCCGCTCCCCCGTCCGTCACCCTGACGGCGACCGACACCGCCGACTCGGGGGCCGGCTCCGGCATCGGCTCCATCCACTACGAGATCAGCCCCGGGTTCGCCGTCGCCACCAGCCGCAGCCCCGTCTACGACCCCGCCCACAAGCCGACGCTGCACGACGACGAGAAGATCTACTACATCGCCATCGACGCGGTCGGCAACGCCGGCAGCGGGAGGTCCGTCGCCGCCCAGGTCGACACCAGCCCGCCCACCACCACGGACAACGTGCCCACCGGGTGGGTCGCCGTGGCGCCGCGGGTGTCGCTGTACCCGACGGACAACCACCAGTCCGGCGTCGCCACCACGTACTACGAGCTCGGAACGGACCCCGCGGCCCCCACCACCGCCAGCCCCGTCTACGACCCCGCCGACCGGCCGCGGCTGAACGACGGCGAGCGGATCCGCTACCTCAGCGTGGACGCCGTCGGCAACACGGAGGCGGCCACGACCTCCGCGGCCGCCAAGGTCGACACCACCGGCCCCACCACGAACGACGACGTCACCGCCGCCACCCCGCCGGGCCAGCCGGTGACGCTGACCGCGAACGACGGGGCCGGCTCGGGTGTCGGCGCGATCTACTACGAGACCGGTCGGGTCCCGGCCATGCCCACCACGGCAAGCGCCGTCTACGACCCGGCGCACCGCCCGGTGCTCGCGGCCGGTGAGCGCATCCGGTACTTCAGCGTCGACGCGGTCGGCAACCGGGACGTCCTGCACTTCTCGCTCGTCGTGCCGACCCCCGCGCCGGTTCCGCCGCCGATCGAGACGACGCCGACGACCCCCACGCCGGTCCCGCCGCTCGCACCCCTGCGGCTCACGAAGGCGACGACGAGCCGGGGCTGCGTCGGCACCGGCCCGCGGGCGAGCCGGGACGTGGAGGTCCGCTACACGCTCAGTGCGGCAGCGTCGGTCACGATCACGCTGGAGCGACGCGTGTGGCCCGTGGTCAAGCGGGCGCCCCGGTGCCCCGCGAAGCTCCCCGGCGCGAGCGACAGCACGACCGCGAACGGCGAGCCGGTGGTCTACGTGGTCGCGACGGCGAAGCGGACCGGCCGCACCAAGAAGCAGCCCCTGCGCGTCACCAAGACGGCCCAGGCCGGCCGCAACCGGCTCAAGCTCCTGCGCGCGCTGAAGGTCAAGTCGCTCCCGCCGGGCCGCTACCGGCTACGGATCGTCCCCGCCCGGCCCGACGGCACGGCCGGCAACGTGGTCGTGATCCCCCTGTGGGTACTCGGCTGAGCGCCGGTCCGCCCCGCCACCACCCCCTCTCCAAGTTGTTGCCGGGGGGTGGCAACAACTTGGAGAACGGCCAGCGCGAAAGCCCTGCGCGAGCGCCCGCTCAGCTCCGCGCCCCCAGCCGCACCGGCAGCGTGCGGAGCTGGTTGGCGAACGGGGACTGGACGAACTGCGGGGGCTCGGCGATCTCCATCTCGGGGTAGCGGGCCAGCGTCTCCTCGATGAGGATCCGCAGCTCCAGCCGGGCCAGCGCGGTGCCGAGGCAGAAGTGCCGGCCGCCGGCGCCGAACGCCTGATGCTCCGGGTTGCGGGTCACGTCGAAGCGGTCGGCGTTCTCGTAGCGCGTCTCGTCGCGGTTGGACGACGGGTACCACATCACGACCTTGTCGCCCTCCCGGATCGTCTGCCCGTGCAGCTCGGTGTCCTTCGTCGCGGTGCGCGCGAAATGGGCGAAGGCCGGATACATGCGCAGTGCCTCCTCGACCACCGCGGGCACCAGCGCGGAATCCTCGACGACGAGCCGGCGCTGCTCGGGATGCTCGATCAGCGCCCGCATGCCGCTGCAGTAGGTCGCCTTGGTGCTGTCGTTGCCGGCGGCCATGAGCAGGAAGAAGCCCATGACGATCTCGTGCTCCTCCAGCTGCTGCCCGTCGACCTCGGCGTGCACGAGCACGCTGGTGAGGTCGTCGGTCGGTACCGCGCGGCGGTCAGCGATGAGCTTCGCGCAGCGGGCGAAGACCTCCGGCACGTCGCGCTCCATGACGATCTGCGCGCCCTCGGGCGTGGTGTCGGGATCGCCCGCGCCGATGATCGTGTTCATGAGCCGGGCCCAGATCTGATCGTCCTCGGGCGGCAGCCCCATGAAGCTCGCGATGACCCGGGCGACCACGGGCTGGGCGACGTCGTCGACCAGGTCGCACGTGTCGCGGCCCTCGAGGCGATCGAGCACGTCGACGGTGATCGCGCGGATGGCGTCCTCGTGCTCGGCGATCCGCTTGGGCGTGAAGCCGCGCTGGAACAGGCTCTTGATGCGGTCATGCTTGGGCGGGTCCATCCCGATGAACATGGCCTGCTGCAGCACGAGCGGGACGATCGCGTTCTTCAGCGCCGTGAAGCCGCCGAGCTCCGACGAGTAGGTCTGCCAGTCGCGGCTCACCTCGTGCACGTCGTCGGCGGTGGTCACCGACCAGAAGCCGTCCTCCTCGGGGAACTCGGTGATGCCGTCCGTCCAGTGGACGGGGCACTTCGCGCGCAGCTCCGTGAACAGCGCGTGCGGCGGCCCGTCCTGGAAGTTGACCCTGTCCCCGACCCGCACGCCTTCGAGGGTTCCGTGCTCCTGTTCGATGCTGCTCATGACCGTGGCCTTCGGTTGTCGCGACGCGGCTCCCCTGAAGCCCTGGACGACCAAGCTTGACAGGGTGTCGAGTTCATTTCCAGGCGCCGTCCCGCCCACCGTGATGGGATGACAGCGTGAGCCGGGCCGTGGAGGACACCAACCGCCGCATGCTGCGGGCCCGGGACGCGATGGACCGCGACTACGCGCGGCCGCTGGACGTCGCGAGCCTGGCCCGGATCGCCCACGTCTCCGACGCCCACTTCATCCGGACGTTCAAGGCGACGTTCGGGGAGACGCCCCACCGGTACCTGCAACGCCGCCGGGTCGAACGCGCGATGTACCTGCTGCGGGCCACCGACCGCTCCGTCACCGACGTCTGCCTCGACGTCGGCTTCACCAGCCTCGGCACGTTCAGCCGGACGTTCCGCGACATCGTCGGCCGGTCGCCGTCGACGTTCCGCGCGCAGACGCCCCCGTCCGCCGGCGTGCCCACGTGCTTCGCCATGGCGTGGACGCGGCCCCGCTGAACCGACATCGCATCTCTCACACAACACCACGCACCCCAGACCACCCAATCCCGCTCCGCAAATTTGATCGTGTATAGACTCGTTGCTGAGTTCACTCAGAACGCAGGACGCGACGGCCCCTGCGCCTCGGCAACAGCAAGGAAACGCATGACGACGAAGACCATCGCGGCCCTCACGGTCGCCCTGACGCTGTCGGTGTGCGGAACCACGGCCTCACCGGCCGCAGCAGACCTTGCGGCCGGCAGCTTCGTGCTGGATGGCTCAGTGAACGCGATCGCCCACGACTCCTCTGACGCCACGACGTACGTCGGCGGCTCCTTCACCCAGGCCCTGCCCCAGACGGGGAGCGGCCTGATCGTCCCGACGACCGGTACGGGGACGCCAGACACCGGAGCGTTCGCACACGTCGCAGGACACATCGTCGCGGTGGTGGCCGATGGAAGCGGCGGTTGGTATATCGGCGGCACGTTCACCACGGTCGGGACCGCAGCGCGGTCGAACCTCGCCCACATCAAAGCCGACGGCGCCGTCGACTCGACCTGGAACCCGAGTCCGAACGGCTACGTCACCACCCTGGCAGTGTCTGGCTCCACGCTCTATGTGGGTGGGTGGTTCACCGCGATCGGCGGCCAACCACGCAACAGATTGGCGGCCCTGGATACGAGCACCGGACATGCCACCTCCTGGAATCCGGCCCCCAACGGAGACCTGAACGCGCTGACGGTATCCGGCTCTACCGTGTACGTAGCCGGTACGTTCTCGGCGATCGGCGGGCAGACGGGTCGACAGGGCATCGCCGCGGTCAGTGCCGCAACCGGAAACGCAACCTCCTGGAACCCGACCCCAAACGGCGCCATCAATGCACTGGCAGTCTCCGGATCCACGATCTACGCGGGAGGCTCATTCACGTCGATCGGCGGGCAGGCCCGTGCTCGGCTGGCTGCCCTCGACGCGAGTACCGGGAGCGCCTCGGCGTGGAACCCCAACCCGGACGGCGGCTTCCCCAATCGCGTCCTCAGCCTGGCAGTGTCGGGCTCGACCGTCTACGTCGGAGGCTCATTCGCCAGCATCGGAGGACAGAGCCGCAATGGCCTCGCAGCAGTGGACATCACCAGCGGCAGCGCGACGAGTTGGAACCCCAACCCGAGCGGCGGCTTCTTCGGCGGTGAGATGGCCTCGGTCTCGGTGAACGGCTCGACGGTCTACGTCGGCGGGAGCTTCACGTCGGTCGGCGGACAGGCCCGTTCCGGAGTGGCAGCACTGGACGCCGGTTCGGGAATCGCAACGACCTGGAACCCACGACCAGGCGGCCCGGTGCAAGTGGTCGCGGCGACCGGGTCGACCGTCTACGTCGGCGGGCGGTTTGCCGGCGCAGGCCCAGCCCTGGCCCCAGTGTCGTACCTCGCTCGTATCTCCGTGGACGGGCGCCTGCAGACCGACTGGCATCCCGATCCCGATGGACCGGTGAGCGCTCTGGCGGTCTCTGGATCAACGCTCTATGCGGCAGGCAACTTCGGCACGATCGGCGGCCAGTCCCGCACCGGTCTGGCAGCGCTCAGCACGGCTACGGGAGCCGCCAGCAGTTGGAGCCCGAACCCCAACGACGCCGTGTCAGTCCTGGCGGTGTCCGGGTCGACGGTCTACGCGGGCGGGCGGTTCACGACCATCGGCGGGCAGACCCGCAACCGTCTCGCAGCGATCGACGCCGGGACCGGCGCGGCCACAACGTGGAATCCCAACGTGAACCTCGTGTCGGGATCCGGTGCCTTCCCCACCGGGACCAGCGTGACAGAGCTCGTGCTCTCAGGGTCGACGGTATACGCAGGCGGATACTTCGAGACGATCGGCGGACAATCGCGCATGGGCATCGCTGCGCTCGACGTCGACTCCGGCCTTGCGACATCGTGGAACCCGAATGCGAACATCAACCTCGATTCCGGCCTCGGAATCGAGGCCCTGGCAGTGTCGGGCTCGACCGTCTACGTCGCTGGTGCGTTTACGACCATCGGCGGCCAGTCACGAGATCATCTCGCGGCGCTCGACGCGAACAGCGGAGCGGCGAAGGCGTGGAACCCGGAACTCGACGCGACCGGATCTGCTCCCGTCAGCCTATTGGTCGTTTCGGGATCGACCGTATTCGCCAGCGGGTTCTTCGACTCCATCGGCGGTCAGTCACGTCTCGGGCTGGCCGGCCTCGACGCAGCCACCGGAAACGCCACCGACTGGGATCCCCAGCCGGACTTCTACGTCAACGCGCTCACGGTGTCCGGAACAACGGCGCACGTCGGAGGAGCGTTCTCGTCGGTCGGCAGGCGCGTCACCGGTTCGTACGCCCAGCTCGACACCGTGCCCTCGACCCCCGACGACACCGCGCCAACCATCACGATCGCCACGCCGACCGATGGTCAGCAGCTCACGCAGGGTCAGCTCGTACCGTCCACGTTCTCATGCACCGACGGGGCGGGCTCCGGGGTCGCGAGCTGCACAGGCCCGTCTTCCGTGGATACATCCACCGTCGGCAATCACGATTTCACGGTGAGTGCCTCGGACCATGCCGGCAACGATGCCACCAAGACGGTGCACTACTCGGTGGTGGGACCCAGCCCCGCGCCACCGGCAACGACGACGAGCCCATCCGACCT